>Ga0207865_100539_pt1 | contig 39904 bp, 34 predicted proteins | sample HigsolmetaAR204D_FD_184836 | JGI IMG/M metagenome (GOLD analysis project Ga0207865, IMG submission 184836) | Ionic liquid and high solid enriched microbial communities from the Joint BioEnergy Institute, USA - AR20-4-D (SPAdes) (version 2) ...
CAGGCGCTGCTGAACCGCCCCCGGCTGCTCATCCTGGACGAGCCGACGAACGGCCTCGATCCGCAGGGGATCAAGGAGCTGCGGGCATTCATCCGCCGGCTGGCGGACCAGGGCCTCAGCCTGTTCGTGTCGAGCCATTTGCTGAGCGAAATTCAGCAGATGTGTGACCGGGTCGCGATCATCGCCCGCGGCGAATTGATTCGCACGGGTGAGGTGGCGGCGCTGATCGACGAATCGGTCAGCAGCGTCGTCTGGAGCGTGGGCGCGCGACGCGCCGCCGTGGCGCGCGAGCTGCTGGAAGCGGGCGAGGGCGTTCAAGTATTGCCGTCCGGCGGCAGACCGCACGGACAGCGCGAGCAGGCGCATTCGCATGGGGGCGCGCTGGACGGCGACGCGGAGAGTTCGCTTGCCGGGGCAGAGCAGCCGCCGGGCATCCGCGCGATCGTCACTCGGATGAGTCAGGCCGCCATCCCCGAGTGGACACGGACGCTTGCCGCCGCCGGCGTGGACGTATTCGGCATCGAGATCAAGCATCCGACGCTGGAGGATTTATTCCTGGAGCTTACGGAGGGAGAACACGTTGGTTAGTCTGTATCCGCTCGTCGTTAACGAATGCATCAAAATCGTCAAAAAGCGCCGCTTGTTCGTCGTGCTGCTCATTTTGGCGGCGATTATACCGATGTTCGTCTACGCGCAAATGAAAGTGACGGAAAACGCCCGGAAGCAATTCGGCACGGAGGATTGGCGGGTCGAGCTGCGGCAGAAGATCGTCGATTACACGCGGAGCATCGGCAGCGCCCGGGTGCCGGAGGAATGGAAGCAGATTCGCAAAATTGAGGTGCAGAGAGCGCAATATTATTTGGATCGGGACGTGAATCCAAATTCCCCCAACGGGGTAACCTTTACAAGAGAATTTATGAAAAATGCGGTAGGACTTTTCATTCCGTTAATGGTGATGGTGATCGCTGCGGATCTCATATCGGGCGAGCATACGTCAGGGACGATCAAGCTGCTGTTGACAAGACCGGTGGAACGATGGAAAATCTTACTGAGCAAGTGGATTGCACTGGTTCTGTTCGTCTCTGTCGTCGTGGTCGCTACAGCGCTGCTCTGTTATTTGATCTCGGGAGCGGTATTTGGTTACGGCGGATGGGACATGCCCGTCTTTTTCGGGTTCCAGCTTGCCGGGGGCGACATCGATTTCTCTTACGTCCGGCCGATCGAGCAGTGGCTGTACTTGATCATGGAGCTGGGCCTCGTCTGGTACGCCGCCCTGATCGTCGGCTCGATGTCGCTGATGATCTCGGTGCTTGTGCGCAGTACGGCCGCCGGCATGGGAATCATGCTGGCGCTTCTCATCTCGGGCACGATTTTGTCCAACATGGTGTCGAACTGGGAGACGGCCAAGTATTTGTTTATGGTAAACTTGGAGCTGACGAATTACTTGACGGGCGCGCTGCCGCCGATCAAGGGGATGAGCCTGCCGTTCTCGCTCGCCGTGTTGACAGCGTGGGGCGCGGCATCGGTCGTCGTCTCTTTTGTTGTCTTCACAAAAAAAGATGTGTTAAATTAATTCCAGTTAATGTTATAATTGAACTTTCAGGATGGACCGCCGATGACGAGTGAAAACTCGTCATCGGACGTCGCCTTCGGTGTTGAAAAATTCGCCGGAGGGATTCGTCGAATTTTCAAGATCGACGCCGATGACAAGCCGCACGCTTGTCATCGGACGTCGCCTGCGGTATTGAAAATTCAGCGTGTGGATATCGCTAAATTTTCAAGATTGACGCCTATGACGAGCGATTCCTTTCGTCATCGGTCGTCACCTTCGGTGTTGAAACTTTGCCGGAGGGTTCCGTCCAATTTTTCAAGATAGTAACTCGTTTGGGAGGATCGCGATGGCGGAGCAACTCGATATGTTTGCGAATCATACGGAATCGCCGGCGGATTACGGAGCGGACGACATTCAGGTGCTGGAAGGGCTGGTCGCCGTCCGTAAGCGCCCGGGGATGTACATCGGCAGCACGAGCGCTTCCGGTCTTCATCATCTGGTGTGGGAAATCGTCGACAACGCGGTGGACGAGCATTTGGCCAAGTACTGCACGCAGATCGACGTGACCATTCATAAAGATCAATCGGTAACCGTATACGACAACGGCCGCGGCATCCCGACGGGCATGCACAAGATGGGCATCCCGACGCCGCAGGTGGTCTTTACGATTTTGCACGCCGGCGGCAAGTTCGGCGGCAGCGGCTACAAGAAGTCCGGCGGCCTGCACGGCGTCGGCGCCTCGGTAACGAATGCGCTGTCGGAATGGCTCGTGGTCGAAATCTACCGCGAAGGCAAAATCCACCGCCAGCGCTTCGAATATTGGGTCGACAAGGACGGCAAGGAGCATGTCGGCGAGCCGGTGACCGGACTTGAGGTGGTCGGCACGACGCGGAAGACAGGGACGAAGGTCACATTCAAGCCCGACAAGCGGGTGTTCCAGGGCGGGACGACGATCAGCTACGATACGCTGCTTGAGCGGCTGCAGGAAATCGCCTTTCTCAACTCCGGGCTGAAGGTGACGCTCAAGGACGAGCGCACCGACAGGGAGGACGTATTTCTGTACGAAGGCGGCGCCAGCCAATTCGTCGCTTTTTTGAACGAAGAGAAGAATGTGCTGCACGATGTCGTTCATTTTTCGGCGGAGAAGGATGAGATTGACGTCGAGGTGGCGCTGCAGTACAACGACGGCTATACGGAGACGATCGTCTCGTTCGTCAACTCGATCCCGACCCGTGGCGGCGGCACGCATGAAACGGGTTTCAAAACGGCGTATACGCGCGTGATGAACGAATACGCGAGGAAGAATGCTTTTCTAAAAGAAAAGGATAAAAATTTGGACGGTCAAGATTTGCGCGAAGGCTTGATGGCCGTCATCAACATCAAGATGAGCGAGGTCGAATTTGTCGGTCAGACGAAGGACCAGCTCGGCAGTGCGGCGGCGCGCAGCGCGGTTGATTCCGTCGTCGCCGAGAAGATGGCCGTGTTTCTCGAGGAGAATCCGCAAGTAGCCCAGCTCATTATGAAGAAGGCGATTCAATCGGCCAAAGCCCGCGAGGCGGCGCGCAAGGCGCGGGAAGAAGTGCGCAGCGGCAAGAAGGGCAGGAGCGAAAGCTCCAACCTCGGCGGCAAGCTGACGCCCGCGCAGTCGAAGGATTATACGCGCAACGAGCTGTTCATCGTCGAGGGCGACTCCGCCGGCGGCTCGGCCAAGCAGGGCCGCGATTCCCGCTTCCAGGCGATTCTTCCGCTGAAGGGCAAGCCGATGAATCCGGAAAAATCGAAGCTTGCCGATATTTTGCGCAACGACGAGTACAAGGCGATCATCGCTGCCATCGGCGCCGGGGTCGGTCCGGAGTTCGAGGAGAACGAGAGCAATTACGCGAAGATCATCATCATGACGGACGCCGATACGGACGGCGCGCATATTCAGGTGCTGCTGCTGACGTTCTTCTACCGGTATATGAAGCCGCTGATCGACTCGGGCAAAGTGTATATCGCCCAGCCGCCGCTGTACAAGGTAACCAAGAAGGCGGGCAAAAATTCGGTCGTGAAATACGCCTGGACCGATGAGCAGCTGCAGGCGCTGACCCGGGAGCTCGGCAAAAACATCGAGCTGCAGCGCTACAAGGGGCTCGGCGAGATGAATCCCGAGCAGCTCTGGGAAACGACGATGGACCCGGCGACGCGGACTCTGCTGCAGGTGCAGATCGAGGATGCGGCCAAGGCGGAGCGGCGCGTGTCCACGCTGATGGGCGACAAGGTCGATCCGCGCAAGCGCTGGATCATCGAGAACGTCGATTTCACCGAGTTCGAGGAGTGACGCGATAGTGAGCATCAAGGAACAGTTTTTGCCGGCTTTTCTGGAGGAGATTGTAGGCGACCGGTTCGGCCGGTATTCGAAATACATTATACAAGACCGCGCGATCCCGGATGTGCGGGACGGGCTGAAGCCCGTGCAGCGGCGCATTCTGTATGCTATGTACGAAGCGGGAAATACGCCGGACAAGCCTTATCGCAAAGCGGCCAAAACGGTCGGCGACGTCATGGGCAACTATCACCCGCACGGCGATTCGTCGATCTATGAAGGCATGGTGCGGATGGCCCAGCCGTGGAAGATGGGGCATCCCCTGATCGACGGCCACGGCAACTGGGGCTCGATCGACGACGACCCGGCTGCGGCGATGCGCTATACGGAAGCCCGGCTGTCTTCCATAGCGATGGAGTTGCTCCGCGATATCGACAAGCGGACCGTGGCGTTCAAGGACAACTTCGACAATACGGCGAAGGAGCCGATCGTGCTGCCCTCCCGTTTTCCGAACCTGCTGGTCAACGGCGTGAGCGGCATCTCGTCCGGCTTCGCAACGGAAATTCCGACGCACAATTTGCGCGAGGTGATCGACGCCTGCATCGCTGTGATCGACCGGCCGGCGATCGGGCTGGATGAGCTGATGCAGATCGTCAAAGGACCGGATTTTCCGACCGGCGGCATCATCATGGGCTTGGAGGGCATCCGCGAGGCGTACCGCACCGGCCGGGGACGCATTCATATCCGCTCCCGCACGGCGATCGAGGATGTGCGCGGCGGCAAGCAGCAGATCGTCATTACGGAAATTCCGTACCAGGTTGTCAAATCCCGACTCGTTACGGCCATGGAGAACATCCGGATCGAGAAGAAGATCGAAGGCATCGCCGAGGTGCGCGACGAGAGCGGCCGCGAAGGCATGCGGATCGTCGTGGAGCTGAAGAAGGATGCCGACGCGCAGGGCGTGCTCGCTTATTTGCTCAAGAAGACCGACCTGCAAGTGACGTACAATTTCAACATGGTGGCGATCGTCAACAAGACGCCGATGCAGCTCGGTCTGAAGGAGATGCTGACAGCGTACATCGAGCACCAAAAGGAAGTCGTGACTAACCGCTCGCAGTATGAGCTGGAGAAGGCGGAGGATCGCGCTCACGTGCTCGAGGGGCTCGTTAAGGCGCTGAACATTCTCGACGAGGTGATCGCGGCGATCAAGGCGTCGAAGAACCGCCAGGACGCCCAGACCAACCTGGTTGCGCAGTTCGGGTTCACCGAACGGCAGGCGGACGCCATTTTGACCTTGCAGCTGTACCGGCTGACGAATCTGGAGATTCACTCGCTCGAGAAGGAGCTGAAGGACGTCCAGAAGACGGTCGATTATTTGCGCGGCATCTTGTCCAGCGAGAAGAAGCTGCTCGGCGTCATCAAGAACGAGATCGCTGCGATTCGCGACAAATACGGCGTCGACCGCCGCTCCGACATTCAGGACGAGGTCGAGGAGCTGAAAGTGAACCTCGAGGTCATGGTGACGGCCGAGGACGTATACGTTACTTTGTCCAACGAAGGATATATCAAGCGGACGAGCAAGCTGTCGTTTACGCGCTCCGGCGGGGAGATCGAGGCGACGGGCCTGAAGGAACGCGACTATCTGCGCTATCTGCTGGAGGTTAATACGCTGGACAGTCTGCTTGTCCTGACCCAGCGGGGGCAGTGCTACCTGCTACCGGTTCACCAGGTGCCGGAGTTCAAGTGGAAGGAGAACGGAACGGCGATCGTCAACGTCATTCCGCTGCCGAAGGAGGACCGGGTCGTCAGCGTCATTCCTGTGCGCGATTTCAATGAGCCGGGCAAATCGCTCGTGTTCGTCACGCGCAGAGGACAGGTCAAGCGAACCGAGCTGAAGGACTACTACACGAGCCGGTCGAACGGCATCGTGGCGATCAAGCTGGCTGACGACGACCATGTGCTGGACGTGAAGCTGAGCGAAGGAGGACAGGAGCTGCTGCTCGTCACGCAGAACGGCATGAGCATCCGCTTCTCCGAGGATGAGGTGAACCCGATGGGTCGCGCGGCGGCCGGGGTGCGCGGCATTCAGCTCAAGGAGGGCGACGAGGTCGTCAGCTGCGAATGGATTTCGGGCGATGAGGGCGAGGTCGTCGTCGTCTCCGATCTGGGCTATGCGAAGCGGTCGCTGGTGGCCGATTATCCGGTGCAGGGCCGCGGCGGCAAAGGCTTGTTCACCTTCGAATTCAAGGAAGGCAAGCGGGTAAAGTCGAACGGAAGCGCGCTGCTGAAGGCGTTCGTTGTGAAGGAGCCGTTCGATTTGACGCTGGTGCTGGCCAGCGGCGACAAAGCCTCGTTCTCGACAGAGCAGACGCCGATCGACGAGCGAAAGTCACCGGGCAAGCCGATAGCTCCACTGGCCAAGGGCGATTCGGTGATCGACGTGCTCAAGCTGGTTTAGCGGCGCGCGGCAAACGGGGACTAACCAGGAAACAGGCTGACGCAGCCGGGCGGGAGGACGACTCTCGCCCGGCTTGTTGCGCTGCCTGCTGCTGAGCCGGGGCGCTCTGCCGGGCTGCCCTGCCGGGCCGCTTTGGTGCCGGCTTCGTCGCGGCTGTGCCGAAAGCTATGTACCTATGCCGATAGGGCGCTTCGCCGCGGACAAGCGGCTGCGGGCGCGCGGCAGCCCGGCAAGCTCGCTCAATCAATCATAGCTTTGATAGGTCGGCTCAAGCTGTTCCTTCAGCTCCAGCAGCAGCTTAAGCACCGCCCACACGGGCATTGGCTCATCCAGCTTGTTCAGCCATTCCGCATCGTCGATGAGTCCGCACCGCAGCGCTGCTTCTCCGACCGATCGTTTCCACGTTTCCATATTCGTCCCTCCTTAGACCGAATTCCATACGAAAATAAGCCTGTTCCAAAGATTGACAAGCTCCGACGCTAGGCGCTTGTTCCCTAAGCAATATATGTAGGACCGCGTCAAACGGTCCCTTTTTTTATCGTTTTATGTCCTAAAATATTGATGCTATTAATCTTTCGCGCGTGCGAATGCGATGGTATAATATACATGTACAATGACCAGATCGGAGATTCGAGGAGGAATGACGGTGGTAACGCAGGAGTTTGCCAAGCTGTGGTGGAAGGTGTCCAAAGATTTGCGCTCGCACATGGAGGCGGAGCTGGCCCCGTCGCTCACCGAAGGGCAGCTGACCGTGCTGGAGCTGCTCTTATCTTCCGGCCAGCGCCGGATGAAGCCATCCGATTTCATCGAGCATTTGACGACGACGCCTGCCGCGATCACGACGCTGCTCGACCGGATGGAGAAGGGCGGACTGATCGTCCGCGAGCGCGACGAGAAGGATCGCCGCATCGTCTGGGTCGTCGTTACGGACAAAGGACGGGCGGAGTGCGAGCGGGGAATGAAGGTGAGGGAGCAGTTTTTGCAAAATTACTTGAGCCGCATCTCGCTGCATAACCAGCAGCTGCTCGTCTATTTGCTCGGCAAGGTGGCGAACGCCTGAAGCGGTCGCGGTTCGGACTTGCCGTCCCGTAAGGCAGCCCTCGGGCAGCGGAACGAGTTCGGGTGCCGTTCCGCCGTCCGGGGGCTTGTTTGCGCGTTTACCGTGCATCGTCCTGCCACAGCAGCCAAGGATACGTATTCGGCGGGGAGGAGGCGAAGCTGAGCGCTTCCTTCGTCGTCGGGTGCTCGAAGGCAAGCCGGGTCGACCAGAGGGCGATCTGCTCCCCGGGGCGGGACTTGCCGCCTCCGTAGCGCTGGTCGCCGTACAGCGGGCAGCCGATCGCCGCGAACTGGACGCGAATCTGGTGAGGCCGCCCTGTATGCAGCTGAATCTCGACGCGCGCCAGCCCTTCGAGCTGCCCGGTAACGGTATAGTCCAGCAGCGCTTCCTTGGCGCCGGCCCGCTCGCGGGGCACGGCCGACACCGTGTTCGTGCGGGCGTCCTTCAGCAGATAGTGGCGCAGACTGCCGCTCGGCGGCTGCGGCCGGCCGTGCACCACCGCCGCATACGTCTTGGCGATGCTGCGGGTGCGCACCGCGTCGGACAGCCTGGACGCCGCCTTCGACGTCTTGGCGAACACCATGACGCCGCCGACAGGACGGTCGAGCCGGTGCACGAGGCCGAGAAACACATTGCCCGGCTTCTGATAGCGCGCCTTCAGGTCGGCCTTGATCAGCGACAGCATATCGGGGTCGCGCGAGTCGTCCTCCTGGCTCGGAACGTTCGGCGGCTTCACGACGACGATTAGATGATTGTCCTCGTAGAGAACGGGGATGTCTCCGGGACGGATTGCGGTCGCCATGCGGTCAAGCCTCCCAGCGCCCGAGAATGCCGCAAGGCAGCATCAGGCCCGACGCGCTGATCGGGAGCCCGATTTCTCCGCACGTGATGGAGCCGCCGTAAGTCCGGCCGAGCGACAGCGTCAGGATGTTGCGCAGCACGGTCGAAGAAATTCCCGTCGTATAGGAATTGATCAGGAAGAATAGCGGCCGGTCGGTCAAAATGTTCATGCACGATTCGACGAACGGATACAAATTCGTCTCCAGCTTCCACGTTTCGCCATTCGGTCCCCGGCCGTACGACGGCGGGTCCATAATAATGGCGTCGTATCTGCTGCCCCGGCGCTGCTCGCGCTGAACGAACTTGAACACGTCGTCCGTGATGAACCGGACCGGACGGTCGCCGAGCCCGGACAAGTGCAGATTCTCCTTGGCCCACTGCACGACGCCCTTGGAGGCGTCGACATGGCATACTTCGGCGCCGGCATAAGCGCAGGCGACGGAAGCCCCGCCGGTATAAGCGAACAGGTTCAGCACGCGAATGCGGCGGCCTGCCCCTTGAATTTTGTACATCATCCACTGCCAGTTGATCGCCTGCTCGGGAAACAGCCCGGTATGCTTGAAGCCCGTCGGCTTGATATGAAACGAGAGGCCGCGGTAGCCGATCGTCCAGCGCTCCGGAATCGGCTTATGGTAGCGCCACTGGCCGCCGCCGCTCGAGCTCCGCAAATAATGGGCGTCGGCGTTGCGCCACGCCCCGGTTTCCTTGGATAAGGGCCAAATGATTTGCGGGTCCGGCCGACGCAGGACGATCTCGCCCCAACGCTCCAGCTTCTCGCCCCCGCCGGTATCGATCAGCTCGTAATCTTTCCAATCCTGTGCAGCAAACATAAGATGCGTTCCTTTCCGTATGTATATTCGATATTGCCATTATCCATCCTGCGCAATGTCACCATTATTGCCTAAAAAACGGCCTGCGAATCACAAGGCCGGAGCTGGGCGGCAGGAGGGATTTCCATCCGGCAGTATCATATATTTGGCCGGGCGGAATATAATTGTCAGTGTCCACCTGGGACGACATTCCCGGGTATGCGGTGCGTTCCACATCCGGCAGCATCGGGCAATCCAACAAATATTCCACACGCATCGGCAAAAATCCTTTTTTTCTTGCGGGGATGTCGAACGATTTTCCGAAAGGACGGAGAGAAATTGGCGTATTTGCATCGTACTTGGTTATTACCGGGCGAAACAGGGGGGACCGCTTGTCTTCAGCGGATAGACGCCTATGACGATCGATGCCTTTTAAGGGGATGAACGATACGGTGACGATCACAATCCCTGGTCCGGAGGACCTGTACTTGTTCCATGAAGGACGTCTGTTTCGAAGCTACCGCGTGATGGGGGCCCACCGAGCGGAATCCGGGGGCCTGTCAGGCGTGCGTTTCTCGGTCTGGGCGCCGCATGCGAAGGAAGTGCGCGTCGTCGGCGATTTTAACCGCTGGGACGGCAGCCGGCATGCAATGCGCAAGGTCAGCGTATGGGGCGTATGGTCTCTGTTCATTCCAAGGGTGCAGGAGGGCGAATATTACAAGTACGAGATCGTCACGGCCGAAGGCGCCGTTCTGCTCAAAGCCGATCCCTATGCGTTCCGGTCGGAGCTTGCGCCGGGCACCGCCTCGCGCGTCTGCGCCTTAGGCGGTTACCGCTGGGGGGACCGGGCTTGGCAGGAAAGCAGGGCGCACCGCTCTGTCTACCGCTCTCCCGTGAACATTTATGAGGTGCATCTGGGCACCTGGAAGAAAAAAAGCGGCGGAGAGCATCTTACCTACACGGAGCTGGCCGACGAACTGATCCCGTATGTCAAGGACATGGGATATACCCATATCGAGCTGCTGCCGCTGGCGGAGCACCCCTATGAGCGCTCCTGGGGCTATCAGGCGACCGGCTACTATTCGGTCACGAGCCGGTTCGGAACGCCGCAGCAGTTCATGCAGTTCGTCGACCGCTGCCACCAGGCGGGCATCGGGGTCATCCTCGATTGGGTGCCGGGGCATTTCGTCAAGGACGAGCACGGCCTGCGGCAGTTCGACGGCAAGCCGCTGTACGAATGCGCCGATCCGGAGCGCGCCGAGAAGCAGGAATGGGGGACGCTGGCTTTCGATTTCGCCAAGCCGGAGGTCGTCAGCTTTCTCATTTCCAATGCGCTGTTCTGGTTGGATGTCTACCACATCGACGGCTTGCGCGTCGACGCGGTGGCAAGTATGTTGTACCTCAATTTCGGCCGGCCTCACGACCGCAAGCTGCTGAACAGCGAAGGCGGGGAATCGAATCTGGAGGCGGTCGCCTTCCTCAAATTGCTGAACGAAACCGTCTACCGGCATTATCCCGACGCTCTGATGATGGCCGAGGATTCATCCGACTGGCCGCTCGTAACGGCGCCGGTGCACGATGGCGGGCTCGGCTTTGGCTTCAAATGGAACATGGGCTGGATGAACGACATGCTCCGGTATATGGAGATCGATCCGTACTTTCGGCCCGGCAGCCACCATCAATTAACCTTCAGCATCATGTACACCTACTCCGAAAATTATGTGCTCCCGCTGTCTCATGACGAAGTGGTGCATGGCAAACGGTCGCTTCTCGGCAAAATGCCCGGCGATTACTGGCAAAAATTCGCGAACCTGCGCGCGCTGTACGGCTATATGACCGCCCATCCGGGCAAAAAGCTGCTTTTCATGGGCGGAGAATTCGGTCAGTTCGACGAGTGGAAGGATTTGGAGGATCTCGATTGGGAATTGCTCGGCTACGACAGCCACCGGAGCATGCACCGCTATGTCCGGGAGCTTAACCGGCTGTATCTGGAGGAATCGTCCCTCTGGGAGCTGGATCATGAGCCGGCCGGCTTTCGCTGGATCGATCCGCATGACCGCAGTCAAAGCGTCGTCACTTTCATGAGATCGGGGGCCGAACCGCATAACTTCCTGATCGTGCTGGTCAATTTTACGCCGGTCTATCATCGGCAGTACCGGATCGGCGTTCCGGCTGCCGGGGAATATGTCGAGCTGTTCAACTCCGACGCCGGCCAGTACGGAGGCTCCGGCAAGCTGAACGAAGGCCGGCTCCGCACCGAGTCCGTGCCGTGGCACGGCGAGCGGCAAAGCCTGCATATAGCCGTTCCTCCGCTGGCTGCCGTCTACCTGCGGCCGATCAAGCTGACGGGGCAGGCCGGGGCGAGGCAGGGGCTCGACACCTTGAGAGAGAGCAGTCCTGCGAGACGCAAGCGCAGCGGCGCAGCCAAACAGAAAGGTACCGCTATTCGAGAAAGGGGGCAGGCCGATGCGTAAAAAGGAATGCGTGGCTATGCTGCTGGCGGGCGGCGAAGGCCGCAGACTGGGCGTGCTGACGAGGCAGCTCGCCAAGCCCGCCGTTCATTTCGGGGGAAAATACCGCATCATCGATTTTACGCTGAGCAACTGCACCAATTCGGAGATCGACACGGTCGGCGTGCTGACGCAGTATCAGCCGCTCGTGCTGAACTCCTATATCGGCATCGGGTCGCCGTGGGATCTCGACCGCCGCAGCGGAGGCGTCACCGTGCTGTCTCCCTTCATGGAGCAGAGCGGGGGCGACTGGTACAAGGGAACGGCGAACGCGATATACCGCAACATGGCCTTCATCGAGCAGTTTTCCCCGGAATACGTGCTCGTCATCTCGGGCGACCACATCTACAAGATGAACTACGACTTGATGCTCGATTTTCATCGAAGAAAGCGCGCCGACGCCACGATCGCAGTCATCCAGGTCAAACGGGAGGAGGCGAGCCGCTTCGGCATCATGAGCACCGACGACGACAACCGCATTCTCGAGTTTGCCGAGAAGCCCCGGGAGCCGAAGAGCACGCTGGCGTCCATGGGCATCTACATCTTCGACTGGCCGATGCTGAAGCGGCAGCTGATCGAGGACGAGGCCGATCCAGAGTCGAGCAATGATTTCGGCAAGGACGTCATCCCCCGCATGCTGCGCGAAGGGCTTCGCATGTACGCTTACCCGTTCAAGGGCTACTGGAAGGATGTCGGGACGATCCAGAGCTTGTGGGAAGCCAATATGGATCTATTGGAGGAGCAGCCCGCGCTCAATCTGAACGACAAAAATTGGCGCATTTATTCGGTCAATCCGTACCAGCCGGGGCAGTATGTGGCGCCGTCCGCCGTAATACGGCGTTCGCTCGTGAACGAAGGCTGCTGCGTTTTCGGTGAGGTGGACCATTCCGTCCTGTTCTACGGCGTGGAGATCGGGGAGAACAGTCTCGTAAAAGATTCGGTCATCATGCCGAATGTGAAGATCGGCAGCAACGTAAAGATATATAAAGCGATCATCGGGGAAGGGACGGTCGTGGAGGACGATTGCGTCATCGGGCAGCCCGAACGGGACGGCCCTCAGGACATCGTTCTGATCGGCAGCCATGAACGGGTCAGCTTGGCCACTAGCGGGATGAAAGGATGAGTTCTCATGAAACGGATGATGGGTATCGTAAACCTGGTGAACGAGCCGGACGACCTGGAGGAGCTGACGTACACGCGCTGCATCGCCTCGGTTCCGTTCGGCTCCCGCTACCGGCTGATTGATTTTATTTTGTCCAATATGGTGAATTCGCGCATCGAGAACGTGTCCGTATTCACTCAGCACAAGTACCGGTCGTTGATGGATCATCTCGGCTCGGGCAAGGAGTGGGATCTCGACCGCAAACAGGGCGGGCTGTTCCTGCTGCCGGCGGTAACCCACGAGATGAGCGGCATGTCCCGCGGCGATCTGTTCCAGTTCTACAACCACCGCGATTATTTGTACCGCGGCCGCGAAGAATTCGTCGTCATCGCGAGAAGTCATGTCGTCTGCAGCATCGATTTCAACGACCTGCTGAACGAGCATCTGGACAAGAATGCGGATATTACGGTCGTCTACGCCAAATCGGCCGAGGACGAATGCTCGTCCTTTCGCCGGCTGGCCGTCAAGGAGGACGGTCAGATCACGGTGATCGAGGATCATACGGGCCGCCTGCGCACGGACAACATTTCGCTGGAAATGTATGTCATGAGCAAGGGGCTGCTGCTCGATATGGTCGAATCGTGTCTGGCCCGAGGCTACGATGATCTGGTGCGCGACGGCATTATGAAAAATATCGGCAAGCTCGGACTTTACGGCTACCTGCACCGGGGATACGCCGGCATCGTCAACACGGTGCAAAGCTATTACAAGCACAGCATGCAGCTGCTTCATCCGAGCATTTGGAGAGAGCTTTTTTTTCGCCAAAACCGTCCGATCTATACGAAAATCAAAGACGAGCCGCCCGCCCGCTACGCCGAAAACGCCCACGCCCGCAACGCGCTTATCGCCAACGGCTGCGTCGTCGAAGGGAAGGTCGAGAACAGCATATTGTTCCGGGGCGTCAATATTCGCAAGGGCGCGTATGTGAAGAACAGCATCATTTTGCAAAATTGCGAGATTGAAGAGAATGTCATTATCGAAAATGCGATTCTCGACAAAGACGTCTTCATCAGCCGCGGACGCGTGCTGACAGGCGACAAGCAGGCGCCGTTTATCGCTTCCAAAACGAAAATTATTTGAGTTTAGACGCCTATGGTGAACGGAACCTGCCGACATTTTATCAGGAAAGGGAGAGCGTCAAAAGCTATGAACGTATTGTTCGCCGCGTCCGAAGCCGTGCCTTTCGTCAAAACCGGCGGGCTTGCCGATGTCATCGGCTCGCTGCCCCAGGCGCTCGCGAAGCTTGGCGTCGATGTCAGAGTGATGCTGCCGAAATACGAGGATATCCCGGGCGAGTGGAAAGAACGGCTGGAGCCGGTCACCGTGTTTACTGTCAAGATGGGCTGGCGGGAGCAGTACTGCGGGATCGAGCAGCTCGTGCAGAGCGGCGTCACCTACTATTTTATCGACAACGAATATTACTTTCGGCGCAAAGGCTGCTACGGCTACGGAGACGATGCCGAGCGGTTCGCCTATTACTGCCAGGCGGTGCTGGGTGCGCTGCCTCATATCGGCTATAGGCCCGACATCGTTCATTGTCACGACTGGCAGGCCGGGATGATTCCGGTGCTGTACAGGGCGCAGTATGCGCAGCAGCCGGCTTATGCGGGCATCCGCACGGTCATGACGATCCATAACCTGAGGTATCAGGGCGTCTTCGGGAAGGAGCAGTTTCGGGACTACTTCTCGCTCGGGGAGGAGCACTTCAGCGGGTATGCGCTGGAGCAGCACGGCGGGGCCAGCTTTCTGAAGGGGGGGCTGCTCTATTCCGATTTCATCACGACGGTCAGCCCTTCCTACGCCGAGGAAATCCAGACTCCCTATTACGGCGAGCATATGGACAGTTTGCTGAGAAGCCAAAGCCACCGGCTGGCGGGCATTGTTAACGGCATCGATTACGATACGTTCGACCCGATGAACGATCCGCATATCGCCGTGCCGTACCGCGATTCGCTGTCCAAAAAGCGGCAGAACAAGCTGAAGCTGACAGAGCGCCTCGGATTGCCCGCGATGCCGGATTTGCCGCTGATCGCGATCGTTAGCCGGCTGGTCGATCAGAAGGGCATGGATCTGATCGGACGGGTGCTGCCCGAGCTGATGGCGCTGGACGCGCAGTGGGTCGTGCTCGGCACCGGGGAGCCGCGCTTCGAGCATATGTTCCGCGATGCCGCCGGACGCCATCCGGACAAGTTGTCCGCACAGATTTTGTTCGATGAAGCGCTGGCCAGACAAGTGTATGCCGGCTCCGATCTGTTCCTGATGCCCTCGCTGTTCGAGCCATGCGGCATCGGGCAGCTGGTGGCGATGCGCTACCGGTCCGTGCCGATCGTCCGCGAGACCGGCGGGCTGAAGGATACGGTGCAGCCGTTCAACGAGTTCACCGGCGAAGGAACGGGCTTCAGCTTTACGAACTACAACGCTCACGACATGCTGTATACAATAGAGCGGGCTGTCAGGATGTTTCATGACCCGCAAGCGTGGAGCCAGATTATAAGCAACATCCGGAAAAAAGATTTCAGCTGGCGCAAATCTGCGCAAGCATACGCCGAGCTCTATGGCAAGCTGAAGGAACGGGTGATTTGATGCGGCGCCTGAAACGCCGCCAAGCCTCCAAACCGGCCGGACATCGGTGTACGTCCGGCGCATTTGGAGGCTTCCGGGTTCGGCTTGTCATGGCAAAAGCCGTTCTTTTCCGTATGCGGGGGATGCGGGCGCCTGAAACGCCGCCGGGCGGCGGCGCTCAGGCGGACGGCGGGCTCGCCGTCCCGACCGGCCGCTCCTCAAAGTACATCGTTTCTTTGTTGAACGCCCGGTTGATCGTCAAAAAGGTGTGGAGCAGCTCGAACAGCTCCGATTGATTCAGCTCCAGCGTAACGGGCGCCGCGCTTTCGCCGAATCGCTTCATATGAAGCTTTAACGTGCGCTTTTCGGCATTGGCCTCAATTTCAATGTACTCGTTGCTCAGCATGCTTTTCCACATTAGCTTCCTGTCCTCCCTTTCTTCGTTGCGGCCACGATGCCGTACACAGTAAGTGTATGCCCAGCCCGGGGCGATCATGAACCGGAATCGCCGATGCCGCCAATGATCGCTGCCGATGAATGTAAAGGCGTTTTTTTGCTGCGGCCCGTGCTTTTTGATTTGCCGAACCGTAGGGCAATGTGAGATATTAATAAGGGACAATAATACGGCAAGCAGACGATAGGTGGTTATAAACGGGATGGAGTGGCTACAGCAGTCATTTTCCTTTGTTTTTATTGTGAACCTGGTGCTGGCCGGGTTTCTCATCTTTCTGGAGCGGCGCAATGTGGCGGCGACATGGGCTTGGCTGATGGTGCTGCTGTTTTTGCCGGGCGTCGGCTTCCTGATCTACATGCTCTTTGGCCAGAGGCTGGTCCGAAGGAAGCTGTACAAGCTGGAAGAGGGCGAATTTTCCCGCTTTATCGCGTTCGTCAAACGGCAGAGGCGCCAGCTGGAGCACGGGACGATGCGCTTTCGGGACCCGGCGATGGAAGATTATTCGGATATGGTGCATATGAATTTGGTCAATGATGCCGCCTGGTATACGCAGAATAACGAAGTGCAGCTTTTTGCGGAAGGAGACAGCAAATTTGCGGCGCTGCTGCGCGATATTCGCCAGGCCAGGGATCATATTCATTTGCTCTACTTCATTATTAAAAACGACGAGCTGGGCAGGACCATCGTATCGGAGCTGGCGGCCAAAGCGGCGGATGGCGTCGAGGTGCGGCTGCTGTACGACGCGATCGGCAGCTCCCGGCTGCCGAAGCGCTTCTTCGCCCCGCTGCTGCGCGCCGGCGGGCAAGTAGAGGCGTTCTTCCCTACCCGGTTTCCGTTCATCAACTTTCGCCTCAACTTCCGGAACCACCGCAAGCTGGCGATCATCGACGGCCAGTCGGGATACATCGGCTGGTTCAATATCGGCCGGGAATATGTGGGCAAGGGCAGGATGGGATTTTGGCGGGATACGCATTTGCGCCTCACGGGCAATGCCGTACATATGCTGCAGGCGCGTTTTTTTCTCGATTGGAACTTGTCGTCGTCGAAGCGCATGGAGGAGCTGAGGCGGTATTTTCCGCCGCCTTCGGTTACCGGCAAGGTCGGGGTGCAGATCGTTTCCAGCGGGCCGAATTCGGAGAAGCAGCAGATCAAGCATGTGTACCTGAGAATGATCTATAAGGCGCAGAAGCAAATTTTGCTCCAGACCCCTTACTTCATTCCCGACGACAGCATGCTGACGGCGCTGAAATCGGCGGTCATGTCCGGCGTCGACGTGCGGGTGATGATACCGGCGAAGCCAGACCATAAGATGGTTTATTTTGCCTCGTATTCCTATTTGGGCAGCTTGCTGAGCAGCGGCATTCGCTGTTACTTGTACGAGAAAGGCTTTTTGCACGCCAAAATGATGGTCGTTGACGGCGAGATCGCTTCGGTCGGCTCGGCGAATCTCGATATCCGCAGCCTGGAAATCAATTTCGAATGCAACGCGATTTTGTACGATACCGCGACGGTGTCCCGGCTTGTCGAGCTGTTCGAGACCGATCTTGCGCATTGCCGAGAGATGACGCTGGCGGAATACGAGAGCAGGCCGATCCCGGCCAAGCTGACGGAATCGCTGATGAGGCTTTTGTCGCCGATATTGTAGATAGACGCCTATGCCGCTGGCGCAGCACCATCAGAAGATGAAAATGGGCTGCGGGACCGGCGCTATTTTCAAGATAGACGCCTATGCCGAGCGATTCCTTTCGTCATCGGTCGTCTCCTGCGGTGCCAGAGAATTCGCCGGAGGGTTCCCGTCCAATTTTTCAAGATAAGCGACAAGCGAAAAGCCATGCCGGCGACTGCCGCATGGCTCTTCTGCGATTTCGGGGCGTTCAGATGTATCCGGCCCACTCCACATGCACGTCGTCCGAATCGTCGTCCGTTCCTTCGACCGCGGTCGCCGCTTCATCCGCATCCGGATTTTCGCTGATTGTTTTCTCGTTCGGTTCCATCCAGGAAGCTGCTCCTTTCTATGCAATAGTTGGCAACGGGATTCCTGTTTAGGATTCCAAAATTCCCCACAATCCATGCAAAAAAGAAGAAAACACAATTGAATCCCTTCATGCATCTGGGCGAGAATGAGCAAGAGAATGGGCAAAAATCTTGGCAGCAAGCGATTTTTTGGAAGATTTCGCTTGTTTTCGTTAAGCTGCCGATCTTGATTACAGGGCCAAGTTGACATAAACTGTTGTTAGCAATCGTTTTGGTCGAGTGCTAACAACGGGAGGGCGAAAGGAGGATGCTATGCGGTAGCTGAGGCCTGTGCTGAGCGAAACGATCCTGCTCCTAAAAATTGGATAACGACAACGAAGAAGATTTTTTTAAACCGAAGGTTTCTACTGGATAGGCGGCGGGCAAGCCGTTATTGTCCACAAACAAATTGCGCAATACGCAGTTGCATTTCCGGGACCGCGTATTACGGAGTTTTTTGGCCGAAAGGCGTGAGGATCCCTGGCTTAAACGAAGCTTCTTTTTTTATTTAGGAGGGTGATTCGATCATGAATGCATTGCTGCTCGCCGGAGGATTAGGAACGCGGCTGAGACCGCTGACGGAGAACTTGCCCAAGCCGATGGCGCCTGTCGCCAATCGTCCTTGGCTGGAGCATCTCGTTATCCGTCTGAAGCAGCAGGGAATCCGGTCTATCGTCGTGGCGGTCAAGCATTACCCGGAGCTGATCCGCAGCTATTTCGGCACGGGCGACCAATGGGGCGTCACGATGGAGTATGCAGTGGAGCATGAGCTGCTCGGCACGGCCGGCGCGATCAAAAATGCGGAGCCTTATCTGGAGGAGACGTTCGTCGTCGTCAACGCGGATATTGTTCACTATACCGAGCTTGCGCCGCTCATCCAGTTTCACCGTCGCCATGAGGGAGCGGTGACGATAGCGCTGACCGAGGTGGATGACCCGTCGCACTATGGCGTCGTCGAACAGGACGAACAAGGGCGCATTCTTCGCTTCGTCGAAAAGCCCGCGCCGGAGGAAGCGCCGTCCAGGCTGGTCAATGCCGGCATTTATATCATAGATAAGAAGGCGCTGCAGTCGATCCCCGAACAGCGGGAAGTGTCGATCGAACGGGAAACGTTCCCGATGTGGATCGAGCAGGGCGCCGGAGTGTACGGCAAGCGCATCGACGGGTATTGGATGGATATGGGGACGAAGGAGCGTTACCGGCAAATTCATTGGGATTTGCTGAATCGCTCATGCCCGCTGCCGCTGCCCGGCAAAGCGAGCGGAAAAGGCATCTGGGTTGGCAAGCAGTGCGACATTCATCCCGGCGTGCTGCTCATCCCTCCAGTGCTGATCGGAGATCGCGTCCGCATCGGCGAGCGGTCGATCATCGGTCCCTTCAGCGTCATTGGCAGCGACAGCGTCATCGAAGGCCACGTGCGCTGCGCGGAGACGATTCTGTGGGATCGCTGCACGGTTCGCAGCGGTACGGTCGTGAACCGCTGTATCGCCGGCTGCGACGTCGAGATGGGCCCGCAGCAAACGATGCACGAGGCGGTTATGATTCGAACGGAGGCGATGCAGGCATGACGCGCATTGCTTACGTCAGCACCTACGTGCCGCAGAAGTGCGGCCTGGCTACGTACACCTTTCATTTGCGGCAGGCTGTGAACGGAGCCAAGCAGTGGAAGGGCAGGGACCCGGTCGTCGTGCTTTCCAGCCAGGCGGCCGAACAGGGGAAAAGCCCAATCCTGTGGCCGCTGATGCGGGATCGGAAGGAAGATTACGTGAAGATGGCGCGAAAAATCAACCATTCCGATATTGACGTCGTGTCGCTGCAGCATGAGTTCGGCATTTTCGGGGGCGAGGCAGGGGCCTTTGTATTGGAATTCGTACGGCATTTGCGCAAGCCGCTCGTCACCACCTTCCATACGGTATTCGAGCAGCCGAAGCCGCCATATGCGGCCATTCAGCATGAAATTGCCGAGAAGAGCGCGAGAATCGTCGTAATGAACCGGAAGGCAACCGTTTACTTGCAGGAGGCGTTCGGCATTCCCGCAGAAAAAATTCACTTTATCCCGCACGGGACGCCCGAGCCTCCGTCCGGTAGCCGGGAAGCGATCCGCGAGCAATTGAACTGGCGGGGCCGCAAGGTGCTGATGACGTTCGGTCTGCTCAGCCGCGGCAAGGGCCTTGAATTGATTCTGAACGTGCTGCCCAACATCGCTTCCCGCGTTCCGAACGTGCTGTACGCCATCGTCGGACAAACGCACCCCGAAGTGAAAAAACGGGAAGGCGAGCATTACCGCGAGGAGCTGAAGGAGCGGATTCGCTGCAGCGGCATGGAAGAGCACGTCGTTATGATAGACCGGTATATGGATGAATCAGATCTCGTGCGCCATATTATGGGCTGCGATCTGTATGTTACGCCGTACCCGGGTATGCAGCAGATCACGAGCGGCACGCTGGCGTACGCCGTGGGACTGGGCAGGCCGGTATTGTCGACGCCGTATTCGTATGCGACCGACCTGCTCGGCGATTATCCCGAGCTGCTGCTAAATTTTGGCGCGGAGGCGGACTGGACGGAGAAAATCGCCTCGCTGCTGGCAGACGACGCACAGCTGGAGGCGTGGAGCCAGCGCATCGGGCGCATCGGCCAAGCGATGCATTGGCCGGAAATCGGCAGGCGGCACGCCGCTTTGTTCAACGGGGTGAGGCAGCTTGAATTCGCCGGCTGATCCGCTGAAGCATCTGCGACGGCTGACCGACGATACGGGCATTCTGGAGCATGCCTTAGGAAGCATCCCCCGCCGCAGGGAAGGCTACAGCACGGACGATCAGGCGAGGGCGCTGTGGGCTTGCCTGGAGTGGTTAGAGCTGGTCGAGGCAGCGCGCGCCGAGGAGCTTCACCAGCTGATCGATACGTACTTGTCCTTTATGCTGTGGGTGCAGGACGAGCGGGGGCAATTTCACAACAACATCGCTTACGACCGCACGAAGGAGCCGGAGTCGGCGTCGGACGACTGCCTCGGCCGCTGCCTGTGGGCCGGCGCGGTCGCCTACACCCGCCTGCGGGAGCGGGAGCGCCGCCTGGCCGCTGCTGCGCTGCTGGAGAAGGCGCTGCCTTTGGTCGAAACCATGCGCTTCCCGCGCGGATGGGCTTATGCGATGGCGGCGCTCAGTCTGCTGATCGCCGAGCGATATCCGCTGGCTGCGGAGGAGGAGCTAAGACGGCTTGCGGCGAAGCTGACCGACGCCTACCGGAGGAACGCCTCGGCCGATTGGCCGTGGTTCGAGCCGGTCGTCGCCTACAGCAACGCGCTGATGCCGTGGGGGCTGCTGTGCGCATACGAGGCTTTGAAGGATGAGGAGCTGCTTAACGTCGCGACGGAAAGTCTGGATTTTCTCATCCGCTTGTCGACGGGGGAGAATGGACGAATCCGCCCTGTCGGCAACAGGGGATGGTGCACGCCGGGCAGCAGAGCGGTCTGGGATCAGCAGCCGATCGACGTCATGAAGCTGTGCCTGGCTTCGGCCAAAGCCTGCGAATTGACGGGACGCGCCCATTACGCCGAAACGGCGGCCCGCTGCCGGGACTGGTTCCACGGAGCGAACGATGCCGGCGAACCGATGGCCAGCGCTGCAGACGGGAGCTGTTACGACGGCATCGGCGAAGCGGGCGTCAATCTGAATCAGGGAGCGGAGGCCGCTATTTCTTACCTGATCACGGAAGCGATTTGCCGAAAGCGGTAGAAAGCGCCGATTGGGCCTCCTCCCGGCTCGATCGGGTATCCCTGCGTCGGCCTGAATGCTGATGGATGACAAGGGGCGGGCAGCGGGTTTCATTCATGGTCGTCTGCTCGCTCTCCGGAGTCCTCCATGTCTTGCGGCATTTTTCTTGGATGCATTTTCAGTATTCCCCGGTTCTTCATGAACACCTTCACAGCGATCGACTGTATGGAATCGCGCTGCAGCCAGAAGCGGTTCCCGGCCTGGAGAGTTTTCCACAGCGGGTATTGCTCGCGATAGAGAACAAGCTCCAACGAATACAGGTCGGCTTTCGTCTTTAATCCTTCGATATACGTGCTGCGGATTTCCGTTTTAATTTGCTCCTGCACCTTTTCGATGAGCTCCTTCTCCGTGAATGAATCGCGGACGACCATCGAGAACCGAGGCTTGGCCGAACCATCAGAAACCTGAATATCACGATTTTGGGCGTTGCCATCGAAATGATGGCTTGTTTTCCCTCTTTTCCAATCGACAGCGGAGCCCGGCAAAATGGAGTCCGACAAGCGCGATCCGGTTCATCAGCGGCACGACACGTCCTATCGATTTCTGCTGTCCAGCAAGAAGCTCTATGCCCAAGCTGCTCCGCTCCTTTATCCATAAGGGGTGGGTAAAATGGATCGATGAAACGAACGTTGAAGAAATGGAAACAGGAGGCAGTCCGAAATTCTCTTAAAAGGGGAATTTTGGGCAGCTTTGCTGGCGGTCTTGTGTGAGTTCTTGACACGCTTGCGAATCGAGGTTATTATAGATACACAAAGTCTATCAATGCCTTATCCATCAAGTGATGCTTACGGGCGGGAAACGATGGAATGGGACTAAAGAATGCCCAAATGATCGAGCTGGCCAAACCAAGGGCATTTCCTTGCAATCGGCAGGGCTTTGTTTTATTGAATTACGGATATTGAATATCCGTGAAAACCATTTTAGCATGGAGGGATTAGCTTATGCTTTACGATTGTGCCATTGTCGGCGGAGGGCCGGCGGGATTGAATGCGGCGCTGGTGCTGGGACGAGCAAGACGGAGCGTTGTTCTCTTCGACAACGGTCAGCCGCGCAACGGCGTAACGCACGCTTCCCACGGATTCATTACGCGGGACGGGATCAAGCCGGGCGAGTTTCGGCGCATCGCTTACGAGGAAGTGCTCAGCTACCCGTCGGTCGAGCACCGGCCGTCCGAGGTGAGCGAAATTCGCCGAGCGGAGCCCGGTTTTGTCATCCGCTCCATATCCGGCGAGCAGGTGCAAGCGCGCAGGCTGATCCTGGCTGCCGGAATGAAGGAGGCGCTGCCCGATATCGAGGGACTGCGCGACTTTTACGGGAAAAGCTTGTTCAACTGCCCTTTTTGCGACGGTTGGGAGCTGAGAGATCAGCCGCTGGTCATCGTTGCGGACAATCAACACGTATTTCATATGGCCAAGCTGCTTTATAATTGGAGTCAGGATATTGTAGTGTGCACGAACGGTCCCGCCCCTTTAGGCGCCGAACAGCGGCAACTGCTTGCGTCCAGGGGCATGCGGATTATCGAAACGCCGATTGCCAAGTTTTCCGGACAGAACGGCAAGCTGGAACGGGTACATTTTACGGATGGCACGCATATTGAGCGGAGCGGCGGATTGGTAGGCTGCGCGTTTGTTCCTAACGCGAGGTTCGCTGAAGCGCTCGGCTGCGAAACGGCAGAAAACGGCGGGATTGTGACCGATGAGATGGGCAGAACCGCTGCGGCCGGAGTGTATGCCGCCGGGGATACGGCTTATGTGATGCCTTCCCAATTGATTTATGCCGCGGCCTCCGGCAGCAAAGCGGCGATGGCTGTCATGGCGGACTACATTGAAGAGGAATGGAAAGTGCGTTGAAGACGTCCGGGGCGGATCATTTGTTGACTTATTTGGCATAATCACCCATGCCATCTCCAGGGATACGAGCATAAGGTATTACGAAATCATTGAAGGGGAGATGGCAGGGTGCAAAAGATTCCTGTGGCGGGATTTGTGTTTCACTCAAGCGATGGCGATAATGCCCATTCGCATCGTCTTTATTTGACTTCCTGGGACGGTCGGCCGATCTATCACGTCCATCCGTTCTCCGGCGTGACCTCCTACGACGCGGGACATACTCATCAATACGTAGGGACGACGGAGCCGGCGCCGAGCGGCGTTCCGCACGTCCACCGTTATCATACCGTAACCTCGTTCAACCATGGACATACGCACACGATCCATGGAGTTACGGGACCGGCGATTGATGTTCCGGGCGGCGGACATATTCACTATTTCGAAGGGTTCACTACCGTAAACGGAATGCCTCCGCATACTCATCGTTATAAAGGCGCGACAGGCAACGAGGTATGACTGCCAATTCAATGGAATTCAAACGGAATTTTCGCCGCTCCTTATCGGGGCGGTTTTTCCGTTGAGCGAGCTTTTCGGGAGGCCTCTATCACCGTTTCATGCCGTCGAACGAGTGACGAAAAGTGCGGTAACTCAAAGTGCGGTTCGGCTCGAATTTCAGGATAGTGCCGTACAAATGCACGGGGCGGTCGCCGTCGTTGCCCGGCCCCACATAGGCGAAATCGCCTCATGTGACAAACGCCCCATTTTTTGATTAAATGGGAGGTACAATCATTTTTCCAAATACGTTATTTACTCTCCGCTTGAGGTGGTTCATGATGCCAAAATTTTACTGGTCGACGACGATCCGGACATTCGCGAGCTGATGCGCCTTTATATCGCCGCCGAAGGGCTGGAGGTGATCGAAGCGGGCAACGGCAAGGAAGCGATCGAGCTATTGAACAAAGGGGCCGTCAATCTGGTCGTGCTCGATATTATGATGCCGTATATGGACGGCTGGGAGCTGTGCCGCGAAATTCGGCGGCGGTATCCGGATTTGCCACTGCTCATGGTCACGGCCAAAGGGGAGTCCGCCGACAAGGTGAAGGGCTTCCATCTCGGCACGGACGATTACGTGGTCAAGCCATTCGATCCGGTCGAGCTGACGATGCGGGTGAAGGCGCTGCTGAAGCGCTACCGCATCGCCTCGTCCCAAAAGATCCAAATTCATGATATCGTGATCGACCGTTCGACTTACGAGGTGTACATGCAGAAAGAGACGATCCTGCTTCCGCCGAAGGAGTTCGAGCTGCTGTTTACGCTGGCCAGCTACCCTTCGCAAATTTTTACGCGGGCGCAGCTGATCGAGCTGATCTGGGGGATCGATTACGAAGGGGATGAGCGCACTATCGACGTCCATATCAAACGGCTGAGGGAGCGCTTCGAGAGCGCTGCGGACCGTTTCGTCATTGCCACGATTCGCGGGCTCGGCTACCGGCTCCAGGTGAGCTCATGATCAAGACGCTGTATTTGCGCATGGTCATTACGTTTTCAGCTGCCGTCCTGCTCAGTATGGGTCTTAGTTTTCACCTCTTCTTTTTCTTCAATGGGGACCGGTTGCTGACGAAGACGCACAACGATTTGCTGCACATCGGGGAGGAACTGGCCGCGATGAGCCAGCATGTGGAGCCCGGGCTGCTTATCCCTTTGTTGGAAAGCATCTCACGGCTGAACGAATCGGTGTCCCTTGCTTTGGCGGACGACGAAGGCCGATTGCAAGCGATCAGGGCGGACGAAAGCGAAACGTTGTCCAAGCTGAACCGTTCGGTAGTAACTCGAGTGCTGCAGGGCGATGCCTACGAGAACAAGTCGCTTCGCGACCCGGACGCCATGATCATCGGCCTGCCGCTAACCGTAGGCGGCCGGAGCTACGCGCTGTTCATTTCGCCGCACTTTTCGCCAGCCGCCAGGTCATATGCGGCATCCGCCATCTTGACCGTGCTGGCCCTCGTTTTGTGCATCGGCAGCTTCCTGATCGCGATCGTATCCCGTTATATCGTCCATCCGATCAAGAAGCTGACATCGGCTACCCAGGCGCTGGCCAGAGGCAACTTCGATGTGCAAATCAAGCTGAAACTCCATGACGAAATCGGCATTTTGCTGAAAAGCTTCAATTCGATGGCCGCCAAGCTGCAGAAGCTGGAGCAGATGAGACAAGACTTCGTATCTAATGTATCCCACGAAATTCAATCGCCGCTGACTTCCATTCGCGGTTATTCCAAGGCGCTGCGGCAAAGCGGGATGAAGGAGGAGGACCGGAAGCGATATTTGGAAATTATCGAACGGGAGAGCGAACGATTATCGCGCCTGAGCGACAACCTGTTAAAGCTCGTATCGCTGCAGTCGGAGCATCATCCGTTCCATCCGACGACCTTCGATTTGGCCGAGCAGCTGCGCCGCATCGTCGTGACGCTCGAGCCGCAGTGGAGCGCGAAGCAGCTGGAGCTGCAGCTCGATTTGCCGAAGGTGAAATTCAGGGCCGACGCCGATCAGATGAACCAGGTCTGGATGAATTTGCTCAGCAACGCCATCAAATTTACCCCCGCCGGTGGAAGAATTCTGGTCCGCCTCACCGCACTCACCGACAAAGTGAAGGTATTGATTCAGGACAGCGGAATCGGCATCTCCGCCGAGGAGCAGGAGCGCATCTTCGAACGATTCTACAAAGCAGACGCTTCCCGTGACAAAAAAACGGACGGCAGCGGCCTCGGATTATCGATTGTGAGAACGATCGTCGAGCTTCACGGCGGTGCCGTCGAAGTGGCGAGCAAGCCCGGCCAAGGCTCCGCTTTTACCATTACGCTGCCGATCGTCTCCTACAACGAGTCCCAATCATAACCAGTTCCCGCGAAAATTCGGATTGTTCATCCGAATTTCTTTTTTTTGTTCATACTGAGTTCATATTCGCCCCGTACATTCAATTCGAGTACATTGTGAACCGAAGAAGGGACGGGACTGCAGGGATGACCCCAATCATTCGTTTTTCGATGAAAAACGTTTCGGCGTTGTTCATCATCATGATCCTCTTGTTCGGCAGCGGGTTGTATTCCGCAGGCCAGTTGAAGCAGGAAAGCATGCCGGAAGTTTCATTCCCCCTGGTCATCGTCCAGACGACGTATACGGGTGCGCCCCGGGACGTCATGGACAATGTGACCGAGCCATTGGAGGAAAAGCTCGCCAATCTTGAGGATATCGATATGATGTCCTCCACTTCGAGCAACAATTTCTCCAGCATCATCGTTCAATTCAAGGAAAATGTGGATGTAGACAAAAAAAAGCAGGACATCGAAGACCAGATCGCGCAGGTCAGCCTTCCCGCATCGGCAGGCACCCCGAGAGTAATGACTTTCGGAGTGTCGTCGATGGCAACCAACTATTTGGCGCTGTATGCCAAGGAAGGCATGAGCCAAACGGATCTGGACAACGAGTTCAATGATACGATCAAGCCGCAGCTGGAGGGGCTCAAAGGGCTCGACCATATGGAAGTGATCGGCGAGCGGACGACCTCCCTCGATATCGAACTGAACGCAGATGCCCTCACGGTCTACGGACTGTCGCTCTCGCAGGTGTCGGGCGCGATCAAGGCTGCGCTGGCCGAAAGTCCGATCGGCAGCGTCGAGATCGACGACAACGAGAAGAATGCCCGCGTGACGGGAAAGATGGACAGCATCTACGAGCTGGAGCAGCTGGAGATAACGACGGCTGGCGGCGATATCGTCAAGCTGTCCCAGGTGGCCGCCATCAATGCGATCACCGAGTCCAAGTTCGTCGGACGGATGGACGGCTCGCCGGCGATCGGCATTATTTTGTACAAAGCGCCCAATGCGAACGCGGTCGAATTTTCCGACGGCATCCATTCGCTGCTTCAGCAATGGGAAACGAGTATGCCGAACATCACGTTCAAGAGCATCTATGACAGCGCCGACGAGATTCGGGAATCGATCTCCGGTTTGCTGAACGAAGGCATCCTCGGGGCGATTCTGGCTTCGATCATGATCCTGGTGTTCCTGCGCAACGTTCGGATGACCCTGATCGTCCTCGTATCGCTGCCCTTGTCGATCCTAATCACGTTGCTGTGCATGTGGCTGTTCGGGCTGACGCTTAACACGATGACGCTGGGCGGCATCTTCATCGCCATCGGCCGCGTCGTCGACGACTCGATCGTCGTTATCGAAAATATATATTCTTCTCTGGAGAAGGCCCAGGAACGCAAGGAGTCGGTCATTGCGCTGGCTACGAAGCAAGTGTCGATGGCGATCACTTCGTCGACGCTGGCGACGGTCGGAGTATTCGCGCCGATCGGCATGATTTCCGGCATCGTCGGGGGGTTCTTCAAGCCGTTCGCCATTACGATCGCCTGTGCGCTGCTGTCTTCGCTGCTCGTGGCGCTGACCGTTATTCCGATGCTGGCCAAGCTGCTTGTGCTGCGAAGCACCATCAAGGGGCATGCGGAAGACAAGCCGAGACGGTATGTGGCGTTTTACGAGCGGGTGCTGCAGTGGTGCCTGAATCACCGCGTCAAGACGCTGCTGCTGACGGCGGTCATCTTTATCGGTTCGATCATCGGCTCTGTTCCTTTTCTTAAAGTATCCTTTTTGCCCAGCAGCGAAGAATCTCATACGATGTCGTTCCAGCTCAAGCTGCCTTACGAGACATCGTTCGAGACGACCAATGCCATTACGAAACAATTTGAACAGATTTTGCTGGACAAAAAGGACAGCCTGGGACAGCCTGTGTTCCGCTTCGTGGAAGCTTTCGTCGGGTATGCAGGCGACGACGAGGAACGGATGCCTTACGCCTCGCAAATTGTGGTGGAGGTAAACGAAAGCTTGAAGCCGGATGTCATTCGCGAGCAGGTGAAGCAGTTTATGCTCGCCGAACTGCCCGCCGGGTCCACGGTCGAACCGAGAAGCATCGGAGGCGGATTCAGCATGGGCACGACGGACTTCTCCTATACGTTGAAAGGCGAAGACCAGGAGCAGCTGGAGAAAGCGGCGGCGATGGTCAAGGACAAGCTGCTGACCTTCCCCGAGCTGAGCGAAGTAGAGGACAGCTTAAGCGACGCCAAGACCGAAGTGGAGATTGCGGTGGACCCGGGCAGCGCGCGGGCTTACGGCTTTAACGTATCCTCCGTGATGGATACGGCGCGCCAGTGGATTCAGGAGCAGGAGCTCGGCGATCTCAAAATCGACCACGTGACTTATACGACCAAGATAATGATGGAAAAATCGTTCAAAAACTCGCTGGAGAAGCTGGGCAATATTCCTTTGCAGACACCGGACGGATCGACCGTGCTGCTGAAGGAGGTCGCCAAAATATACGAAAAGCCGTCGGCCTCCTCGCTCGCCAGAGAGGATCAGCAGCAGCTCGTCAAGGTGACAGCCAAAATCAATTCCGACGATAAAAACCGCATCAGCATGATGGTATCGATGGCGCTCGGCGAGCTTGAACTGCCGGAAGGCGTCTTCCCGGAAGTGCAGGGCGTATCCGCCGACATCGACGAAAGCTTCTCGCAATTGTATGTCGCGATGGTCGTTGCGGTCGCCGTCGTCTATCTGATCATGGTGCTCGGCTTCGGGAACGCATCGGCGCCGTTCGCCGTCCTGTTCTCGCTTCCGCTCGCCGTCATCGGCGGTCTGATCGGCCTGGTTGTTACTGGCGTCACGCTGGACGTCACCTCTATGATCGGATTCATGATGCTGATCGGGATTGTCGTCACCAATGCGATCGTGCTCATCGACCGCGCCCAGCAGCTGATGGAGGAAGGTTACGTCGTGCGCCAGGCGCTGCTTGAAGCGGGGAAAGTCCGGCTGCGGCCCATTCTGATGACGGCGGGAGCCACGATTATGGCGATGTTTCCGCTGGCGCTCGGGCTGTCCCACTCGGGAGGCTTGATCGGTAAAGGTCTCGCTGTCGTCGTCATCGGCGGTCTGACCACTTCGACGATCCTCACTTTGGTGATCGTCCCGATCGTTTACGAAATGCTGGACCAAATGAAAAAACGGTTTGCCCGCCTGTTTAGCAAGAGCAAAAAAGGGGATCCGCAGCAGGCTGCGCTGGAAGGTTAACGATGAGGGGGAGGCCTAGAAGGATGAACATGTGGAGCTTTACTAAGGGGAAATACAATCGATTCTGGCGCACGGCGGGGGTTGGCGCACTCGGCGCCATGATCGTCTTCGCCGCCGCCGGCTGCGGGGCAGGCGGCCCCGGACAAGCTTCCGCCGATTTCAAGCCGCGTCCGGTACAGACGGAACCGGTCGCCAAGCATACCATCAGCAGTCCGGTCGAACAAATTGCCGAAGTATCGGCGGGAACCGTATTCGACGTCATTCCGAAAGCGAACGGCCAGGTCGTGCAAGTACTAAAGAAGAACGGCGACGCTGTGGAAGAAGGAGAGACGCTGTTTGTCATCGACAGCCAGGACGCCGAATCGGCTAGGCGCAAGAGCGAGCTCGCCTTGAAGAACGCCGAGGAATCGCTTGCCCAGGCGCGAATCGACGCCGTCAACAACCGCAAAAATCTGGTTGACAACGTGACTAAAGCGGAGATGGCGTACGAGACGGCCGAGCAGGATTACAACAAAATCCGCAACGAATTCGATGACGGTCTGGCGACATCCCACCAGGTGGAGCAGCTGAAGGATGCTCTCGACAACGCGCGAATGGGGCTGGAAGCGGCGCAAGCGCAGTTGGCGAAGTTCGACCAGACAGATCCGGTCGCCAGCTTCGAGACACAGCTGGAGACGGCGAGGCTGAATCTGGAGGACGCGGTTCGTTCGCTGGAGAATTACAGCGTCAAGGCGCCGGGACGGGGCATTTTGACCGATTTCAGGCTCGTGGCCGGGCAATCCGTATCGACCGGGGCCAAAGTCGGGCAAATTCAGCAGGTCGATCCGATCAAGATTGCGACAGAGCTGACCGAAACCAATTACGCGCTCGTCAAAGGCAAGACCGAGCTCGTATACTACAATCCGGATACCCCGGATAACAAGCTGACCGCACCGATCACTTACTTGGCGCCGATTATGAGCGCCGCCTCCAAAACCTATACGCTGGAGATGGAAATTCCGAATGCCGAGCAGACGATTCAGCCGGGCAAACGGTACATGGTTCAGCTGACGACGGAAACCGAGGAGCAGGTCATCGCCGTGCCGGCCTTGAGCGTCGTGCGGGATGAAGGCGGAACGTTTGTCTTCGTCAAGCAGGAGGATCAATATGAGAAGCGGAAGGTGAAGCTGGGAAGGATCAGCGGCGAGTACCAGGAGGTGCTGGAAGGCTTGCAGGAAGGCGAGGAGCTAGTCGTCTCCGGTCAAAACACCTTGAAGGACGGGCAACAAGCAGAGGCGGCAGCGACGACGAGGTAACGGCGATCAGCTTGTGCTGATGGCGCTGCTGAGACGATTCGCTCCTGGGCACATCTGCGGCCCGATGACGATTTACCGATTGTGACCATCGAATGTTCAAGAAAGACGCCGATGACAAGCGATTCCTATCGTCATCGGTCGTCACCAGCGGTATTGAAATTTTGTCGGCGTATACCGCCAAATTCTCAAGATAGGAGAGGGTTAGAAGTGAAGCGGCAACGGAGAACTATTGGCATATCGGCATTGGCTTTCACGCTCTTGATTCCAGCTGCGGTTCCGCAGGGGGCATTCGCCCAATCGGCAGCCGTTGCAGCCGCCCCCGCGAATTACGAGCTGGCGAGCGAGATGCGCGCAGCTATCAAAAATGTGGCAGTGCTGCCGACGGAGAAGGGCTCCCGGCTGTCGGCGACCGTCCGTCTGTACAACGGCGGATCTGCCAAACAGCGCGTGCCCGAGCACGAGCTGCGCGTGCGTACTAGCAGCGGGGCGGAGTATGCGCTGAAGCCGAGCGCAGGCAACAAGCCGGCGCTGGAGCCCAAAGAAATCGGCGAACTGGTGTACATGGCCGAGATCGACAGCAAGGAAATCGGGACAGTTACGGAGCTATCTTTTGTCTATGTCGATATCTACACTTATCCGAAGACAGAGAAACGGCTGCTGACGATGCCGGCAACGAACGTGTGGTACGGCACGTCGGCTGCCGCCCCGCAGAAGCCGGAAACGCTGGCCTGGGGTCAGAGCTTCAAAATCCCGGGCGTCAATTCCGAGCTCACGTACCAGCCGATCGATTGGTCTGTGCAGCATACGGCCGAAGGCCGGGCCGCCGTCGTCAAGCTGTTGGTCGACAATCCCGGAGTCGGCAGGGAGACGGTTCCCGCCTTCCGGATGGACGGTCAATCCGATCTGAAGATTTTCGCAGGCGAGCGCGCCGACGCTGGCGCCACCACTCTGGAAGCAGGCGAGAAGAAATACATTCATTTTGCCATTCCGCTGGATAACCAGGCGTCGCTGTCCAATCTGCTCGTCGTCGTGACCGACAGCTTCCTGCCCGGCGCCGAGGCGCAGGCGGCGATCCCGCTCGACACCGGCAAGCTGGCGATTTCGCTGCCGCAGTCGGGGCAGCTGCCGGCGACCGAGGCGTATACGATCGGCCGGCCGATTGTGATCGACAGCTTGACGACAGCGATCGACAGCCAGACGGAAGTGGCGCTGATGGAGCTGACGATGCATGACAATCCGGGAGAAGGCTTTAAATCGGCCGTCGCCAAATTCAAGTTAACGAACAAGAGCAGCGAGCCGGTGACGACGCCGACATTCCAGGCGGCGCTCGTAAACAGCGAAGGAGTCACCTACCAAGGGGCGCGGCAATCCTCCGTCGTTCAGACGATGAATCCAGGCCTTAGCTATGTCGTCAGCTATTCGTTCATCATGCCTCAGACAGAGGAGGGGGCCGCCATTCAACTGAAGCTGCTTGAACCGCTCAAGCCTTCTGACGCCGAATCGGCGCAACCGGGGGCGCAGCAGACCGGAAACCAGCCGGCAGCGTCGTACACGACGGCGATCGCCTCGGTGTATACGCCCTTTCAGGAAGCGGACAAAGGGACGAAGAAATATTCCTTATATCCGTTCGAATTGACCATTCGCGATGTCGCCGCCGTCACCTCGTATATGAACAATCTGTATACGTATAAGGTGACGCTGGATATGGACATTAAACAAAAGGAAAATGTCGTCGTCGACGAGAATTTCTCCAAGCTGCGGCTGGAAATCGTGGACAACGGCGGTCGGGTCGTCGGGTACAAGGATGCTGCCTTCACGGGAGAAAACAAGCTGATCAGCGGCAAGCAGACCGTCGATGCCAGCAATATTACGACAGACCAGTTCAATTATCCGTATACGATCAATATTTACGAAACGATTGAAACGCAGAACGGCACGGCCAAGCGGCTGCTGATGTCAACGACGAAGTAAAGGCGCTGCAACCTGCAGCATTTGCTGATCATCGTCAGCGAATGCTCAGCTCGCAGGCGACGACTAATGATGAAGAAATCACTGGTCATAGGTGTCAATGATTTGAATGATTCATGTGGAGGTGGCGCCGGATGCGTATGCACAAGAAAAGAAACGAGCCGTCCTTGGCCGATAAAACGCAATGGTTTGCCGACGTTCATACCATGCTCCTCTTCTTCGTCGATCAATATGATATCCGGAATGCAGCAGCCAGCCGTCATCAGGAACCGGTACAGCGGGAGGAGCCGTTCGATCGGGATTCCATTTCCATGCTGGGCAGCGGACCTAAAGAGGCTTTGTCCGACTGGGATGAACGGGAGCTTCATTAGTCTGAACGAACGATTCACTTGTCACATTCGTCAAAATTCGACATATTTCAATATAAACAAAAAAACGGCAATCCGGAATTATATCCCGGATTGCCGTTTGCCTTTTGACATGAGTAAGTTCATTCTACTTCCGAACGGCGAACGAGACGGACGTACCTTGGCCAGGCGCGCTTTGGATGCGCAGTCCTTCCCCGTAAAGCCGCTTTAAGCGATAATAAGTATTTTGCAGGCCGATGCCTTTTCTTGGGCCGCTGCCGGCTGGCGCGATATGCGGCAATTGCGCGATCGTCTGCTCGTTCATCCCGATGCCGTCATCCTGGACAGTTATTTCGGCATAGGCTCCCTGGTCGGCGACGGCAATCCGGATCGTCCCGCCCTGTGCGCGCAGTCCGTGACGCACTGCATTTTCAACGAGCGGCTGAATGGTGAGCGGGGGAATCAGCAGCTCAAGACGATCGTCCACCTGCCATTCGATGCGGATGCGCTCTCCGAACCTCGCCTGTTCAATCATCAAATAAGCGCGGACGAGCTCCAGCTCCTGCTGCAGCGGGACAAGCTGCTCCGCATTTCTGAAATCGAAGCTTGCCCTTAAGTAATCGCCGAACGTTTGAAGCAAGTGGCGCGTGCGGTCGATATCGATCTCGCTTAAGGCGATGACGGCGTTGAGCGTATTGAACAGAAAATGCGGTTCGATTTGCGCCTGCAGCCATGCCGCTTCGGTCCGGGCCTGAATGCGTGCCGCACGGGCGACGTCCGTTAACGCGCGCACCCGGGACCTCAGTTCGATCCGATCCACCGGCTTCGTGACATAATCGTTCGCTCCGGCTCGAAACCCGGTCTCGATATCCTCCGTACGGCTGCGCGCCGTAAGCAGAAGAATCGGCAGCTCGGTTAGCGAGAAGCGTTCCCTGACGCGCCGGGTTAATTCGTATCCGGACATCCGCGGCATCATGACGTCGGCGATGAGCAAATCCCACGGGCCATCGTTCAGCAAAGCGAGCGCTTCCTCGCCGCCGGCCGCGGTGACGAGCTCGCAGCTTTCAGGCTGCAGAACGACTTGAAGCACGCGCAGATTGACCGGGTCGTCGTCCACGGCCAGCACGCGAGGCCGGTCTCCGCGGGCCGGTGCGGACTCCGCCAAGCCGACGTCACCCTCAGCATCCGCCTCTCGGGAAGCGGCGGCAACAGCGATAGCGGTACGATCCAGCGCATCGTAGGCGGCGGCGCTCACGGCAGGGGGCTCCTCCGCCTCGGCGCTCGAGGCCAGCGGCAGCGAGAACGCAAATGACGATCCTTGCCCCGGTGTCGATTTGGCCGTGAGCGCCCCTCCATGCAGCTCGACCAGCTGCCTCGCAATCGCCAGGCCTAAGCCCAGTCCCGCTGCCTTGCCGGACTCTGGGAAGCCCTGCTCATAGGGCAAAAAGATGCGGTCAATCATCCGCTCGTCGATTCCGATACCCGTGTCCATCCACACGCACCTTTCCGTTTTTTTCGAAGGCACGGATGCGAACGACGCCTTCGTCCGTGAACTTGATCGCATTGTGAAGCAGATTGAACAATATCTGAATTAACCGATGCTCGTCCGCATATACAAAGGGCAAGGAGTCCGGCACGTCGTTTTCCAGCCGAATCGGCTTGCCTAGGGTCATATAGCGAACCATATCCAAAGCGCCGGACGCCACTGCAGACAGACGAAGATTGGCCGGCCGGAGCCGCACGCGGTTGTCCTCAAACCGTTTCAAATCCGCCAAATCGTCCAGCAGCACGGACATGCGCTTGCCGACGGCGATGAGCAGCTCGAGCCGCTCACGGTTCCTTGCCTCGTCGGTGCGTCCGCCGCTCTCCATGACCGCTGCGGCCATATTCAATATGCTGTGCAATGGGTTGCGCAGCTCGTGGGACGTATTGACCAGAAAATCGTCCTTCTGCTTGTCGGCCGCCTGCAATTGCTCGGCGAGCTGGGCCGTTTTCTGGAACGTGCGGAAATAGCCTTTGAACCAATACATCGCGAACAAAGTGAACGTGACCAGCATATCGAACGGATAGTAGTCGCTTGTGACCAAGCCGGTCATTTTGGCGACGCCCCATAGCAAGTTGTTGCTGATGGCCGTCATTCCGAGCAATATATAGATCATATCGCGGTCGTTCATCCGGGTCGCGCGGTAAGCATAGTAAGGCACTACAAAAAAAGGCACGAAAATAAGCACCGTATGCAGCATGTCCGCGCGGCTCAGTACAGCGGGCGGCAATACAAGCACCAATAGCGCGTAGATCGCGCAGATGGCCGAGAACCATCGCGTCAAGGTGGCCAGCCGTCCGAAATACGGCATCAGCTGCTTGGCGAACAGCAGCAGAAAAGCGGAAACGCCCAGGAATGAAACATTGAACAATTTCCACGCCCATAAGTAATCGACGCCGAACCAATCCTGCAGTATCCGGTCGTCGTCGGTAGCGATCGAAAGCAGCGCGCTGATCATCAGCATGGTGAAGGGAAGCAGCGCCTTGTGCCGGGTTCCCATCGCATATAAAGCGATCGAGTATGCGGCGTGCATGAACAGGAGCAGCACCATCGCCGCCTGAAAGCTGCTCGATATCGTATACGCTTTGCGGACAGCCGCCTCCGTTCCGAACTTGATCGGCTGCATAATGCCGCTCAAGGCGCGGTTGTCGAAATTGGCCACATGCAGGACGATATCGACAACCGCGCCGCCGCTCGCGAACGTCCCGGTAAAAGGCACGTTGCCGGCCGCGTAATCTTCCGCGCGTTCCGCCGGCACGCCGGACCCGCCAATCCGCTCTCCGTTGACGTACAACGCCGATGAAGAAGGAAGCGAAGGGACGCGAATGCTGTAGGCGTTTGCATCTGACGGATTCAGCAGCAGCTTGAGCCGATACGAGGCATAACCGAGTGCTGTACTGCCTGCTGCCTGCAAATCGTCTTGCCAACCGGACGGCAGCGTAACGAGCTTGCCACCTGTGCTGCTGTCCGATTCCGCCCCGGGATCGATCAGCTTGAAGGGGTAAAACAGCCACTCGCCGTCGAGCAGCAGCAGCGGGGACTGCTGCGCATCCCATCCGCGCAAATCCAGAACGCCGTCGGACGCTTGCATCCGACTTGTCGGGACCTGCTGTTGCATCCATACGAGCCGTATGGCGGTTAATACAAGCACGAGTATCATCAGATACGCGGCAATTCTTCTTCGACTCATGCGCAGTACCTGCCGATTTCAAGGTAGTAAAAAATCGAGTCATCGATGCGATCCGGCCCGGACACCGCTCAAGGCGTATGTCATTGGTCAAGTAGCCGAACGAACCAAGAGCGAAGGGGAGCCTTCGTCTTAGGCCTTAATTAACGGTTCCTGATTGAGAACAATCGACCTTCGAACGGGTTGTAGCGCAAGATCTTCTCTTTTTGCTTGATTATTTTATCACAATTGGCTCCATTTCACATTCGGCCCTAAAGCTCAAAACGTTCTCCGGATTCAGGCCACCCGAAAATAAGGGGATAAAGTACCTATTGACTTTTCTTTCTTAATGGGTCTATGTCACTAAGAATTATGGAGAGAACCTACGGAATAGGATAAACTGCTCAACAGATCGTCCAGCTTGGAGACGGAATGGGGGAAAGGAGGCTCAAGGAGCTGAAAAATGCGGCGCAAGAAGAGAATCAGCCATCGATTAACGGTGTTGGAATCAAGCCTGCCATACAGGCGAAGACAAATATCGGAAAAATAGATAAAGACCGATCGGATTTCCTGGAAAAAAGTCGGCTGTCCAACGAATAGGCCTTTGTTCACGTTAGAGAAAGTCGCGGTTGCAGCAAATGTTGTATTTTGTAAAGCAAAAACGGTGGGATTAACCCTATTTGCGGCTCAATGTTGCAAAGCGTGCAACATTTTGGGCGGTGTTCCTCGGTTTGAAGCTCATTGCATTCCAATTATTGGAAAGGGGGGGATCGGCGAGCTGTTCGCCAACAACAACTTTCGGAGCGGCTCCATTCCCGCATCATCACGCTGGAGCTGGACATCGAGAAGGAAAAACAGCCCGAGCATACCCGCAAGCAGTTTATCGCCGGTGTCTCGCGCGAGCTGAAAACGCTGCTGAGCGTTATTCCATTTGAACAAAAAGCGATAGCGATCCGCGGTCCGGGCGCCCAATTTTTCACTCTTTTCAAAAAGGATATTTACCTCTCGCCCGATATTTGATATCATAAACGCATCAATATCAAATGCGATGAAGAGACGAGTAAATAAACGGAACCTTGCACAGAGAGCTCCGGCAGCTGGGAAGGAGCGAAGGGGCCTTTATTGAACAAAGACTCTGAGCAGCGCATCGGAACTTCTTGCCGCAAGAAGGGATGGTGCGACAGGAGCTCCTGTTACAGAGCTAGAGTATAAGCATTGCGCCGCCTGTCGTAATGCCGTACTTGAAGAGGCTGATATGGCGACATATTGGCGAATTTAGGGTGGTACCACGAGAGCTTGCGCAATCTCGTCCCTGAGACTGGTAGTAGTCTTGGAGGCGGGATTTTTTATTTGCCCATTGCAGGCAACCCCACATGCGAAAGGATGAAAATCGCTATGACACAAAAATTAAAAGTTGGCATCGTTGGCGGAACAGGGATGGTAGGGCAGCGGTTCGTCCAGCTGCTGAACGGGCATCCGTGGTTCGAGGTGACATCGATCGCGGCAAGCAGCGGTTCCGCCGGCAAAACATACGAGGAAGCTGTCCGCAACCGCTGGAAGCTGGCCGACCCGATCCCGGATTCGGTCCGCAATATTGTCGTGCAGGATGCATCGAAGGTCGAGCAGGTCGCCGCGGATGTTGATTTTATTTTTTGCGCCGTCGACATGAAGAAGAACGAGATTCAAGCGCTGGAGGAAGCGTACGCCAAGACGGGCACCCCTGTCGTCTCCAACAACTCCGCCCACCGCTGGACGCCGGATGTGCCGATGGTCATCCCGGAAATCAACCCGGGGCATCTGGAAGTGATCGCGGCCCAGCGGAAGCGGCTCGGCACCACCACCGGCTTTATCGCCGTGAAGCCGAACTGCTCGATTCAGAGCTATGTGCCGATGCTGAACGCCCTGCTCGAGTTCAAACCGACGAAGGTCGTAGCATCGACGTATCAGGCCATCTCCGGGGCGGGCAAAAACTTCAGCGACTGGCCGGAAATGCTCGATAACGTCATTCCGTATATCGGCGGCGAAGAAGAGAAGAGCGAGCAGGAGCCGCTCCGTATCTGGGGCAGTGTCGCTGGCGGCGAGATTGTCAAAGCAAGCGCTCCGCTCATTACGACGCAGTGCATTCGCGTACCCGTGACCGACGGGCACTTGGCAACCGTCTTCGTATCGTTCGAGAACAAGCCGTCGAAGGAAGAAATTCTCGAGCGCTGGCGTTCGTTCCGCGGCCGGCCGCAGGAGCTTGGGCTGCCGAGCGCGCCGAAGCAGTTCATCACTTATTTCGAAGAAGAGAACCGACCGCAGACGAAGCTGGATCGCGACCTGGAGCGCGGCATGGGCGTCTCGGCGGGAAGACTGCGCGAGGATTCCTTGTACGACTACAAATTCGTCGGACTCTCGCACAATACGCTGCGCGGCGCGGCCGGCGGCGCCGTGTTGATCGCCGAGCTGCTCAAAGCCGAAGGTTATATTCAGGCGAAATAAAATAGATTTTCATCAAGCTTAAAGTGCAGAACTGCGGTTCTGCGCTTTTTTTATTTCATCTGCATGCCGTCTGCATCTTATCTTGATCTCTCTCGATTATTCTTCCTTTTGTCGCATTCATTTTATTCATCGAAGAGAGGGCACCGAGCAATGATCAACCGAATGAACAAATTCGCCGGGCTGCTGATTGGGGCGGCCGTCCTATCGCTTGCTGCATGCGGGAACGAGGACAGGCCGCTGTCCAAGACGGCAGCTAAGGTCTCAACGACACAGGCGGACACATCCGCATCGGGAGCTTCAGGGGCAACCCGGTACGCCGCCTTCAGCGTATTTATCGGCGATTCGATTACAGAAGGGCTGTCGTATCACGACGTGCTGGAGGAAGCGAATGTGCTGGCCGGCGCGGGCAAGACAGCCGAGTTCGCGATGGAGGATATCGAGGAGCTGGCGAAGCGCAAGCCGAAGCATGTCTTCATTCATCTGGGGTCGGACGATATTCTTTGGCCGACGGACAATCCGCAGGAATACTCGCTCAAGCATTACGCCGCCTTGATCGGCGCGATCAAGGACAAGCTTCCGCAGGCCAACGTCACGCTGCTGTCGGTTACCCCAGTGACCGCCGAAGTGGAGGAGAAGGAGCCGCGCTATCGGAATATCGAGGCATACAATCAAGGGCTGCGGGAGCTGGCGGACAAAGAAAACGTCGGATTTGTCGACATCTCCGGGATCGTGACCGGAAGTCCCGAGCTGTACGATGCGGACGGCATCCATTTCAAGGCAGAGTTTTATCCGCGGATGCTGGAGCTGCTTGCGGACAGGGTGAAATGACAGGCGGCTCGGTTAAGACGGCGCGGGAGGTGACGGGCATTGGTCTTCAGCAGTCTGCTCTTCCTGTTCCAGTTTTTGCCGGTGACGCTGCTCGTTTATTACCTTTCGCCTAACAGGGTTCGAAATGCCGTATTGGTTATCGCCAGTCTTGTTTTTTACGCCTGGGGAGAACCTTTATATGTTTTCCTCATGATCTTTTCGAACTGCTATGAACGTAAATGTCAAGCTCCACATTTTGAGCACATAGGTGAGACCTGGATTTTCATTTTTAAAATTTACGTGCGCTAAAGGAGCTCGGCACGGAGGCAAAATGTGAGCGACGGTCGGCAC
>Ga0207865_100540_pt1 | contig 39902 bp, 36 predicted proteins | sample HigsolmetaAR204D_FD_184836 | JGI IMG/M metagenome (GOLD analysis project Ga0207865, IMG submission 184836) | Ionic liquid and high solid enriched microbial communities from the Joint BioEnergy Institute, USA - AR20-4-D (SPAdes) (version 2) ...
AATCGCCATTTTTTATCCCCGCAATAATCGATAATTCTAAATTAGGTTCTAAGTCTTTCAAGAAACGGACAAGTTCATCCGCCGTTACTGTGCCGTCTTGATCAAATAACGTATTAAAGGCATCGCGATTTTGAACTTGGAAGTTTTTAATGGCTTGCGACAAGGCTTCTGGACTTTGATGCTTTGTATAGACAATAGCTGCGGTTTGTTTGACTAATGTTACAAATGCCTCTTTCTTTTCCTTTGATTTAAGTTTCGACAAATCCCCGCCCGCAGCAGCAAAAGCACTGAGTACTTTTGCTTGATTGAGCTTACGGATGTTATACTGTACATTACCCAATGTCTTTGCATCTGCATACTGATAAAATTTAAAGAAACGATTGGCAATCTGGTCAATCTCTGCATTTACATTGCTGGTCGCAACAGATGCCGCTTCCGCCTTAGGCAAAAAAATGCTTTCTGTCGGCAACAACGGTGCAGAAACAATGGATGTCACCAGTACTGCGGTCATAGCTTTTCGACCCCAACGAAATTCTTTCATCTTTTTTTCCACTCCTCTTCGTTTAAAATTTTATTTATGAAAAAACTGAACCAATTTTTTGTTCAGCTTTTCCATCACATATGAAACTCAATAGAAGCACTTGCAACCAGATATATTCCAATAGTTGCTGTCCGCTTTTACGAGAATAAAAGAACTGATACGCTCTTTTATTCTCGTAAAATCCCCCTGCCAGAAATACAGCAGGGGGAAGGTTTACTTTTTCGACTCTTTTGCAGCCACTTCTTCCAGCGCTTTGATTTCCGCCGGTGATAGTCGGGAAAAGACTTTCGATTTTACTTCTTCTTTTTCGCCTTTTTGATACATGCTTTTCATCTGGTAAAGTTCAGACACAGAAAACTTGCTTAATACAAAACGAGTCGCTTCTTGTTTGGAATGAAAATGAATGCCTGAACTTGAGCCTGTCGATCGATCGCTCTTCGTTTGAGTGGTCTTCTCAGCAGAATTACCTGTTTGTCCGGAAGAAGCCTCATTTTGCTTAGACGTTTTGGCAGCTTGTCCTGATGACGGATCCGCTGAAACAGGCTGAGATAAAGCTTGCTGTTTGTCGGCTGACATTGAAGCATTCTGGCTGGCTGCGTTATCTGAATCCGCCACTGCTGTCGAATCGCCTGTTCCCGTTCCTTCCTTCAACGCTTTTTGGACGTCTGGATCTTTCAGCATTTTCTGTACATCCTGGTTGTCTATTTCTTTGGATACTTCCGACAATAATTGATCTGACATTTTATTCATTGCATATCGATAGCCGCCATACCCGCCGCCACCCAGAATAGCGGCAGCTACTAAGACAATAAGGGGTTTGTAAGTCCAAAACGGCTTCGTCGGCACACGATTGCGATTCCTTACTTTTTTATAATAGACATTTTGATGTTTGTCCTTAAAATATCGGACACCTATCCATTTCATAGGTGTCCAAATCTCTTTCATCATGGGCATTTTTAGTCGCTCTCCTTGTTAAATAATTCTAAAAGTGCCACTTTCAGAAATACCGTCTCTCGCCAAAATACGTTGGATTTCATCGGAGAGATCGAAAAACGATAATATGATTTCTAGGCACTTCAACCAACGGGTCCAATGGCATAACCTCTGTCTGCGGCAGAACCTCCAACCAAGAATGATTGTAAAGTTCCATCGATTCTGTGAAAGATCAGCTGAAAAATAGAATATAAAGCTGAACCATACAATCGTGAAAGCATCTTGCAAGCTTCAGATCATAGAACAAAAATGTTTCAGTTCTTCCTTGATTTATGTAAGTTTAGCTATTCACCAACTGCTTTTTTTGTTTTTTCATTAACTGCTTCAAATACATTGCCGGCAGCTGAGCATCAAAAATGACTCCCGGAATTCGCATTTCAAGATGGTGTCTCAGCCGATTACGGTTATTCCAGCATTTATCTGCTGCCGCAATCAAGTCTTCCGGCGTGATCGCACTAATATCAATCACATACTCTTTCAAATCTAAAAGCTCCATAATTCCTCTTGTTTTATGCTCGTAGTTAATCGCCACGGTTGGAATGCCGCTTGAGAGGGCAAAGATATTCGAATGCATTCGTGTCCCGATAAACATATCCATTTTAGAGTAGAAATATTTCAACTCACGCGGATGGAAATCAATATCAATCAGCTGTGCTTTTGTGTTGGACATGCCATTTAAGATTTCCCGGCTGATATTTCGGTCATCATTAAACGCATTTGGTCCGAGAACTTGGGGCATCAACAATACTTTTGCTCCGTACTTCGTTTCTAAATGCTGAATAGCTGCTTGAATACTTTTGATATACTTTTTGCGGTGAAAATCGGAATCATTCACTTCTGGAAACTTCCAATCTCTTACTGTGATTCCCACGAGAGGACCATTCGATTCTTTTTTGATGAAGTCCACTACTTCATCCACAAAATCGGATTGCACTAAATCCATACTGAAAGCAGAATCCGGTACAACCTCGATAGGTGCTTGAACATTCATCTCTTGAAGCAGTTTCTCAGATATTTTTTCACGAACAAAAATTTTATCGACCTTATCCAATATCTCCTTGGTCCATTGGGCAATGACTTTATTGTAGAGAGGACCAATGGATTGCGAATAAATGATCACCGGTTTTTGATAATCAAAGGCGATTTTCAATTGAACAAGATGCTGCACAGTCATGACGCTGAAACCGTGTGTTAATAAAAACCCGCCGCCGCAGCTAACGACCACATCGGCCCATTCATAATCAGGATCGGCGACAGCCGGCTTCCCATTATTTTTCTTTAGAATTTTATACATGCCCCAAGCGAGTTTCAGCTTTTCAAATTTGGATGTGTGGTCTCCCACAATGATATTGTGTACAGCTTCTGACACCGGTGCATTATAAGCTGTTTTGTCTACATCAGGGAATCTTGTTTTAATTCGGATTTGGCAATTAGGAATGTTCCGTTTCATCGAATCAATCATCGATAAAATAATACCCGCATCCCCTTTATTTCGAGATGAGTGAGCATTAATGATGAGAATCTTCACTTTCATTTCACTACCTTTTTCATTAGTTTGCTTTTGACATCTTGATACTCTTGGCAAAGCCCAGTTTTTTCCCTACCATCTGCTTTAACTCGACTGCCACTTCATTTCGTGAGAACATCATCATCACAATATAGGTGACGATGCCAACGATGATTTCCACTGCAAGCTGATATACATCAGAAAGAGGGGTTAAGACGCGGCCGATCAGCCATACCACGATTCCCATTATCGCACTGGCAACAGTCCCGGGAATAAACGATTGAATGTATGCCGAAAGGCTGGGACCTACTGCTCGATAAATCATGTAACGATAGCTTAAAATCGTATAAAAGACTTGAAGAATTAAATAAGCAACGGCCACACCGGTAAGTCCGCCTGCATAAGCTCCTATGATGATGCCGGGAATTTGCGTGAACATTTTGAACGCATTGAAACGAAAACTGATGTTCACTTGTCCCGTTGCCATCAACAGAGAACCAATGGGGTTTCCTACCGATCGCAGCAAACCCACCCCGCATAACAGCTGCAATAGATGAATGCTGTTCATCCACTTGTCGCCAAAAATAACAGGAATAAACAACGGAGCGGTCACAAACAACCCGAAAAAAATCGGAAAATTTACAAGGCTAACCAGTGTCAACAGTTTAAAGAAATTTTGCTTTAGACGCTCCTGATTATCCTGCATTTTTGAAAACAACGGGAATAAAACGCGAGTTAAGATCGGATTAATTTTTGTTGAAGGCATGATGATAATGTTGAAAGGCATCGTGTAATAACCAAGAGCTACCGATCCTAACGTACGACCGATAATGACGGAGTCTACTTTGGAGTTAAAATAATTAAGCACACTCTCTCCCATTTGATAGATTCCAAAGCTTAAAAACCGCTTTGTTTCTGAAAAGCGAAAATGCAAACCTGGTTTATGGTATTTCATTCCCGATCCAATAAAGATCACCGTTTTCACCAGCGCAATCACAAGCTGTCCCCATATAAGAGACATCACGCCTTGGCCATAATAGGCGGCCACAATCGAGAGCCCTACTCCCAGTACAGCTGACAGCACCTCTGCTTTGGCAATTAAATTAAAGCGCAGTTCCTTTTGAAGAAGCGCCCGATATTGCTGTCCTAAGGGGGTAATCAAATAAATGACGGCAATCCATTTTACTAAATCGCTCATTTTGGGTTCTTTAAATAAGTCAGCAATAACGGGTGAAAAGCACCAAATGAGGACAGCAATGAACGCGCCAGATATCACGTTCAGCCAATAAAGACTGGACAGCTCCTTTTTCGAAATGTCTTGGCGCTGAATAATCGCATTCGATATCCCCATATCCATAAAAAGATCAGCGAATCCGACTATCACAAGTACCATCCCCATAAGGCCAAATGCAGAGGAATCGAGCAGTCTCCCTAACACAACGAGCTGCAAAAGCTGCAATAAAATCGTTATGACCGTCGAAACCGTCGTCCACTTTACCCCTTGTATAGCTTTTTGTTTTAACGACATGTTTTTCTACCTTCTTTGTATGAAAGTTTCCCTTGTATGTACGAGTGAATGGAAGTACCTGTGTCCTTTTATCCTGTAGACATTAAAAAAAGAGCAGCATGGACATACTGCTCTTTCTTCTTTTACGTCGATTATTAATTGCTGCTGTAATAATAATAAAGATCAGCATCACTTTTTCGTTTGTTGTTTAAGATCGCACCGAGTAATTTTCCTTTTGCCTGTGATAACAAATCACGCGTTTTTCTCGCATGTTCAATTTTCGTTTTGCCGCTGCTTATGACCATTACAATTCCATGGCATAGATTAGCTAGAATTTGAGCATCAGCTACGGCCAAAACAGGCGGAGTATCAATTAAAATGACATCGTACATTTGATAAAGTTCCTCTAAAACTTCTTTCATCCTGCTGGACCCTAGCAGCTCAGCAGGATTTGGCGGTACAGGACCGCTGGCCAGTACGGATAAATTCGGCACTTCTGTTGTTTTGATCGCCGCTTGCAATGTAGATTGCTGCGTTAACACATTCGTTAAACCAATATGATTGGACATTCGAAAAGCAGAATAAATCGTCGGCTTTCTTAAATCAGCATCTACTAATAGCACGCGTTTTTCCTGTTGGGCAAATACAATTGCCAAATTGGTAACCGTTGTCGATTTTCCCTCACCGGGACTCGAAGATGTCACAACGATGGACTTCATTTCTTTTTCTACATTCGAAAATTGAATGTTCGTGCGAATGGTCCGGTATTGTTCCGCAATAGGCGATTTAGGATTTAAGTGAGACAGCAATCGTTTTTTTGCAATAAACTGAAGTTCATTCTTTTTCCTAAGAGCCAACTGACTTACCTCCTGCACTGTATTGATGATGCACTTTTGGAGTGGATGCAGCCGATTCCTGGACTTGCCGGATCATGGTAACGGAACCAATCACCGGTATTCCCAGCAGCTTCTCAATATCTTGTTCTCGTTTCACCGTATTATCCAAATACTCTAGCAACACCGCTAAACCGATCCCCACGATCAAACCAACTATTAACCCAACCGTTAAATTTAAAGTAGGTTTCGGTTTGATCGGAGAGGGATGAGGAGGCATATCCGCTTTGGACAGAATACTAACGTTATCCACATTCATAATGTGGGGAATCTTTTGTTTAAAAGAAATGGCTGTTGCATTTGCAATATCAGCCGCTTTTCTTGGATCAGTGTCCTCTACCACGACGGAAAATACTTGAGATTCTTTGTCGCTCTCAACCGAAATTTTGTTGTTTAACGTGTTGACGGAATCGGGTAAGTGCAGTTGTTTCTTCACGCTTTCTAAAATCGTCGGGCTTTTAATGATGACACTGTATGTGCCGATCAATTGAACATTCGTTTGAACTTCATTGAAGTTATAAAGTTCATGACCGTTTTTTGCCTGGTTCACCAAAATTTGAGAAGAAGCTTGATAAACGGGTGTGAATACATAAAAGCTAAGGACGGCACTGATCGACACAGCTACGAACACACATAATATGATCAGCCAAAGGCGCTTCTTCACAGTTTGAAGCAATTCTGCTATACTAATCGTTTCTTCCATGATGACCTCCATTAAATAATTGCGTGACTTCACACAGTCGCTTTTAATTGCTTGTTCCATTTCCATGCACTTTCCACGATATCATCCAGTGAATAACGAGCTTTCCACCCAAGTTCATGGCTTATTTTCTCAGAGGAGGCAACAAGGCGTGCCGGATCTCCTTCACGCGGCGGCGCCATGGTGACATTCGCTTTCTTACCAGTGATTCGTTCGCATGCTTCAATGACTTCTCGTACAGAATAACCTCGTCCATTTCCCAGATTATAAATGGCGTTCTTCTTCGCTCCTTCCAACAATGCATCCAACGCTAAAATATGAGCACGGGCCAAGTCAGTCACATGGATATAATCACGGATGCACGTACCATCCGGCGTGTCATAATCCGTTCCAAATATAGAAATAGACGGACGATCCCCTGCCAAATGCTGAAGAATCAGCGGAATAAGATGGGTCTCAGGATCATGCGCTTCTCCGATTTTAGCCGATTCATCAGCACCTGCCGCATTAAAATAACGAAGAATGACATATTCCAACCCGTAAGCCTTTGAAAAATCTTTCATAATAGACTCCATCATTAATTTGGAACGCCCGTAAGGATTAATAGGATTGGTTGGTGTTTCCTCTGTAATGACAGGCCCTTCCGGTATTCCATACGTTGCGGCAGTGGACGAGAAAATAATTTTTTTGACGTTTGACTTCACCATGACTTCCAGCAAATTCAAAGTGGCAGCTACATTATTTTGATAGTACTTACCCGGTTCCTGAACCGATTCTCCTACAAGGCTGTATGCGGCAAAATGCATAACAGCTTCAATTGGATAGTGAGTAAAGATATTTTCTAAAATATCTTTATCACCCATATCCCCTTCAATCATCGTCGCATTTTCGTGAACCGCCCAACGATGGCCCGTAGAGAAGTTATCCAGGACCAACACGTCTTTTGTTTGCACAAGTTCTTTTACAACGTGACTACCGATGTAGCCTGCACCACCTATAACAAGTATCATCTGCTATTCCTCCTCTATTAAACTCCTGCCTTCATCATTTCCTGAGCAAGATCCATCACTGCATGCTGCAAGGCTTCCAGTCTCTTTTTGCTTTCTTCTAATGAAGTCCCTTTGACGGCAAAATAAAACTTCGCCTTTGGCTCTGTACCAGAAGGTCGAACCGTAAACCATGAATCATCACCCAAGAAGAACTTCAACACGTTTGATTTTGGAAGATCGATCATTCTTTCTTGTCCTGCGATTAAATCCATATGTTTTTGAGCTTGATAATCTTCCATCGCTATGATCGGTACACCGTTGATCTCTTTCGGAGGATTTGTACGGAATTGAGCAAGTATGGCTTTAATTTGTTCCGCCCCTCTTTTTCCTTTTAACGTTAAGGACTGAAGGGATTCTTGATAATAGCCGTATTGCTCAAATATTTCCAACAGCCCTTCATATAATGTTTTTCCTTTCGATTTATAATAAGCAGCGACTTCCGCTGCAAAAACAGCTGATTGCACTGCATCTTTGTCACGCACGAAATCTCCAATTAAATATCCGTAGCTTTCTTCGTATCCAAATAGGAACGTGTACTCATTTGTTTTCTCGAACTCATGAATCTTTTCACCGATAAATTTAAAGCCAGTCAGCGTATCAATAGTTGGAAGACCAAACTGAGCTGCGATGACACGACCGATCTCAGACGTTACGATCGTCTTTACCACGACACCGTTTCGCGGAAGTTCTCCTTTTCTCTCTTTTTGAGTTAACAAATAATGAAGCATTAATGCTCCCATTTGATTGCCTGTGAGGACTTGGTACTCGCCTTTATCATTTTTGACAGCCACCCCTAAACGGTCGGCATCCGGATCCGTTCCCATGAGGATGTCGGCGTTTATTTTCTTTCCGTATTGAATGGCCATTTCAAACGCCGCATGTTCTTCCGGATTCGGAGATTGAACGGTGGAAAAGTTTGGATCAGGCTGTTCTTGTTCTTCAACTACGACAACATTTTCAAATCCGAAAGCAGCTAAACCTCTTCGTACTAAATGATTCGATGTGCCATGGAGAGGAGTAAAAACAATTTTAAAATCATCCTTCACTTTTTGTATGACTTCACGATTTAGCTGAATCGTTTTGAGCTGTTCAATATAAGCATCATCGATTTCCTTTCCAATCGACACCAGCATTCCTTCTTCTTTCAGCTTTTTCTCATCTGCCACTTGAACGGTCAGCTCATCCTCTACTTTCTCGATATAGCCGATAATCCTATCAGCCATGTTAGGAGGTATTTGTCCACCGTCTTGTCCGTACACTTTATATCCGTTATATTCCGGAGGATTATGACTTGCAGTAATGACAACCCCTGCAAAGGCATTTAGGCAACGCACCGCAAATGATAATTCCGGTGTCGGCCGAAGCGCGTCGAATAAGTATGCTTTGATATGATGTGCTCCAAGAGTTTTCGCTACTTCCAAGGCAAACTCCGGTGATTTATGGCGAGAATCATAGGCGATGACTACGCCGCGTTTTTTTGCTTCCGGCCCTTGTTCTTCGATATAACGAGCCAACCCTTCCGACGCCTTTCTGACTGTATAAATGTTCATACGATTTGTACCGGGTCCGATTTCCCCGCGCATTCCGCCTGTCCCAAACTCTAAGTTTTTATAGAAGCAATCTTCAAGAATGAGCTCATCGTCCTTGATTTGGTCCAGTTGTGCTTTCATATCCTGATCCAGCTTTTCAAACGTGAACCATTTTTCTGCTTTTGTCTGCCATGTCATGTGTGTATTCCTCCTAACTTCATTATGTAAACTTCTCATTTGTCTATTTTCGAATCCAATTCTCTTCTATTGTCAATTTTCGTTTGATCGTGGCCGGAACACCTGCTGCCAGCACATTCTCTGGAATATCCTTTGTTACAATACTTCCTGACGCTATGACGGAATTTTTTCCAATTGTCACACCGGGTAATATGATGCATTGACGGCCAATCCATACATTATCTTCGATCCTGATCGGTTTTTGAAAAACAGGTTCATGGGGCTCCACTTGATGAAAATTGCTGTCTATGATATTCGTTAAAGGACCGATTTTTACATGATTCCCGATATGAATGTTCGTGGTCGCTCCAATATCTACCCCATAATTAATAAACGTATGATGACCAATCGTTAATTCTGCTTTTGGAGAAACGGTAATACTAATGGGCAAGGGTTTTGCATACAGAGAAACGTGATGTCCCATTCGAAACGTCCCTTTATTGCGGATAAACACTTTTCCTACAATTTTCCGCAAATAATTGGCAGGTGTTGCTTTGCCTGCGAGCTTCCAAAACCCTCTAACAGTAAAAAATATATTCTTTGTTAAATACCCTATCTTTTCCATATATTTCTTCTCCAACGTCTATGTTTATCTATCATTTTCTTTATGGATGAGATACTATCAATTGAATATCTCCTTTTATAGAAAACGATCCCATTTGATAAGGAAGAATAAAATGATCGCCCTTTTGAAGAGCATATCGGCTGTCTTCCGTATGAAGGACCCCCTGTCCGTCAATGACGCTCGCCAAAATAAACGGCTTTTCTTGCATCATGTTTAATTCCTCATGTACATCCCATTTATATACCGTGAAATATCGTTCTTCTACGAATGTTGTAATGGTAAATTGCTTAGTTTTGATAATAGCCGGTTCCGCTTTATGAAACGTGTGAGGAACAGTGGTCACTTCCAAAGCTTTTCCCAAGTGCAGCTCTCTCGTGTTCCCATCTTGATCGCGACGATCATAATCATAGACACGATATGTAATATCAGAGCTTTGTTGTGTTTCCAACACGATGGTTCCTTTGCATAAAGCATGAAGGGTGCCGCTTGGAACATAGAAAAAATCCCCGGGCGAAATGGGGACACGTTGCAGCAAATCGTTCCATCTTCCTTCTTCTATCATGCCGGCAAACTCTTCCTTTGTTCGAGCATGATGGCCAAAAATAATTTCAGCCCCTTCTTCACAATCAATAATGTACCAGCATTCTGTTTTTCCTAATTCTCCGTTTTCATTTGTACGGGCATATTCATCATCCGGATGAACTTGCACAGACAAATCATCATTCGCATCGATGATTTTGGTTAAAAGAGGAAAACGGTCACTTTCATAATGACCAAAAAGCTCAGGATGCTTTTCCCACAATTCTAACAGTGTCATTCCTTCATATTCACCGCTGCGGACGATGCTAGGGCCGTTAGGATGGGCGGAAATTGCCCAGCATTCACCCGTTTTGCGACTCGGAATGTCATATCCATATAGATCTTGTAATCTTGTTCCTCCCCAAATTCTTTCCTGAAAAATTGGTGTCAGAAATAACGGTGCTTTCAACGTTGAACACTCCTTCTTGGTAGCAAGCTATTGATCAAGCGAAATAGTAAAAAACGTGCGAAGGGTTTCGTTCGGCTTGACGAATATAAGGTCTTCTCCTGTATTTAAAGAATCAGGCTTTGCCATCCATGGTTCTACACAAACAAAGTCTTTTCCAGGCTCAGACCAGACTGCCACATAGCGAAACTCTTTTCCGTATTTCAATACAATAGGTTTAGAGACAGATGACAAAGAAAAACGAATATGGCGTTGTTTCGTATTCATTAAAATGAACGCTTCTGTCGATGTCTCCAAATGTAGGGATCCTTCATATTTTTTTTGGAACCGATCGTGCATATCCAAATAGTTCTTTGCATCCGTTTGAAAGACCATGTGTTTGTCTTGGGTCAAAAAATAAGGATGAAACCCTGCATACATCGGCATATTTTGAACGGATCGATTTTCATATTCCTGAAAGATCGTCAGCTCCTGATCCCTCAGCTGAAACGTAAAAGTCAGTTGAAAATCGTATGGATAGACGGCTTTTGTTTCCGGAGTGCTCGAAAGCCCAAGTTTGATGAGACATTCTTCCTCGTTGCTTTCCAGTACCTCCCAGCAGACATTTCGCGCAAAACCGTGGTTTTTCAATTGATAGATCTGGCCATCTATTTCATACACCCCATTGTTCAGCCTGTCGCAAATAGGAAATAAAATAGGGATACCTCCCCTTACATTTGAAGCGGGGTTCTCAAATGTTTCCTTATTTAAATACAAAATTTCTTGGCCATTCAACCCAAGACTCGTGACAATGCCTCCTCGTTCAGGACAAATCGTAAACCAGGAATTCGTGGGGAGATGTCTGTAGTGATACATCTTGTATTGAGTCTTCATGGAATGAGACATATCGGGTCCTCCCTGAAAATGATTTACTCTTTCGAAGAAAAAATGGATGATAACAATAGGTACACGTATATCCACGATCGTTTCAAAGTGAAAAAGCAAAAAGAAAGCGAAATCTGCTTCCTTTTTGCTTTAACCAAGATGAAACTGTACAAAAGAGCACCTAACGGCTCGTCACAGCCATATTGATTCCATTTATAGCAGGGATTTTTGCGATTTCAGTACATGTTGTTGAATATCGTCCCAGCTCATATACAACCTCACAATATCTTCTTCAATTAACTGAGTTCCTGTTTGCACTTCAATAATCTCTAAATCTGTCACAGCCTTGATCGCATGCTTGTCTCCCGCCTTGATTTCAATCACATCACCGGTTTTGACGTTATACAACTCATCATTTAACACAAATTCGCCTTCTCCTTTGATGATTGTCCACACTTCATTACGATGATCGTGAACCTGATAGCTCAAGTTTTTGCCCGCTGCGATTCCGATGCGCTTTGTCAATACTTCGTTGCCGTCTTTAAATTTTTTGTAATCCAATACACGGTACCAACCCCATCTTCGTTCTTCATACATCGGTCGGTTCGCAAACTGGCCAACTAAGTCTTTTATCCGCGGGCTTGCCGCTTTATCAGAAACTAAAATGCCATCCGGACTCGCAGCAACGACTAAATTGGAACCTCCTACAACCGTTACTGGAATATCCAGTTCATTGATTAAATGAGTATTCACACAATCATGGCTGATAATTCCAGTTCCAATTTGACTCGTTCCCATTTCTTCCGTGAGCGTGTTCCATGTACCTAAGTCTTTCCAATAGCCACTATATGGAAGGACGACAATGTGCTCCGTCTTTTCCACTACTTCGTAATCAAAGCTGATTTTCGGCATCTGATCATATTGCTTTAGCATTTGTTCGTATTGAATCGGAAGACCTTTCTCTTCTAAAATGGAAAGTACGTATTGAAGACGAAAAGCAAATACTCCGCAGTTCCACAATGCTCCCATTTGAATCAACTCTGCCGCGTCTTCCTCCCTTGGCTTTTCTGTGAAACGTGCGACAGACATGTAATTTTCTTCACTTTTCGCTTTCGGCACGATATAGCCATATTTGGAGGAAGGGAATGTCGGCTTAACGCCGATCAAGGCTAGATTTGCACCGCTGTCAGTGACAACTTGTTCCAAATCTTTTACTCGCTCAAAAAAGCTGTCCTGCACAAATGGGTCAACCGGCAATACGGCTAAAACTTCATTCGGGCTTACGCCTTGAATGCTATAGAGATATGTGACAGCGAGAGCAATAGCTGGAAATGTATCACGTCGGCATGGCTCAATAATTAATTCAGCTTGACCTTGAAGCTGACTTTGAATCATGTCTACTTGTGCTTTGCTTGTAGCAATGACGGTGCTGTCAGCCAGCCCGACATTTTGCAGCTGCCCCCATACGCGCTGTACCATTGATTGAAGCTCGCCATTTTCATTTTCCAGTACACGTAAAAATTGCTTGGAGCGTGTATCATTTGATAACGGCCATAATCGTTTTCCCGATCCGCCTGACAACAATACTAATTTCATCTTCCCGCCTCCCATGAAATAGAAAAGCCTGCTTCATCAGCAGGCCTCATTCGTCTATTCGTGATCATGATTGAAAAATGCTTTCAAGCTTCCTATTTAATTGATGAATGTCATGTTTTTTACTTACCGTCAATCTGGCTTGTTTCCCCATCAGCTCCCATTGAGATTTATCTTGAATCATACTTTTTAATTTTTGATAGAGAGTCTCGGAATCCCGTTCAGGAACCAACAGTCCGTCTTTTCCATCTGTAATGAGTTCGGGGATTCCGCTGTGATACGTAGAAATGACCGGTTTTCCCATCGCCATCGCTTCCATTAACACAACAGGAATTCCTTCCATGTCTCCATCGCTGCTTGTAACACTAGGAAGCAAAAACATGTGAGACTCTTGCAAGTGCCTGATCGTCTCCTGTTGTGTTTTCGGCCCTAACAGCTTAATATGTGATTCCATTCCTAATTGGGAAATTCTTTCTTTCAACTGATTTTCCAGCGGACCGTTTCCAATAATGTTATATTCGATTTGAACGCCTTCGTTAATCAATCTGGAGACAGATTCGATGGCGTAAATCAGTCCCTTTTTCTCAACTAATCTTGCAATGGATAAAATTTTGATAACCGGATCATCAGACGAAGCTTGGATAAAACGGAATCGTTCTATATCAATTCCCATCGGATGCACAATAATTTTTCGTTCATCGCATCCTAAGGAAATAAGACGATTTTTCCAAAAAACACTGATAGGCAAAAAACCGTCACCTTTTTCAAATAAATATCGATATGCTTCTTTCCCGCGGTGATCTATATACGCCGTCATATCGTATCCATGAAATGTCGTAAACACTTTCCCTTTGATCACACCTAAATCTCTCAGCACCGCTCCTAAAATACCGTTCGGTCCAAAATGGCAATGAATGATATCGTAATCGCCGCTAAGACGTCTCAGTGAATGATAGGCAAAAAGAGGTCTCATGGATAAGACCTCTTTTCCGTACTTCATCACATTGACAGACTGGATGACTTTCCACGGATTGGACGGCAAAAGCTTCAAGAAACGGGCAATCCTCTCTCCTTTTTTATCTGAATACTCATAATAAATCGTTTTCTCCATTAATCCGTACTTGACGACATCTTCGTGCACCGTCCCAATGTGCTTTGGTTTTTGTGCAAGAATCGTCACGTCATGCCCGTAATCGATTAATCCAGTGATTTGATTTAGAATGAATGTTTCCGATAGCTTAGGAAATTCTCCGACAATAAACAAAATCTTTTTCATTAAAGTTCACCCTTTTCCTTTTTCGATCGTTTTGGGAAGGAAAAGTTATTAGCGAACTATTGCTTGTTCTCTTTCGACCACTTTTCTTCCAATAGAGTGATACTCAATGTCAGCTTTTTTGGCTTGGTCCAATGTAAAACAATTTCGACCGTCAAACAGAAGCGGTTCTTTCATATATTGATGCAGTTCCGTTAAATCCATTTCTTTAAATTCATCCCACTCCGTCACGATGACAGCCGCATCTGCTTCCTGAATGGCATCCTTATAAGTATTAGTAAACTCGACACTTTCTGGAAGAAGTTTTTTGGCATTCGGAATCGCAATAGGGTCGTAAGCCGCTACCTTCACTCCTTTTTGGACGAGTTCTTTTGCAATCACAATAGAAGCCGCTTCCCTCATATCGTCTGTATTCGGTTTAAACGCCAGACCAAGCAAGGCAATTTTTTTCCCTTTTAAAGATCCAAGACGTTTTTCGATCTTTTCAATTAACAGCCGCTGCTGCTTATTGTTTACTTCAATAACAGACCGCAATAATTCAAAATCATGGTTCACGTTGCCTGCTATTTGCACTAATGCATGCGTATCTTTTGGAAAACAAGAACCTCCGTATCCGATTCCGGCATTTAAAAACGAACGACCGATCCGCCGATCGTACCCCATTCCATCTGCAACGTCCTCAATGTTGGCTCCAACTTTATCACAAATATTTGAAATTTCATTAATAAAGCTAATTTTCGTCGCCAAAAACGCATTGGATGCATATTTTATAAGTTCTGAACTAGCGATATCTGTAACGAAAAATGGAGCCTCAAACGGTTCATAAAGTTCTTTGAGCCGTTGTGCCACTTCTTCGTTTTCCGCACCTATTACAATTCGATCTGGGTGCAGCGTATCATAGATAGCTGATCCTTCACGCAGAAACTCTGGATTCGACGCCATATGGAATGGAACAGAAACAGGCATATGACGCTTTATGCATTCTTTCACATGAACGTTTGTTCCAACTGGCACCGTACTTTTAATGACCACAATCGTATTAGGAGAAATATGTTGGCCGATTTTCGCCGCAACGTCCTCTACATATTGCAGATCTGCTGACCCATCTTCCTTCTGAGGAGTTCCAACGGCAATGAAAATGACATCCGAGTTCGGAATCCCTTCTTCATAAGATTCTGTAAAAGTGAGAGTTCCTCTTTCAATATTTCGCTTCATTAACTCATCTAAACCTGGTTCGTAAATAGGTGATATTCCTTTTTTCATCAGTTGAACTTTTTCATGGTTATTGTCAATACATGTAACGGAATGATTAATATCTGCTAAGCACACACCTGTTACTAATCCTACATAACCTGTTCCTATCACACAAATTTTCATCGTTATCACCTTTTTAGTAGTTTTTCGTAAACTTCTTCGATTTCTTTAATCAAATGAGACATGTTAAATTTTTTCATAACATTTCGATGGCCTTCTTCGGAAAGAGCCGTGTATTCTTCTTTAGTCATGCGATACACTTTTTCCAAATTCTCCGCCAAACTTTCCGGATCCCCGTCTTTACTGATCAGTCCTCCATGAGTATGACGAATAATTTCCGGGGCGCCTCCCGAATCGGCCACTATGACAGGGGTATTCGCCAGCAACGATTCAATGATCACTCGTCCAAACGGCTCCCTGTCCGAATAGTTCACAGTTACATCACATTGGCTCATCATTTCTAACGGATTTTTCACATGACCGTAAAATACGACATTATTTTCAAGACCAAGAGCTTTCACTTGATTTTTTAATTGATTCAAATAATTTTCCGAACCGTCAATGGCTGTTCCCCCCACAATGCATAACTTACAACCATCTCCAATTCGGTCTTTTAATCTTTTTATTCCATCAATAATGACATCCAATCTCTTCCATTCCACGATTCGTCCAAACACTCCAACAACAAATTGATTTTCCAATTTGAACGGCTTTTTATTGGAAGAGTAAGTCGTTTTTTGAGGATCAATTCCGTTATAGACAACGACACAACGATTCTCATGTCTTTTATCAATGGTTCCTTTCACATACTCAGAAATGCAAATGATTTTATGAAAGAAAAAAGGTAACAAGTAGTTGTACATTTTGGACGGAGCATTGTCCCGATGGTGCCAAATCGTCTTGGCTTTTGTCAGTATTTTCAGAGGTGCAGCATACCAAGGTGCTCTCCATCCATTCGCATGAACAATATGTATATGATGGTCACGAATAATCTTTTGAATCGAGAATATTTTTTTTAGATAGACAGCGCCCCACTTCTCTTTTAACGTTCCTAGCTCCATAGGAATCACCTTTATGGGAATGGTGATTTCATCAAGATATTCAGTATTTTCAGGACACATTAAGTACACATTGTACTTTGTAACATCGAGATAGTTCATAAGATGAATCAGACTTTGTTCCGCTCCGCCTTTTTTATTAGAGTGGGTCACGTACAAGACATTTACTTTACTCATAATCTTCTCCCTTTTAGGAAAACACGATCATAATGAAACAAGTTCAGTTGCACGTCTCGTGTTGTATTGATTTATTTCTTCCGCATGTCTTTTAAAAATCGCACTATTTGAATAGCTTTCTTTCACGCTTCGAAATCCTGTTTCACTCATTTGATCGGCGAATTCTTTTTCTGCCAGAAGCTTTATGATCCCGTTCGCAAACTCTTCCTCTTCATCGGCGACGAGCAAGCTAAAAGGATGAAGTTTAATGCCTTCCACACCAACGGAAGTCGTAACAATCGGCTTTTTCATTGCCAGGGCATTTAAAATTTTTATCCGCATGCCTCCGCCAATTTTAAGAGGAACGATGAATACATCACTATTTGCGATATAAGTACGTTCATCTTCTACATATCCTGTAATGACGATGTTATCTGGATATTGGCTGTGAAACTTATATAATTTTTCCGGTGGATTTTTTCCTACTATATAAAGTTTCGTCTTTTGATATTTCTGTAAAACCTTCGGAAAAATGCTTTCAATAAACCATGTGATTCCATTCACATTTGGGAGCCAACTCATCGTACCCAAAAACATTAATACAGGACCTTCATCTTTTTTATTGTTTTCCATTGGGAAATACTTCTCTGTATCGACCCCTGCCGGAAGAGTTTTGGCTACAACATGGCGATTCATATCTTTCATTCTTTCAGAATCTTCATCTGTAATCGTATAAACAACGTCAAACAAGCTCACAATTTCGCTCTCGTAACGATACAGCCTTTTATACTGGATCCCAAGATACGCTTTTTTGATCACATTATCCTCTTCTTCAATCGCGCGCTGGAAAATAGTGCTTTCCACGTTATGCTGCCGTAAAATCGTGAACAAGTCATACCCTTTTTGTTTCACCATCCGGGCATAATACGCCATATGCAGATGATCAATGTACAGAATGTCTATTTTTCGTCGCTTCACAATTTGTAATATTAGATCTGCCATTCGGTCATGAATATATTTTTCCATATTGTAAGGCAACGACTTGGATAGATTCATAATCGCCTTTTTATAGGAATTCGCATAAGAAATCGGTATCGTATGAGTTTCTATTTCAAAAGGCAAAGGCTCTATCGTTTGATTCTCTTCTGCAAATGAACATAGAATGACTTTATGGCCATACCTAACGAGTTCTTTTATCGTGTTATACGTGACAATCCTGCCTCCGTCATCTGGAGGATAAGGATACAAATGCGTGACAAACAAAATGGTTTTCAACTATCTCACCTCCAAACTGCATATTTCTCAAATGTCGAGTTTTGATTTTGATCGCTTTGCTCCAACTTGGAAGTAAAACAAAACAAGATAAACAAAAAATAGACGGTTTGCGGTTGAAGCAAGCTTCCTGACAACAAAGCGTACATCATGAAAATGGCCACAAATAATGTCTTGCTTCTGGCTCCCGTATAAAAGCAATGCAAAACAAACACCAGAAACGCAAAGCATGAAATGACCCCGTATTCAATGATGAGCTTTGACAATACTGGATAATTCGTATCTGCAGAAATATAAGGAATGGAGGCCCGATCCGCCATACCCGGTCCTAATCCAAATAAATAGACATCCTTGCTTAGCATTCCGACATTTTCTATTGCCACATAAGGAGAGATAAAGCGGAAATTAGCACTCGAATTTGAGTGCATACTGAATTCGCCTACTCTTCCAATCAAAACCTGTGCATAATACGTGTCTTTTAAGGCAAAAAACAACAGACACATGGTTCCTATGACGAATAGCTTCGTTTTCCACCCTTGTTTCAGGATATAGATGATGAGAAATACACCTAACAGAAGCAATCCTGTTCCTGAAAAACTGATGATTATTCCTGTTAGATAGAGCGCTATTCTCCATATCTTTTTAAAATATAGAGCTTCTAAGATAATAGCCATTGCTAAAAATTGCGAGAAAAAGGAAGGTTCCAGAAGAACCATTCCATTTGATTTATAAATAGGTGATCCGTACTCTATTGGATAATACGTATTGTATCCCGTTGCTACGATGCTGGAAGGCAAATACCCCCAGATATCGTTGTAGGGAATTCCTACAAAAGGGAGAGTAAATTGGACGATGCCTAAACACGTGATAAAAACCATTACTTTTTGGTAAAATGAAAGAACCGGAATATATAGATCCTCAGAACCTTTGTATATAAAAATCAATGGTAAATAGATTAAAATTAAATAGAACAAAGAGTAAGGCGGATAATTAGAATTAGCCGCCAATGCTGACAACGCCAAAATTCCTATTGCCAGAGTAAACAAAGAGAGTTTGGTAAGGCTTATTTTTACTCTGCGATCTATTGTGAATATGACTAATGTGATATATAATAAAATGAGGACAATTGGCACTTGAAACCCGCTAACCTTTATGACAAGCCTCTGTCCAATTGTCAAAAATATAACTAAGAACTTAAACCAGAAAATCCAGCGTCTGCTTGGATTTGCCAAAGGGTTATTCATGTAACCACCTATATAGTAGAATTTCGACCTTTTCCTTTGATTTTGGAACCATTAATGAACGTTAGCTAAAATTCTTTGCCATTTTTGTTTCATGTTGTCTTTTGAATAATCTTCCTGAACCATTTTCTTGCCGTTTCTTGCAAGTTGTCTGTTTCGTTCCGGATGATTAACCAATTCGATAATGTAATCGGCAAACTGATGGATATCGTCCGCTACGTACATGTTAATGCCGTTTGTATATTTAATGCCTTCAGCGCCGATGCTTGTAGAAACAACGGGTACACCTAGAGATAACGCTTCGATTACTTTTGTCTTAATCCCTGTCCCGAATACCAAGGGTGCGACAAATACCGCCGAAGTGACGATCTCTTTCTTAATATCATCTACAGGACCTAGCACTTTGACGCCATCAAAGCGGTCTTGCAGTTGAAGTACTTCTTTGGCTGGATCTTTTCCAGCTATCCAGAATTCCAGTTCTGGTTTTTTCTGTTTCACTATTGGCCAAATGTTTTCACAAAAATACAGCACGGCTGCTACATTATGGGCGATATCCATCTTTCCTACAAACAATAATTTATGTGGATTGTAGTTGTTTTTTCTCGTGATGTCATTTTTCACTTCAAATGACATCGGTATTCCTGTGCAAGAACTGTGATTAATTTCTTGAGCAAACTCTGCCGCTTCTTTTGGCGATGTGAAAACAAGATGATGAAACTTTTTCGCCACTTTATTTTCGTATTTTTGCAGCAGTTTGCTTTCAAAATTTAAAATCGTTTTTTGCAATTTTTTTGTATTGAAAATTTTCCTTGCTGACTTTGGCAATTTTTCAGTGAACCCGCCAAAGATTGAAGGAATATACTCAATATAGCTTTGCTGCCTTTTATAACGTAAAGATAGCAAATCATCGTAATTCAACACTAAATGCACCCGTTTATGAACAGGTAAATATTCTGCCACTCGCACCATATCATAAATAATAAAGTCCGGATTTTCTGTTGTTATAAAATCCAATAGTTGTTGGTGCGTGCTCTTGCTGTAAAAAACCGATACTTGTAGAGGCCATTTCCGCAATAAAAGTGAATGGAGCAACACGTTTTTTGCTTTTTCTATGATGCCAGGTCTTTCTAACGGCAAGACCTTATCAATCTCTTTTGGTATAGAAGAAAGATATTTTTCATCATCTATAAAAGAAGCGTTCAAAATCGATATGTCTGGATCGATTTCTTTGATGGCTTCGATGTACTGCATTAAGATGTTTTTTCTGCCATCTGTTTTCGGAAAAGGCAACTTATTAGTTAAAAATAAGATCTTTTTCACACTTTCACCTTTTTCATTGTAGACTTTGCTTTTTCTGTCATCGTAAGATCATCAATTAATAAGCACCTTTCGCAGTTAACATGACTACCACTGTTCTAAGCATAATCTTGAAGTCCATTAGCAGACATCTCTTTTTAATATAATACAAATCAAGTTCAACCATTTCGGAAAAAGACAAGTTGCTTCTTCCGCTTACTTGCCATAAACCTGTGCATCCCGGTTTGACAAGCAGTCTGTGTCTATCATGGGTTGTATATTCATCTACTTCTCTTTGCAATGGAGGTCTTGGTCCGACCAGACTCATATCTCCAACAAGAACATTAAGTAGCTGAGGCAGTTCATCAAGACTCGTTTTGCGGATAAATTTTCCTACTTTCGTAATCCGCGGATCGTTTTTCATTTTAAACATAGCGCCTTGCACTTCATTTTGTTTCAGCAAATCTTTTAATCTTTGTTCTGCGTCTACCACCATTGAACGAAATTTCAACATATAAAATTCTTTGCCGTTTTTTCCGATTCGTTTTTGCTTAAAGAACACCGGTCCTTTCGGATCCTCTATTTTGATGGCAATGGCGATGATGAGAAATACCCAGGATAATAGAATAATGCCAACGGAAGCCCCCACAATATCCACCAAACGCTTTGTGAAAGAATAAACTCTTTTCTTTTGTTTCGGCATAATGACTAGTTTGCTTTCACTGTTCTCTGTTGGATTGGCTACGTCAAATTTTACGATTTTTGCTGCTTCCACCTAAACAGCCCCCCTTACTTTATTGAGCAACGGTATGCTCTTGTAATAATTCTTCTAAATAGCTTAGAAGCTGAGGTTTTAAATCCGGTCTGTTTAGTGCAAATTCAATTGTAGTTTGAATAAATCCAAGCTTTTCTCCTACATCATAACGTTTTCCATCAAAATCATAGGCAAATACTCGTTGTATTTCATTTAACTTTTGAATGGCATCTGTTAGTTGAATTTCACCACCGGCGCCAGCCTCTTGTTTTTCCAAAAACATAAAAATTTCAGGCGTTAAAATATAACGGCCCATAATGGCTAAATTGGAAGGGGCAGTGCCAAGTTTGGGCTTTTCGACGAATCTTTTTACCTGATAGCGGCGTCCATCACGCGAAAGAGGATCAATGATTCCGTAACGCTGCGTTTGCTCATCAGAAACCGTCTGTACACCTATGATAGAAGCTAATGTTCTTTCATATTCATCCATTAACTGTCGCAGACACGGCTTTTCTGCTTGAACGATGTCATCTCCGAGCAGGACGGCAAAAGGCTCATTGCCAATAAAATTACGTGCGCACCAAACAGCATGTCCCAATCCTTTTGGATTTTTTTGACGAATATAATGGATGTCCACCATGTTTGATACTTGCCGAACCTTTTCCAATAATTCATACTTTTCTTTTTCCATTAAATTTTGTTCAAGATCCGGAGCAGAATCAAAATGATCTTCAATGGCGCGCTTTCCTTTACCAGTCACAATAATAATGTCTTCAATCCCTGATTCAATTGCTTCTTCCACAATGTATTGAATCGTAGGCTTGTCCACGATGGGAAGCATTTCTTTAGGCATGGCTTTTGTTGCAGGCAAAAATCTTGTTCCAAGCCCCGCAGCAGGTATAATCGCTTTTCTGACTTTTTTCATATTCCATCCCTCTCTCTTTTTATGTTATGTAGTTGTTTGTATATTAATGGGCATCTAACCCGTCCTCACGTCACACCATCGACGACCAGCGTCTAAGGTGCAAATTTTTTTACACCCACAGCATGACCGAGTGCCACCATTGATAACGGTAAGGCGACATCACCGTTTTTTCTACGCATGACAAGCAACAACATAACGTTTATTGGGATGATTTTGACTTTTTCAACCATTTCCCGTTGATATCCGGCTCATTTAAGATCCCTTGATTTTAAACAAAACGAAAACATGTATATCAACACGAACCTTACCTGGAAGATATGCGATTTTGGATCATCTTTTTCATTCCGCCACATCCTCATATCCTTATCGTTGATCGTGTGAAATGGCGAGAGTTGCTGCCATTTTCTTTCGGACATCTTATTTAGAACTTAGCGAATACCTCGAAGAATATGAGAATGAATCTCCTTGCTCTTATGTACTTTATTTCTTTTGTTTCACTACTGTTAAAACAGTGTAAAGATTTTTATGTTATGGTGAATCATAACTAATCGGGGAATATTCTGGAAACCTACAGAGAATATAGCACAAAAAAATACACATCGCTTGAGTACAGAGTCTTATGCTTACATATCTACTAATTTTTAACAGCAACGTTTTTTTGTTAGCGATTACATGCTTATTATTATCAAATAGTTTATATATTTTGAATGCTTCTTAAAAGATGGAGAATGGATAAAATTTCTATCTAATTACCTATGCTTTTATTACTTTTTTGGCCAGAAAAATGGAAAAAAAATACTGTTAAAAAATTGTTAAATATTTGTGTATTTTGTTGAAAATTGGTTATTTAAATGAACAACAGGTCTCAAATTTAACCAAAAAGCCTTACTTTGCAGGAGTTTCTTTCATAAGAGTTATAAATACCCATTTTCACTTTCTATAGGAATATAATGATTTCGATTTCTTATGATATTTCTCGTAATTTTTCTCTTGTTTACGAAAAAGCTTTTGACTAAAAATGAATTAACATTTTACGTTTTAATCCGATAAAACACAGATCAAATTGAAGTTTTCTGAATACCAAAGACGATCCTGTTATTTCTGCTTTTACTAATTTGTTTCCATTCATCACAATATCGGGGATTGTAAAACATAGCCAAATCTTATTGAAATTATAAAAGCAACTGCGCAAAAACAAGAGATTGCCCCAAAAAGAAATTTCACCCTTTCGAAGCAATCTCTTCATTCTATTTAGGAGACTATATATTCTTTTTAACCAAATCGAGCTGAATGGTTAGACTGATAGCCGCTTACAATTTTGCCATCCACCATCTCAAGCCACAGATCGATTGAAAACGTGATTTGAACATGTGTTTTACGATCTACGTCACAAATTTCTCCTTCACTTGTCCCCTTCGCTCTATCCTTTTTCCAACCATTCCTCCGTTGTAAGATGGGCTTTTCCTTCAAAAAAATGCACACCGTAAACAAAAAGATAGGACTGGGAGGCGTTAAAAAATTCCATATAGGCCAGTCCATTGTTCCTCTTCGAAAAAACAGCTGCCATCAGATGCACGGCAAATGAATTCTAAAAGGCTACAGCATCTGAAAGAACTGATTTACTTGAATGCTCCATTCTGTTCACCGGCTCTCAACATCTTTCTAACAAATGTTGATAAAAGGTTCATTTATATTATCCTTATCAACGAAAAGCAGCTGTCCCTCACTTAAATGCATGTCCTTTGGTGCTTGTATTAAAGCATTGATGTCTAATACAGATCCAAGATTGATAAAAAGGTATTTGCCTGATATTTGGCCTTGTTTGAAATCATTCATCCATAGTAAACTCAAAAACTTATTGAATAAACAGCTTCAAAAACTTGCGCATCCAATAATCGTTGGTTGTACAGTGTTAAAATCGTTGAGATCAAACAGATAGATGAAATCACAATGATCAACATATCTGTTAATTATGGACAGACAGACAACCGGCATGCCCATTGACACGCCGGTCGCCGCTATAGTTTTAATTCACCCATACGTAGGAGTTCGACTACTGCTTGAGAACGACCTTTGACACCTAATTTTTGCATGGCATTCGAAATATGGTTCCGGACAGTTTTCTCGCTGATGAATAGTTCTTTGGCGATTTCTTTTGTTGTTTTATCTTGAACCAATAGCTCGAAAACTTCTTTTTCTCTTTTGGTCAGCAATGGTTTATGTGAAAATTCGCGATCCTTCAACTATAATTACCCTCCTTGCCTTCGCCAGCTTTAAAACAAAAGGGATGGGTCTAGCGTCGTCATGATATCATATGAAAAATCCAGCATATCAGTGACTTCACAAAGGCAAGGGTTGCGAAATAGGCGAAAAATAGTTTTTTCTCCTAAGACATTCGCTTCAGTCTGCCATCAACGTTCTTTTTTAAGAACAGCATGATCGATCACTGTCCGACAAAAATAATATAATCCCCCACCTGACCATTTTTCTTTCATTGTATTCTTATATGCTCATACTGCGTTTTTGTGATTCACTTCCAAAATGTGGATTCCATGCAAGGTATTGTTTTAGCTCAAGTGATTAAATATGGTATAAAATCCTTTCCAAAAAATTCTCATCATCAAAAGAAAAGGGCATTCTCATCTCACCATATAAAATTCACATATGAATCTGACTAACTGTCGCTTATTAAGGCAATATGATCTATTCTGGACTTTAGGTCTGTAAAAAAAGCCTCCAACACTTGGTTGAAGGCTTTTGAGGCTTTTGGAAGGACATTACACCATATAGTCGCTTCCGAAGAATTTTTTAAAGGAATGGATGGTCGTTTCTCTATTTAGCGCCGCAATGGAAGTTGTGAGCGGGATGCCTTTCGGGCATGCTTGTACACAGTTTTGCGCATTTCCGCAGTTTGCAAGACCGCCATCCCCCATGATAGCATCAAGACGTTCGTCTTTGTGCATAGCACCTGTTGGATGCGCGTTGAATAACCGCACTTGAGATAGCGGAGCAGGTCCCATAAAGTTTGAATGGCTGTTTACATTTGGGCACGCCTCCAAGCATACACCGCAAGTCATACATTTGGAAAGTTCATAAGCCCATTGACGTTTTTTCTCCGGCATCCGCGGACCAGGTCCTAGATCCCAAGTTCCATCAATCGGAATCCACGCTTTTACTTTTTTCAACGAATCAAACATACGGCTGCGATCGATTTGCAAATCGCGAATAACCGGAAATGTTTTCATCGGCGCAAGACGAACGGGTTGTTCCAATTTGTCGATCAAAGCAGCACATGCTTGACGCGGTTTTCCATTGATCACCATCGAACAAGCTCCGCACACTTCTTCCAGACAGTTCATATCCCAAGCAACCGGAGTTGTTTTTTCCCCTTTAGCATTGACCGGATTGCGGCGAATTTCCATCAAGCAGGAAATTACATTCAAATTGGGACGGTAAGGGATTTCAAACTCTTCTTCATAAGGGGCTGAGTCCGGATTGTCTTGACGAGTTACAATTAAGCGGATCGTTTTCTTTTCACTCATCACTATGTCGCCTCTTTCTCAATAGATTAGTGTTTTTTCGTGTAGTCGCGAACACGCGGTTTAATCAAAGAAATGTCTACATCTTCATAGTGGAAAGCTGGAGCACTGTCTTCTCCTGTAAATTTCGCCATTGTTGTTTTCAACCATTCCTCGTCGTTACGATCAGGGAATTCTGGTTTATAATGAGCACCGCGGCTTTCATTGCGGTTATATGCTCCAATCGTAATCACTCGTGCAAGATGAAGCATGTTCTTCAATTGGCGCGTAAAGCTGGCCCCTTGGTTGCTCCACTTAGCTGTATCGTTAATGTTAATGTTTTTCCAACGTTCCATCAGTTCGACAATTTTTTCATCCGTTTTGAGCAATTTATCGTTGTAACGAACAACTGTAACGTTTGCCGTCATCCATTCACCGAGTTCTTTATGGAGAACGTAAGCATTTTCCGTTCCGTCCATCTTCATAATTTGATTCCATTTTTCTTCTTCTTGTTTTCTATAACGGTCAAATACAGTAGAAGAAATAGCATCAGAGCTTTTTTCCAATCCGTTGATGTATTTTACGGCATTTGGTCCGGCCACCATTCCACCGTAAATGGCGGAAAGTAAAGAATTGGCTCCTAAGCGGTTCGCTCCGTGTTGTGAGTAATCGCATTCTCCTGCTGCAAATACCCCCGGAATATTCGTTTGTTGTTCATAGTCCACCCATAGTCCACCCATTGAATAGTGAACGGCCGGGAATACTTTCATTGGAACTTTATGTGGATCTTCTCCCATGAATTTTTCGTAGATTTCGATAATACCACCCAGTTTTACATCCAGTTCATGCGGGTCTTTGTGGGAAAGATCGAGGTATACCATGTTTTCCCCATTGATTCCTAGTTTCAAATCAACACAGACGTGGAAAATTTCACGTGTCGCTATATCACGCGGAACGAGGTTTCCATAAGCCGGATATTTTTCTTCAAGGAAATACCACGGTTTTCCATCTTTATATGTCCATACACGTCCGCCTTCACCACGGGCCGATTCGCTCATTAGACGAAGTTTATCATCGCCCGGTATGGCGGTCGGGTGGATTTGTATAAATTCACCGTTCGCATAATATGCGCCTTGTTGATAAACGATTGATGCAGCAGAACCAGTGTTGATCATGGAGTTCGTCGATTTCCCAAAAATAATTCCCGGTCCCCCGGAAGCCATAATAACGGCATCAGCAGGGAATGATTGAATTTCCATCGTCGTCAAGTTTTGTGCAACGATGCCTCGGCAAATTCCTTCATCATCCAAGACAAGGCCAAGAAATTCCCATCCTTCATATTTCGTTACCAATCCCGCCACTTCATGTCGACGAACTTGTTCATCAAGAGCGTATAATAGTTGTTGTCCCGTTGTAGCACCGGCATAAGCTGTGCGGTGATGTTGAGTTCCTCCGAAACGGCGGAAATCAAGCAATCCTTCCGGTGTCCGGTTAAACATAACGCCCATGCGGTCAAACAGCGAGATAATTCCAGGCGCCGCTTCACACATTGCTTTTACAGGAGGCTGATTGGCTAAAAAGTCTCCTCCGTAAATCGTGTCATCAAAATGAATCCATGGCGAATCTCCTTCACCTTTTGTATTGACAGCTCCGTTAATGCCACCTTGAGCACAAACAGAGTGAGAACGCTTTACCGGAACTAATGAAAATATATCCACCGGAGTTCCTAACTCCGCTATTTTCACTGTTGCCATTAAGCCGGCTAAGCCGCCTCCAACTACGATGATCTTTCCTTTACTCATGGACACTCACTCCTTTTTTACCTAATGATGTACATCATCCATCTGCCTATCTCATACAAAAGCGAACAAAGCAGAAAGGCCGACATACGAAAGCAATACGAATACCAACAGTGAAACATACGTGAAAACGCGTTGAGAACGAGGCGTCACAATGATTCCCCAACTTACGCAGAAAGACCATAAGCCGTTCGAAAAATGGAAAATGGCCGATACAACCCCTACTATGTAAAAAGCTAGCATATATGGATTTGATAGAATATTAGCTACCATATCATAGTTAACTTCTTCCCCCATGGCTGCTTGAACGCGTGTTTCCCAAACGTGCCATACAACAAAGATGAGCGTGAAAATTCCTGTTAAACGCTGCAAGAAAAACATCCAATTTCGGAAATAACCGAAATTTCCCAAATTATTTTTCGCCGTAAACGCAATATATAAGCCGTAAATTGCGTGATATAAGAGCGGCAAAAAGATTAACACGATCTCCAATAAATAAAGCAACGGCAAGCTTTCCATAAACTTCGCCGCACGGTTAAAAGATTCCGCTCCCCTAGTGGCAAAATGGTTCACAATCAAGTGTTCAGTCAGGAATAATCCTATCGGAATTACACCTAGTAAAGAATGAAGCCTTCGATTAAAAAATTCACGATTTCCTGCCATACGGTACCCCCCTTGGTTATGAGCCGCCAATCAACATTTCTACAAAAAGAAATGTTTTCTGGCAACTGCCATCATTTTGTAACAATTATTTGACAAGTTCATTGTAACCCCATCACTGGAAAGCGTCAAGAAAACGTCTACATATTTTTCTATATTAATAAAATGACCAATTATAAAAAAAGTCGATCAATTCAACAGAATGTATTTTAGCAGAATATAAATATTTTTCAGCTTAGAGACAAATATTCCACACCTATAAAAAATCGATCGTGGAATGAAAAAAAGTTTTTTCATCTCCATCAGTCTTGTATATAATGGATACAGAAAGTAGGGATTTCAAATGGAGAATCATAAAGACATTATTCCACAAGAGCCGCAATCTGTTTCGATGTTCGCCTATGAGCTGTACCGGGATATTTTGTTACCGGAAATATTCGGCAAAGACACGGCGGACATTTTCTATTGGGCAGGAAAACAGCTTGCAAGAAAATTTCCTCTTCTATCTATAGATGAAATCTGCTCTTTTTTTGAAGAAGCTTGCTGGGGAACGCTCCAGGTGATAAAAGAAGAAAAAAAAGAGTTGCTGTTTGAATTATCAGGTCCTATTGTATTACGAAAATTTGACATATATTCTGAACCATTTTTTTCGTTGGAAGCAGGTTTTTTAGCGGAACAAATTCAAACGCAGAAAAACGTGACTGCCGAAGCGATAGAAGAGGTACATAAACGTTCCAAAAAAGTCCGTCTTCTCGTGAAATGGGAATAACGGCATCTTTTCTCGTCTATTTGCATTAAAATAGTTTTCTTAGAAACTATGGTTTCGAGAATCTGCTTTCCCCAGCTTCTTTCTTTTTTCTACATAAGCCAAAAAGACGGATGGGCAATAAAACATCCGTCTTTTAATCATTTGACAACGATCAGATCGTCGCTTTTGTTTTTTGTTGAGCCAGCCCAAAACCGTCATGAAGGACTTGAGCGGCTTTTTCCATATCTTTTTGATCTATGACCGTAGACACCTTAATCTCCGAAGTGCTGACCATTTTGACAGAGATATGGTTTTCAGCCAAAATGGCAAACATTTCAGCGGCAACTCCTGGGTTGGAAATCATTCCGGATCCTACAATCGAAACTTTTGCCAATCCTTCCTCATATGTAATCGAATCAAATCCAAGCTTTTCTTTATTTCGTTCCAACACATGGATGGTGTCATGCAAATCATCCGTTTTGATAGAGAACGACACACTGCCAGTTTGATCATGGATGCGGCTTTGAATAATAATATCGACGTTGATGCCATGATCCGCCAGAACGCCGAAAATGGAGGATAAGCTGTTGATTTCATCCTTTAAGCCTTCTACGGTAATTCTCGTAATGTCATCTTCAAATGCTACGCCTCTTACCACCAAATTCTGTTCCATCGATACTTCCTCCTCAATGATCGTTCCATTTTCCCTTTCCATGCTCGATCTTACAACAAGCGGGATGCTGTAATTTTTTGCAAATTCGACTGCGCGCGGATGCAAAACACCTGCTCCTAAATTGGCTAACTCCAACATTTCATCATAAGAAATGGAAGAAAGTTTTCTCGCCCCTTTGATATATCTTGGATCTGAGGTGAACACGCCAGTCACATCGGTATAAATGTCGCAACGTTCCGCTTTCAACGCCGCCGCCAGCGCCACTGCCGTTGTATCCGATCCTCCTCGCCCGAGAGTCGTAATTTCACCGTCTTCTGTGACGCCTTGAAAACCGGCTACGACCACTATCTTTCCTTCTTCAAGCAAACTAGTCAGCTTTTTTGTTTCAATCTTGAGTATACGCGCATTCCCGTGAAGTTTTTCCGTCTGAATGCCGGCTTGCCATCCAGTGAATGAAATGGCCTCAAACCCTTTTTTGATCAAAGCGGTTGTCAAGAGCGAAATCGTCACCTGTTCTCCAGTCGACAGCAACATATCCATTTCCCTTTTGGGAGGATGATCATCGATGGCCTTAGCGAGTTGGACAAGCTGGTCGGTCGTTTTCCCCATTGCGGAAACGACGACCACCACATCATTTCCTCTCTTTTTTTCTTCGATTACACGATTGGCCACATTGAAAATTCTGTCTATATCACCGACAGATGTTCCTCCGAATTTTTGAACAATGAGTCCCAACAAAGATCCCCTGCCTTTTCATTGATTCACTTCTAAAACGCAAACAGGCAATGAGAACCAAATCTCATTGCCTGTGAAGATGTAATAAGAAAATACATCAAGCGTGAGATAGCTCTCCAAGACGATTCCATCTTGACAGTTCTGCATTTCTTAAACACAGAACCAGCAGAAAAAGGAATGAGCCTTTCACTGCTTCGGCGGCCGTCCCCTTTCCAAACTTTTCATGGAAGCTCATTCTTCTCCAAGCTTGTACTCTTGAACTCCGCGCCTCTATCATCACTTTTACGTATGAAAGTGATTTTATTTAATTTTAGGATATTATAGCATAATGGGATTTTTATGACAACGCGCTATTTCAACTTTTCCTTAATGTTGCGGGCGATCTTTTCGGGAATACCGATTTTCGTAAACTCTTCTAATTCTGCTTCTTTCATTCTTTTTAATGATCCGAAATGTTTTAGCAGAAGTTTTTTCCTTTTCGGTCCGACTCCCTCAATATCATCAAGTGCGGATCGAAAAGCGGTTTTTCCCCTCAGCTGCCGATGAAAGGTAATGGCAAAACGATGCACTTCATCCTGAATTCTTTGCAGCAAATAAAACTCTTGACTGTTCCGCTTTAATGGGACAATCTGCAGAGGATCGCCAAATAATAACTCTGATGTGCGGTGTTTTTCATCTTTGGCAAGCCCTGCAACCGGAATCGACAAATTGAGTTCATTTTCCAATACATCTTTTGCGGCTTCGACTTGCCCTTTTCCACCATCGATCAAAATTAAATCGGGAAGCGGCAATTGTTCCTTTAATACCCTTGTATATCGTCTTCGAACCACTTCTCTCATCGATTCATAATCGTCCGGACCTTGAACGGATTTAATCTTATATTTGCGATACTCCTTCTTTTCAGGTTTTCCATCGATAAAAACAACCATGGCGGAAACAGGATCCGTGCCTTGAATATTCGAATTATCAAATGCTTCAATTCGCAATGGGGTGGATATTCCCATCGCTGCCCCTAGTTTTTCAACCGCTTTGATCGTTCTTTCTTCGTCTCTTTCGATAAGCGAGAATTTTTCTTGAAGAGCGATCGCCGCATTTTTTACCGCCATCTTAACTAATTCTTTTTTTTGCCCTTTTTTCGGCTGAATCATTTTGACTTGGATCAGTTGTTCCGCCAACTCGATGTCCACGTTTTCAGGCAGCAAAATTTCTTTCGGCTTTATATGATGGGCTTTGGAATAAAATTGTCCGAGAAAGGTTAAAAATTCTTCCTCATCTTCATTGTAAATGGGGAACATCGAAACATCTCTTTCGATCAGCTTCCCCTGTCTGACGAAAAAGACTTGAACACACATCCAGCCTTTGTCAACGGCATAACCGAATACATCACGGTCCGTAAAGTCGTTCGTTGTTATTTTTTGTTTTTCCATCGTCGCCTCGATATGGGCAATTTGATCCCGATATTCTTTTGCTCGTTCAAATTCGAGATTTTCCGCCGCTTCAGACATCTTTTTCATCAATTCATCTTTAATCTCTTGATAGCCGCCATTTAAGAAACGGGTAATTTCCTCCGTCATTTTTTTGTACGTTTCTTCCGGGACATGATTGACACAAGGAGCTAAACATTGGCCTAAATGATAATATAAGCAGACTCGATCGGGAAGAGTGGAACATTTTCGCAAAGGGTACAGCCTATCGAGCAGCTTTTTCGTATCATTCGCCGCTCCCACATTCGGATATGGTCCGAAATATTTGCCTTTATCTTTTTTTACCTTTCTTGTTGTAATCAGGCGAGGATGCCGTTCCGCCGTCAATTTTATATAAGGATAGCTTTTGTCATCCTTGAGCATGACATTATATTTCGGATCATGCTTCTTTATTAAATTCATTTCCAATATTAACGCTTCAATGTTAGAAGAGGTTACAATATATTCAAAGTCTTCAATCTCGTTGACCAGCCGCTGGGTTTTCCCGTCATGAGACCCGGTGAAATAAGAACGAACCCGATTTTTCAACACTTTTGCTTTTCCGACGTAAATGATCGTTCCATGACGGTCTTTCATTAAATAGCAGCCAGGCTGGTCGGGAAGAAGAGCTAATTTATGCTTGATTATATCGTTCATGATCGCCACCTCCTGGACCACCTGGTGAACCAATTTCACTTTCATCTGTTTGTAGTGAGAGCTTCTTTAAAGACTCGTATATTTTAGCTGAACGATTGCCTATATACAAGAACCATTTTATGTTTTCCCATGCTCAAAAACGTTCATGTTCATACATTGGATCGCTGACACCATTTTCGTTTCTTCTGTATTGATTCGTTTCACCGTGAAAATGGGAGACTTCTCGCAAACGAATGGAGAAAACAATCACGCACCCGCTTTTTTCTTGCTTTGGCTGTTTTGGCATGCATACTCGGCGATTCACCCGCCATTCTTCTCATTTTAAGAAGGCTACCCTTTCCAAATGAAACGGGTCACCCACCCTATTCCATTTGGAAAAAGCAAAACAGCCATTTTCAAGAAAACGGTTGTCATCGTCCTGTTGAGACACTCGTTAATATTCCTTTCATTGAAAAAAGTTAAGTCTTTTCCATTTCATGAAAAACCAAAATCATGCTGATCCAAAATAAAAAGGCAAGCCCTCAACTCAATAACATTGAGATGCTTACCTTCGATTTTACCGCATTCCTCGAAATGACGGAGAATTATGAGTGCGGCAACATTCATTAAGCGTGTTTATTAATGAGTTCAGTTAACGCTTCTTTCGGTTGATATCCGATGACTTTATCCACTATTTCTCCATCTTTAAACAAGAATAAAGTCGGGATACTCATAACACCGAATTTTCTGGCCGTTTCTTGGTTTTCATCCACGTCCAGTTTCACGATCTTTAATTTATCATTCATTTCTGCATCAATTTCTTCCAAAACTGGAGCAATCATTTTACAAGGTCCGCACCACGGAGCCCAAAAATCGGCTAAAACAAGACCGCTGCTTGTTTCAGAATCAAATGTTTGATCAGTAGCTTTAACAATAGCCATTATTACCAATCCTCCTTATTTCCTTTCAGGTACTAGGGACAGTATACCATCCTTTAAATTGGAATGCTAATTTTTTGTTTGCAATTTGCATTTTCCCCGATCTACTTGAATTCTATTCTTTATCTCTATTACAAAAGCAGCGGACGAACGTTTTTAATCAAACATCCAATCAAAAAACGGCCTCGACAAATCCATGGCCGTTTTTTGATTGCCTTACGAAGAAGCTATCTTTAATTTTTTGAATTCTTCTGTCAATATCGGCACTACTTGGAATAAGTCTCCAACGATTCCGTAGTCGGCTACGCTGAAAATATTTGCTTCCGGATCTTTATTAATGGCTACAATCACTTTTGAGTTGGACATCCCGGCCAAATGCTGAATGGCTCCCGATATGCCGCAAGCAATATAAAGATCAGGCGTAACCACTTTTCCCGTTTGTCCAATTTGCATAGAGTAGTCGCAATATCCCGCATCACACGCTCCTCGAGAAGCTCCCACCGCACCGCCAAGGACATCCGCCAGTTCTTTCAGCACTTTAAAGCCCTCTGCGCTTTTTACGCCGCGTCCCCCGGAAACAATCACTTTAGCTTCCGTTAAATCTACTCCTTCGCTCGCTTTCCGCACCACTTCTTTTACCACGGTGCGTATGTCTTTAATATCGGCTTGAACAGATGTGACTTCGCCGGTCCGGGATTCATCTTTTTCAAGAGGTATAATATTATTCGGGCGGACTGTAGCAAAAACGATTCCATCCGTGACTATTTTCTTTTCAAACGCTTTTCCCGAATATATCGGGCGAGTAAAGACGATGTTTCCCCCTGCAATTTCGACCGCCGTCGCGTCGGAAATCAGCCCTGTATTCAGTTTGCTGGCGATCTTAGGGGACAAATCTTTCCCCAGTGCCGTATGGCCAAAAACAATGCCATCTGGCTTTTCTGATTCGACCACTGCCAAAAAAGCTTGAGCATATCCATCTGGTGTATATTGTTTTAATTGTTCATTCTCAACCACAACCACTCGATCCGCTCCGTAATGGATGAGCTGTTCCCCTAAGTTTTTTATCGAATCACCTATGATCACGCCAACTACTTCTCCGCCTTCCGCTATTGTTTTACCCGCAGACAAAGCTTCAAACGAAATGTTTCTGAGTGCTCCTTCACGAACTTCTCCTAATACCAACACTTTTCGTGCCATATTCGACCCTCCTGTTTCTTGTTCCCTTTCCATTACACTACTTTTGCTTCCGTATGCAGCAATTGAACCAGCTCTTTTACTTGATCACTTAAATCGCCTTCCAATATTTTTCCTGTTTCTTTTTTTGGAGGCAGAAACACTTCAATCGTTTTCGTTTTTGGTTCAACATCCTCTTCTTCAAGATCCAAATCATCCAGTTCTAATTCATCAAGCGGCTTTTTCTTCGCTTTCATGATTCCGGGAAGCGACGGATAACGAGGTTCGTTTAATCCTTGCTGTGCCGTTACGAGCAACGGCAGGGAAGTTTCAATGACTTCCGAATCCCCTTCCACATCACGGATCAATTTTGCTTGCGTCCCCTTTATTTCAATCTCAGTGATCGTTGTCACATATGGAATGCCTAATAGTTCTGCTACACGCGGCCCCACTTGCCCGCTGCCGCCGTCTATCGCCACATTCCCCGCTAAAATCACATCCGCCTCTTTATCTTTTAAAAATTCAGCCAAAATTTTCGCCGTTGTAAATTGGTCCCCGTCTTCTAAATCGTCTTCAACATTGATTAAAACCGCTTTGTCAGCTCCCATCGCAAGAGCAGTGCGCAGTTGTTTTTCACTTTCTTCGCCTCCGACGGTTACAACAGTCACTTCTCCGCCGTGAGCATCACGGATTTGAATAGCTTCTTCAACGGCGTATTCATCATATGGATTGATGATGAATTCCGCACCCTCTTCATCAATGGATCCATTGGTAATCGTGATTTTTTCTTCCGTGTCAAACGTTCTTTTTAACAACACAAAGATGTTCATTCGTCTCCCTCCTGTATCATAATATTCATCCTTTTAATAATGTTCGGATAATTAAATGGACAAAATGTCTACTCTCCTTTAAAAACAGGAGCTCGTTTTTCGATAAAAGCTTTTATCCCCTCTTGCCCATCTTTCGATTCAAAAACTTTGCCGAACCATTCAGCTTCTTTCTCCATCCCTTTTTGAAAATCGCCTTGCTTGGAATAATTTAATAGTTCAATAGCCGCTTTCAGTGAAAGCGGACTCTTCTTCGCAATTTTTGCTGCTAATTCCCGTGCCCGCGGTAGAAGTTCTTCCTCCTTGCAAACATCGTTGGCAAGCCCCCATTGAACCGCTTCACTTCCCGAAATCGGTTCACTTGTAAAAAGCATCTCGGCTGCCTTTCCGGTACCGACATAACGAGGCAGTCGCTGGGAGCCGGCAAAACCAGGGACTAACCCAAGGCTAAGCTCCGGTAAACCTAATTTGCTATTTTCCGTCACAAGGCGAATGTGGCAGCTCATGGCTAATTCCAAACCTCCCCCCAATGCCGCTCCATGAATAGCGGCAATTACAGGTTTGGAGAAATGTTCAATGCGATTAAACACTTGCTGCCCATGAGAAGCGAGAGAAGAAAATTTTTTGCCATCTTTGACAGTTGCAAATTCCTTAATATCCGCTCCCGCGGAAAAAAATCTCCCTTTTCCGTAAATAAGTACCACTCGGACATTCTGCTCGTTCTCCAATTCATCCAAGAGCAAATCCAATTCTGAAATGACCTCATTCGCTAAAGCGTTTGCAGGCGGGCGATCCAAAATCACTTCCGCCACATTTCCTTGTCGTTGCCATGAAAGATATTCCATTTCTTTACCATCCCCTTATACAACGGAAAATCATTTTTCTCCTAAAAACCCCTTTAATAACAGTTTGGCTACAGTTGGTGCGAGAGCCACAAGGTCATATTTTTGTTTGTTCATGACCCATGTTGTAGCGATTTCATCGATCGTCCCAAACAGCATTTGACGAGCTAGGCGAGTATCAAGATCAGGAGCAAATTCCCCGCTTTCCACTCCTTCGCGAAGAATTTGCTCTATAAAATCTAAATATTCTTTCAACACATTATTGATGCGTCGGCGTAATTCTTGATTGGACTGCCTTAGTTCCAGCTGCGTTACTACTGCCAATTTCGGGTTTTGAGAAAGAATTCGAAAATGATTTTCTATCATCATGAATATTTTCTCTGCAGCCGTTTGTTTCCCTGCTATGACTTCTTTAATTTTTTCGATGAAATTCGCCATTTTTTCTTGAAACAATGAAATTAAAATGTCTTCTTTATTTTTAAAATACAAGTAAATGGTGCCGTCGGCTATTCCCGCCTGCTTGGCGATCTTTGAAACTTGTGTTTGATGATAGCCGTTTTCGGCAATCGTAATCACGGCCGCGTCAATAATTTGATGGTATTTCGGTTTGTTTCTTCTCAAGACAATCCCCTTTCAAACTACACATCATCATTTATGAATGATCATTCATTCATAAATGAATCTTATCTTTTTTCTCCCATACTGTCAATAGAAAGGTTCATCATTATTTTTTCTTATTCAGCTTTCTTTTTCGTTTTTGCCTAAATTTTCTTTTTCTTCTTCTGTAAGAGCACGCCGCAATATTTTTCCCATTGCGGTTTTCGGCAATTCTTCCCGAAACTCGTAAATTCGTGGTACTTTGTAGGCTGCCAAACGTTTTCGGACAAAAGCATCCAACTCTTTTTCCGTTGCAACCGCGCCTTTTTTCAGTACAACATAGGCCTTGACAGTTTCCCCACGGTAAGGATCCGGAACCCCGGCTACGACAGCTTCCTGAACCGCTTCATGTTCGTACAGAACTTCTTCCACCTCGCGAGGATAAATATTATAGCCTCCTGCAATAATGATATCTTTCTTGCGGTCGACGATGTAAAAAAATCCTTCTTCGTCCATGTAACCGATATCCCCTGTCAAAAGCCAGCCGTTTCGCAAAACGGCCGCTGTCTCCTCGGGACGATTCCAGTACCCTTTCATCACTTGCGGCCCCTTTACAGCCAACTCGCCAATTTCATGAGGGGGAAGCGGATCTCCGGTTTCCAGCGATAAAATAGCTGCATCTGTATCCGGCCAAGGGAGCCCTATGCTTCCTTCCGCCTTTCTGCCCCACAGTAAATTGGCATGGGTAACAGGAGAAGATTCGCTTAATCCGTAACCTTCCACTAATTTTCCGCCTGTCACTTCTTCAAATTTTTTCTGGACTTCTAACGGCAATGGAGCCGATCCGCTAATACAGCATTTAATGGAGGAAAGATCATATTTGCTGATATCAGGATGGTTGAGCAAACCAATGTACATCGTTGGCGCACCGGGAAACAAAGTGGGACGTTCTTTTTCAATCGTCTTTAGTGTCGTTTTGACATTAAATTTCGGCAATATAATCATTTTATAAGCTTGCATAACGGATAAAATCATGACAGCCGTCATTCCATAAACATGGAAAAATGGAAGCAGCGCCAATACCGATTCTTCCCCTTTGCGGCACTTGTACAGCCAAGCGTCACTCATGGAAGCGTTTGCAACAAGGTTTTTATGAGTCAGCATGACCCCTTTTGGGAATCCCGTCGTTCCCCCCGTGTACTGCAAAAGAGCAAGATCTTCTTCAAAATCGAAATCTTCATCGATTTCGTTCGCTGTTTCGTTTTTTAAAATCACATCAAATAAATGAATGTTCCCTCTATGATGCACTTTTACCAATAGTCCTGTTTGTTTTTTTTGCATTTGAGAATAGATAGTATTTTTAGGAAAGGGTAAATAATCTTTGATAGCTGTGACAATGACATGTTCAATGTCCGTCTTGTCCATGATCTTCGCCACTCGAGGGTAAAGAACATCCAGCGTAAAAATCACTTTTGCACCGGAATCCTCCATTTGGTATGCCAGTTCTCTTTCCATATAGAGCGGATTTGTCTGTACGACGACGCCACCAGCGTATAGTACACCGAAGTATCCGATCACGCTTTGGGGACAATTAGGAAGCATGATCGCCACTCTGTCTCCTTTTTGCACGCCAATTTTGCGCAAATATCCCGCTAACTTTAAAGCAGATTCATACACTTCTAGAAAGGTCATTTTCTTCCCCATAAACTGGATGGCCGTGTTCCCGGCATATTCTTCGGCTGCTCGAGTTAAATAGGATTGAATCGGAATAGGCTCATATGAAAGTGTAGCAGGAATTTCCTCCGGATAATGTTTAAGCCATGGTTTATCCGTCATCGAACTCCCCCTTCGATATTTTTTGGAAAATTTAAAATATTATATACGAATTATACAATATATTTATCCTATTCACAATCAAAGAAAAAAGATCGAACCTCCCTCCAAAATCGAAAGAGGTTCGACCTTTTTAAGCAAAAAAGACTAAATATATGATTCCAAGAATAAAAAATGCTCCGCAGCAAACAAGCAGCACTTTGGCCAATTTTTCCATTGTTTCATCTCCCCAATACGTTGTGGAGCTTGTTTAAAGAGAAGGAAAAAGGTGAAGACTTGCCAATATGGATTTTACTTCAGTTCAACCACTGTGACGCCGCTGCCGCCTTCCCCCGCTTCTCCGAGACGGATGCTTTTCACTGATCGATGACGCTTCAACAGCTCTTGTACTCCTTTTCTTAAAGCCCCTGTTCCTTTCCCGTGAATAATGGAAACACGCGGATATCCGGCCAATACGGCATCGTCAATATATTTTTCTACTTTTATCAAAGCATCTTCATAGCGTTCCCCGCGCAAATCCAGTTCTAAGCCCACATGATAATCTTTTCCCTTTACGGTAGCCAACGGTTTCGGATCGACCTTTTTTTGCGAAGGAATGTATTCAAGATCCGATTCATTGACATTCATTTTTAAAATGCCGACTTGAACGAGCCATTCGTTCCCGTCGACTTTTTCGAGTATCGTTCCTTTTTGACCGAAGGACAACACTTTTACTTCATCTCCCGGCATAAAGGAACGGGTCTTTTTCGCTTTTGGTTGCGGTGTTTTTTTGTCTATCTCCGGCATGGCATCAGACAACCGCTTTCTCGCTTCGATCAATTCATGCTCTTTTACTTCTGCATTCTTTTCCAAGCGCAGTTTTCTTAAATGGCGAATGATTTCTTCCGCTTCTTCTTTCGCCTTTTCGACAATTTTGGAGGCTTCTCTTTCAGCGCGGCTGTACATTTCTTCTTTTTTCTCATAAAACTCTTGCATCTGGTTTTGCAAATCTTTTAAAAGCTTTTCAGCCGATTTTAAATAATCTCTTGCCTCTTGTTCTTCTTTTTCGGCTAATTTTCTGCTTCTCTCTAAAGAAGCAATCATATTTTCTACTTCGTTTGTATCGGCACCCGTATATTGTCTTGCCCGTTCAATGATCTTATGATTTAATCCTAAACGCTCGGAAATTTCAAAAGCGTTGCTGCGTCCGGGAACGCCGATGAGCAAACGATAAGTTGGGCTTAATGTTTCCACATTAAACTCAACACTGGCATTGATGACTCCGTCTC
>Ga0207865_100550_pt1 | contig 39358 bp, 32 predicted proteins | sample HigsolmetaAR204D_FD_184836 | JGI IMG/M metagenome (GOLD analysis project Ga0207865, IMG submission 184836) | Ionic liquid and high solid enriched microbial communities from the Joint BioEnergy Institute, USA - AR20-4-D (SPAdes) (version 2) ...
TCCTCCAATACATGAGCCATCAGCGTTGCAAATTCTGCCTGAAGCAGGCGAAATAGGGTGGTTTCCAGTTCTTTAAAAGTCTGCGCATTCGTAGTATGATGAGACATAAGGGTTCTCTCCTTGGTATCTGTGGTAGTTGTGGTGACTTCACTTTACCAAGAAGAGGCCCTTTTTGCTATCCCTTTGCCCACAATAAGTTTACACTAACTTTTTCAATCAAAAAAACGCCACCCTGAACTCAGATGGCGTTTTTAAAAAATATTATTTGGTAAAAATTGGTAAACTTCGATTACTCGCCAATCGTCTGGCGGTCCGGCGCCGAATAAGCAATGATCATCCGGCAAGGTTCCCAACTTGTTACCGTGGCGTTATGCGGGACATTACGCGGTATACGCAACATCATACCAGGCTCCAGATGGTACGTTTCATCTCCTAAAGTATGATCACATTCTCCACTAAGTACAAAAATAATTTCCTCACAATTTGGATGAACATGTCTTGGGTTCGATTCCCCTGCATGGATAAACACCATTCCAAATGTCATCTCACATTCGGGATCAATATCCTGTCCGCACAACCATTGAATTTTTCCCCACTCCATTTCCAGAATGTTTTTCGGGTCTTGTTTCCTCAAATCGGTAATTGTGGCCATTATTGTAACTAACTCCTTTGCATTAAAGAAGAATTTATATTTGTCTCTCGTTAATAATTGCGATGTTCCCCTCGGGGGTATTACAGTATGCTTCGAATAACTTAATAATTTCTAAAGCCTCTTCTAAAGTCCCTTTTTGTGGAGCTTTCCCAGTTAGCACGCATTCACAAAAATGCAACACTTCAGGGACATACCCAAGCAAAAATATGTTTTTGTTGTATAATTGTCCCAACGAAAACTCCGGTTCCCAATACAAGGGAGCAAACTCATCGTTAACCAAATAAGAGGCTGATCTGCCATATGAAGGCCGCTCTACTTTACGGTAATACGTAAGCTTTACTCCATTTTCAAGTATTACATTAGCTCCCTGGCCGATAACTTCCAAACGCTCAAGTGGGCTGCTGCCTGAAATCCCTGCAGTCATATGAAGGGTCCCAATCGCGCCGGACAAGAAATGTAAACTCGTTACTGTGCCTCCGTTAAAAGGCTCCCATTCGTAGGACATCTTGCCGATTTTTCCCATCAGATAATAGATTATCGCTGCCGGATGAAAAATATGATCAAGCAAACCCTTTACATTTTTCAAATCACTGCGTTTATTGAACTCAGGCATATTCTGAGGATACCGGACATATATCGATGAAGGCTGCCCGAATTCAGGGGAACTGATGATTTCCTTTACTTTTTCTACCGCAGGAAAAAAAACTTTTTTTAGGCCGGTCATTACAAATTTCCCGCTTTCCAAACTTGCTGCCATTAACTGCCGCACTTCTTCCGCACTTGCAGCAGTTGGCTTCTCCATCCATACATGAACACCCAACCGCAAAGCTTGTATAGCAATATCCGTAGCCTGGACTCTGCCGTCCGGATGATAGCTCGTAACGATAAATACGGCATCCGGTCTTTCACGTTCTATCATTTCGATATAATCCGTATAATGAGCCTTCGCTCCAAATTGTCTGGCATACGCAGCCGCTTTTTCGCTATTTCTATCACATATGGCCATCAAATCTACAGGAGCATATTGGAAGGTCGGGTAAATATTGCGGAAAGAATGGCCTCCTGCGCCGATAAAACAAACTTTCAATTTCTTATCATACTCATGATTATATTTTACATTCACCATACTCAACGTTCTCCTCTTCCAAATTTTTATTTAAGAGATCCGCTGGAAATACCACGGACAAATGACCTTTGTAACAAAACATACATGATTATCGAAGGAATAAAGGCCAACACAACACCAGCAAAAGCAACACCGTAATCAGAAGTATGCAAATCTTGAAAACGCATGAGTCCCAATGGGATCGTTCTTTTCTCGTTACTAATCAGGACTAACAGTGACAGTAAAAACTCATTCCAAGATCCAAGAAAACTGAATACGGCGAGCGCAAGTATCGCGGGTTTGGAGAGAGGTAGCATAATTCGTCTGAACACTCCCCAAGTTCCGGATCCGTCAATTACCGCTGCTTCTAATAATTCATCGGGCAAATCCAGAAAAAAATTACGCATGAGATAAATGGAAAAAGGAAGCTCTAAACCGACTTCAGCAATGATCAAACCTAACAACGTGTCAAGCAGCCCATAGCTTTTCAATTGATAGAATAAAGGGATAATGACGGCTTGAGCAGGCATTGTCATACCAAATAAAATCAAATAAAAAATATAAGGATGTTTTTTTAGTCTCATCTTGGCAAATGCGTATCCTGCCGGACACGCAATCAGGCAAACCAGCAACGTGACTGCCAGTGCCACGACAAGACTGTTCCAAAAATAAACACCAAATTTACCATAAGTCCACGCTATATAATAATTTTCCCAATGCCATTGCTTTGGCAGAAACGAGGTACTGCCGAATATTTCAGCATCATTTTTAAATGAGCTTGACATCACCCATAGGAAGGGAAACAGTGTGGCCACAGTAACAATGATTAATAAGATAAACATGGTGTATGAGTATACTTTCATCGATTTTCCCGACATGTTTATTCCCCATTTCGATCTCGCCACTGGTTAAACAAAATCGTTAAAATAATGACTGCAAAACTAAGCGTTAAAGCAGCAGCAGAGGCCCTTCCTATTTCTGAACTTTGAAATGCATCACGCCAAACGTACACAGCTACCAATTCTGAAGAATTGCTCGGGCCTCCTCCCGTCATTGCCCATACAGTACCGAACCCTTTAAGCGCATTAATAAAGGCAAGACTTAATACAAGAGTCATTGTATTGCGTAATGATGGCAATGTTATGTAACGAAGGCGCTGCCAAGGTTTGGCTCCATCAACTACGGCTGCTTCATACAATTGCGGGTCTATATTTTGTAAACCTGCCAAAAACAGAACCATATAAAATCCGTATGCCTGCCAGGAACTTGCTATACCGACAGAAGGGAGCGCTAACGTTGGGTCCCCCAGCCATGTCCTCGTCAAGCTGCCTAGTCCAAGACTATTGAGCGTCATGTTGATAATGCCGATATTCGGATGATACATTTGTGCCCAGATGATTCCGACTACGGAAAGAGATAAAACATGAGGAAAAAAACATAACGTACGAAATATGTTTTGTCCAACCCTAATCTGTGCGATTAATAAAGCGATAACAAATCCCCCTCCGACTGCAAAAACGACATGGAGTACCCACCACACACAAGTACGCACCAAAGAAGCAAGAAAACGTGGTTGAGACCATAATCCCGTATAATTGTCGAGACCAACAAAATTCATGATTGGCCTCATACCATCCCAATCAAACAGACTGAGTTGAATCGTTGTCACTAAAGGAAGCAAGATGATCATCACATAAAAAATCAATGCCGGGAGAAAAAAAAGAAGGGCCCAACTATATTCCAACAAAACTTTTACCGTTCTTTTCGTGGAGAGAAGACTGCTCGTATCCAATTTGACATTTGTATGCATGCAAGCATTATCCCCCCCTTCTTGTCGTCTTATCGAGAGAACGACATTATTTTGCTTGCTTTTCCTGTGATAAAGCCGCTTCGACCATCTGCATCGCTTCAGTAGGTGACAGTGTTCCAGCGACTATTCCTTCTGCTGCAGCATACCACGCATCCTTCGCTTTTGCGGGCAAATATACGCTTGGATTATAACCCGCTCCGTTCTTGAGCATTTCATTAGCAACTTCGATGGCAGGATCATGCTTTATATTGCTGGCCGCATTTATTACGGGTACCAAGCTTCCCCCATTTGCGGCGGCGATAGTTAAATATTCTTCGCTGGATAACCACTCAAGCCATTTTTCGATGGCAAACAATTTTTCCTTGGGCGCATTGATATTTACAACCCAACTATGAGCAAGTCCCGCCGAAGGGCGTCCTGGACGACCTTCTTCACGAGAAGGCAGCACAAATGAATCAAATTTGCTTACATCTGTTCCTTCTCTTCTGGCAGCAGCGATAAATCCCTGAGGAGATATGGTCATTGCGGCTTTTTCGTTTAACAGTTCCGCCTGCGCCTGCGATTGGTCCAGCGCAAGTGCGGCCTTGCCGTCCACATAACCCCGATCGACCAACTGTTTTAACATTTCGCCGCCCAGGATGATTTCCGGTTGGTCAAATTTTCCGTCTCCATAAATGACTTCTGTCATCCGGTCTTTACCAGCAGAAGATTCTATCAGATTCCCCAGCATCCATCCGCCACCGATACCTTTTCGAAATCCTGCCGTAATAGGTTGAATGCCTGCATTTTTCAACTTCTCGCAAATGTCCAAAAACTCTTCCCAACTTTTCGGCAGTTCCAATCCATTTTGCTCAATCATTTCTTTATTGTAATAAACTGAAAATACATCAACCCCTTCCACCAACTCATAAACTTTTCCTTTCCCCTGTGTTCTCGTTTGATCAATCACCCATGCTTGATAACGGCTTTCTATATCATATTTTTCCATTATGTCATCGATAGAACGAATCAATCCGGAATCGGACAACAAACCGACCCGACCAGGACCAGAGCTGACATTCAATACATCGGGGCCGCTTCCGGAACGAAGCAACGCTTGGATCGAGCCATCTTCAAAACTCGTATTTCCCGCGGTAAACTCTATTTTTATATTTGGATTTTTCTTCTCAAAAGCATCAATGACAGCCTCTGTATATTGATATTCAATTCCGCCCAGCTTCAACGTGACCGGACCTTCCTGACCGGTCTGAACCGTCAACCCTTCACCTTCCTCCGTTTTATTGGAATCCGCAGAAGGCGGTGCAGTTGTTCCCGGAGCTTTGGTACTGCATCCTACAATTACCATGAACATGACGAATACGAATATCGTCTGATGTAACTGTTTCATAACAAGCACTCCTCGCAAATTAATCACATACATGCAAATCAATGTATTCGCTTACAAATTCCAGTTTTATTGCAGGATTGAACATAGAAGTAAAAACTTTTCCACAAGTGTTTTGACGATGTCGCCCCCGATTGATTCAACTCGAAAGGCAACATGTAGTGGTAATGAATACTTATCGGTCACCTCCATTGCTTATACTTTTGAAGTTATATCATGATGTAATCTACAGTGTAGATTGTAATTCAACTTGGTTGAATTGTCAATTATTAATAAGAAAGGCAATTTTCGACAAAATATTCTAGTATTGTTGAATTTTATAATACTGGATTATAGTCAAGAGAAATTTTTAGATAATTAAAAAAACACAGCTAAACGGGGGCTAATTTCCCGCATTTACTGTGTTTCCTACTTGAACAGTAACCTTATGTTGTTCTTTTTATGAGGTCATTTTTTTCGAATTCACCTTGAAAATTTTTGTTACTCCATCATATTCGCATACATCATCCGGATCATGGAGAAACCAACGGAAGAGGAAAGTACGGCATCCCGCAGCGGCTTCAGAGACGGGGTGATCCGCAGTTCGATACCGCTTGAGGACAACCGTTGCAGCAGATCACCCACCGGTTCTACGGAAACGGGCTCCACCGTATGCGGACAAGTATAATATCCCGCGTTCGCTTCATACAAAGTGAAATCTTCATCGCGAAACGAGTACCGGTATAACACGGTTTCGCGAATGCGGTCAAGCCATCCCGCTTCCACAGCTATCATCCGCCTGGCGGACGAAAGCCCGAAAAACCGTTCCATATCGGATTGGGTGGTGTTTTCATTGGCCCAAATGCATATCCTCGGACAATTTCTCGGAAAAAAATAATGGGGCGCGTGATACGCATCGATGGCCCAAACCATGGCAGGCTGATCGGGACGATGAACCGGCACTCTCGGTTCAAAGCGCAAAATATCGGGTTCCTCGCTAAAGTGGTAAAGCAAGAAACAAAACCTCCGTTCATGCCATTTTCATGTCATTTTCATGCTATTTTTCTACCTAATCTTTCATGTTGATTTTTCTTTCACGTTGATTTTCATTCCCATGCCTCTCACACATAACGTTTCAGAATGCGGTCTACCGAAGCGCCGTACGTTTCTCCGAAAAGAATGAGATGAACGAGCAAATAATACAGCTGATACAACGGCCGCCGGTCATGATAATCCGCCGGTAACGGCGCCACCTCCCGATAAGCGGCGTAAAACCGGGGAGAAAAACCGCCGAACAATTCGGTAAACGCGATTTCATATTCGCGGTCGCCATAAAACACAGCGGGGTCGATGAGATAAGGTTTCCCGTCAGGGCCGGTGATCCAGTTTCCGCTCCAAAAGTCACCGTGGAGCAAAGAAGCTTGGCTGTCATTCGGGATGAACCGGTCTAGTGTATCCAATAGCTTAAGCAACTGTTTGCGGCGGTTTTGGCCCAACAACCCGCGCTCGTCCGCAAGTTTCACCATCGGCATCAACCGTCTTCCCCGGTAAAATTGCGTCCATTCATCACACCACCCGTTTTCCTGGGGAAGAATGCCGATATAATTGTCATGGTCCAAGCCGAATCGTCCCGTGGAGGACTTCACGCTATGCAGTTTCGCCAGCCCTCTGCCGAGCCATTCCTCCGTTTTTTCATGAGGCTGCCCGCAGTCAATCCATTCCAGAACGATGACGCCTCCTTGTTGCCCAGGAATCTCTCCGGCATAGACGGTTTTCGGAACGGATAATACCCCCGCTTTCCGCAGTGCATCCAGTCCCGCTTTTTCGCATTCAAACATTCGTTTGGGGATGTCAAGCCGATATTTTACAAAAAAACGCCCTTGAACGGTCTCCACGTATAACGAATGGCCGATATCCCCGCCCTTTACTTCACGGGCAGAACGGATCTGTTCTTTTAAAATGGGTTGCAATGCTTCGATGATGTTCATGTTTCATCTTCCCTTTTCATGCAGGACGGGATTAACCGTCAGCTCTTCTTCTGTTTCATCCCGTCATACTTACTTAAGAAATGGTATTAAATCTTGTATTCTCTTCATTTCAGCGATGGGATGGACTCCTGCCCCGCGCATCTTTTCGATATCGCCCTGATACGAAATAAACGGGATTCCCGCTTCCACCGATGCTTTACCGTCTATCCAGGAATCTCCCACCGAAATCCACTCTTTCGCCCCGGTATCCTTATAGCGATTTAAAATGTATAGAAACCCATCGGGGGACGGTTTCAATGATTTCATCCGTTCCCTGCCCACAAGACAATCGAAATATTGGTATATTCCATTTTCTTTAAGCGCCGTTTCAGCCGCGGCGATCGAATTGTTGGTCACGATGGCCAGGATGTATTTGCCGTATATCTGTTCCAACAGTTCCCGCACTCCCGGTTCCAGATCGGCATTCCGCATTCCCGTTTGCTCATGTCTTTTGCAAATCTCCCACATTTCACGCTTTTGATCTTCAGTCATCCGGTTTGTTTTTAAAGCTTCTTCAATGATCGTGGAAGATGTATGCCGCTCAATGACGATGTTCCCGGATAGTATCCCATGGGATGAAAGATAATGAAAGATCTCCATCTTCATCGCCGCAAAATGAATTTTTGACCGTAATATGGTATTATCCATGTCAAAAATGATTCCTTTTATCCTATGGTTCTTCATTTGAATCTCCTTCGGGCATTTGCCGGCGGCCAATGAGCCGGTTGGTGCCGCGCCGCGGTGTCAGGCGATGCCCTCCTCTTCATTGAAATTGCTTACAGTAATAGGTGAAGTCAGCTTCCTTAACTCTTCCAATAACTGTTGTTTCATTTGGCTTAACTGATCCTTGCCCGGTTTTACTTCATCCGAAAACATGATGTTTCTGTCTGTCCACCAAACCGGGGATTTCGGGTTTTCTTGATCCGGTTACAGATGAAACAGTCATCCAAGGGTATACGACCTCCCGGTTGTTGTTTTATAGTTTGCGCCGAGTATTGTAAGAACTTCGCAGATTCCTGAATTTCCATGCCGGTATTGGAATTCGTGTCTTTGTGCCGTTCAAGATGGTGTGTCAGACTTGGAAATTCCTTATCATATCACCCCGCTGACAAAAAGGTCAGTTCCTTGGCCGGACTATCTCCCGGATATTTTGTATTCTTACAATTTTATTTCCGCTTCCTTATAATGTCAATAAACCGCTTTCCATTTCATCATGCGGGTTCAAAAATCAGACATGTGCCGGCCATGTTCGGGATCGGCCTTCGCCCGTACCCCAAGACCCAGCTCTCTCTTGACCTCTGCTTCGCAGAAGGTAACACTAACGAGGCGGCAGGATTCACCTTATGTACGGCCTGCGGATTTGCTTCAATCGTTTCCTTGTGCGAACCTTTCACAGGCTTCCGTCGCCGGATTCTCGCCAATGTCTGCCTGCTAGCTACGGAGCGACCTGGCCCTTACCCCGGCTGAACTTTCATCAGCAAGCTATGCTCAGCTTGTCTAGGCGCGAGAGGACAATCGTGTACGCTAATATCGGTTTTTTTGAGTTCAAAACGCAAATAGCGGACATTCAATGTTCTTATTTTCATGATAACCCGGGGCAAGCTCCTTTTTTTATGAAAATAAGGAACATATTTGTCCGCTATAACTTTTTCCAAGCCGATTTGAAACAAAATAAGACCAACCGGTGTCCGCTAATTTGCTTAGCCCCCCAGGGAGACTATCGATTCATTGTGCAAAATCGTCAGAAAGTGAAATGATTTCCTTCTTTCGGGGAGTTTTAAAGGATAATGTATATCCGGTCTTGACCTCCATTGACACCAGAAAAATCAGGAATAGACTTGGCGGTGATAACCCGGTGCCAAAAGTCGCCCGCCAGGTCTCTTCGATCGGAATACCCATCCCTTAGGTTGGGACGTAATGAACGGGAGTCTGTCCGAAAATTCCTACCTTTACAAACAACCCGGGTTATTGAACATTGATCCATATCGCGAACATATCCATATCGCGGCACCTTCGTGATATAATGAACCCAGTAAACACAACCAAATTCCGGTCCCGCAAAAAGGCGGTGTATCCCACGATGGCCAATCATACAGCGAAACGTTCTCATATCCAAGTGAAACACATTGACGATCCGCCCTCCTCCGAAGACGGCGTCCGCATCCTGGTCGACCGGCTTTGGCCGCGCGGCTTGACCAAAGAAAAAGCCGCGGTCGATGCGTGGATGAAAGAAATCGCCCCAAGTCCCGGTCTCCGTACATGGTTCGGACACCGGCCGGAGCGGTTTGCGGAATTTAACGAAAGATATGAACGAGAACTGAAGGAAGATCCGGTCCGTAAGGAACTCGCCAACCGGATCTGCCAGATGGCGGCCGAAAAAAACGTCACCCTACTCTATGCCGCAAAAGATCCCGTTCACAACCACGCAATAATCCTGCAACGATGGCTGAACTGCCGTGGTGAACCATAGGGAACGCGAAGGATAGAGCATAAAACGCGATTACGGATTGAACATCGAATGGGCCTCCGGACTGGGGGTCAGCACAAGAACGACCAAACTGTCTTCCAACGCTTCAATGGAATGCTCGACTTGCTTGTCAAGGCTGAGCAATTGGGTGGCGGCCAGTTCCATTTCTTCATTCGCCACAAAGCGAATTTTTCCCTTCAGTATAAATACGAGAATATGGCTCGTTGTCTTGTGCTTCTTCAGCACCTTGCCTTTCGGAAACGAAAATTTTACAACTTTGGACACTCCGTTATCCAGCAACGGCCGGATAAAAGATTCTTCATAAGACATCGGGTAAACATTCATTTTTTCTGGGCTCCCGTAATCAAAATGGAATTATGACAGACCGATCGCCCGGGCAAGCTCTTCCTTCTCCTCCGCGTTCAACAGGTTTTCCGCCATCGGAAAGAGCACATTCTCTTCTTTCATAAAATGATCCGATAAAATCGCATGGGCTTGCAGCGCATAGGAAACGATCTCTTTCGCCCGCCCGGCATTGACCGGTTCCTCGATTTGTTCCACCGCTTCTATAAATGTCGTCAGGTTCTGCTTTGCCTGTTCGTGCTCATATTCCATCACGGCAATCGGCCCCATCTGTCTGCCGATATATTTCGCCATCAGCGGAAAGAGAGCTCCTTCTTCCCGCTCGGAATGAGGATCCAGCTCCCGGGAAAAGGCAACCACCTTTTGTTTCAATGCGGCGAGTTGGCCGCTCCAATCCGATATTTCTTGCGATACGCCTATTTCCGCCGCATCCCGGACAAAGGCATTCATTTTATCTCTAAGCGGCTCATGCTCGCGTTTCAGTTGCGCTAACGGTTTGCAAAGGGTCGTTTGTTTTCCCTTTTCCTCGTTTCCCCACATCATCCCGCCGCAAAAATGGGTCGCCTGATTCATCATATTCACTCCTTCAGAACGTTGTCTACATCAATGAGTATAGACCCGAAAACGAGGGGAAGAATATGACGGGCATCACATTTATATTCTCCGGAAGCGGCCGAAGTATTCAGGAAATGCTCCACACACCTCATTTTCATAAGCATATGCGTTACACCATGACTGTTTGCTTGACAAATACAGATTATACGGATATCATATCAACATACTAGTCAGTATGTTTAAAGAGTACTCATTGTTATGGAGGCGACAACAGCTTGGGCGTTCGGGACAAAATTTTTGAAGCGGCGGAAACATTGGCGAAAACAAAACCGTTTGACCGGATCACGTTTGCGGAAGTCGCGAAAGAAGCCGGGGTGCACTGGACCGCAGTACGCAGACATTTCGGCAGCAAGGAAGGAATGAGAACCTGGCTGCAAAAGAAACAAGCGGCAGAGCATGGCTCATTGGCGGATACACGAACACGGATACTGGAAGCAGGCCAACGCATGTTTTCGCAACTTGGATATGCCAATGCTTCTTTGGATAAAGTCGCTGCGGAAGCCGGTTTGACCAAAGGAGCGGTGTACTGGCATTTTTCGAACAAACAGGACCTGTTTCTCGCCATCCTGGAACATTGCTTAATCCAACAACTCCGTATATTGCCGGCACAAATCGAAAAAATATTCAATGTCAATGATCCTGAAGCGTCGCTTACGGAATGGTTCCAATCCCAGTTTGGCTTTTTAGACAATGAAGAAGGAGGATCCATGCTTTTCCTCGAGTTTGTTACCTCCAGCAGGGAACCTGAAATCCGTGCCAAGCTGCACGATGTGCATGGAAAAATTTTAGACGGTGTCGGCGTCCTTTTGGAAGAAATGCAAAGAAAAGGTCTGATCACCGATGCTCCCGATCCGCAATTCATAAGTATGATGATCGACGCGTTAATGAAAGGTTTGGCGGTGGAGTGGCTGATCGATCCCGGACGTTTTCAAGCAAAACGGGTTTTTCAAACGATTTCGAACGTTCTGTGGAACGGGTTGGCGCCGCGGAAAATAAATGAGTCGCCCTAAATGAGCCGCTAGAAACAGCTTTGAAATTATTTTTGGAACTCACATACCAGTTGGTATTTGATTAACGTGTTTATGGTACTAAAGAAAAGTGTTAAATTTGACGGGATTGACTCTTCCGTTGTTATTGTTTGGTTGGAACAGAAGCCTGTAAAGGGAGAAAGTGAAGAAGGGCAGGATATGGTTGTTAAATAGTCGGCCAATTTTGATTGGCAGAATATTTTGACTCCAATTCTTTTTAGTCATGGCATACCAACCGGTATTCGAAAAACATATCAGATGAATCAGATGAAAAGAGGGAGAACCATGCGGATGGTTTGGTTGTTTGCGGCATTCATTTTATTTACGGGACTGTTTCTTTATAACCGGTATCAATTCAGGCAAGCGGAAACCGCTTATCCGCCGAACGGCGAATTCGTCACTGTCGAAGGAGTCAGACTCCACTACATAGCAAAGGTGAAGGCAAGCCCGTCGTTTTCCTGCATGGAGGGGTTCTCACCGGCAATGATTTTCAAAACGTGATCGATTTGGCCGCCGCACAAGGGTACCGTGCGATCGTTTTCGACCGCCCCGGTTATGGACACAGTGAAAGACCGAAAGGCGAAAAGGCGACCCCCTTTGTCCAAGCCCGGCTGATTCACGGCGCATTGAAACAATTGGGCGCAGAAAAACCGGTGATGGTAGGCCATTCATGGAGCGGAACGATGACTCTCACCTATGCGCTTACTTATCCGAATGAGATTTCCGGCATTGTGACCTTGGCCGCCGCCATGTATAAGGAAGGTTATCCTGCGGAAAACGGGGACCCCATTTCGAAACTGGTAGCAACTCCCGTCATAGGAGATCTCATCGTAAATACATTGCTGAAAAGTCCGATCGGAATGGCTCTCGCCGAAAACATGGTGAAGCAAACCTTTGCCTTCGAACCGATTCCTGCCGATTATCGTGAGGCTGCTCTGGCCCTTTGGCTGAGACCCGGACCGTTTAAAGCGAACCGCGAAGATATTTTGGCTTTTTCTCCCGCGGCGGAAGAAATAAGCAAACGGTACAAAGAAATCCGTACTCCCGTTATGATTGTGGCCGGAACCGAACATCCCTTTGGAACCATCGAACAAGCCTTAAGGCTGAAAGAAGATATACCGCACGCGAAACTGAAATTCGTGCCGAATGTTGCCCATATGATTCCGCAAAACCATCCGGAACTTGTGATCGAAGCACTGAACGAACTCACGGCTGACAATTCGGACGATAAAAGGAATCCGTGTGAGATTGTTTGATTGCCCGGGATGCCGGCGTTACCCGATCCAAACTTTTCAGAAATGTTGGTCCGTGATTTGAATCATGACCATTTATCGTCAGTTATGTTATTAATCGTCATCCCTCCGGTTGTGCCGCAGCTTATCGGGCGAGACGAATGTATCATGGATATATGTTGCCGTTGTCCCGGCGCACCGCCGTTTCCCGTCAGATGCTATAAAAACATGGACAAGGCCAGGCCTTCATCATTTTAAACGTATGTATCAATCGATAAAATCGAGGCTGCGCGGCGAAATTTCGCATGAGGAATTAATGTTCCAAACCGTCGTACATACGAAACACGTAATGGACGCGGGACTACATTTTCCTTCATTTTGGGAAGTTTCAATCCCTCATAGGTACGATACAAACTCATCGCGCCGTCGTTTTACGAAGTTCATCACGCTGTGTTTCAATCCCTCATAGGTACGACAAACACGACAGGAGAAAGGAGATAGAGAGGAATGAACGTCGTTTCAATCCCTCATAGGTACGATACAAACGCGAAAAAGTCGATTATGCGATATTGTTAGACGGAAAACGTTTCAATCCCTCATAGGTACGATACAAACGCTTTTAACGCTGTTCGCGTGTCTCCTTGTTTCGTGGTTTCAATCCCTCATAGGTACGATACAAACCACGGACGGAAACCGCTTCGCTTTTGCATGGGGACCGGTTTCAATCCCTCATAGGTACGATACAAACTTCCCTTTCCTGCCGCGCTAGATTGCGGAGCCGCTGTTTCAATCCCTCATAGGTACGATACAAACCATAGCTTGTATCACATTGAACATTTCAGACCAAGTTAGTTTCAATCCCTCATAGGTACGATACAAACTTTGGATTTAGATTCCGAAATCGGGGACATGTACTTGTTTCAATCCCTCATAGGTACGATACAAACGGAAAGTATGCCTATGCTGGCCGCGATTATGTCATTCACGTTTCAATCCCTCATAGGTACGATACAAACTTGAAGATTATGATCGTATTTATCGACAGCTGATATGACGTTTCAATCCCTCATAGGTACGATACAAACTATAAGGGATTGAAACACGTTCTTTTTAGTGATGAAAGTTTCAATCCCTCATAGGTACGATACAAACGCGAGATTCAAGAATCCGCTAGCGGTCTTATGGCCAGTTTCAATCCCTCATAGGTACGATACAAACCATATTGATCCATTCAAAAGTGTCAGGAGATACTTGTTTCAATCCCTCATAGGTACGATACAAACCTGGCCCATTGCTTTTACTAATCGGTTTTCTACCGCGTTTCAATCCCTCATAGGTACGATACAAACTGGCGAAGAAGAAACGGTTGTGCGATACGTGGCCCCGGGTTTCAATCCCTCATAGGTACGATACAAACGCAATCGCTGCGCATCGGTCAAATTTGCCATACTGTTGCGGTTTCAATCCCTCATAGGTACGATACAAACTATACCAAGTCGTAACAGAAGAAGGATCAATCTACTACAGTTTCAATCCCTCATAGGTACGATACAAACTTATCGTAGTCATCGACCAGTGACTTCACGAATTTGAGTTTCAATCCCTCATAGGTACGATACAAACCCGCAACACCTCGATCAGCTTGTCCCGTTCCTGTTCGTTTCAATCCCTCATAGGTACGATACAAACCAAAATTTGAAGACTACAAGCCAATTTATGAACGGAACGGTTTCAATCCCTCATAGGTACGATACAAACAGGGGGTGACATCCATGCCTGAAGTGTTTTGGATCTCGGTTTCAATCCCTCATAGGTACGATACAAACCATATGAATATATTTACAGCGGGATCATACGTTGTGGGTTTCAATCCCTCATAGGTACGATACAAACCGATGTTGTACAGGGCACTGAAATAATGAATCCCCCGCCGTTTCAATCCCTCATAGGTACGATACAAACACGTGCCGGCGTCACTGCCTTTGAGACCGTTTTGGGGTTTCAATCCCTCATAGGTACGATACAAACACCGTGAAAAAATCAAAGTCCGCGTTATAGCGGACTTGTTTCAATCCCTCATAGGTACGATACAAACGTGAAAAATGAACATGATTACTGAGGAAATCACCTATTCGTTTCAATCCCTCATAGGTACGATACAAACACATATCCGCGAAAAAATCCAATACGGCGTATTCGACGGTTTCAATCCCTCATAGGTACGATACAAACTTGTGCCCAAACCGTAGTTCCCGCGGTCGGTCTAGCTGGAGTTTCAATCCCTCATAGGTACGATACAAACCTTGATTACCCTGACGAGTACACTGTCGAAGGAACAGTTTCAATCCCTCATAGGTACGATACAAACGCTTCGGAGGTGGGTGGTGATGTAGTGGCTGACAAAAAGTTTCAATCCCTCATAGGTACGATACAAACACATCCGTTCGGGATGTGCCCGGTGGTCGGTTTCCCAAAGTTTCAATCCCTCATAGGTACGATACAAACGGACGAGCATCCAGGGCCGGTGCTGTTGAGCGGGTATGAGTTTCAATCCCTCATAGGTACGATACAAACTGAGCAAGTTGCGGAAGAATTAAACGTGAACGAGCGAAGTTTCAATCCCTCATAGGTACGATACAAACAGAAATGGAAATCGCTGCCGAAGATATCAAACGAGGTTTCAATCCCTCATAGGTACGATACAAACTATTGAACTCGTAAAGACGGGGTGACAGGATGACTGAAGTTTCAATCCCTCATAGGTACGATACAAACACCCGTCGAACTCCCATACTGCCCCGAGTTCAGGCGGAGTTTCAATCCCTCATAGGTACGATACAAACCGGATTTGCCGATACTTGTTCTGGCACCAATCACTAGTTTCAATCCCTCATAGGTACGATACAAACCCCAAAAAGTGGCGTCCTTATGCGGTAGAATATTCTGTCAAGCGACAAAAACAACCTTGATATTGAAACTCGATTTATTGAAAAATAATAGTTTTTCTTCCATTTTCTCATTAATTTCAATGGATTTCTTACATTTTCATTTTGTCGTCGACCCCCCGGGATTTTTGCGCTACCGGAGGTCGACGACAAATTAAAAACTTTCTTTTATCGTTTTCATATTTTTATTTCCAAACCTGGAATTTATAGATAACATTGTTTTTGAGGGGACGGTTTACGATATTGCCTCTTTACACCTTTTACGGTTTCCTCTACATTGGGTAAAGGATCTAGCGATCGATACTCATTCGTGCCATCGCTACCGATTTGCATATATCGACTCTTTTCCGGTTCTAATTGAACTTTTTTCATCGCAAAAATGACCGGATATGCAGCTCGGCTTCAATATCAGTTTGATGATGTGCTTTCATATGTTCCTTATACTTTTTCCAATTTGCTGAAGAACGAAGCGCTTCTGCGATGGGGCGTGTATCCAAGATCCGTTGTACCGCCTCGGAAATAAGAATCTTTGTCTTCAATGTTGCCCGATATTGTTCGCGGGAAAAAAGAAATTCACCGAAAGGGTTTAAATAAACTATATGATCATCTACTGTAAAGAGCGACGTGTTCGATTCAACCAGCATTCGCTCTTCCCATGTCAATTTGTCATATTCCAGCAATCCCTCAACTATTAAGCGGCGGATGAAAGAAGCATGCCAAAATAATTGTTTGGATTAAACATTGAAGTTCCCGAGGTCATCACGATGGAACTGTACATTCTCCACACTCCTGCTCCGTGACGATGCTTTTTTACACGAAAATATCCACTGGCCCCTTCTCTACTCCCATGATTTCCCGGTTGCTATATTTCTGTGTGCGCCACGTGTACAAAATTACAGAATCTTCAGATTGATCCATGACTTTCGTTAATTCAGCCTTGAGTTTTTTCAAATTGAGCTCACTAATTTCCCCTTCAAATACCGAATTTTGAACCCAATGCAGATACTTACGGCAAGTTTTTAATGCGCGCGCAACTCTCTTTTCGCCCACATCATAGACAAGAACGACAAACACCGTCGATCCTCCCCGTTTCATTCCATTCCAACTTACCAAAGCGCTTCAAACGGAACATATTCTTCCTCTTCCATCAGATGTTTTTGCAATTTGTACAGTTCCATTCGAATTAATCTCCTGTAACTGACCTCCCTGCCCAAATTGCGGTGCTTGATGGTAGTTTTCAGTTTCTCTTCCCATTCCTTTAAAAAAATTTTTTTACCGTCATCCGTAAGCAATAAACCGCCACTTACCTTCATAAAATGGGATTTTTTCATTATTCCCTGTCCTACCAGTCTGAATATGACCCGATCAACCAAGACAGGTTTGAAGATTTCGGCCACATCCAGGTTCAACGTAAACCTTCGAAAATTAGTAGAATGAAGAAAACCGATACGGGGATCCAGATGTGTCTGGTATATTTCGCTTAACACTTGCGTGTATAACAGCGAATTGCCAAAACTGATGAGCGTATTTAGTTCGTTTTGCGGCGGCTGGCGGGTACGGCGATCAAAACGGAAATCAGGGTTTCCAAGGATCTCGTCAAACGCTGAATAATACGCTTCACGCATATGTCCCTCACTGGCCATAAGCGTTGAAATGCCAAGCTGACTCCCTGCATTGCTATGATGGGATTCCACGGTATCGATCGCTGCCTGCACATTTTTGCCCCGGCTGCGGTAATATTTGAGTACACGAAGCATGTTCTTGCCCGCACCGAGAACGAAACGTTTGGCAATGTCCAGCCTGCGCATTTCGTCTATGTAATGTTCCGCTTGTTTTAATATCATATAACCCGAGTTGTAATGTTCACGCGGGTAATAACTGCCGGTGTAATAACCAAAATGGTTAAAAAAGTGGAGAATGATCTCTTTCTGTGTACAAAATTCCAGCACCGACTTATTGAGCGTCACTTCCCCGAAAAACATCAGTTCATGGGTATCTTCTACCGGTATGAACACTTTCACCTGTTCGGATTCAAAATAAAGCGTGTGGTCTTTCCGTTTCAATTCACCATGGTTCAATACGTATCTCGTCTTCCGCAAGGATAACACTCCTTCTATGCCCAACAGAACTCGCGATACGCGCATTTGCTGCAAAATCTGTTCTTTTCCGGCTTTGGCGGTTTAGGAGCGGCAATAATCCGGCGGATATCTGTTACGGTCTGCTGTAATTCTGTTATTGCGGCTTCATCCAACACAACATTCTCCCGGCGTTTTTCTTCGGGATAACGGAGTTCACCCATCGCTTCGACGCCAGATTCCCGCAATTGCCACAAATAATACAATAGCTGCATCGTTGCGCTTTTCCGGAAAGAAGATGTTTTCTTGATTTCAGCCACTAGAAGTTTCCCGTCCCGTTCCCCAATGATGTCCATTTTAACGTTGCTGAAGGAAAGTTCTTTCTTCTCCCGTGCATAACGCAGTTCGTGAAGAAAACGGCCCCATTCGACATTTTCATCCCTTTCATCCGGATTTAATTGCCGGGACATCAACCAAACTTCCCGCTTGCAAATGTAGTAGTACCATATTAAAGTACCGTTAATACCGGAAAATCCGCTATCAACCGACAACGCTCCCCCTCCTCCGCTGTTCCCGCCAAAATGTCCGCTTTAAATAAACTGAAGTTCGGTGTCATCACTCATCAACCAGCCAGTATCCGTACTATATCCGTGAGCCCCCATTAAACAAGGAACCCTTAATTGCAAATAATCATCCTTACCAACCGCCCGGGTCGCCATCCTACCGGGCAAATTCACAACATGATAATGAAACAGGATCATAAAATTTTTTCTCTCTTCAAAGGATAGACTGCGCAACCAATTGCGGTCCTGATAACGTTCATAGATCCCGTTCGCGTTATCGATACGGAATCGTTTTAGCAGGTAAAGATAATGTTCCGGAATCCATTGCGCCATCTCTTCCGGAACGTCCCAAGGGACAAAAACCGGCAATTTGTACGGTTCCTCCTCGAATGGTTCAAATGAACCGAGCACCGGCCAGTTTCCCGAGTAAGCTTCAGCGATATTTTGAAGACATGTTTGATAAGAATTGTGGTGAAACATCCGTTCGTAATAATTTTTCAACAAATCCCGCAATTCCGATTCAAACCATATTTCCCGGGAAAGTAACAACTCATCCGTCAATTGGCGCAAAATATCCTGTCTGTAGATGTACTTTCTGGTATCCAGGTTTCCGTCTCTAAGAAAAGGACGCACCAGAATGGTTCCCTGAGGGCCTTCCGAGTGCCGGTTCACCCGTCCGGCAGCCTGCACAATGGAAGGCAGAATCGCGTTGGCTCGGAAGACAAACGGGAAGCTGATATCGACTCCGGCTTCTATGATCTGAGTAGCGATAACCGTCAAACGGCATTGAGGATCTTTTAACCATGATCTCATTTCCCCGATCCTGACTTTTTTGTGAATCGGGATCATTCCGCCATGCAACAAGCAAACCGTATCATTGGAATGTTCCATTTCCTTGTAAACCAACTGTGCATCACGCACTGTATTGAGAATGGCGGCACGTTTCGTTTCCTGCCTTTGCTGCAGCAACAACGCCAACTGTTGCTGATCAACCGGTTCAGCAAAACATTCAAGACGATACCGATTCACGGCCACAAGGGTATTGGGGCAAAGTTCCACAGGCTCCGTTTGCAGACCATACCGCATCGGGGGCATGGTAGCCGACAAGAAGATCACTTTCATGTTGTATAGTTCCGCTGCCGCCTCCAACCCGGTTAACACCAGATTCCAGCCTTCCGGCCGGAATATTTGCGGTTCATCGAGGATAACGACACTGTTGTTCAGCGCCGAACGGCGCAGAACATGTTGGGCCCGCTCCGGGAACAACATTTTGCTGAACTGCTGGAAACTCGTGCATACCAAAGAATGCGCCCAAGATTCCATGGTTAGCGCCGAAAAGGACGTAACCGTGTCTTTTTCCTCCATATCAACAGGTTGCTCCTCATGAAGAATGGCCAGGGAATGGTGCTCCAACGGAAACTGCCCAAAAGTTTGATGCATCGCTTGCGATGCCTGTTCCAAAATGGAAAGGTAAGGGGCGACGTAAATGATTTTTTTAAACCCTTCATACCGGATCATTTCCAAAGCCAGACGAAAGGATAGCAACGTTTTGCCATATCCGGTCGGCAGACCAATCGTGACCCACTGCGGACAGCCAAGCGTCCGGTATAGATCAAGTGCTTTAGCCTGCATTTCGGAGCGTATTGACCGCATGGCCCCACTATTCAATTCTGCCAATTTCGATTGCAGATTTTGATAAGCTTCATCCGCTTCAACGGATGACCATTCACGGTTTGGGATCGGGTGAACGCTAAACCTGTCGGCGGCGATCATGACCGTTGTTGCCTGACGCCATTCTTGCAAGGATCGCATAAGACGCAATGGCGAATCTCCGGCCGTCTCCGCGTCCAGTTCATCAAAAAGCATCTCCTCCGCAATGCGGTTTGCCTTTCCGATCCAGTGAATAAGACTGTCCGGTTCCATGGGCATGAAAGCGACTTCCGGAATTTCTGCCGCCAAAAATCGTTTTATGCCGTGCATATCCAGACGATCCCATTCATATTTTTGCAACCATTCCAACCGCACACCTGAAAGAAGCGCGTCAAGTCTGCCATGGTGATCCGCAATGTCCCGCGCCATTCGCAACCAAAGTAAACGATACCGAGGCCATAAACCTTTGTTGGTAAGCCACTGGTAAGCGAGCCAGGAAAAAAGAAAAGCCCCGGCGGCCGCATGAGGAGGACCTTTACGGATAGCGCCCCGACTGAGTACATAGGTTTGCCAATCCGGGTGGGCTTTATAAATATCGTGGCATAAACCTGCCAGCCGGTATATGGGGGACAGTTCCGGCAACGGGCACAGCTTGGCCATTTGTTCCCCCACTTTACGCAAATGTTCCATGAGCGGGAAAGTGCGCTCCTCTTCCGGAGGTCTGGCCACACAGTCCGAAAACGCGATTATACGAGGCATACAATCTCCTCCCGGAACCGGCAAATCATCCCATCCTCTTCGGAGATATCTTTCTTAGGTCTAAATTTTATGGGACGGCCCATGCGCTCGTACAAATAATCGACCGAACGCTCAAAGGTGCGCATGCCGAGATAGCGGTGCATGAAACCTCCTGCTCTGCTGTAATTTTTACCCGGTTCCGGAACGAAAGACTCGATGAAACGGGTCGGAACGACGGTGGACGTTACGATTTCCCCATCGGAAGTAAAAGGATCGACTCTTTCCATTTCTGCGACAAAACGAGGCTTCGTCAATGCAAACGCACTACCCAGATATGTAGGGTATACCGATTTATCGTTTTTTAAAAAGTCGGCCAATTGTTCAGTATGTTCCGTTCCCGCATAGTAGATCCGGTATGCCGGCGAGACAACCAGCTCGATGGCAGTCGGCCGGTTGAACGTTGAGGAACTCGAGTCCTTGCCAAGCATGGATAACTGTTGGGCGACCACCCTAACGGGAGCCAACAGGGAAACGCCGACCCGATCGCAGGTTACGAAGTCCTCGATTCCAAGAATCGCTCCCACCAAACCTTTAATCGCTGTCGGTGGAATAAACGGATAGGTCAATTGGGTATTGGTTGTATCGGGTCTCCTGAAGAAAGCCAGATCAGACCGAACATCAAAGACGATGCCTTTCATTCAAATCACCCTACCAAAGCGGTTGGCGAAACGGTTCCACATCCCCCAACACAGCCACAGTCGGATTTAACCAAATACGGCAGCGGGCAATCCGTTCCCGTTCTTCTTGAAGCCGGTCGAGCAAAGCCGTAACGTCCAACTTGATATCTTGAAGCGAGGAGGGTCGTCTGTCCGCCGCTTGCCACGCTTCCCTGTCGGGCAAAAGACGAATCAGATCCTCGAGATAACCGATTCGATAATGAGGGTCATGATATTCAACATGTACCAAAAACAGCGGTTGCTGCTGCCCCCTGCCCCTGGCCTGACGATGTTGGGTTCCCTGCCAGAGCGAACGGAGCAAAAGTTCCTGGTCTTCTTCAGTCATCCCCGTGTGCCGTGCATTGGCCGCACTTAACACCCCCGGCATGGCAAAGACGGCAAAAGGAACCGTGTAAGTTGTCCAGATGGTGCCCTGGGATTTGGCCTCTTCCCCTTCTTTCGCCCCATCCGAACTGGGCATAACGACTGTCCCCTGTACATACTGGGTATCCACCGGATGCATGGAGTGTGCCCAACCGAATTGGACGGGTCCTGTTAAATGAAAGGAAACTTTCTTGACAGAAAATACAATGCCGAATGTGCGGACATCAAAACTGTGTTGTAATAACACCTGTTTGGGATCTTTATCAAATTCTTTGGCCTTCCCGGCGTCCGTGGCAATTTTGGCCGCCAGGCTTCCCCTTCCAAGCAAGGCGCCTTTTTCATTTTCGATTTGTTGGACGAAAATAAAATTCCGTTTGTCAGCTCCGCCATCAGGATAAAGCGATAAAACAAAATCCCGGACATCGCGTTTTATGCTTACATCGCTTAACGAGATTCTCCCGTCCTCTTCGGGAAACAGACGACGGGCGTCACTGTCGTTCAAAGGATCGCGGTTTGGAATGCCGTCTTTCACCGATTTAATAAAAACGAGTTCGCCGTTGCGGATCGTCATGATCAGATTTCCTCCTTCTCATTCTTGTTGAGGAATGTTTTCCTCTTTTTCCGCTCTTTTATACATTAGATATCCGGACCAGAACGTACTGATAAATTCGTTCCTTTGCTTATCTAATTCGCCATTATTTTGCATTTTGGGAAACAAAAGCAGCGCTCTGGCCAATGCGGGAGCAAAGTTTTTTCCGATGCCCAAATCGCGTTGTTCGATAAGCTTCTGGTATTCAATCAGGCCATTTTCCCATACCATCTGCGGTGTGAGCCGGCTTCCGAATTTTAGCAATCTCGTTTTTACATAATTCCCGCGCGTCTTGGCGTAATATGAATGTTCGAATTGCTTCGTCAGCAAACCGCTGACAAATCCCAATTCGGAAACATTCCATTCCGGCTCGTTGTTCCAATTCCCGGTTTCATATGCCGATAACATCCGTTGCCAGTCCACTCTTTCCACCACCCTTTTCTCCTCGGATATATGTTGATAGTAACGGTCTGCAAAATCCAAAAAAGCCCAGTAAAACAATAGTTCTCTTTTGACGTGATGCCACGCTTCCTGTTTGGCGCTGTCATTGCATTTCCTTGCTATCGATTCATGTATGCGCTTTAGTCCGATTGGCTGACGGTGCAGCACTTTTTGAAGCATATCCCAAACATACCCTGGACCATAGGCGTTGGCCAACAATGCGGGCAAGTTCTCCAATGAAGAATGAACATACTCGTCCGATACCCCTAATGCCCGCTTCAAATCAGGCACCACTACGCTTTGGATGTGGATCAATATGTCTTGCACGTGACGCGCAATGCTGGGAACCACATCTTCGATCATTGCCCGAATATGCATGTTGCCGCGAGATAAATCACCGGAGTAATACAGAATCGTCAGCCGATAGTCGTCACCGCTCTCGGGCACAACCAAATCCAATCCGGCAAGTAACCTGAGATGTAATGCGCTTTTAGATGTTTGCCCATTTCGCTGCAGCATAAGCCGATATTTTCTATACTGTTGTTCCGAGTCCCCATCCAACAACGGCAATAACAAGGGAATACCATATATTTGCTCGAAACTCGATGGTCTGATGTGCTGGCGGGCTTCCGCGTGCATAATGGGGGCAAACATTTCTTTCAAAATGGCGGAAGAGACCGGAACCTGGATTTCTTTCATGAACTGCGTGCCGTAAAAGAAATATTCATACGTTTCGGGATCAACCTTGATTCCCCTGGTCCATTCGTTATCCTTCCAATAGATGGAACGCGGCATCTCCCAAGTGGGCGCCAACCATAGCCAAGATTTGTTGTATAGTGAAACAACCCGTTGAGACTTCCGGTTGGTAAAAGTCGATATCTGGTCGTGTGCTTCTCCCAATTCTGTCGCTTCCTGCACCTTTGCTTCCCTGATGAAATCCAGTACTACCTTCCCGTTCAACGCCATCCATTTTCCGCGGTAAATGCCGCTTTCCTGGATTCTCAAAGAAGATGGTACATCCTCGTAGAAAAAACAAGGCAATTTCGGATCGAAGATCATCAAAATACCAAGTTGCTTTTCATTTTTTTTCCATTTTTTTGTTTCTGAAGCCAGACTACCTGCAACCCGGTTTGCTAATCCCTTCAACTTTTGTGCTTCTGCTGTCTGGTACGGAACAGTCTTCAACAAACGGGGCAGCAGAACGTCATTCGCAAATTGTTCAATATCCCCCATCGATTTAATGTGCGGATCCCACATCAGGTAACAAGGTAGAGGGTAAATGCCTTGTGCATTTAACGGATTGCCGCCATTGGGAAAATGAAAAGGAAACGAAGCAATCCGATCATGTGCAACCTGAAATTCCGCTTTTTTGCCAGTCCCCTGCATTTGGCCCAGCTCCATAAAATGGAGCCTATCGTTTTGCTCGTCTGAACCCAGTTCAAGAACCCACACGTGTTGGAAGTAATTTTTGCAATGGTCTTTGGTCACATCCGTCAGCCACTTAATCCGTTCCTGTACGCTCATGGAACTTCGCGCCAACGGCCGGCCGATACGCACAATAGCCTCTGCAAGCAAGATGTTTCCTCCCCTCTATTCATGCATAATTTCAAACACCCCAAATCCCTGCGACCCTTTATTTCCGAGGCAGGAATGGTAAGCCCAGTTCAAAAGCCGGGGATCGCCGGAAAGACGGTACTCTCCCATCCACCCCTCGATCACATTTCCGTGGAATCGGGTGATGACCTTGTCTTTCGAAGTGACCAAGACAGGCTCGATCATGAATGGCGAGTCCATTAATTCCCGGTCTTCCGGATGAACGCTGAAATATTTACGTTTGAGATTAGCCTCCACCATTGAGGAAAAAAGTTCATGCTGCGGTCGATAATAGTAGGTATATTTCACACCATTCGGATGCGTTATCGTGCTGTAAACGACCAACGGACTGAGCATGCGAATCCTGACTTTCCCGGAAAAGTCCCCTTCTTCGGGAAGAACGTTGAACGTTTCAAGGTGAACTTGATATTTGCCTATTTTTAGACAATCCGAAAGCAACAATGAACCGGCAAACTCTCTTAAAAAATCGTCCATAGGTGAGGTGACCAATAACGTGAACGGAGAGTGAAATGTGATCGTCTTTCGTTGCCGGTCGATCCGAAATCGCCCGTTGAGACGTGAATATGCAAAGTGTTTGTACACTCTGCCGCGGTAAGTATACCCCTGATCATGCAAAAATTTCCTGTACATCTCATCACTGATATTATGATATATAAAACCGGTCAATTGATCCTGATAATTGATAGGCAGCTCTAAAGGCTGATCGCATTTGAAGCTTAATAAAATCCTCATCCGTATTGCCCCGCCTCTTACTGATGGCCTAAGACTTTTTGCTATATAAAGGTCAAAATTCCCAAGAATTCGACCATATTTTACATAATATTCTATTCCAAATATACCCTGATTCTGCTATTTTGTAAATCTATTCCTATTTCTATTTTAAGACTAAAATTCGACAACAGTCTGTCAGCGAATGTTTGTTTGCAGAAAAATTTTCTATGATTTTTAATTCATCATAGTATAATGGTCATGAAACACCAATTTTTGATCATAGGACTGTTGGCAGGTGAGCCTTTTGCATAATTCCGTTTCGGAGTTAGCTTCATAGCGGATCTTCGATCGACAGCAGGTATTTTTGTCTTTTGGGTTTTTGTATTTTATTCTTTTGGAATTTATTGGCTAAGAAAATGGGCAGACCTGCAGAATTTTTGGAAAACGCTCGTTTTTTTAAGCGACCGCTTTTGCTGAACGAGATGCTGCCATTGCGGATGCAAGCAGAACGATGGCGTTCAGATACAGGTGAGTCGCGACTTTCTTGATCCCGCGGACATGCAAGGCATCTGCCGTCAAGTAGCTTTTCAGCCGCGCGTTGCAACGCTCGACGCTGGTTCGCTCATCGTAAAGTTCTTTCCAACGCTTGGTGTCCCGGTGTGGATTACAGTACCGCCGGAGGTCTTCCTTTACATTCACTTTCACGACCATGCCATAATTCGAGGACGAGCAAGCTGCCATGCCGAGTGGACAGTCGACTTTGCCCGTTGCGTGCGGACAGCGAAACTTGAGCATGTCGCCGTCCGCCCCCCAGTACGTCATGGCATAGCCCATTGAACAGCACGGCGTCCCATTGGCCATGATTCCGGCAGGCGGTTCCTGTTCGCGCCTGAGGTTGAGCGGAATGATGGCTTGGGCCTTGACGTTTCGCGCCGCCTCGTAAACCTTCAATTGGTCGTAGCCCGCGTCAAGCATAAAGAAACGCGGGTTGGCTTTGGATGCTGCTTGTTCCATCAGGCTTGGCGCCCTTTCTCCGTCATTGACGTGCGCAGGCGTGACTTCCAGCGCAAGCGGCAGTTCGCTTTTCGTATCGACAGCCAGATGGAGTTTGTAACCAAACCAGGTGATCTTGTTGCCGAACGAATCCAGTTTCGCTCCCCAGTTGGCATTGCCGGTCTGTTCGCTCTTTCGTTTGGGCTGCTTTTTCTCGTAAGCACGGATGGCGGTACTGTCAATCGCCACGTGGCTGCCATCCAGGATGCCTTCTTGCCTGCAACGTGCAACCAGATCCTCAAAAAGCCGCTTGGCCAGTTCCTTTTTCGTTATTTCGGCAAAAACGCGGCTGAGCGTGGAGATGGACGGTGCTTCCCGATCAAGCGAAAGTCCGCACTGGTAGCGAAACCGGAGGTCGGTGCTCAACCGATGATGCAAAGCCGTAAAAGTATCGATTCCTTCAAATGGCGCGGCCAGGAGAGCGCGTAAAATCCCCTGTCTGCAATGCCCGTCAGCGCCTCGGGGTGAACGGCTTCTCAATTCCTTGGCATAGGGTCTTAGATCAAGCGAGCTAAAGAAGATCGGCAATCGATCTTTCGACTGCATTTTTTGCAATTCCTCGAAGGAAAACAAGCTTTCTTGGAGAATATACATAGTGACTTCACTCCCTGAAAGTTTTCGGTTTTGGTCACTTGAAAACTTCTCCAAGTTGGGGTGAAGTCCTTTTTTTACACCGAAAAAACCTTGAAGCTCAAGGGTTCAGATTAATGCAAAAGGCTTATTTAAAACACAAACAGAGAGTTGAGCGATTAATTGAAGCATGGAGAAAAGGCATTGAACGGGAGCAGATTGATGAAGTTTTAAGCAACATATAGAGTAGGCAGAGATTTAATGCCAGAAATATTTGGATCGTAACATGTGTCAACGCCGGAATGATCAGCAAAGATTTGTTGGGCAATGAACTACGTAAGTGTAAAGATTCATCGATCAAGGTGTCAATGCCGGAATTCGTTTGACCCACTGGCACCGGAATAATTTTCCCCCACCTGTGCGCCTGGTGTCGAAAAGATTCCGGTTTTTAGCTTTTCCTTGATAAACCTTGTCCAACCTCAGTCTCCCCTGAACTTACTTGCCGGTACGACCTTTGTGCCGCACAATTCCTCGTTGAATTCGGAACCATCTTGCTGCTTTCGGCCGGACTGTAAACGGATTCATTCGTCCGTTTGCATCTATTCCAATTCTCATCGATAACGCCCGCGCTTACGCCGATGAAATATGAAAACCTAGTATAGGTGTCATTTTCCAACATTCATATTCATAAGATTTCTATATGAGAAGTTTCCGCAGCAATAGCGCAGGACGATGAGAGACGCTGGGCGTTCAATGGCGCACAGCTCCAGCTGCCGCTGCTATTTTCGCTGTCGGTGCGAAAATGAAAACTTGCTATTGAATTATTTTTGAAATAAATGTATGATACATCTAACTGATAATTATTATTATTTTAAATAGAAAATAAATTTAGATTAGGAGGAGAAACGTATGTCAGCCGGGAACAACAACAGCACGGGGAAATGTCCTTTCCACAACGGAGCCGTGACCAACACTTCCATGAGCACGCAAAACCGCGACTGGTGGCCTAATGCGCTCAACTTGAACATCCTTCGCCAACATGACAAAAAATCGAATCCAATGGGAGAGGACTTCGATTATGCAGAGGAGTTCGCCAAGCTGGACTATTATGCCTTGAAGGAAGATCTCCGCAAATTGATGACCGACAGTCAGGATTGGTGGCCCGCCGACTACGGTCATTACGGTCCGCTGTTCATTCGCATGTCGTGGCATGCCGCTGGTACATACCGGATTGGTGACGGCCGGGGCGGCGGCGGTACCGGCAACCAGCGGTTTGCTCCGCTGAACAGCTGGCCGGACAACGTCCTTCTCGACAGAGCGCGGCGCCTCCTGTGGCCAATCAAGAAAAAATACGGCAACAAGATTTCCTGGGCCGATCTGCTTGTTCTCGCCGGCAACGTTGCCATTGAAAGCATGGGCGGTCCGACGATCGGTTTCGGCGCAGGAAGACCCGATATCTGGCATCCGGAAGAAGACGTCTATTGGGGCGCGGAGAAGGAATGGCTGGACGATCGGCGGCACTATGGAGAGCGGGAGCTTGAAAACCCGCTGGCTGCCACGCAGATGGGTCTCATCTACGTAAATCCGGAAGGTCCCGACGGCAAGCCGGACCCGCGCAAAGCCGCCCACGACATCCGCGTCACTTTTGCTCGGATGGGGATGAACGACGAAGAAACCGTCGCATTGATCGCAGGCGGCCATACCTTCGGCAAAGCCCACGGCGCCGGACCGGCGACGCATGTCGGACCGGAGCCCGAAGCTGCGCCAATCGAATTGCAAGGATTGGGATGGCAAAGCTCGTACGGGAAAGGTTACGGCCGCGATACAATCGGCAGCGGTCTGGAAGGTGCATGGACGCCTACGCCCACCCAGTGGGACAATTCCTACTTTGACATGTTGTTCGGATATGATTGGTGGCTGACGAAGAGCCCCGCAGGCGCATGGCAATGGCAGGCGGTCGATCCGGCCGAAGAACATATGGCGCCGGATGTAGAGGATCCCTCCAAGAAAGTGCCGACGATCATGCTGACGACCGACCTGGCGCTGCGATTCGATCCGGAATATGAAAAAATCGCGCGCCGCTATTGGCAAAATCCGCAGGAATTTGCCGATGCGTTCGCCCGCGCATGGTTCAAGCTGCTGCACCGCGACATGGGACCGAAATCGAGGTACCTCGGGCCGGAAGTTCCGGAAGAAGACTTTCTGTGGCAAGATCCCGTACCTCCCGGCAATTACGACTTGACCGAGCGGCAGATCACATTGGCCAAACAATTGATTTTAAGCTCGGGACTGACCGTCAGCCAACTGGTGAAAACAGCCTGGGCTTCCGCCAGCACGTACCGCTGCTCCGACCATCGCGGCGGAGCGAACGGCGCCCGCATCCGCCTTGCTCCCCAAAAGGATTGGGAAGTGAACGAACCGGAGCAACTCGCGCAAGTGCTCGAGGTATTGGAGAACATCCGGAAAGATCTGGATTTTGAAATCAGTCTGGCCGACCTGATCGTTCTCGGCGGCAGTGCTGCGATCGAACAGGCGGCAAGAGACGCAGGCTATGAAGTGACGGTTCCGTTCGTCCCCGGACGCGGCGATGCCTCGGAGGAATGGACGGATGCGGAAAGCTTTAAAGTGCTGGAACCGATCGCCGACGGCTTCCGGAATTATCAGAATAAGAAATACAACATTGAAAAACCGGAAGAGCTGCTGATCGACAAGGCGCAGCTGTTGAATCTGACCGCTCCGGAAATGACGGTGCTGATCGGCGGACTGCGCGTGCTGGGTGCAAACTACGGCGATACCCAACACGGCGTGTTCACCGACCGGGTCGGCGTGCTCACGAACGATTTCTTTGTGAATCTGCTGGATATGGGTGTGAAGTGGACGCCGGTCGAGGGCGGAATTTATGAAGGCCGCGACCGAAAAACGGGAGAACTGGTGCGAACCGCGACGAGAGTCGACCTTATTTTCGGATCCAACTCGATCCTTCGCGCCATTGCGGAAGTTTATGCTCAAGACGACAACCATGAAAAGTTTGTCCGTGACTTTATTGCCGCCTGGGTGAAGGTGATGAACGCCGACCGGTTCGACTTGCAGGCAAGACAACGCAAACAGTCTCAAGTCGTAAATCAGTAAATACCAGAGGCTGCTCGTCCCCGCAACGGATTGCCTTGGCTGGGAGCCGCAGACGAGTGAGGTCGTCTGCGGTTCTTTTCGTTTCATGTATAAAATGGTTGGGAAGAAAACGTACCTGTTTTCATCCCAACCATTTTTTCGCCTTTGTTTTTGAAAGAGGCGGGTCACCTTCAGTAGATTGTGGCCAGAGCCACAATCCCAAACTCCGTGTGGACCTTCTCCAGTCCTCGCAAGGAGAACCGGCGGAACGACCGATTGATGAGGCCTACGTTGAAGGCAGAAGAGAAATGTAGTACAATCAGCGCAGAAAACAATCTATTTCTCAAGGTGACACAGATGAAACAGGAACGGCAGTATCCCAAAGTCATGATATCCCCCAAGGCGGAGCGCAGTGTCAAGAATGGGCATCCATGGATATACGGGGAAGAGATTCGCAAAATAGTGGGCGTGCCCCAAAACGGCGGGCTGGTGGATGTGTTTGCCGGAAACGCCTTTATGGGTACGGGCTTTTACAACAATGCCAGCAAGATTACCGTTCGACTTATTTCACGCAACGCCAACGATGTATTTGACGCCCGCTTTTGGCGCCGCCGTGTGGAGTATGCCGTTCGTTACCGCAAAACCGTCATGCCTGGCGCAGATTTCGCCTGTTGCCGTCTGATTCATGGCGAGGCCGATCAGATGCCGGGGCTGACAGTGGACCGCTACGGCAGCATTTTGTCCGTGCAGATTACCTGTCTCGGCATGGAACTTGTCAAGGAGACGGTTTACCGTGCCCTTTGGGATGTGCTTACTGAAATGGGAGAAACCGTAACCGGCATTTATGAGCGCAATGACATTGCCCTGCGTACACGGGAAAGGCTACCGGAGTATAAGGGCTGGTACCAATCCGAAGGCATACCTGCGCCGGAATCCGCCGTGACGGAGATATGCGAAAACGGCGTGAGATATCTGGTAGATGTGGAAAACGGGCAGAAAACCGGCTTTTTCCTGGACCAGAAGTACAACCGCGCCGCTGTGTCCCGAATTGCCAGGGGCAAGCGGGTACTGGATTGCTTCACCCATACCGGCTCCTTCGGCCTGAATGCGGCGTTGGGCGGGGCAGAGCATGTGACCTGCGTGGATATCTCACAGTCAGCCATTGACATGGCAAAAGCAAATGCCGTACGCAACGGGCTGGACGGAAAAATGGATTTTCTGTGCGAGGATGTGTTTGACCTGCTGACAAAGCTGGCAGACCGGAAATGTCGGGACTATGACTATATCATCCTTGACCCGCCGGCCTTTACAAATCCCGCAAGACAGTACAGGCCGCTGCCCGCGGATATAAAGAGATTAACCTGAAAGCCATGAAGCTGCTGCCCCGGGGCGGATATCTGGCTACTTGCAGTTGCAGCCACTTTATGACGGATGACTTATTTCGCAAAATACTGGCAAGCGCTGCAAAGGATGCCTCCGTATCCCTCAGGCAGATTGAAGCCCGCCAGCAGGCCCCGGATCATCCCATCCTGTGGAACGTTCCGGAAACGGACTACCTTAAGTTTTATATCTTTCAGGTCGTATGACCTGTATTTCGGAGATGAATCAGCATATGATGAAAAAAATTTGAAAGCATAGGAGCGTGATTCACGCATCCTATGTATTTTTGCCATCCCATGGATAAGACATTCCGTATAGTTTTTTGTATGATAACTTAATCCTCCGCATTTTCATCAATCATAAATCCCCATTGCAGTCCGAATTTATCAATAAATTGAACAGTAAGCGGACTATTGTAACCGTCAAGTCCTTATGAACAATTTTCGCTAGATTATTTTGAACAGTTTTAACATGCGAAAATGGTCTGCCGGTATTTCAGACGGTAGCTGTCACCGCTTAATTGGTTGACTTCGCTCTTGTGCAAAATACGGCCCAAAATGGCTGTCGTAATTGCTGGATCTCCCAGCAACTCGCCCCAATCTTCCGGCCTCTATTGAACGATGAGGCAAGATAAAGTTTTTGGTCTTGCCGATATCTTTTAAATAAAGTGATATTTTATATAGGTATAATGAAATATACAACCCGCAGCAGGAGGAAGTTTAATGATTACAGGAGAAATAAAAAACAAAGTGGATCGAATATGGGAAACGTTTTGGACAGGGGGTATAACAAACCCACTGACGGTTATCGAACAATTTACATATCTTCTATTTATAAAAAGTTTGGATGAAGCGGAAACAATTAAAGAAAAGGAAGCGGAAGTTTTAGGTATTCCTTTTGAAGGAATTTTTCCGGAAGATAAACAGCATTTGCGTTGGCATCGTTTTAAGCAGCTTGGTTCACCGGAAGAAATGTATCGGATCGTTTCTGACGAAGTGTTTCCTTTCATTAAAAATTTGCGTGGTAAAGATAATTCGGCATACTCCAGGTATATGGACGATGCCATGTTTTTAATTCCAACAGCGAATATGTTAGTAAAAATTGTTGAAGGTATTGATAACCTTCCATTACATGACCGGGATTTTCAAGGCGATTTATATGAGTATTTGCTCTCAAAAATTTCAACATCCGGTACCAATGGTCAGTTTCGGACGCCTAGACATATTATTCAGATGATGGTTGAACTTGTGAAACCGACTCCAGAAGATATTATTATCGATCCTGCGATGGGATCGGCTGGTTTTCTAGTTGCCGCAAGTGAATATTTGCGTAAACATCACAGTGATCTGTTCCTGGTTCAAGGTCTAAAGGAACATTACCATAACACCATGTTCTACGGAAATGATATGGATCGTACGATGCTTCGTATCGGTGCGATGAACATGATGCTTCATGGTGTGGATCATCCAAACATCGACTATCGAGATTCCCTTTCTGAAATGAACAAGGATAAAGAAAAATATACATTGGTACTTGCCAATCCGCCCTTCAAGGGATCTTTGGATTATGAGGCGGTTTCGAATGATCTATTAAAAATCGCCAAAACAAAGAAAACGGAACTTTTATTTTTATCCTTATTTATTCGGATTTTAAAACCGGGTGGCAGAGCGGCGGTCATTGTTCCGGACGGTGTGTTATTTGGAAGCTCACAAGCACATAAGGCGATTCGGAAGGAAATTATTGATCATCATAAACTGGAAGCGATTATATCTATGCCAAGCGGAGTGTTTAAACCGTATGCAGGCGTATCAACGGCTGTCATGATTTTTACAAAAACGGGTGCAGGCGGAACGGACCATGTCTGGTTCTATGATATGCAAGCGGACGGATTTTCTTTAGACGACAAACGTAGTCCGATTGAAGAAAACGATATACCAGATATTATTGCGCGATTCAATAATTTGGAAGCAGAAAAAGAGCGGAAACGGACAGAACAATCCTTCTTTGTTCCAGTTGAAGAAATACGGGAAAATGATTATGATTTGTCGATTAACAAGTATAAAGAGGTTGAGTATGAAGAAGTGGAGTATGAGGCTCCGGAAGTTATTATTGAAAAAATTGAAAAATACGAAAGAGAAATTATACAAGGAATAATGGAATTAAAAGAAATAATAAAGAGGTAGAAAAATAATGATTGAAATCAAAAAGATTTCTGAAGTGTGTGAAATTATTATGGGACAATCCCCTCCTTCAGAATCATACAACGATAAGGGAATCGGAATGCCTTTTTTTCAAGGAAAAGCAGAATTTGGGGAGCTTAATCCAAAGCCAAAATGGTACTGTTCTTCACCAATTAGAGTGGCAGAAGTAGATGATATATTAATTTCTGTTAGGGCACCTGTGGGTGATGTGAATATCGCAAATTTAAATTGTTGTATTGGTAGAGGATTAGCAGCAATTAGACCCAATAAGGAGAAGTTACTCGCTAAATTTCTCTTTTACATCCTAACAGTTAAAAAAAGGGAATTAGAAAATTTGGGGACAGGAAGTACTTTTAAAGCTATAAGCAAAGAGGACATAGCTAACATTCAAATACCTGTACCTAATATTGACATTCAACAAAAAATAGTCTTTACGTTGAATAAAGCTCAAGAATTAATTGAAAAACGCAAAGCTCAAATCGAAGCATTAGACCAATTAACGCAAAGTATGTATTTGAAGATGTTTGGGGATCCAGTAATAAATAATAAAAATTACAATGTTAGTAAACTTTCAGAATTATGTAGAAAAATTACTGATGGTACACACCATTCACCACCGATGGTAAATGATGGAGTTCCTTATATTACAGCAAAACATTTAAGCAAAGGCTATTTAGATTTTTACAGTGATCCTACTTATATTTCGTTAGAAGATCACGAGAAGATTTACTCAAGGTGTAATCCGGAAAAAGGGGATGTTCTTTATATAAAAGATGGTGCAACAACTGGCATAGCTGGAATTAATCACTATGATTTTGAATTCAGTATGTTGTCTAGTTTAGCTTTAATTAAAGTGGAACCATCAAAATTAAATAATTACTACCTGGTTTATTACTTAAATAACAGAGGAATTTACAATAAAATTACTAGTAACATGAGTGGAGGGGCTATAAAGAGATTAACCATTAAAAAAATTAATAATATAGATGTAGTTGTTCCACCAATTGAATTACAACATAAATTTGCTGAGTTGGTAGTAACAATTGAACAAAAGAAGCGTTTATTTATTGACAGTTTAGAGGAATTACAAAATAATTTTAATTCCCTCCTACAACGCGCCTTCAACGGAGAACTATTCACCGAAGAAAAAGTTTCAAACCTCTAATAAAAAGGGGGTGACTTCGTGTCTAACTTTGCTTTTCTGAAAGACAAAAAACAATACCGCAGTTTTGCCAATGCTTGTTTTGAAGCGGAGAAAGGTTTGATGATTAGCCCCGCAGTCAGCGCCATCCAGTCTCGCCGCGCGTTAGAGCTGGCGGTGAAGTGGGTATATAGTTACGACAGTGCGCTGAAAGTTCCCTACCAAGATAATCTTTCCAGTTTGATTCACGACCGGGGATTCCTGGGGATTATTGATGAAAATTTATTGCCGATGATCAAGTATGTCGTCAAACTCGGGAATCAAGCGGTTCATACGAATGCGCCGATCACTCGGGATGAAGCGGTTTTGTCCCTTCATCATCTATTCCAATTCATTGCATGGATTGATTACTGTTATTCGGATGAATACACCGCCGGGGAATTTGACGAATCCATCCTTCCTATTGACGAGGAAAAGCAAGTCCGGCCCCAAGAATTACAGGATTTATATGAACAATTAAGCGCGAAGGACCGGAAACTGGAAGAAATCATTAAAGAAAATGAACACCTTCGCAAGAAATTAACCGAAAAACGTGAACAGAATACCAAAGAATATCATTTCCAAGTCGATCAATTAAATGAATTTGAAACTAGACTGAAATACATCGATTTGGACTTGAAACTCGCAGGCTGGGAGTTTCATAAAGATATTATTCGGGAATATCCCGTTGTCGGTATGCCAAACCATGAAGGCAAAGGTTTTGTTGATTATGTGTTATTCGGTGATAATGGAAAACCTCTTGCCGTAGTAGAAGCCAAAAGAACGTCGAAAGATCCGAAAATCGGCCGCCAACAAGCCAAACTTTACGCTGATTGCATTGAGAAAATGTTAGGAGTCCGCCCGGTCATTTTCTATACGAATGGCTTTGAAACGTATATTTGGCACGATCCCTATCCGCCGCGTAAAGTCTCTGGTTTCTATAATAAAGAAGAATTACGTTTGTTAATCGAACGCCGGCACATGAAGCGCCCGTTAACAAACGTTCAAATTCATGATGCCATTACAAATCGCTATTATCAAAAAGAAGCCATATTATCCGTTTGTGACGCCTTGACTCGTAATCAAAGGAAAGCGCTTCTTGTGATGGCGACGGGGAGCGGGAAAACAAGAACGGTCATTTCGTTGGTCGATGTCTTGACTCGTCATAATTGGGTCAAGAATGTTCTCTTTTTAGCCGATCGAAAAGCCTTAGTTAATCAAGCGTACCGTAACTTTAATCAATTGCTGCCTAGCATGCCTTTATGCAATCTTTTGGATCATAAAGAGAATCCGGAGGAAAGCCGTATTGTTTTTTCCACATATCCTACCATGATGAATGCCATTGATGAGGCGAAAAGAAATGATGGCAAGAAATTATTTACAGTCGGACACTTCGACCTCATTATTATCGATGAGTCTCACCGGAGCATTTATAAAAAATACCAAAGCATTTTCGATTATTTCGATGGAATATTAATCGGATTAACGGCGACACCAAAAGATGAAATTGATAAAAATACATATGCAGTGTTTGATCTGGAAAACGGCGTTCCAACCTATGCCTATGAACTGGATCAGGCAGTAAAAGATGGATTCTTAGTTGATTACCGCACCATTGAAACGAAGACGAAGTTTTTGGAAGAAGGCATTCATTATGATGAATTGTCTGAAGAAGATAAAGAAAAATTTGAAGAACTCTTTGACGAAGAAGATTTCAGGGAAGACATTGACAGTTCTGCCCTGAACGAATGGTTGTTTAATGATGATACGATTGATAAGGTACTGCAAGATTTGATGGAAAAAGGGATTCGTGTAGAAGGTGGGGACAAGCTGGGGAAAACGATTATTTTTGCCAAAAACCATCTCCATGCTGAACGGATTGTAGAGCGGTTTGACGCATTATTCCCTGAGTATGGCGGACATTTTGCCAGAGTTATTGATTATAGCGTCAAATACTATCAGACTTTAATTGATGATTTTTCAGATCGAAACAAGATGCCGCAAATTGCTGTATCGGTCGATATGCTGGATACCGGCGTAGACATTCCTGAAGTAGTTAACCTCGTCTTTTTCAAAAAAGTTCGTTCAAAAACAAAGTTCTGGCAAATGATTGGCCGCGGCACGAGGCTTTGCCCGGATTTATTTGGGATTGGACAAGATAAAACCCATTTCTTAATCTTTGACTATTGCGGGAACTTTGAATTCTTCCGTGAAAATCCCAAGGGAATGGAGGCTCAAATTGGTAAAAGCCTAACGGAAAAACTGTTTAATGTAAAAGTTGATATTATTCGGGAACTTCAGGGAATGGATTACCAGACAGAAGACTATATCACACATCGTAATCAATTAGTCAATGAAGTGACGAAAGATATTCTGGCGCTGGATCATGAACATTTCCGTGTCCGCCAACATCTCCAATACGTGGAGAAATTTAAAAACAAAGACAATTGGCTGTCGCTATCGATACTTGACACCAATGAAATTAAAGAACACATTTCACCGATTATTGTACCGATTCAGGACGATGAATTTGCCAAACGCTTCGATTTACTAATGTATACGATTGAATTGGCAAAATTACAATCCAATAATGCTGCCAAACCCATTCAAAGAGTGACCCAAACTGCGGAAGCTTTATCGAAGCTCGGCTCGATACCGCAAGTCTTGGAACAAAAGCACATCATCGAGAAAGTGTTAACAGAGGAATTTTGGGATCGTGCTGATCTTTTTGAACTGGATGAAGTGCGGGAAGCGTTAAGGGATTTAATCAAGTTTATCGAAAAGGAAACCCAAAAAATATATTATACAAACTTCCAGGATGAAGTCATCGAAGTAAAAGAAAACGGTCCGATGTACCACGTTAATGATTTACAAAATTATCGGAAGAAAGTAGAGCATTATTTAATCGAGCACAAAGACCAAATGGCAATCTACAAGTTGAATCATAATAAACCGCTGACAGCTCAAGATGTGAAAATGCTCGAAGACATTCTTTGGAAGGAACTTGGTACAAGAGAGGATTACGAAAAGGACTTTGGCGATACCCCGATTACGAAGCTCGTGCGGCAAATTGTCGGCTTGGATCCGAAAGCAGCCAATGAAGCATTTTCCGAGTTTCTTTCAGAAGAGCGGTTAAACTTGAATCAGATTCGTTTTGTAAAACATATTGTTGATTATGTCATTAAAAACGGAACGTTAGACAAAAGAGTATTGCAACAAGAACCATTCCGATCCGTTGGCAGTATTGTCGAGTTATTTAAAGATAACATGGATGATGCAAGAAAAATCATTGGCATCATTGATGAGATTAATCGAAATGCCGAAGATATTGTCGGGGCATAGTTATTATTCATCGGATTAGTAAAAGAAAAATTCCGGGATCGAGGATTACCGCTTATCTTCTACGAATCGGTAACCGGCCCCTGTGACCGCTAAAATTGAATGAACAAGAAACACGAAATAATTATTATAATTATTGATCATTAACCGATCTGATGCTGGCTGCAATCATTTCCTGCTTGAGATCAACCGGCAAGGGGAGTTGCATGATGTTCCATATTAAAGGAAATAAAGCCGAAAAAATCGAAGCCACCACTTTTTCTGAGTTAGGTATGCAGGAAAGCGATATTGAGGAAATATTAAGATGTAGTATTGATATGATTTGCGATGAGGAAGAATCAATGCTAATTGTAGGGCGACAAGTAAAAAATGAAAAAAGTGCTCGTAGTGATTTAATTGCTATTGATAATTACGGCAATATAGTTTTAATCGAAATTAAGCGGGATCGCAAAGATATTGAAAGTCGCAGGGAATCCTTTGAGTTTCAAGCTATTCGTTATGCAGCAAGTTATGCTACCATCGAAAGTCCGGATGAACTGGTAAAGAAAGTCTATGCACCATATATCGAGAAATATATTGACGAGTTTGAACAGAAAGGACTAACTTCTTATGAACTTGGGATTCGGAAATTAAACGATTTTTTAAAGGAAAATGAAGCAGAAAAGAATTTTAACAAAAAGCAAAGGATTGTTCTTGTATCTTCAGACTTTGATGAACAAACGTTGTCCGCAGTAGCATGGCTCAACAGTAACGATGTAGATATTGGGTGTTATAAATTGACACCCTATAAAATTAATGGAGAAGTCTATTTGCATGTAGAAAAAGTATTACCAATTTCTAGTTATAACGATTATTACATCAACCTGTTGGATAGTCCAACGACTTCTTTTGGAAAGAAAAGAAGTATCTCAAGAAGAATTTTGCCTAAAATCGGTACGATGTTGTCTTGGGGGGTTGTAAAAGAAGGCGATATCATAGTTGCTAAAGGCAGGGATAATGAGGCCACGTTACTAGCTAATGGTAATGTTATGGTAAACGGAGAGGAGAAATCCTTGCAGGAATGGTTAAAGGAAGTATATGGTTGGGCAAGCGTACAGACTTATGCGCTTTCAATACACAAGGAAAGCGGGAAGACTTTGTCACAGATTCGTGAAGAATATATGAATCGGGAAAAAGAGGAACTTTCTTGAGTTTAAGAATTCCGTTTTGGTTAGGTTTTATATGTAAGCATTTTAGCAAACTCTCTGATCAATCTATTTAATTGAGCCTTTTGCATTAATCTGAACCCTTGAGCTTCAAGGTTTTTTCGGTATAAAAAAAGGACTTCACCCCAACTTGGAGAAGTTTTCAAGTGACCAAAACCGAAAACTTTCAGGGAGTGAAGTCACTATGTATATTCTCCAAGAAAGCTTGTTTTCCTTCGAGGAATTGCAAAAAAT
>Ga0207865_100556_pt1 | contig 39206 bp, 57 predicted proteins | sample HigsolmetaAR204D_FD_184836 | JGI IMG/M metagenome (GOLD analysis project Ga0207865, IMG submission 184836) | Ionic liquid and high solid enriched microbial communities from the Joint BioEnergy Institute, USA - AR20-4-D (SPAdes) (version 2) ...
AACTTCCAACTGCCATTTATTCTTGGCTCTTTGCCTGCAATAACCTTTGGCCATTTTGTATTTTCCTCCTTTTCGGGAATATATGTTCTGTTTTAATTTATAAAAGATGGCGTACTGGTGTACACCATTTAAATCTATTTATCTTTCACATGCAAAATTATCTTTGTCTCTGTCCATTTTCGATTGATATGCAGGATGTCCGGCAGGAACACCATTCGGATATACTTTTGTTAACTCGGTACAGTTTGCATAGTATTCTGTTCCTCCTGACGTTGCAGGAGTGCTTGGTGCAGGAGCGCTATTTGCAGGAGCGCTAGGGTTGCTGGAAGAACTTGAACTACTACTTGATGACGATCCACTTGATGAACCGCTTGCTGTAGACGCTGGATCTAAGTCCCCCTTAGTTGTTCCATTTTCACCATATGCCCATAGACCAGTCCCGTTTGTTCGTGCTTCTCTAGCAAATTTTACAAAATAGTCACTGTATTTTACATCTGGTGGATAGGTAGAAGGTTCTGCATATCCATTAATCACTAAATCAGCATTGAACATTTTTGTTCGGATTTCGTTTTCGTCTATATCGTTTGTTGGAATATCTAACCAAACAATCCTTAACAATCTTCCGTATCTATCTGTTTCAGATACATCTTTTTGCAAATATATTTGCTTGCCTTCAAGTTTTGACTTTGTATAATTGCTTGCTTCTTTTCCATAAGTTTCAGTCCGATTCGTTGATTCAGGCGTATTTACTCCAATCAGCCTAACTTTTGATCCGTCAGAGAGTTCCAATGTGTCTCCATCGACTACCCTGGAAACTGTGGCTGACACTAAGCCTAGACTTTGAATGTGATTTTGTTTTTCTTGTTCAGCTTTTGCTTGAGCCTCGGCTGCGGCTTTTTCTGCTTCCTCTTTAGCCTTCTGTTCGGCTGCAAGTTTTTCTGCTTCTTCCTTAGCTTTCTTTTCTTCTTCTATTTTTTTCTTTTCAGCTTCTTGTTTTTCTTTCTCTATATTTTTTTCTTTTGCCTCGTCTGATTTTACACTTGATGCAACATCTGCTTCTTTTGTTATATTTGTAGTATCAGTAGTTCCAACGCCGATTAATGCAACGACGACTCCAACAATTAAAATAGTAAGGGGTTTTTTCGAAGTAACTTTCAGCTTCTTATTTATTTTCCATTCATAGAATCCCCAAATTGCTAATCCTAAACCGATTGTAAATAAGGGGAAATTAACCAAAAGTGATAAAAGGACAATGATTAAAAAGACCCAGAGTAATATTTTCATATTTTTAATTCCTCCACAAATTTAAATCCCTTTGTTTTTAAGAATTTCATATTGTGTTGAAACTGCTCGATAGTGTCCGAACAATCAATACAAGATAAATTGATAGATTCGACTTTTTCTCGTGGGAATAATACTGACAAAATACATCCATACTCTTCAACTGATTCAGCAGGTGCTTCATCATATACATTTACAATTACTTCACCAACTGGAAGAAGATTTATAAATTCCCTTGCAATACGTAAAGCACTGCTACATACATAGTCCTGATAAAGCTGTAGATATTTTCCTTTTGCCATATTCTTTTCTGAAAGTTTTCCTGTTTTGGTTAAAGAAAGTACCGTGGTAGGAACAACAGAACGGTTATGAATATCTAATTTTGCGATAACCTTACTGGGAGATACAAACTTAAAAGTTATACTGCTTCCTAAGTTTTTAATGTCCTCAAATGGATTTACGTCTGCTATGACAGTAGACCATGTATTGAAATCATGATTTAAAACTTTTTGAGCAGTATTTTTTTCAGTCTCCCAAGTATTATAAATCACTTTATCTTTCTCTCTCGCTTGGTCCATTTGTTCGTAAAGTCCTCTTTTTCTTGCTTCAACCCGGTTGAAAAATTTGTCTCTCCTTGAAGGGGTAAAGGAATCAACTTTCATTTTCATTTCTTTAACATGTGGCCCATCTTCATTGATGTCAAAAGGTGGGTTTGACGTTAAAATTTCATTCCAGTCAATTGGTTCTGAAACATTTTCATGAACCGTAGTTAGCCCGGCAATAAGTGATTCGTACATCCGAACGAGTTCCGCGGCTTTCTCAACTTGTTGTTGTTTTTGTCTCTCTCTTTGAATTTGTTGGTAACTTGTTCTAGTTGAACTTTTGGGGCTTGACGATATTCTTTTTTGGTATGATAATCCAGTCCCAGGAATTCCAGCACTCATGGTTGTTCCTCGACTACTTGTGCTGACACGAAAACCTTTTCCGCCGGCCGAGAAACCAACCCCTTTTTTACCGACATTTAATCTTACTCCGGGTGCAACCTTAAAACTTTTTCGGAATCTGATTCCCATGTTTTCAATCCCTCCATTAATTAAAAAACAGAAGTACTAATCTTTATACAAAAAATACCAGCCAAATACCTAAAGCAAAAAACCAATAAAAGTAATAATCATCACCCCACTACCAGAATCCTTTTCTCCATAATTTACAAAATATGACGCAAATGCAGAGAAAATAAAAGATACTAGAAAAATGATAACAACCGCAATTAACCCTCCGAAAAAGCCCATTCCTTGACTCCTCTCATAAAAGCCTTTCCATCTCATACGGGATTCCGTTTTCTCTTAAAACATCAAACTTTGTTTCGTAATCTTCCAAGTTTTTATCATAGAGCAATAGATTAACAGCGAATTCATTTGCTTCGCGTTCGATTTTATCCTTTGAAAAAAACGTGTTCTTGTGAAGAAACGGTGTATTTTCATTTGGGTGTAAAATAGCATGTCCGAGTTCGTGGGCACAGACAAACATAATTAAATATTCATCTATGTCACAATTAATTGTAATCACCTGTTGCCTGACATTTTTCATATAAAAGCCAAGAGTATTCCCTAAGGGGAAATATCTTATGATAATATTTTTGTGTTTAGCGATTTCAAATGGATTATTTGTTTTTGCTTTTTTTATTTCTCTTTCTAATCGTTCCATAATCCACTTCAAATCGATCACTCCTTATCTTTACGATATTTTTTTGGAGTGAATTTTTGTTTTGCAAGTTGTTTTGTTAATTCAAGGTTGCTTTTGATTGCAGTCTTTACCAATTCTTTTGTTTCTTCATCCATAGGTTCACCGTCAAAAGCTAGACCGGTATCCGAATCCATTGCTTCCAAAATTCTTTCGAGCTGTTTCGCTATGTCCTTTTTATCTTTTGCGGTTAGTTCTGGAAGTTTGTTATTAGGCTGCTTAGGATTATTAGTTCTTCCTTGCAGATAATCCGTTGTAACATCAAATAAATCAGCTATTTTATTGATTGTTTCGGGTGGAGGTGTCTTGGTTCCATTTTCATATGCTGTATATGTGGTCCTAGCAACACCTATTAAATCTGCAACATACCCTTGTGTAAACTTGCTATTCTCTTTTTTCTTTTGCTCTCTCAATTGTTTTAGTCTTTTTCCTAGTATTTCCATAAATAAATCACATCACTTTTTCTGTACTATCTTAATTATAATGTTACTTTTAGAAACTTTAAATATATTGTTCCTAAGAGTAAAACTTTTTTATAAAAAATATTGACATGTTTCTTTAAGGAACTTATAATATAATTACAAAGTTACTTAAAGGAACGTTTTGGAGGTGATACCATTTGAGATACTGGCTAAAAGATATTCGCAAATCGAAAAACTTAACTCATGAAGAAGTTGCAAAAGAAAGTAATATTTCAAGAAGTTTCTATACACATATAGAAAATGGCACTAAAACTCCTAGCGTTGATGTTGCTAAGAAAATAGCAACTGCCTTAGGTTTTGATTGGACGCTTTTTTTTGAAAACAAATGTTCCTTTAAAGAACAAAATGAGTCAAGAAAACCAAAAACAGCATAAGGAGGCGATCTGATGAATCAATTACAAATTTTTAGCTTTAACGAAAATCAAGTTAGAACAATTTTGATAAATAATGAACCTTGGTTTGTTGCAAAAGATGTAGCTAAGATTTTAGGTTTTGATCACACACCAACAATGACACGAACGCTAGAAGATGATGAAAAGGGGGTACACATTATACACACCCCTGGTGGCGAACAACAAATGACAATTATTAATGAACCTGGTTTATATTCGGCTATTTTAAAAAGTCGTAAACCCGAAGCTAAGGAGTTCAAACGCTGGATCACTCATGAAGTTATCCCGGCTATCCGGAAACACGGTGCATACATGACACCGGAAACAATAGAGAAAGTATTAACAGATCCAGATACAATCATTAAACTTGCAACAAATTTAAAAGAAGAAAGAGCTAAACGGATGGCAGCCGAAGCTCTAGTTGAAAAGCAAAAACCAAAAGTTATTTTTGCTAAAGCAGTTGAAACGAGTGACGACACTATTCTAGTTGGTCAACTAGCCAAAATTATTGCGCAAAACGGTATAAAAATTGGTCAAAACCGACTTTTCCAATGGATGCGTGACAATGGCTATCTTGGTAAGAAAGGCGCTCATTATAATGAACCCACTCAATATTCAATGGACTTAGGCCTGTTCGAAGTAAAAGAACGAACAGTAAATAACCCAGATGGTTCCATAAGAATTACCAGAACAACAAAAGTAACAGGTAAAGGTCAAATCTATTTCGTTAATAAATTTCTAAGTCTAAAAGAAAAGGAGGCAATCTAACATGGAAACCATGACATCCAAAGAAGCTGCCGAATACATCGGCGTCAGTGTAAATACCCTTCGTAAATACGTTCATGAAGAAGGGTTACCGGTTTTAAAATTTCCGGGTCGCCGGAAGTGGATCTTTCGGAAAGATCTAATCGACGATTGGGTTGCAAGTTGTTCGAAGCCAACAGTTTACATTAACAATGAACCGGTTAAAGAATATGGAAAACTTCGGGTTTTATTACCTTGATTACAGAATACCGCTATTTCTTGTATATAAAAATACGGTTTTGAATACAAAGGAGGATTTAAAAAGTGATAGGGGGAGCTCTTCGTAAACTACGTGAGGCAGAAGAGCTTACTCAAGAGCAACTAGCGTTTGACCTCAACGTGAGTAAGCAACTTGTTTCGCACATTGAAAACGGAAGAAGAAAAATGCAAGAAGATATTGCACGGGCGGCACTAACTACATATGACTGTCCGGAAGTCGCAACAGAACTTATCTATGAATTTAGTGGTGGTTATACATCTCCATTGTTATCAGGAAAGGCAATCGAGCGGCATCGGTTAGCGCTTGAGGAGTTCGCCATCCGAGAAACCAAAGAGGCAATCAAAATACTGGATGAAGTAAGTTTGATTAAACCGCCGGGAGAGACCACCAAGGAAGAAAGGGAAAGAATCGCTCAAGTAATTGATGAACTGATTGACGCAGAGGCGGCAATAAACAATTTAAAAGCTGTGCTCGCAAAAGAATACAGAATCAGTTTAAAAAAACGGTATGAAGGGCGTAAACCAGTTTGGAAAGCGAAAGGGTGGATATAGAGATGGAATTTAACTATGAAGAGTTTAAAGAAAAATTTGGTGAAGCAGTGGCTGATTTTGTGAAAAACGAGATTAAAACTGCAGAAGATTTTGGCTTGAAATGGAAACTTGAAATCAACTATAAAAACGAACATTGGATTAGTTTATTGTTCGTCACAACTATAGACGCTATGAGTATAAAAGTTTATAAGCAGGCGAAAAAAATCAAATCGGTAGATCGGATTTTTAGACTAGAGTGTGAACAGGCTTTGAAAATCATGAAAGAACTGGGGGCTTGAATATGGACTTTGCAGACATCTATCTGATTTTTGTTGTAACAGCTTCAATGATTGTTTGCTATAAAATCATGCGGGATGAAGCCAAAGAGGAGAAAAAACAAAAGCGATAGTCGTCGGCAAACAACTATCGCACGTATTGGAAAAACATCAAATTCAACACATTTTTATTATAACTGATGGGCATTGAGCCCGTCAACATGGTCATGAGGTAAAGACACCTTCCTAACATTCCCCCTCTTGGCCATGTTGATTGGCTTAAAAGTCAATCTCTAGCTGTCTTTTTCAACCGAGCGAGAGCGTGCCATGATCCGTGACCGGGGAGCCGCACCCATAATACATATCGAGCAGCGTGGAAAACTGTTCGGGGTCATTGCCATGACGTTGCAAACGAGGTAGTGGCGGAATAGGTAAACGCTAAAGCACGCCCTTAATGAGACCAGCGTATAGGCAGTGGAAATAGGCTTGGGCTGGACGATCGCTGTCATGCAAGGTGCAAATCCTTGCCTACCTCACCAAAATAATAGGAAAGGAAATGAAAATCATGGATACATTTCAGGTACATGAATGTACACAAATTCATCTGACAACAGGAGAAGTATTCGTTTTAGACAATGATATGAAAACAAAGCAAAGTTGCACAGAATGGGATGTTCATCGTTTTTTCCAAGAGGGGATTTTAAAAGAAGTGAAAGAAGGTGAAAAATATGCAGTTTGCAGTTGAAAATCCGATGGTTCATTGGAAAGAAGAAGAACCGAAAGTTGTTGGATACTGTGAAGGTTGTGGAGAAGAAATTTATGAAGGTGATGATGTCTACGATTATGACGGTGGAATGATTCATCAAGATTCTAGCTGTTGCATGGATTATGTAGCAAATATGTCACGGTGCATTGTCGCAGGTGAAAATTAAAAACTCCCGCCAGGCAATAACGGGAGTTACCTTAAAAACTATTAATTTGACATCATTATAGCACGGAAAGGAAGAGATGGCAATGAACGTATTGCAAGAGTATGAATTGAATGAGTTTGAAGAAAAACAGGAGGAAGTCAAACAACAGTTTGAAATAACCGACATAAACAGTCTAAATTGGGCTTTCAGAAAACTCAAGGCTTACAAGGCTAAAGAGCAAGAAATAAGCGAATTAGCGAAAGCTGAACGGGAACGGATTGATTATTGGGAGGAACAAGAAAAAAAGTCGATAAACAACAACATTGAATTTTTTGAGGGCTTAATCAATCAATACCATGCAAAAGTCCTTGCTGAAGATCCAAAAGCAAAAACAATCAGTACACCATATGGAGCCAGTAAAGCAAGAGCGATAAAAGCACAGCCCAAAAAAGCAGATGAAAAAGCAATTCTTCAGCATGTTGTTGAAAACGGTATGGACGAATATATCAAACCAACATTAAAATGGGCAGATTTGAAAAAGTCCCTCAAAATAGCAGATTTAAATGGGAAATTGGTTGTTGTGGATGAAACAGGACAAGCTGTACCAGGTATTGAAATTGAACCAGAACAAATCAAATACAGTTTGGAGGTCAAATAAGATGGCAGAAACAGCTCAAAATCAAATAGCTGCAACAGTAAACTCTATGTCAATTATCGATTCTGTTGATCTCGGAGCAGTTCAAAATACACTATCAAAAATTAACCAGTTTCAAATGGTTGTACAAAACACTTTAAAAAAGGACCATGACTTCGGGATAATCCCGGGTACTGCAAAACCGACTTTATTAAAGCCAGGTGCCGAAAAAATCCTCATGCTGATGGGTTTGACAAGCAAATATGAGGTTGTCGAAAAAGTACAAGATTATGAGAAAGGTTTTTTCGCATTCACCGTAAAGTGCGAATTGTATAAGGATGGATTAAAAATTACAGAAGGTTTAGGTCACTGCAATACAAAAGAACCAAAATATCATAAGAGAAAAGACGGAACACTACAAGATCCATATGGTTATGTCAATACAGTATTAAAAATGGCTAAGAAACGAGCCCAAATTGACGCGACGTTGACAGTAGCTTCCTTGTCTGAGGTATTTACTCAAGATATCGAGGACATGCAAGATTTTATACAGCAAGAACAAACTGAAACTATGACTGCAGCGGATGCAGCACAAACTAAAGTAACGTTTGGTAAGTTCAAAGGAAAGACTTTAAAGGATATATACAAAACACAACCAGATTATTTGAATTGGTTGCATGACAATGCAAAGTCTCCGGTTATTAAGAAAGCTATTGAGGTAATGTGGGAAGCGCTGAAAGAGCAGAAACAGTACAAGCAACAAAACCAACAATCAAAAAAGCAAACTAATGAACAACCACCGGAACCATCGAAAGAAGAAGCTAAACAAGAAAATCCGGATGAAGTCATGGACGAACTGTTAGGCGATGGGGCTTTTGATATAGATGAAAGTGAGCTGCCTTTTGATTAATGCTCAGTGAATTAAAAATACGAATTCCTGAAGTATATGTTTGGATGACTGAGGGCAAGGCTAATCGCTCTCAGTTGTTCAAACGGTATGTAATAGGGTATATAGCCAGGACACATCCGGATTTGAAAGTAACAGCCATTAAAGGTTTGTATGCAATATGTGAGAGGACGACGGAAGGAGGGAACAAACTTGCAAGGATGGATAAAGTTATATCGAAAAATACTAGATAACGAGATTTGGAGTGACGTAACTACTTTTCGACTCTTTACCTTACTGCTCTTAAAAGCAGCACATCAAGATGGGGTCAAGATTAAAAATGTTGAGTTAAAGCGTGGGCAATACTTGAGGTCATATTCAAAATTAGCTGAAGACCTCGAGTACAAGGAAAAAAGAGGTTATAAACAGCCATCAAAAAGCACCATTTTACGTTCAATTAAGAAATTGATTAACAAAGGGATGATCACCGTTAAGGAAACTGATAACGGAACACTGTTCACAGTCGTTAAATATCAAGAATATCAAGGCTTTGAACACGATAACGAAACGATAAACGAAACGGTTTATGAACCTTTATCAGAACGTTATCAGAACGAAATCGAAACGTTATCCGAACAAGAACAAGAATTAAAGAATTTAAGAATTAAAGAATTAGTCGTCGATAACACGCGCAAAGAATTTCCTCAAAGCGACGGGGCACCTGTTACCGAAAGTAAAATATCGCACGAGGAACTGGAACAACGCAATAAAGTTTTAGCCGACCATTTTATAAAAGTGAGAAATAGTGGGTTCTACCTTTCACCAAAAGACCTAAACGCAATCGAGAGAGTGGCTGAATTGCCGGTTAAACTTGATACTCTGTGCAACTTGGTAACCCAAATTATTAATCTAAAAAACACGCAAACACCTTGGGATAAAGTGAAGCACTTTTCGTATTGTGAAAAAGTCATTGTCTCGAAATATCAGAAGCTAAAGCACGAGAACGTTATTCCTTTCAACAATCAAAAACAAAAAAGGGAAGAAACGATTGAGGAACGATTTGCTCGACTGCAACGAGAAGGACGAATAAAAGCTTGGGGAGATGGCTCATGAACCAGCAGGAAGTGTTGAAAATACTAAACACAATAAATGCAGCCTATTCTAGGTTTGAGGTTACAGATGAACGTTTAGTTTTGTGGTCGGAAATGTTGGCTGATATGGATTTTAACAAAGTGATGAACAAGTTAAAAAAATACATCAAGGAAAGACCATTTCCTCCTACGATTGCTGATATATCCGTACAAGAAACGCAAGAAAATCAATTTTTGTTGAAACATGAACAATGGCTGAAAGAAGGGGCTGAACGCCGTGAACACGAAAAACAATCAAGAAACATATCAAAACTACCATGGCAATGACTTAGTAAATACGCAAGCCACTTTAGAAGCCGAAAATATGGTTCTTGGTGCGGTTTTTCTGGAACCAGATATCATCCACGAAATCACCTTAGAACCTGAACATTTTTCAATCGCAAAAAATAAGATCCTTTTTAAGGTCATGCGTGACTTAGCCCTTGAAGGCATTGGGATTGATCCAATGACTGTTGCAGACAAACTTGGAAGCAAAATCGAAAACATAGGTGGTCCTTCATACATCACTGAATTAGCTATGTCTTGCCCTACAGCTGAAAATGTTGGTGCATATGAGCGAATTGTACTCGAGCACTACAAACGAAGGAATCTTATATCTGCTGCTGCAAAATTTATGAATGAGCAAACAGACGAGGCGGCAGACGATTTTTACAAAAAATATATCGAAATGCAAGAACTTGGCTTGAAAAAGGAACGGAACAAAACGGATGTTCTCTACGAAATTTTTCAAGAAATGCACGAAGATAAGGGCGAATTGACCGGGATAGATACAGGATTTACCGAGTTAAACAACATGACAGGCGGTCTAAAAGGTGGAGATTTAATAATTATTGCTGGCCGTCCATCAATGGGTAAAACAGCGTTCGCATTAAACATTGCGGCGAATTGCTGTAATAAGCAAGGCATTGCAGATATTTTTTCGCTCGAAATGCCGGAAAAGCAATTAGTTCACCGGATACTTAGTTCACTTTCAAATGTTGAAGGATCCAAGTGGAGAAATCCTTATAGAATGTTTTCAGCTAGCGATTACGACAAAGCAAATTTTGCAATGGAACAATACGGCAAATGGGATATTTACATACATGATGAACCTAAGCAAACAGTTACCGATATCCGTGCAGCCGTGAGAAAAACACAAAGAAAACATCCGGAACAAAATCATGTTGTCATTATCGATTATTTGCAACTGATTACGGTCCTTGGACGATTTGAGCGGTATGACTTAGCGATTGGCAGTATTACAAAAGAATTAAAGCAAATGGCGCGACAATTCAATGTTCCTGTAATATTACTATCCCAATTATCGAGGGCAGTTGAACAGAGACAAGATAAACGTCCCATGATGTCAGATTTGCGTGACTCAGGAAGTATAGAGCAAGACGCAGATATCATTATGATGTTGTACCGTGAAGACTATTACGACAGGGAAACACAAAACAAAAACATTGTGGAAGTGAATATCGCTAAACACAGAAATGGGCCGGTTGGAGTAATTCAGCTGTTATTCGAGAGGGAATTCAGCAAGTTTCAAAATCTCGAATGGAGAAGGAGCGAAAACAATGAGTAGCCAAATCGTTTTCAAGAAACTGCATAGCCATTATCAAGCTACCGGGAAGATCATGCAAAAGGAACAATTTATCGAAGAAATTGCGAGGCAGTTTCCAAAAAAAGATGTTATTGAAGGGTTAATGATTTTTAATAACTTTTTAGACGAGTCTAGGAAAAAACGGAGGGGATTTTATGGGAATGCTGTATAGATCTGTTAACGCAATAAACGAACTGAAAAAACGTCATATCATCAGTGAATTGGTTGCTTTAGGTGTTGATGGTGACGGTGCGATTAATCTATATGACCTTGATTATTACGAACTTAAAAGCTTGTTAGCGACATTAAAAAGAATGGGACGTGATTTTAATGCGTGAGATAAAGTTTCGAGTATGGCATAAGGCAGATGAAAAAATGTATGAAGTTTATGGATTTGCACAAAACAAATGGTTTCTAAAAGGTAAGCAATTTCCGATGCCAAATGGCGCAGTAGTAATAATGCAATACACAGGTTTAAAAGACAAGAACGGCAAGGAGATTTATGAGGGGGATTTATTAACTGATTACGGTGAAGCGCCACCTTTATACGTTGAATATTCAGAAGAACATGGAGCCTATTGCTTTGTAGATAAATTTGATCCAAGTGGAACAGTGTATTACACACCTCTAATGATTTATTATGAACAGATGGAAGTAATCGGAAACATTTACGAAAATCCAGAATTGTTGGAGTGGAAAGAATGACAGTAAAAGGAACATACAAAGGAAAACCGATTAGGGCCGTACTGCTTGAAGGTACAGCTACCGTTAAACTTTTTGAGTATGTAGATGAACCGGGGATTTGGTACTTCCCATTGATAGTTGACGGCGAAAATGTGGAAAAGGATAAATTTGTTTTGGAGGTCCCAATTGAGTAGATACATTTACGGCAAAAATAAGAGAAATTGGGCTGACCCGTCAAGTAAGTACGGGTTATGCCCGGAACAGTTTGAAAAAGATGTACAAGCACATCAAGAACGAAAAGGACGCAAAAAGGAAACCATCAAAGCCATGTTTGAAGGCATGCTAAAAAGTGACCCGGTAAGGCAGGAAGAAACGTTTCAGATGTTTGTTGAAACGTTGAATGAATGGAGGGAGAAACATGAGTGAACGGTTGGAAGATATAAAAGAAAGATTCATGAAATATGAGTATGACTACAATCTAAGCGGTGAAGATGTTGAATGGCTTATCAACCAAGCTGAACGAGCCGAAAAGAACGCTCAAGATCTAGGGGACATGGACAAACAGTTGGCGAGTGAACAACGACGCATTCGAGAGTTAAAAGAAGAAAATCAACGTTTCAAAAAAGCTTTGGAGTTTTACGCAGATCCAATGATATGGAGAGAAGGAAGCCGCATTAAAGGTAATACCTTCGAAATGCCATTAGCAAATAATGATAATGGGCATAAAGCCCGGAAAGCGTTGGAGAAGAATTGAAGGTGAGTAAATGACAGTGACGAAATCAAAGAAAAAGAACAAGTATTTTGCTAAGAAAAAGATTGTTTCCGGAATTGAGTTTGATAGCATTGCAGAATCAGAGTTTTATAAAGAACTAAAGAAAGATCCAACAGTTAAATCAATTGAACTACAACCACAATTTGAAATCATCAAGCCATATAAGGTTGAGTGTAAACGTTGCTGTGGATTTGGGCAAGTCTATAACAGCCGAACGGGCAATTATAACAAGTGTACATTATGTAACGGGAAAGGCAAACGAACAAAGCGAGGGGCCGTATATACCGCAGACTTCCAAGTTAAGTACATAGACGGCCATGAAGAAGTCATAGATGTAAAGGGCGGTCGTGTCTCTCACGACTTCCCTCTCAGAAAAAAACTTTTTGAAATGGCATACGGGAAAGAATTGGTGATTGTCAGGAAGAAAAATAATCAATTTGTTCGGGAGTGATGGTGAATATGTCAAGCGTCCTCAAAAATGGCTCATATGACATTTTGAAAGTCTCAGAGATAAATAATACCCAGACAAGCTTAATTGGCAAGAATGAGCCAATAACAAAGCGATATGAGGTATTAAGAGAACAACTAGAACATGCACTTAAGGCTAAAGACCAAGCGATAGCATACAATGCAATCCTAGAAAACCTATTGTACAAGGCAGAGCAAGAAATTATCCGGCTTAACGAAGAAATCAACAATCTAACTCGAAAGTAGGGTGTTGGAATGGAAGTCGTCATTGTAGATGAACGGAAACAATGGATGAAAGAGGAAGACCGGCTAATGACATGTGCTTGGTTTTGCCCGCTTTACCGTAAGTGCAGTAGTCGGATGGGTTATGACTGTAAACGGCTAGGCGGCTTGGAAATACCGAAAATAAGAAAGTGAGGAGTGAGAACGTGAAAACAAATAAACAAGACTTACAAGAGTGGAAAGAGCGGTTGGCAAAAGCAGAAGAATTGATTTAAAAAAGCCAGGACCACTCCCGGCTCAAGTACTCGATAGTTTTATTTTAACATGGGAGTGGTCCTCTTGAAAATAGACGTAGAAAAAATGACTGCTGAGATTAGTCTTATGGAAAACTCATTATATATCGTGAAAGACGGCTACTTAACAAAAGTTACACCAAGAAAATTTGGTGAAGATACGTTCATTTGGAAGGACGGGAGAATTCATGATGTGATAAGAAGTCAGCGAACAAGACTGGATGGGCAAGAAGAAATCTGAATAATTGTCTGAGGGAAGAACCCAGGACACTGAATGAACGCTTTACGCGTCGTTTGGTGTCCTTTTTTATTTGAAAGGGATGAGAATATGCGGAAGAAAAAGAAGGTATCCGAGTTTTATAGATATAAGTTTTGTAGAAAGTGTATTTGGAAAAGTAAAGACGGTCTGTGCCCGTTTTCTGGGTGCCCCAAGGTATTTGGTTGGACTGCGGATAAAAAGGCGGAGGAGGGCAATAAATGATGAATAAACGAGAGATTGAAGAGATTCTCAAGAATTACCACTGGATGTTGAATAGTATCAAACTAGAACGGGAAGCACTTAAACAAATAGGCGGAAATTTATCGGCAAAATATGGAGTTGAAGCCTCTTTGCCAAAAGCACATGGGCAGAGTGGTGACCCGGTATTTCAAGAAGTCGTTCGACGTAGTAAACGTTGGAAACGAATAGAACGCTATGAAAGAGAGATAAAGATTATTCAGGACCGTATAGAACGTATAAAAGATGAACGTGAAAGTGAAGTGCTGTATTGGTTACTCGAGGGAAAAAGTTATCGCTGGATTGGTCAACATATGGGTTTTTCTTCTTCTCATATCAAAAGACTCAGGGATTCTATTGTTGAACAATTAGCTGATACAAATGGCACAAATGGCACAGATGGGACGAATTTCCAAAATCGAAAATCGGCATGTTAAAATGGGAGGCAGGACGTGGAGGAAGTTTTCCCCATATATGAACGGATTATTTTAAAGCACCTAAAAATTATTAGGTGTTTTTATTATTTTTAATAAAGTGAGGTGATAAAGATGGCACTTACAGCAAAACAAAAACGATTTGTAGAAGAGTACTTAATCGATTTAAACGCTACACAAGCAGCAATAAGAGCTGGTTATAGTCCAAATACAGCATATTCGATTGGAAATGAAAACCTGAACAAACCTGAAATTCGCGCGCGCATTGATAAGGCTATGGCCGAACGCTCTAAACGCACAGGAATAAACGCCGATAGGGTATTACAAGAACTGGCAAGGATTGCTTTTATCAACCCGATAGACGTAATTGATACAGAGGATGCTACAGTTAGAGAAGATGCTAATGATGATGATTTGGCAGCTGTCCAATCGGTCAAAATTAAAACAATACCCACAAAAAACGGTAGTGGAGTTGAAAGGGAAGTAAAGCTAAACGATAAGATAAGAGCATTGGAACTACTAGGTAAGCATCTAGGAATGTTTAAGGATAAAATAGAATTATCTGGTGATGTTGGGGTTGTCCAGATTATAGATGACATTCCTAGAAGTGATGATGATGGCAGTTAAATTAACTAAATTAATAGCACCATCATTTTATAACGTTCATCATTCAATACGTAATAAGGAATACAGCCATTACTGGTTAAAAGGTGGACGTGGCTCTACTAAATCATCATTTGTTTCTGTTGAAATAATAATGGGAATGATGGCGGATCCGGATGCCAATGCGGTTATACTACGTAAAGTCAAAGAAACACTTCGTGAATCCGTTTATGAGCAAATGCTGTGGGCCATTGATAAATTAGAAGTAGCCCACTTATGGCATGAATCACTCAATCCTTTGAGTATAACTTATAAGCCAACAGGTCAAAAAATAATATTCAAAGGTGCAGACAAGCCTAAAAAAGTTAAGTCCAGTAAATTCCGTCGAGGATATGCCAAGTTTATTTGGTATGAAGAAGCTGATGAGTTCACAGGAATGCAAGACATCCGAACCATTAATCAAACGTTAGTTCGTGGTGGTCCTGATATTCAGGTATTTTACACATTTAACCCTCCACAATCACAAAATAACTGGGTTAACAGTGAAGTTGAACAGCAGAAATTAAGAAAAGACACGTTAGTACATTCAAGTGACTATCGGACAGTGCCAAAAGAATGGCTAGGCGAACAGTTTATAAACGACGCTGAACATTTAAAGAAAACCAATCCGAAAAAATATGAGCATGAGTATTTAGGGGTTGTTACCGGTACAGGTGCAGAAGTATTCACAAACGTTACACAAAGAAGAATTACAGATGAAGAGATTGCTAGGTTTGACAAAATCAGACGAGGCTTAGACTTTGGTTTTGCTGCAGATCCTTTACACTATACAGAGAATTACTATGATAAAGCCCGGAAAAGGCTTTTTATTTTTGCCGAAATTCACCAAGTTGGATTGAAAAATAGTGTAGCCGTTGAAAAAATCAAGCAAATAAACAAGTTAAATGGTTGGATTACTGCTGATTCCGCAGAGCCAAGAACCATATCTGAATTTAATGATTTAGGTTTAAGGGTAGTTGGTGCTAAGAAGGGCCCTGGTAGTGTGGAACATGGAATCAAGTGGTTACAAGATTTAAACGAAATCATCATTGACCCGGAACGCTGCCCGAATACAGCCCGGGAATTTAGCACTTATGAAATTGAAAAAGACAGCAACGGAAATCTTAAAGGAACTTATCCAGATAAGAATAACCATAGTATTGATGCTACACGTTACAGCTTAGAAGATGAAATGAAACAAAGCAAATGGCTTTATTAAGGTGGTGAGATAGTGGACAGCAAATATTTACTTAGCGACAATCCTACAGTCGTTGCTCAGGCATTAAAAAGCGCAATTGAAACTGATAAAGCTTCACCCGCAAAGGTAAAGGCGAGAGAAGGGGAACGCTACTACGAATATAAACATGATATCTTAAATAATCGTATTTTTTACATTGATGATAATGATGTAGTGCAAGAGGATAAAAACGCTACTAACATTAAAATCCCACATCCATTTTTTACTGAGTTAGTTGACCAAAAAGTCCAATATCTGCTATCAAATCCGGTTGAGGTCGAAGTTGATGATGATCAGTTTAAAGCATATTTAGAAGAATACTATGATGATGATTTTCAGGTGTTTTTACAAGAAGCGCTCGAGGGAGCAAGCAAAAAAGGATATGAATATATCTTTGCTCGAACAAACGAACAGGACAGGCTTTGTTTTCAGGTATCTGACAGTTTAGGGACATTCCCGGTGTATGACGACAATAACCAATTGAAGGCTATAGTTAGATATTACGACAAGGATATTTACAGAGAGGGTAAAAACGAAACGGTTACTGTAGGAGAGGTTTGGGACAGTGAGAAAGTAACATTTTATATTACAGACAAAAACAAAAGGTTTGTATTTGATGAAAGTCGAGAAATGAACCCACGCCCTCATGTTGTAGCAAAGGCAAGTGATGGGACACTTTTATCGCGTTCATATGGGACGATCCCTTTTTATCGTTTGTCCAATAACAGTAAGGAGAAAACAGATTTAGAGCCAATTAAGGCATTGATTGATGACTATGATCTAATGGCGTGCTTTTTATCTAATAACCTACAAGATTTTGCTGATGCCATATATGTGGTTAAAGGTTTTATGGGTGATGATCTATCTAAGCTAAAACAAAATATCAAAGCAAAAAAAGTTGTCGGCACGGGTGCTGATGGCGGTGTTGAAATTCAGACGGTAGATATACCGGTCGAAGCGAGAAAAACCAAGTTAGAAATCGATAAAAATGCCATTTACAAGTTTGGCATGGGTTTTGACAGCTCTCAGGTAGGCGACGGCAATATCACCAACGTAGTTATTAAGTCACGATATGCCTTATTGGACATGAAAGCAAACAAGGCGGAAGTAAGACTCAGAGCCATGCTGAAATGGATTAATGAAATGATAGTGGACGATATAAACCGCCGCTATGGAACAGCATATAAAGCAAGTGACATTACGGTAAATATCGTCCGTGAAACAATGGTCAATGAAAAGGACCTTGTTGAACAGGACAAAATTGAAGCAGAAACAAAACAAGTCATCATTGAAACCATTTTAAGTGTTGCTGCCAGATTAGATGATGAATCTGTCCTGAAACTTATCTGCGAACAATTTGAATTGGACTGGGAAGAAGTACAACAAGCTATCGAGGAACAGGATTATACACCGGGGTTAGCAACTAACACGGATCCATTAGGTGGTGAACCGAATGTCACAACTGGACAAGTGGCAGCAGGAACTGGAACGATTGTCTGAGAAGAATTATGAAGAATTAAATAGTGAATTATTTAAGTTTTATAAGAGTGCATTGATTGAAATTAAAAAGCTGATAAAGTCATATATCGATAATTATGACATGTTGTCGTTTTCAAGGCGGTTAGAAGCTGAACGATTACTTGCTGTTGCAGAAGCAATTGACGAAATCTTGTCTCAAACAACGAATGATGTACAAGAGGCTATCCTTGAATTTATCGAGAAAGAAGCCAAAAACGGATATTACGGTGTTTGGTACGCATTGGAAGGAGCAGCAAATTTACAGTTAAATTTTCCAATACTTGACAATGAATATATTAACGAATTGGTATTTAAACAAATTGATGGGATGACGTTTTCCGAACGTTTATATGAGCGACGTGATGAACTTGCTAAGAAGGTAACTGATGAATTACAGATGGCATATTTACGAGGTGACGGTTACCAAAAGGTTGCAAAGCGTGTGAACGAACATACAGAGGCAACATATAAACAAGCCCTGAGAATTGCCAGAACTGAAGGTGGCCGCGTTCAATCAACCACTAAGCAACGCAGCTATGAAGAAGCTAAAAGAGCCGGTGTAAGGATAGAAAAAAGATGGTTGGCCACACTCGATAAAAAGACCAGGCATAATCATAGAAAACTGGATGGTCAAACGGTTCCGGTAAATGGATATTTTAAAATAAACGGTCATAAAGCAAAAGGGCCACGAATGTTTGGTGTAGCTAAAGAGGATATAAATTGCAGGTGTGCAACTATAGCGGTCGTAAATGGTATTTCTCCATCACTTAGACGGGATAATATCTCCGGTGAGGTTGGAAGCTATAAGAATTATAAAGAGTGGGCAAAAGATAAGGGGATTGAGGTATGAAGCGATTTATAGTAAAGATAATCAATAAATGTTTGCTATTTTTATATTTTCATAAGGCGGTGAGACCTTGGAAGAAAAATACGCAAAAGCAATTGCTAATGAATTAAAGTTGATTCGTCAGGAATTACAAAAACTAAACGAACCAAAAGTCGTTGGTCCATTAGTATTTAATGCTGCAGTCTCACAAGAACAAGATAGTGATGAACTTTTATCAGAAGGGGAACTGGAACACATCAATCATTTGGCTGGTGAAAGAGTAAGTTTTTAATTATTGACCTAAGCAAGTCATTAAAAGGCTTATTTATTTTACCTTGATTGGGGGTATAGCCAATCAATCCCAACAGGCAGCGACCTGTATAAACATGCTATGGATAAATGGAGGATGAAAATAAATGGAATGGATTAAAACTATACTAGAAAAATACCGCAAAGAAGACGGGACGGTTGATATTGAAAAAGCCATGGCCGAAATAAATGCGGAATTTCCAAAAAATGCGGTGCCAAAAAGTGAATATAACGACAAAGCCAATCAACTTAAAGAAGCGAACAACACGATTAATCAATTAAAGCAAAATAACCAAAGCAATGAGGATTTACAGAAGAAAATCCAAGACTATGAAACTAAAATTCAAAACTTAGAAAAGGAAGCACTTGAAACAAAGAAGATATTTGCTTTGAAAGAGGCATTAACAAAAGCAGGGGCAACTGATGTTGATTATATGCTTTTTAAATTAGGTGATGTCGAAGTGGACAAGGATGGCAATATCAAGGACCTTGACAATAAAGTGAAGGCTTTGCAAGAAGCGAATCCATCATTTTTTGAGACTAAACCAGGTGAAAGTCAACAACATCAGCAACAACCCGGGGCGCCCGGATATCAAGTGATTGACAACAAATTGGACAAAGGTAAACCAAGTGATCCAGCTGCAGAGGCAACAGCAGCATTTGAAGCTGCACTAGGAATCAAGAATGAATAATTAAGGGAGGAAATACAACATGCCAAATACATTAGAATATAGTAAAATTTTTCAACCATCTTTAGACAAACAAGTCGTTCAAGAGTCTACAACAGGATGGATGGAGTTAAATAGTAATCTAGTAAAATACAATGGTGGTAATGAAGTTAAACTGCCAAACATTGTCATGGATGGTCTAGCAGACTATGACCGTACTAATGGTTTTGTTGGTGGAGATGTTACTTTAGAATGGAAAACATACACGCTTACACAAGATCGCGGTCGTTCATTCTCTATCGATGCAATGGATGTAGATGAAACTAACTTTGTTGTAACTGCAGGAACAGTAATGGGAGAATTCCAACGGACTATGGTTATTCCTGAAATTGATGCTTATCGTTACAGCAAACTCGCCTCTTTAGCAATTAGCGCTGGTCAAAAACGTGAATTTGCATTAACTCCAGATACAGATACAATTGTTAAAGAGTTACTCGCCGATTTAGCAGCAATGGAGGATGTTATCGGTGCAAAACAAGTAATTATTACAATGAATCCTATCGTTGCAGCACAATTAGGAAGAGATGCAAAAGAATATGTATCAAAAACTATGCTTCAAAAAGGCGCTTTGTCTACAGAAGTTCAATCTTTTAACGACAATCCAATTGTCAAAGCACCAAGTAAACTATTAAAAACAGCATTCACTTTCTATGATGGAACAACTACTGGACAAGAAGCAGGTGGTTTCACAAATGCAGCTGGTGCATTAGATATTAACTGGTTAATTTCTACCAAAGATGCGCCAATCGCAATCAGCAAAACTGATAAAGTTCGTACATTCGCACCAGATGTGAACCAAAAAGCAGACGCTTGGAAGATTGACTACCGCAAATATCATGATTTATGGGTACCGGCAAGTAAATTAACTAGTATTTTTGTTAATACAAAACCTGCGGCTCCTGAGGCATAAGAAGGAGGAAGTGTTACATGGAAATGACAGAGTATAGGCTTTTAAATGTTGTTCGTTATACTGATAATGAGGTGAAAGCGCGACAATTAGAAGCGTTGGGATTTAAAAAAGTCGAAAAAGAAGATAAGAAAGCAACGATTAAGAAACAACCAGCTAAGAAAGAGGGATAATCGACATCCCTCTTTTTCTTTTGAAATGAGGTGATGGAATGATTATTACTCTTGAAGAAGCACAATCCATTGATCCAAATATCACTCAAGATGACCTAGATGCCTTCGAATCTAGTATAAGAGAGTTAACCAACAATAGTTTCCAAAACAAATATGTTCGGTTTAAACATGTTTCTATCGAAGCGCCAAACACCATTCGTACTAAAGAACATATTAAAGGCATTCGAATTGGCGACACCGTAGAGGTTAATTATTCGCCATTTAACGATGGTTTATTCGTTGTGGATGAAATACTCGAGAACACAATAAAAGTTCAAGGTGAGCCATTTATTGATGAATTAGGCAATAAAAATTTAATGGTCACATTAGTTAAGTACCCACCAGATATAAAACGAGGTGTTAAGAAACTAATTGAGTACGACAAAAAGATGGCCGGCAAAATAGGTATCAAATCCGAAACCATTAGTCGTATGAGTACCACATATTACGATATGACAGCAACCGAAAACACTGACGGATATCCATCAGCTTTACTTTCCTTCCTCAAGAAGTATGAAAAAATGAGGTGGGGTTAATGAATACTTTTCAAATACAACAATTGACACAAATTGATGATGGAATTGGCGGATATATTGAGGACTGGACATTGTTTAAAGAAGTTCAAGGATATCTAGATTTAGTAACAGGTACAGACCTAAATTCCGTCCAGAATGCCATCATTGAGCAATCAACTCACCTTTTAATTATTCCTGAATTTACAGTAGGAATAACTGACAAAATGCGCGTAGTGGACGAAAATAAGCGTTACTATACGATTACCTATAGTGATGATCCAATGGGAGTACATCATCATAACGAAATCTATTGTAAGTTTGGTGGTGTATTGGATGGAATTTGAGGATAAATCAAGTGTAGTAAAGAAGGCATTAAAACTTGCAGCAGTAAAATCAATGGAAAGTGCTTGCCTTTTAGTTGAAGGACAAGCCAAAGCACTGGCGCCGGTTGGTAATACCGCGGAATTAAGAGATAAAATCAATCATAAAGTATTTGAACAAAATGGAAAAATTGTTGGTCAAGTCGGTTCTCCTTTGATGTATGCCATATATGTAGAGTATGGGACTGGTGAGTTCGCGGAAAACGGAGCCGGAAGAAAAGGCGGATGGGTGTATCAGGACCCATCAGGCGAATGGTTTTTTACTTGGGGAATGGATCCACAACCATTTTTACGTCCGGCATTTAGAAGTAATAAAAAGCAAGTGATAAAAATAATCGGCGATAAATTTAAAACCTCTTTCAAGGGGGTTAAAGGTAATGATTGAATTCGTACAAGAGTTAACAAAACAGTTTAGAGCAGTTACTCCGGAAAGCTATCATGAAAAAAATCGAAAATCAACTGTTACTTATCCATACCTGACATTTGATTTTGATACCGAATCATTAGAAAGAAATGTTGAAGGCTTTGATATTGATGTCGATATTTTCGACAACAGTCCCAGCTACACGAACATATTTACTGTTGAAGGACAACTAAGGGCACATTTTAAAGATTTAATCATACTAACAGATGACTTGTTAATGCGTTTCAATTTTTTGCGCTCAACAAAGATTTCAACCGGTGACGATTTGATTAAACGGAGAAATTTACAAATTTACTGCAAGGTAGATTGGAGGAATAAATAATGGTATTAAAGAAATCGGGATATTCAAGCACTACCGCAAAGAATTACATTATTGACGCAGGCGTTGTTTATACAAATGTCACTTTTGACAGTGTTAGTGGCGATTTTACGGGCACGTTGCAGGGCGCGACAGCAGGCGGTGTTACATTAACCATTGAACAATCCTATCGAGATATTGAAATTGATGGTGCAACAAAAATGAAAGTGAAAGGAAATAAGGTTCTTGAATCTGCAAATGCAACCATCACTGCAAATATGAAAGAACTAACCGCAGAAAACATTCGTAAGTCTTTGAATGGTTCAATAAGAGATGCGGCAGCAGATGAGGCACCTGCTGGATATAAAGTGATTGAATCAAAGCTAAATGTTGATGATGATGATTATATTACGAATATGGCTGTTGTTGGTCGGTTAAGCGGAACAAACAAGCCGATTATCGCTATTCTTGATAACGTGTTATGCACTTCAGGCCTTGAATTAGGTACGGAAGACAATAACGAGGCCGTCGTAGAACAAACATATGAAGCACATGCAACTCCTGAACAATTAGAAGCTGAAAAATTCCCGTGGAGAATCTTGTATCCTGGTGAAACAACAACTGGTGCATAAGGAGGAACTAATGTATGGTACATGAAATGCGAGAGTTGAGGGGTGACGATTTGTTCACACTTCTTTCAATTGTTGGAAAATTAGATATCAAAGATGATTTTATAAAAATTTTCGAAAAGAACAGCGGTGCAAGTGCAAATAGTGAAACGGATGCCGAAAAAAGAGGTATGGAGGCGGCAGCCAATTTACTTCAAACCGTTCTAAAAAATATTGGTACCGTAAAGGATGATATTAATACATTGCTTGCAGATCTATGTGGTGTAAACACGAAAGAAATTAAAGAACTAGGATTAAAAGATTATACGACTTTGTTAATAAATTTCTTCAAAAAACCTGAACTAAAGGATTTTTTTACATCTATCGCCTCCTTACTGTAAATCAAAATGAAAACATGGAATTCAAACTGAAAGATATATTGTTTAAGAGATATGGAGATCCGTTATCCTTGCTAAAAACGTATTCCTTAGCAAGCCTAGCGGATTTTATTTTGTATTTATTTGATAAGGATGTAGAGGACAGCCTTTGGGAAACGTGGTTACACAAGTATAGTAAAAAGAGTTTTCCTGATTTTAAAAAGGAACATTATAAAGATATGTATAGGCCAAAGAACAAGCTATTAAGCAAAGAGGAAGAACAAGCGGCCATCAATAATGCCATGAAGTTTATCAAGCCTGTTAACAAAGGCGGTGAGAACGCAAATGAATGAGATCTTTAAGCTTTTTGGAACAATAGGTGTCGATACATCTAACGCAGAAAAAGGTATAGATAGTACTGTTGGTAAAGCCAAAGACGCAGGTAGCAAAATTACAGGTTTTTTCAAAAAAGCCGCTATTGCAATAGGAACTTATTTTGCAGTTGATAAATTAGTTAATTTTGGTAAAGCATCTATCGAAGCTGCGGCAAGCGCGAAGGCTATACAAGCACAATTTGACCAAGTATTTGGTAATGTTGGCGATCAAGCTCAAGATACAATTGATGGAATGGCAAAAGAGTTTGGTATGTTGCCGAACAGAATTAAACCATCATTTACCAGTGCTACATCTATGTTTAAAGGCTTAGGATTAAGCACAGAAGAAGCCATGACACAAGCTAAGACAGCAGTAACAATGGCAGCAGATGCAGCCGCCTTTTATGACATGAGTTATGAAAATGCTAATAGTGCTTTAAATTCGTTCATAAAAGGTAACTATGAAGGCGGTGAAGCCATCGGACTATTTGCAAATGAAACGCAAATGGCTTCTTGGGCGGCTAAAAATCTAGGCTTAGACTGGAATAACTTAGATGAAGCCGGCAAACAAGTAGCGCGTCTACAATTTGCCCAAGCGATGCAAGAAGCCGCAGGAGCAACCGGACAAGCGAGTCGAGAATCTGATGGTTATGAAAATCAGTTAGGTAACTTAAAACAAGCCTGGACAGATTTTAAGGCAGTTGTAGGGGAACCTATTTTAGGTACTGCAGTTGCAGGCCTTCAAAATGTCACAGGTTGGCTACAAACAGCCGGACAAAAAGTGCAAGATTTTCAAGGATGGCTGGGGAATCTAAAAGATGACATTACGAGTTCCACAGCCTTTACTTCATTGCGTGATGTTTTTCAAGAAATCTCTGATAAGGTTCAAGGCTTTTTTGACAAGGTTAGTGAGAGTGGTGTTTTTGATACCTTCGTACAAAAGATGGGAGAATTGAAAGATGACGTTCTAGCCATTGACTTTAACAAATTAGCAACAGATGCATCAAACTTTTTAAACGCGATTCTACCACTTGTAGCTGGAATTACAGGTGCTGCCGCGGCATTTGGCATATATACTTTAGCTTTACACGCTAAAAGTGCAGCTGAAACCATAGCAATTGTTAGTATGTATGCAATGGATGCAGCAGGGAAAGTACTAGGAGCAACAATGGCTTTTTTAACTAGTCCAATTGGAATAGTAGTTGTTGCTATTGGTGCACTGATTGCAATAGGTGTCTTGTTATGGCAAAACTGGGACACTATTAAGGCAAAAGCTGGAGAATTGAAAGATAATGTTGTAAATAAAATAACTGAATTGAAAAATGGATTTGTAAATAAAGTAAACGAACTCAAAGACGGGGCAGTAAATAAATTTAACGAGTTACGTGATAAAGCAGGGCAAGTGATGGAAAAAGCTAAAGAAAAAATCTTATCACCAATTCAAAAAGCTCGAGATAAAATTGGCGAAATTGTTGATAATATTAAAGGTTTTTTTTCGGGTTTGAAATTGAAGTTGCCAAAAATAGAAATGCCAAAACTACCTCATTTTAGTTTGAAAGGTGAATTTAGCCTAAAGCCACCATCTGTACCAAAATTAAGCGTAGACTGGTATGCGGATGGCGGTATTATGACAACTCCAACTCTATTTGGTTTCAATGGCAGAAATGCAATGGTTGGCGGTGAAGCTGGACCTGAGGCCATTTTACCTTTAAATGATGAGACGTTAGGTGCGATTGGTAGAGGTATAGCTGCAACAATGAATTCGAACCAATCGAATAGACCAATTGTACTGATGTTAAATGATAAAGTATTAGGGCAGGTCATTGGTGATGTTTCTGACCAAGAAGGTGGAGTAAAAATTAGAAGGATTGACAGGGGGCTTGCTACGTGATGTATGGTATTAAATATTTAGGCAAGCATTCCTATAGTGATTTAGGTATAACAATGGCTCCGGGACGTGAAATTGGAATCCCAAACAAGAAGAAAATTCTTGTCAGTATACCATTTTCTAATGAAGAGTTCGATTTTAGTGAAATTTATGGGTCACAGACATATGAGCCAAGAACATTAAAATATCCTTTTAATATTCAAGATGCGACAAAAGAGCGAATGATTACCAAGAAAACAAAAATACTCAATTGGCTCATGAATAGTCATGGAAAGCAACCATTATATGATGATGCATATCCAGGCTATTATTTTTTAGCCGAAATTGAAGGAAGTACATCGTTTTCTGAGAACTGGGCAGATGGAATATTGACGGTAACATTTAAGGCTTATCCGTTTATGATAGCTGAATTACCAGAAGGGAACGATATCTGGGATAGTTTTAATTTTGAGTTAGACGTTGCGCAAATAGTTGATTTTGAAGTCAGTGGTAATATAGAAGTTACACTAATAAACGCTGGGGTACCTGATGTGATTCCAGAAATAACTTGTTCCAGTCAAATGACAATTATAAAAGATGGTATATCCTACACAATTGTACCCGGAATAACAAAAGATGAAGACTTTATGCTAAGAAGTGGAGAAAATGCAATAAAAATAATCGGCAATGGTACAATCTCCTTTAAATTTTTTAAGGAGTTGATCTAGTTTGTACAAAGTAACAATTATAAATGACGGAGTTGAAACAGTCGTCCACAGCCCTTATGTAAATGATTTAAAACTATCATCTGGAACCATTAAAAGGGAAATTAATAAAATAGATTCATTTAATTTTTCTTTTTACCTTAACAACCCTGCATACGGAAAGATTAAACCATTAAAGACACTGATTAATGTCCTTAATTTAAAGACAGGTAAATATGACTTTGAAGGTCGTGTTTTAGGTCCATCTAAAAATATGGATTCGAGTGGCTTATTTGACGAATCTTATGAGTGTGAGGGAGAACTTGGTTACTTGCATGATTCCCAACAAAAACACCGAGAATTTAGAGGTAGTCCGTTAGAATTATTAACTGACATTCTAAACTATCATAATAGCCAGGTTGAAGATTATAAGAAGTTTTATGTTGGTAATGTTACGGTTGAGGACCCAAACGATTATATTTATGTTTATACGTCAGCTGAACAGGACACATATGAAACAATCAAAGATAAACTTTTAGATCGATTAGGTGGCGAACTCCAAATTCGTAAGGAAAACGGGGTTCGCTTTTTAGATTATCTAGTTGAAGTAGGTGAACAAAAAGATACTGAAATTAGACTTGCTAAAAATTTAATTAGTATGAGTGTGGACGTTGATCCGACTGAGATTGTAACAAGGTTAACGCCATTGGGTACACGAATTCAATCAGAAGACGAAACTGCAACAGGCGCTTCAGAAGCTAGATTGACGATTGAAACAGTGAATAATGGCATTCCTTATATTGATAGGGAAGATTTAATTGCTGAGTTTGGAATTCAAGGCGGTTCCGTTACTTGGGATGATGTAACGGATCCAAACAATTTGTTAAGTAAAGGACGAACATATTTATCAAGTCAAAAAACATCACTAAACCAATATAAAATAGCAGCATTAGATTTATTTTTAATTGGCTTAGACATTGACTATTTAGATGTCGGTAACTCTTATCCTGTGATAAACCCGGTTATGGGGATTGATGAAAGGTTACGGATTATTGGTAAGTCCATTAATATTAACGAGCCACAGAACAGTGATTTAACTATCGGTGATAAGTTTAAAACGCTGTCCGAATACCAATCGGATGCCAATAAATCAGTAAAGCAAGTGGTTGACCTACAAAATACCGTTAGCCGTCAATCCCAAACCATTGCTGCTTTAAAAACCGAATTAACAGCCGTTGATAACGCTGTACAAGAAGTGCAACAGGCTTTAACTGAAAACGATATACCTGCACTGGAACAAGCTGTTATAGACTTGCAAACAGCGATTACAAACCTAAATGATGCTATTGACGAAATACCAGACTATGGTCCAGTTACAACCACAACTGATGGACTCATGACAGCGACTGATAAAGTGAAATTAAACAAAATTACAGTCGTAAATGAGGTCGATTTGGATGATTTAGTTGCGAGGATTGAAGCACTAGAAGGTGTGAACAATGCCTAAAATAAGCGAATTGGCACAGAAAATCAAAGAATTAAGTGAACAATTAGTCATCAAAGTAAGTCAAAACAAGGAGGTCATAAAAGATGGCAATACCGGAAAACATTGAACAACTGGCAAATGATATAAGGACTAAAATATATGGAAGAGAAGTACGTGAAGCGTTGGCAAGTGGAATTGAAGCTGCAGGAAGTATAGCAAATGATGCGGACGTAAGAAGTAAAGAGACTGAAACAAAACAAAAAAGCCTAGAGAAAAAATATGATGAGCAGATTGCAAACATGTCACTCGAAAATCCGAGTGTAGCTGAGGTAGTAGATGCTAGAGTGTCCGGCTACGATGGACAAAACTTTGATACTATCGGTAAACGGATGGATAAAGTTGATGCACAGTTGGCAAGAACAAGTAATGAAATAGTAGAAGCCCGTGGCGGAGAGACAGTTTTAAAAAATAGATTAGATAAAGTAGACCAAAAATACCAAGATGTTACCACGCAGTTGGCTGAAACCTCGAAGAAACTAAAAGATAAAATCAGTATATTAGAGTATGAAGAATTAAAAATTGTAACAGCGACTGGTTATGACTATTCTCCTTGTTTTCAAGCTGCTGTTGATAATGTTGAAGAATTTGGAACAGTACTACTTCCTAAAGGTGAGTTTGAATGTCGTTCAAACATTACAATAAATAAAACCATAACAATTCAAGGTATGGGGCGTGATGATACAACGTGCTTGGTGTATTCAACAACTGGAACTGGTTTCATCAATTTCCTAGCTCAAAAATGCAAATTGTATGATGTTGGTTTCTATTATCCAGAACAAGTCCGCACAAATGCAGAGTTAACAGCTAATAATGGAAGTCCAAAAGCCTACCCTCCAACATTATACGGCAATGGATATTATGCAATCATTGAACGTGTCAACTTAGGTAATGCATATATTGGTATGGATTTCGGTGTAGAAGATGGTTTAGGTACTGTTTTGCATAGCGCAAGTTCTATCACATTAAAAGATATTATCGGTACACCATTATACAGAGGGTTAAAATTGGATGCATGTCGGGATGTTCCTAAGATTACAGACATCCATTTTAATCGCAATATTTACGCTGGAACATCAAAAGAATTTGAATCGAATGTGTATGGATGGATTAAAAATTACGCTTATGCTTTTTGGTTTGGTAGAGTTGATTTCGGGACTATTCTAAGAGCGTTTGCATATGGTTACAATCGTGGCGTAGTTATGCAATCATTAGTATCTACCGGCTCATCAGATAGACTATACTTTGAGTCTTGCCAGTTTGATAAATGTGTCTATCCATTGTGGTTACAAAATTTCCAAGCAACAGTGTATTTTGATAAATGTACATTTGTTGGTGATGGCACTGGATATATTAACATCTATAATACTGGAACAGAAAAAGATTTAGTCGTATTTTCCGAATGTTTATTTGATAGTTATGATAATCAAGCAATCCTTACGAAAGCTAATACGAATTTTAATAATTGTTCATTCACTAATTGGGGGAAAGCTGGTGGAGTTTATGATGCAATCAGGAACCCTGAAATTGGAAAAACTGTGATAATCGACAGTTGTATGTTCGATGGTTCGGGTGGAGCTAATTGTCGAGGGTTTTTTAATGATGATGTTGACAACTTTTTTATTGTCAAAAACTCTACATTTAAAAACATGATAAATCAAGGAGCTTATCGGGTTACGACTGGAAAAGTGATTGACGAAAATAACAAATTTGAAAACGTAGTTAATGCCAGAAACCAAATCTCATTCATTACGGAGGCTCATGTTTACAAGGGAGACAAAGCCCCGACAACTGGAACATATAAAAGAGGAGACATTGTGTTAAACAATGCACCAACGGCAGGCAATGTTTTTGGATGGGAATGTATTGCAGGTGGTTCTCCAGGAATGTGGGTACCTTTAGGACAAGTTGGTAATAAAACCACTGGTTCTAGTCCGATAGGTTCAGTGACGCCTTTTTTCGTTGGCGAGGAAATTTTAGATACTACGAATAAAATATGGTATAAAGCTACAGGACTTACTTCTTCTGATTGGGTAGCGTTGAATTAATAAATAAATAAAATTCCCAATTGTTATATTACAATTCTTTCTATATACTAAATACTAAAGTAATTTAAAATAACGAGGTGGGAATTTTGTCGTTTGATTTTACACAGTTATTATTTTTTGTTTTGTGGTCTTTTGTAGTTTTGGGGTTTATTTTATGGTTTGTCAACCTGTATTTAAAAAGGAAATTAGTTACAGTTCTTTCGACAACTGTACTAATGAAAATCTTTATCCCATTAATATTAATGTACCCCTTTGCTTTTTCAAAAAAAAATATAATGTCAACAGGGACAACGGGTTATAGGATGTACATCAATGAGGTTAATAATGTTTTTATTATTTCTCTGATAGGTATTGCATTTTTTGCAATAGGTTCTTATGTTGCTACGAAGATAAAAACAAAACATCCTATAATGAATAATTTTTCAAAAGCATATTATTCATTATTAAACACTAAAACACTGTTTATGTTCTTAATTTGTTTGGTGGCGATATTTTTATACATGTTTAAAATCGGCTTTTCTGATAGCTTTTTTTTCGGCGGAAGAAGTTTCGCAATGGAGAATACAACAGTAAGGCCAATTTCTAATTTCTTTTATACAGCAGGAACCGTTTTTCTAATGTTAACTTTAACTAAATATTATCAACAAAAGACAAAAATACTACTGTTTTTTGTATTGATAGCTTTGTTTATGGCTTTAACACAAGGGACTCGTGGGGCAGTACTTAATTCAATATTAATGTTTGTTTTTATGTATTATAATATTAATGGAAAAACTCGAAAAGGGAACTTCCTAAAATTTTCTTTTACAGGGATACTACTTTTAGTCATAGCTATGTATCTAGGAGAAGTTAGACAAGGTGTATATAACTTCATTACTGCGATGGTTAATTCATCTGATAAAATTATATATGGTAATAACTTTTCTGATTTGAGGGATTTTGCTTGGGTTAAATCATACTGGGATGAGAACTTTTTATATGGAAAAACAATTATATCAGGACTACTAGCTTTTATTCCAAGTTCTATTTTAACTTTAAGATCCAAGTGGGGTTTAGGTATTTTCACTGTCACAACAATAGGGTATGACACAAGTGTTCACCCTGGACTAAGACCTGGTATATTCGGTGAAGCGTTCTTTAATTTTGGGATTTTAGGCGTTTGCGTAGCTGGTTTTATGTATGGATTCGTTATAAATATGATTAGTCGATATGTACAGGAAATTATAAACACATCGACATCGAAAAAAGAAATAATATACAAAACATCTTTAGGTTATCTGATTTCTGGATTAATATTTAATTTTATGATAACAGCAGGTTTCTTTACTGTTTATGTTAACTTGTTAATACTATTTATTGGTTTTGTATTATATGCATTTAGGAAAAAATATAATTATAATAGAATTAAAAAACCTAGAAAAAGGTATAGAATTACATGGTAATTAAAACAGCGTTGGAAGAAATTGCGCGGTAAGTGGGGACATCGAAAGTGTCTGTATTGAGTGGACACTTTTCTTTTGTGTAAAAAAAGGAGTTTTGCCCCTTTTTGTCGAATTGTGTTTGTAAAAGGGGGTGAAATGATTGAGTAAAATAGAACAGTTAATTAAAGATGGTCATGAGGTTGTTGAAAGAAATAAACATGAAGCTCTATATAGTGGTCATTATGTTTCCGGTGTAGAATATGAAGAATGGATTGCCAAGGTTGTTTTATTCATGGAAGATAACAAGGATAAAATCCCGGAATTTCTATACGAACGAGTAATTGAAGCTGCTAAATCAGCTGTAGGGAATGGAACTGAACATTTTGACAGAATTATTGGTGTGTTAAAGAGTTTATCTGAAAGAGAAGAGTTTCAAGAAGTTTAAAACCAAGCATCCTTCGGGGTGCTTTTTCTTTTGGGTGGTGATGCCCGTTCAAATACTAATTTTTAAACACCGAAACGGTGTTTTTTATTTTGCCTACAAAAGGAGGATCAAAATGGAACAAGCATTTAAAGTTATAGCGACCGCCCTCGGCGGTTTAGTTGGTTACTTATGGGGAGGGTGGTCAACTCTAATGGGTATTTTACTTGCATTTGTATTTATTGATTATGCGACTGGGTTATTTGCATCGGCTCTCGAAGGAAGGCTATCTAGCAAAGTAGGTTTTAAAGGGATTTTTAAAAAGGTCATGATTTTTGCGATTGTTGCAGTTGCACACTTGATTGACGAAGCATTAGGTGGTCAAAACGATATTTTCCGTGATGCAACGATCTTTTTTTACTTAGCAAATGAACTGTTATCCATCTTAGAAAATGCTGGACGAGCTGGGTTACCCATACCAGATAAATTACAAAATGCAGTTGATGTATTAAAAAACGATAAAAAAGGGGCATAAAGCTGACTTAATTAAGTCGGCTTTTAATTTTATAAAAAAGGAGAGGATAAATAATGGTTAAAATTTTTATTGATCCGGGACACGGTGGTTCGGACCCCGGTGCAGTTGGTAATGGCATCAGTGAAAAAAATGTGACTTTACAAATTGCAAATCAAATTCAGCAAATTTTATTGAATGAATACCAAAATGTTTCTGTAAGAATGAGTAGAACGACGGACCAAACCGTTAGCTTAAATGCAAGGACATCTGCCGCAAACAGCTGGGGAGCTGATTTTTATTTGTCCGTTCATATAAATTCCGGTGGCGGAACCGGTTTTGAAAGTTATGTATATCCGAATGTAAATGCATTAACAAAAAGTTATCAGAAAGCCATCCATGAAGAAGTGGTTAAACAAATAGATTATCGTGACCGGGGACAAAAGCAGGCAAATTTTCACGTGTTAAGAGAATCAAATATGCCGGCACTTCTAACTGAAAATGGTTTTATCGACAATGTAACGGATGCAAATAAATTGAAGGATCCTGCATATATTAATCGGATTGCACGGGGACATGTGAACGGCTTAGCGAGGGCGTTTGGGCTTAAATCAAAAGCAGTACCACAACCGGCGCCACAAACGGGAGACATTTATATTGTTCAGCCTGGCGATACGCTTTGGGGGATTGCCAAAAAGTATGGTATGACCGTCGCCGAATTAAAATCCCTAAACGGGTTGACTAGTGACATAATCCATCCTGGTGACGTTTTAAAAGTCAAAAAGTCGACCGGAACAACAGATTTTAAGGTTGGCCAAAAGGTAAAAGTTAAATCAAGTGCAACGCATTATGCGACTGGGCAATCCATCCCATCTTGGGTAAAAGGTAATATGTATACTATCCAGCAAGTTAAGCCTGATAGGGTATTACTTAAGGAGATTGTTTCGTGGGTGTATAAAAGTGACGTGGATTAAAAAAAAGGGGGGAGCGAATCCCCTCTTAATCTTCAACAACCCTTATTTTTAAGTTGTCATATTTCCCGGGGATGACTTCCCCGTCGGTAAGAAACACCTTGCTACCTGACGGAGAAATAAGGTACATCCCGTCATACCTTCCCCGATAGTAACAATGTTTGGAACTCCAACCTTCTGTTAAAATTTTATTGATTTTGTATAATTCGTCGAAAGCGTAGTCCCGCTTCCAAACATCCTCAACATCCAATAAGCATTCTTCCCGGTCGTTTAGTATCACTTTAATTTTCATTATTCGTTTTCCTCCTTTGTTTTTGGCTCTCCATATACTTCTCTCATGGCTTGTTCTGACACCAACCACACCTTCCCGGACTGTCGGACTAGTCCAGTCCCGAGGTACTTTTTCAATTTACCACGGTTGATTGACTGCCTAACTTCACCGTCAGGAAGTCCCCATTTTTCGTTTGCTTCGCTTGCGGTTATCATATTGCCTTTTAGGCTTGAGGCATATAGCGACCCAAGCACGTAAAATGTTGAATGCTTTATGCTGTATTCCTCATCGCCTATCAAATTTTTGTCAATGTACTGTATGATTTCGTCATAAATGTCAATATGTCTTTTTTCAAGTGTTGACTTCATTTCTTTCAACAGGTTGTCATAGTCCCCGTAAATGACGCTCTCCTTGCCTCCGAACAGTTCAACTTTACGTGGGTTAATGATCCCCGTATCTACTAAACTCTGCCATAAAAACCCTAGGTAAAACACCGCTTTTTCACTGTTTGTTTTAATTTGCTTATATGGTATTTCAAGCATTTGTTTTTCCTCCTTTATTATACACGTTTTAGTGTAAACTTTATATCTTTATTATACACGTTATAGTGTAGGAGTCAATAGGTTTTTTAAAAGAATTATTTCAATTCTGTAATGATACTCACTTTGTTTCCGTATCGGGTGATTCCTTTTTCCTTTGCTAACCAATCCGGAATGGTAATTTTTGCTCCTTCCATTTTTACTTGGCTTTTGGGAAGCCAGTATGAATATTTTCCTGATTGTTCATTTTCAACCTCACCATCGTAAATTTCATAGGTTGTAAATTCAACAACAATTTCAATTGCTTTTTCGGTTTCTTTTCTGATTTCAACGGATGTGCTGGTTTTTACTTCTTCCTCGTCCTCTTTGAAATTGATAATTTCTTGTTGACCAATTAATAGTTCAAGATGTCTCTCAGTTGAAATGCCTTGATAATTATATCCGAGTTCATCTAATTCATTCCAAAAGTTTTGATCGTCGCTCCAGCCTTTAATCTTCATTCCGATTTGTAACATTTTCATTTCCCCTTTCAATTTTTACACGTTTGCGTGTTCCCTTATAATTTTATTATACACGTTTTCGTGTAATAGTCAACACTTTTTATATATTTTTTAATTTATTTTGGAAAGGATTTTCCCCAAGCCCGTCGAAAATTTATAAATGAAAGGAGTGGATACCATGCTACCTGTCGAAAGAGAATTGTTCAGGCGAAAAGGAAAAGTTATCGAACTCTACAAAATGGACGACGGCACATACAAGGCATTTGCTACTGAACACTTTGACACAGATGACGAGATCGTCGGGGTAGGGGAGAGCGACGACAGAGAAAGTGCTATAAAACTCGCCTTACAGGACTTATATATCGAAACAAAAAACACCCGGTGAGGGGTGTTATTTTTTTATGAATAGATCCGTAATATCATTACTATTGTACAGCACTTTTTCGACATATTTTTTAAAATACCTTTAATTAAACAAAAAAGTTAATTCCACAAGTACACTTTAGTTGCTGAAACCCTGCCGACATTTTGCCGACGAAATTTTTGGTTTATGATATTTTTTAATGGTTCATAAAAGGTAATGAATATTGTTAAATAAAGCTTTTTATATTTTGTTGTTACCTGATTTTTCCCACACCATCTCCATGGTAAGGAAGAGGTCATCGGTTCGAGCCCGATTGGAAGCTTTTTAATAGTGTAAATTAAATGCGGTTTCGGTATTTATTCGAAACCGCTTGTTTTTATAACTTGATATGGATATCTTTAACATGTTTCAAAAAAGTATATAAAAAACCCACCTTTTAAATGCTACCTTCGTCCTAATGCCTTCAAATTATTAGTCCAGTAAGACAGATTAACATTTAAGGAATAAGATAAATATCAGAAAATAAAAACTTACTATCTTCTCTTTACAATCATGCGCATTCTTTATATAATAATAAGCGTCAACTTGCGTGAGTAATTTATTGTGGCCCCTTGGTCAAGCGGTTAAGACACCGCCCTTTCACGGCGGTAACACGGGTTCGAATCCCGTAGGGGTCACCATTTGGAGGTTTAGCTCAGCTGGGAGAGCACTTGCCTTACAAGCAAGGGGTCGGCGGTTCGATCCCGTCAACCTCCACCACTTTTTCTTTTAAAAATAATATTGACCAATATTATTACTCTTTAACAAGTTTTTACCAAGTATGTTGGTTTGCTTTGATACACAAATTTTGCTAAAACGAGAAAAGGATTAGGTCAATAAAAGAAATCTTTATTAAAGACACAAAGTTATTTGCCGACTTAGCTCAACTGGTAGAGCAACTGAATCGTAATCAGTAGGTTGCGGGTTCAAGTCCTGCAGTCGGCATAGCTCCATAATTAACATAAATGGAGGGGTAGCGAAGTGGCTAAACGCGGCGGACTGTAAATCCGCTCCCTCAGGGTTCGGCGGTTCGAATCCGTCCCCCTCCACTATAAAAACATATTGGGCTATAACCAAGCGGTAAGGCAACGGACTTTGACTCCGTGATTCGTTGGTTCGAATCCAGCTAGCCCAGTCATTTTATTCAAAAGATAAAAAATTTATGATGTTAAAGGGAGTAAATTTGTTTTTATCTTAATTTAAAAAATTTGTGCGGAAGTAGTTTAGTGGTAGAACATCACCTTCCCAAGGTGAGGGTCGCGGGTTCGAGTCCCGTCTTCCGCTTATATTGCGAAAAACATTAAAAAAGGCGAATCTTGAATATTCAAGGGTCGTTTTTTTGTGGAACAATTTTTTATCGTTCCACAGGCAACTAATAGGCAATTTCCTATTTTTCGGTTCGACATAACCACTATAAAAACTAAATAAGAAACGAATCCGTGGAAAAAATAGATTCAGACATGTGCCAAACTATCCTTAAGAAAAGCCTAAGCGATCAAAATTAATTAACAACCACATCAAACTGTCCTTAAGAAGTGATCTCGCTTGCCGGACAAAATACGGTCAGAGTGGCGCTAAACTGTTACACTTTCAATTATTATATGTCCATAAGTAAATATGAATTTACTGAAGTTCTGTGGGATAAACCCAATAATCTTTTTTGTTCAAGTTGATATTTTTGTGCTTTTTCAGTGACCTTACTACGGATTTTTCAAACGAGAAAGCCCATCGTCTTTAGACATGGGATGATAGTGAGTCTTGCAATTTCAGTTGTGATGTAATTTGGTTAATGAACAGGTTTTGAAACGAGCCTTAGACGAACGTTAAAGTGGCACAACAGTGCGAGCTTTGTTCGTGAAAGTCTTATCGAAAGAAACCAGTGTCTCTATGTTGTAATTATTCATTAGAAATAATGAATAATTAGAGTATAGAAGAAGTTTGCGTAGATAAGAACCTGCCGATTTTAGTCGTACAGAGTTTCAGAAACACTAATCATGAAGAGGTAATACTGCTAAAGTATTATTCGTTAGTCAAGTATCGATGCCTGGTTATGAAGAAATCTGATAATGAGAACAATTTCCTGTATTCTCTAAGGTAAAGACCCTATAAACCCAATTACATTCTAAGGATATTTGTAATTTTCCGTAATTAAGAGTTTTTGGAATGACCGTTCCTTGTTGACAAGAACAAAAACCGTTACAAACATGGTGTCCCTTCAGTTGTTTTATGACAAGATCTTGATAGACCTATCCACCGGTAAAGATGCTTCGTTTCATGCCGGGTACTAAAATTGCAAGTCAAAAAGAAGGGATTTCTATAATGTAGTTTGCAGAGATATTCTAAGGACGATTCCCCTGGCAAAATTGACTGTAAAAAAAGTGATTTCCTCTTAGCTAAATGTGTCCTCGCTTTTTAAAAATTTTTCACGCTCTTCAATTAATTTTTTAAATTCCTCAATATCTTCAAGGGTGGCTTTATTCTTGATGAAACTGCGCGCTCGGGATCGTGCACTAATATAGTTAGCATAATCCTTATTTTTTTCTTGCCACTTCTTATTTGCCTCGGTTTGTTTTTTGGGCATGAAGTTTATCCCTCTCTTTCAGCCATTTTTTAACGATTGGTAAAGATACCTGTTTAAACACCGGATTAGTTACAACCATACAGCCTTAAAGCTGCGAAACATCAGAAAAAGGCACCCAGGGATAAGGAAGCATACCAAATCCGCATGACTTAATTATAAATATAACTACTTGCGAAAAAAATACAACTAAGAAAGTGATTTTTGCTAAATGAAGGGCTAAGAAATAATTTGCCCAAAATAATTTTATCACACAATTTATTTACTTTTTAGCAGCAAAAGAGCTAAAAAGTACGCAGTTTTATCGCCCTAAATATGGGCCAAAAACGCTGTAATTACAATGTTCCAAACGTTTTTCAGTGTCAAACTTGAGAAAGGAATCTACGAAAGCATTCCTTTCCTTTTCTTATAATAATTTTTCCTTGATTGCTATAATAAAAGTGTTTATTTATACCATTTTTTGCTAGGTTGAGTCATCGCTTGAAGGCATTTACAATATGTTTTAGGGGGGTAGAAAAAGATGAGAGGAAAAATTTCAATTGTGGGAGCACCGATGGATTTAGGGCAATTACGCAGGGGTGTCGATATGGGTCCGAGTGCAATCCGTTATGCGGGGGTCGTTGAAAGGCTGGAATCCCTGGGTTACCAAGTGAATGATTTAGGAGATATTGAGATTGGTAGAGATCGATTGACAACAGATCCTTTAACAGGGTTGCGAAACTTAGAAGCGGTTGTCCAAGCGAGTACAAAAATTGCAGATAAAGTCGACAAAATCATGAAAGAAGGTTCCTTTCCACTCGTACTTGGCGGAGACCATAGTATTGCGATTGGAACACTTGCCGGCATTTCAAAATATTTTAAAAGACTCGGGGTTATCTGGTTTGATGCTCATGGAGATTTAAATACACCGGAAACTTCACCATCGGGAAATATTCATGGCATGTCCCTAGCGGTCAGTCTTGGATTAGGTGAAACGACGCTTACGCAAATTGGTGGCTATTGTCCAAAAATTCAACCTGAGAATATCGTCATTATTGGTGCCAGATCATTAGATGAAGGTGAAAAAAGATTAATTAAAGAAAAAGGAATCAAAGTATATACCATGCATGAAATTGATCGTCTGGGCATTCCAAAAGTTATAGAAGAAACGATTGCATATTTTAAAGATCGTACAGATGGTGTTCATCTTTCATTAGATTTAGACGGGTTAGATCCACTTTATGCACCGGGTGTCGGCACTCCGGTAGAAGGCGGCTTAAATTACCGGGAAAGTCATTTGGCTATGGAAATGTTTTTTGAATCGGAAATGATTACGTCAGCGGAATTCGTTGAAGTGAATCCTATATTAGATGAGAAGAATAAAACGGGGATACTTGCCGTCGGATTAATGGCCTCGCTTTTTGGTGAAAGTCTATTATGAATCAGCAAAATAACCGTAAATTTTATATAATTAGTGATTAAGGGTTCTCATTTTAAAAATTAGATGGGGACCCATTTATTTTACATGTACGCCCGTATAAATTTTGAGGTAAGGATCCAAATTCCACATAACAGGTAACAGCCGGCGTGATTTTTTGTGACACAGGAAAGTACAAATTTCCGGAAATGATACATATCTCATGTAACAGGTAACCACTGCGATTTTTTTACACCATAAGTAAAAATTTCCAATAATAATACATATTGTATTTTGCAATAGAAAAGTGCAGAGAAATGCAATTAAAAATGCAGAGGTTTGCCACCCATTTAATTCCTTTTCGACAATGCGTGGGACAGTCTATAGCTCTCGCCATGAAAAGAGATGATATGGG
>Ga0207865_100560_pt1 | contig 38906 bp, 33 predicted proteins | sample HigsolmetaAR204D_FD_184836 | JGI IMG/M metagenome (GOLD analysis project Ga0207865, IMG submission 184836) | Ionic liquid and high solid enriched microbial communities from the Joint BioEnergy Institute, USA - AR20-4-D (SPAdes) (version 2) ...
CCGATAATTTGCTTGGCCAGCGATTCGTCCAGCAAGGCGAGCGCCTTCACCGCCCGGCTGATCTGCTGCTCGACCAGCTTGCCCATGCCGAGCAGTTCGTTTTGCAGGTCCTCCACCGCATTGTGGAAGTTCGATCTCGTATCCAAATTCATCGCCCCTTTACCTTTGCCAGGCCATTTAACCGAAACGGCCGGTAATGTAATCTTCGGTTCGCTGATCGGTCGGCGTCGTAAAAATTTTATCCGTCTGGTCGGACTCGATCACTTCCCCGTTCAGGAAAAACGACGTATAGTCGGAAATCCGCGCAGCCTGCTGCATATTGTGGGTGACGATGACGATGGTGTACCGCTCGCGCAGCTCGCGGATCAGCTCCTCGATCTTCAGCGTCGAGATCGGGTCGAGGGCGGATGTCGGTTCGTCCATCAGCAAAATTTGCGGATTGACCGCCAGCGCCCTGGCGATGCACAGACGCTGCTGTTGTCCGCCGGAAAGCCCGTAAGCCGACTTCTTGAGATTGTCGCTCACCTCGGTCCAGAGCGCAGCCGCCTTCAGGCTCGACTCGACGATATGGTCCAGCTGCGCCTTGTCGCGAATGCCGTGAATGCGCGGACCGTAAGCGATATTGTCGTAGATCGACTTCGGGAACGGATTCGGCTGCTGGAACACCATCCCGATGTTTTTGCGCAGCAGCTCCACGTTTACGTCGGGGGAATAAATATTTTGTCCGCTGATCTTCACCTCGCCTTCGATGCGAATGCCGTTAATCATGTCGTTCATCCGGTTCAGCGTCCTCAGCAGCGTCGATTTGCCGCAGCCGGACGGGCCGATGAAAGCCATCACCGACTTTTCCTCGATGCTCATATCGACATTTTTCAGCGCATGAAATTCGGAATAATAAAGATTCAGTTTGTTGATGCTTACGATGGACATGCCCGCGTCCCCCTTATTCAATCTATTGCTTCTTCTGATATTTATTCCGTAAAAAGATGGCGAAGGCGTTCATGCTGAGCAGCATAATCAAAAGCACGATGATGCCCGCCGCGGCGACGTTCTGGAATTCAGCCTGGGGCTGGCTCGCCCAGTTGAATATCTGGATCGGCATGACCGTGAACGTGTCGAGCGGCGAGCTCGGCAAAAAGGCGACGTAGGCCACTGCGCCGACGACGATCAGCGGCGCCGTCTCCCCGATGGCGCGGGAGAGGGACAGGATCGAGCCGGTCATAATGCCCGGCAGCGCAGACGGGAGCACGACGCGCACGATCGTCTGCCAGCGGTTCGCCCCAAGCGCGAACGAGGCGTTGCGCAGCGACTGCGGCACCGTCTTGATCGCCTCCTGCGAGGACACGATAATGATCGGCAGCACGAGCAGCGTCATCGTCAGCGCTCCGGCCAGCAGGCTGCGCCCCATGCTCAGCAGCTGGACGAACACGGTCAGACCGAGCAGGCCGTACACGATGGAAGGCACGCCGGCCAGGTTCGAAATATTCGTCTGGATCAGCCGGCTCAGCCGCGTATCCTTGCCGTACTCCTCCAGATAGATCGCGGTGGCGACGCCGATGATAAAGGTCAGCGGCGCGGTAATGACCATCAGCCAGAAGGTGCCGACCAGCGCGGCCAAAATGCCGGCGCGGGAAGGGATCCGCGAGGCGTAGCTGGTCAGGAAATCCCAGTCGAGCCAGCCTGCCCCTTGGACGAGCACTTGTATCAGCAGCAAGGCGAGCGCTACGATTCCGAAGCAGGTGGACATGAAAAACAGCTGGTGGAACAGCCTGTTCTTTCTTTTGCGTTTGGCGATATGCCGCAGTTCCCCGTTGTCAGCCATCAATATTCCTCCCTGAACTTTCTGGAAATATAGCCCGCCAAAATATTCATAAGCAGCGTCATCACAAAAAGCGTGATGCCGACGGCATAAATCGTCAAATATTCAACCGAGCCGTAGCGCGTATCCCCCGAGCTGACCGAGACGATATAAGCCGTCAAGGTCTGAATGCTCTTCAGAGGATTGAACTCCAGGTTCGGCAGACTGCCGGCAGCCAGCGTCACGATCATCGTCTCGCCTATGGCCCGCGAGAGGCCGAGCACAAAGGAGGCGACGATGCCGGAAAGCGCGGCCGGCACGACGATTTTGACCGCGACCTCGAAGCGCGTCGCTCCCAAGGCGTAAGCGCCGTTGCGCAGCGAGTTCGGAACGGCGACCATCGCATCCTCGCTCATCGAGGAGATGATCGGGATAATCATGATGCCGACGACAATGCCGGCGCTAAGCGCATTGAAAATTTCCACCTGCGGAATAAACAGCTTGAGTAGCGGAGTCACGAACGTCAAGGCGAAGAAGCCGTAGACGATCGTCGGAATGCCCGCCAATATCTCGAGAATCGGCTTGACGATGTTTCTTACCCGGGCAGGAGCGTATTCGCTCAAATAGATCGCGCTGCCGAGGCCGATCGGGATGGCGACGATGCTGGCGATGACCGTAACCATCAGCGTTCCCGCAATCAGCGGCAGCACGCCGAATTGGGCCGGCTCGAACAGCGGCGTCCATTTGGTTCCCGTAATGAAATCAAGGAACGGCACGGCGCGGAAAAAGTTGACCGATTCGAAGATCAGGATCGCGACAATCCCTACGGTCGTGAAAATGGAGATGAACGCGAACAAGGCAAGTATTTTCGGAATCAGCACATCGGATGAAATCATCTTTTTTTTCTTTGTAAAATCCGTCGTCTGCGTATTCAGTTCTGTTTCCACTGGCCATTCCCCCACGTCGCAAGGCTTCTGAATATCGGATGAAAACCGTGGCATCCCATAGCGTTCGACTATGGCACACCACGGTTGTCGCTTGCGCATTCGCTGCGCTTTTTGTTCAATTATTTCAGGGCTTCGAGGTTTTTGTTCACAACGTCTTCAGGAAGTCTGATATATTTCACGGCCTCGACGAGCTCGGCGCCTTCGCTGCTATTGTAAAATTTCAAAAATTCCTTGATGTGAGGCTGCTCGATCGCCTTTTTGGTCGGGTAAATATAGATGTAACGAGACAGCGGCGCATAAGACATATCTTCGATCGTATCGTGAGAAGGCAGAACTGCCGGAGAATTCGCATCCTTCTTGATGGCAACGGCGTTCAGCTTATCTTTGTTTTCCTCATAGTAGGAGTAGCCGAAGTAGCCGAGGGCGAATTCGTCGCCGGCCACGCCTTTCACGAGCACGTTGTCGTCCTCGGAAGGAGTATAGTCGGAACGGGATTCTTTCGCCTTGCCGTTAATCGCCTCCGTAAAGAACTCGAACGTGCCGGAAGCGGGACCCGGGCCGTACAGCTTGATTTCTTTGTCCGGCCATTCCGGACGGATTTCGTTCCATTTTTTGACCGTGCTGTCCTTGGACCAAATCTTCTTCAGTTCTTCAACCGTCATTTCTTTGGCGAACGTATTGTTCTTGTTGACGACGACCGTTACGCCGTCCAGGGCGATCGGCATCTCGACCGCTTCCGTGTTTTGCTTCGTCTTCAGCTCTTCGAGCTCTTCCGCCTTGAACTTGCGGGACATGTCGGCAATATCGATTTCGCCGGCGATCAGCTTCTTCGCGCCGTTGCCGGAGCCCGATTCGCCTACGGTGATATTGACGCCTTTATGCTTGGCCATGAACTCTTCGGCGACTGCCTGGGAGATCGGATATACCGTCGAGGAGCCGTCGATTTTGATTTCGCCGGACAGCGCCGCAGCGGAGCCGCCGCCCTCTGCCGCCGGCGCGGGATTCGCGCTTCCTTGCGTGCCTCCGCCTTGCGACTGCTGCGTGCCGCATGCGGCCATTGTCAGGGTCAATACGGCCGTTGCCAAGGCCAGCGTGCTTTTCTTTGCGATTCCTTTCAACAACTTGACCACTCCTTGAATTCGTTTTTTGTTTTTCGCTCACGGGTTTCATGTTACCGCCCGTATGTTTTCGCTATTTCATCGGTTTGTTAACGGAATGTAAAATATGACTCGGAGCTTTCGCCCGTTCACCGCGCGCTCCTATCGCGGATTCCCCAAGGTCCGACAAAACATTAACACTTCCTTTACATTAGGGAGACATAGAGTTAACCCGTGACCGGTACAATCGTACCAGGCGGTAAGCCTTAAGACTCACGCCGAAATATGCGTCATCGGGAGGGAAACTATGAAGCTTGCCAAGCTTCTCATCCATGGACTTCGGAAAGGCCGCATTCGTGTGCGTCTATCCGTGCTGGCGAAGCTCATCCTCGGCTTTGCGGCCATCCTGCTCGTCGCGGGAGGCGCATCGTTCTTCCATCTGCTGCAATTCGGAAAGATGAAGGAGCAGATCGAGTTTCAGAACAGGGAAACAGGCAAACAGCTGCTCGCCATGCAGCTCAAGCTGAAGGCGAACGAGCTGGACGCCATCAAGTCAGCGATGATCGTAACCAGGAAGCCTGATCTAGCGGCCCATTACAATGAAGGCAAAGCTATCTTCTACCAACTCGTGGAACAGACCGCAGCCACGGCCGGCAATTCGGACGAACGAAAATGGGGAGCGCGGCTGAAGAATACCGCTGAAGAATTTACGGCGGCCTTCGATCAGGCGCTGGCCATTATGAATAACCAGGCGCTGTCGGAAAGCGAGATGAACCGGCAGTTCATCGAGGTTTACAACGAATCGCAACTGTTCAAGGAGTACATCTTCGAGCTGGCGGACCAGTTCGCCCAGGCTTATAAGGAAGACGCTGAGGCTGCCGCGGCTGCCACCAGCCGGATGATCGACGGCTCCGCAAGGATCGCGGTTGCCGGAATGCTGGGCGTGCTGGCGCTATGTATCGGCATCGGCCTGATCCTGATCCGCGCGATTACGAAGCCGGTCTTCAGGCTGCAGTCGGCAGTGCAGCGAATCGCCGCCGGCGATTTGCGCCATACGATCGGCGACGCTGCGGACGACGAGCTGGGCGACCTCAGCCGCGGCTTCGATCATATGGTCGAGCAGGTGAGCGGCATGGTCGGCCGCATTCGTTGCGTGGCCGGCTCTCTGGCCGATTGTTCGCGGACGCTGACCGATTTTTCCGCTTCCACCGCTTCGGCCAATCGGGATATCGTCAAGGCGATGGAGGAGATCGCCTCCGGCGCCGCCGAGCAGGCGGAGCGGTCGGAGCATAGCGTGCGCCTCATCGCCGCTCTTAAGGAGCAGATGCGCTCGATCGCGCAGCATACGGAAACGGTGCGCGAGAGAAGCATCGAAGCAAGAGACAATACGGCGCAAGGCGCGGCGGCGATGGAGCGACTGTCCGAGGCGTCCTCTCTGTCGGAGGAACTGCTCGGCAAAGTGTGCGCCGCGATGGATTCGCTCGCCGAAAGCTCCGCGGCAATCGGCCGCATCGTCGGCACGATCGCGGACATTTCGAGCCGCACGAACGTGCTGGCGCTGAACGCCTCCATCGAAGCCGCAAGGGCTGGCAGCCACGGCCGCGGCTTTGCCGTCATCGCCGATCAGGTGCGCCAGCTGTCGAGCCAAACCGTGCAGTCGTCGCGGACGATCAGCGATTTGATTCGTTCGTTGCAGGAGAACATCGGGCGGCTCGATCTGGAGCTGAAGGAAGCGCGGCTCGCCTCCGAACGGCAAAGCGAAAGCATGCACGGCAGCATGGAGGCGTTTCGCCGCATCCGCTTATCCATGGAGGAGCTTGACCGCCAGCTGCAGGGCGTCTTCGCCGGCATCGCGGGCGTGCACGCCAAGCACGGCGAGCTGGTCGATTCCGCGCACCAGGCGGCGGGCATCGCTCAGGAGATCGCGGCAGGCACCGAGAAGGCATATTCGAGCTCCGGCGCCCAGGACGAAGCCGTCCGGCAAATCGCCGCGCAGGCGGACGACATTTTGGCGCTGTCCCGGCAGCTGTTCGAGGAAATCGATACGTTCCGCACGGCGCCCGGCTGAAGGAGAATAAGAAAACGAAAAACAACCATTATTCCTTTTTGGCGATCCAAAAGAAATAAGGTTGTTTTTCGTTCTCCCTCCTTATGTGAGCTGGCTTGCAATGACATAAGGTTCCGCCTTGTGCCCCCGGAATGCCTGTTATTGCCGAGCGGCGAGCGAACGCCAATCAGGGCGTCCTGCGCCCCGCTCAGGCCGGTTCTCTTCTCGTGCCTAACAGCAAAATATGGAAGAACCATTCGATCACGCCGATCCCTATAGCTAATACAAACATCTCGCCGAGGGTCAGCGACCAATCCATCATCGCTCCGGCCAGGAGAAAATATAGAAAAGCGAACCCGGCATCCGCAATCGAAGCGACCGCATTGCTGTTTGTGTTCCTTAGCACGACTTGATCACCGACGGCATAAGCGATCAAACTAAGCAGTACAGCCGCTACCATCGCTTGCAGGAACGTAGCCTCGGTAAACATGAGCAGGAACGGCACGACAACGACGCCATTTAACAGAAGCTTGGTGATCAGCTTTAGCACGGCTGATTTCTCTCCTTTGCTGCATGAGGATAAGCTTACTGTTCCCCAAGCCGCAGCATTCCAAACCAGATGCGCAAAAAATTCTCCCTGCCTTTTCGCTACCATCCACCGGCTTTGCCCGCATCTCCTCCAAACTTGCCCGCGCTTCCTGCATCCATTTCCTCGACGGACGCGAAGCCGCCGCCGGACAAGTACAGTAGTTCAACTCGGGATCGATGACGCCCCTAAATTGTTATTAATTTCTATTTGATCCAAAAATTTATCCCCGCCCGAAGACGACGTTTATTGAGAAGCCACCTCAGGGACTCCAAACAAACGGCCGATCGCCGTTGCCCTCTCCAAGCTGCGTATCCTTTTTAACGTTACAGTAAGTTTAACTTTGCGAAAGCGATAAGGCGAAGTGCGACTTTCTGCAGCAAGAAAAACGACCGCTAAAACCGCGGTCGCTCATCTCTGAATAGACGCCGATAGACGTTTTTCTTATCCTTTGATGCCTGTCAAGGTGACCCCTTCAATAATATACCGCTGTCCGATCATGTACACGATCAGCACCGGAACGACGGCAATGGCCGAACCCGCCATCATCAGCGTCCAGTCGGTAATATACATGCCGCGAAACAGATTGAGCAGCAGCGGGACCGTAAATTTGTCCGGGGTATTAAGGAAGATCAGCGGGCCGAAGAAGCTGTTCCACATCCCCAGGAAAGTGAAAATCGCGAGCGCTGCCAGCGCCGGCTTGATCAGCGGGATGATGATGCGCGAGTAGATCGTGAAGCGGCCCGCCCCGTCGACGATCGCCGCCTCCTCCAGCTCGTCGGGAATGCCCTTGATGAACTGGCGAAGCAGAAATACGCCGAAGGCGTCAAGGAGCGCGGCCGGCACCATTAATGCCAGATGCGTGTCGAGCCAGCCGATGCTTTTCATCATCAAGTACAGCGGGATAATCGTCACTTGGCCCGGCACCATCATCGTCGCCAAAAACAGAATGAACAGCGGTCCGCGAAGCGGAAAACGGATTTTGGCGAAGGCGTAGGCCGCCATCGAGCACGTAATCAGCTTGCACGCTACCGATATGAACGCGATATAGAAGCTGTTGAAGTACGCCCGGCCAAAAGGGAGCGCCTCCCACGAACGCTTGTAGTTGCCCCATTCCCACGGGTCGGGAATCCACTTGGGCGGAATGAGAAATACTTGCGAGAACGTCTTCAATGAGCTGAGCACCATCCAGATGAACGGGCCGACCATCACAATCGCCCCGAGTATGAGCAGCGCATGCAGCAGTGCGGTGGCGAGCGGACTCGTTCCGCTCCGGTTCGTCCGAACGATCGCCCAAGCCGCCCGGCGAGAGCGCTCCGCCCGACTGTTAATGTTAGCTTCCATGTCATTTCCCTCCTTGAATCGGGCGGCTTAGCCTCCGTAATGAACCCATCGCTTGGACGTATACATCTGAATCAAAGTGAGCGTCAAAATGATGAAGAACAGGATGACCGCCGCCGCAGCGCTTTTGCCAAACGTGAACTCGACGAAAGCCAGCTGATAGACATGATACACGATCGTATAGCTTGCCTTGGCCGGTCCGCCCCCTGTCATGACGAACGACTGGTCGAACACCTGAAACGAGCCGATGATGGACATAATAGTGCAGAAAAACGTCGTCGGCGACAGCAGCGGAAGCGTAATGTGCCAAAATTGGCGGAATTTGCTGGCGCCGTCGATTTGCGCCGCCTCGTAATAACTTGAAGAAATCCCCTGGAGACCGGCGAGGAACAAGACCATATTGCTGCCCAGCCCCCACCAGATGCTGAGCATGGCGATGGACGGGATGACCATCTTGCGGTCTGTCAGCCAATCCGGCCCTTCGATATCGAACCACTGCTTCAAATAGACGTTAATGATGCCGAATTCCGAGTTAAGCAGCCACAGCCATACGATCGAGACCGCGATGGAGCTGGTAACGACGGGCATATAGTAAAAAAGCCGATAAATGACCTTCCCGCGCACCTTGTTCAGCGCCACCGCCACGAGCATAGCGAGCACGATGCCTACAGGCACGACGAGAAACGTATACCATGCCGTATTCCATAAAGCCAGCGTAAAATCCGGATTGCGGAATTGGCCGACGAAATTGTCCAGTCCGATAAATTCCTTGGCCCCGAAGCCGTCCCACTTCATAAAGCTCAACACAAAGGCCGATACGAGCGGAATCAGGGCGAATACGATGAGCCCGATCATTTGGGGCAAAATGAAGGCGTACCCCCACAGGCTATCCGTCAAGCGCTTGTTCATACAGCACACCAACCTTCCAATGAATAGGGGGAAGGCGCCGCAAGCAGGCGCCTCCTCCCCGTTCAACCAGGCGCGAACAGCGCCGGTCCGTTACTTGCTTGCCTTGTATTCTTTAATCTTCTCGTTAGCCTTCACGCCAAGCGTCTTCAGCGTTTCCTCCAGATTGCCGTCCTTCAGCCACAGCGCTTCCATTTCGTCCGTAATCACCTTGCTCAAGCCCGGTACGCCAGCCTGGAACGGCGTCAGGGCATAGCCGATGTTCCGCGCATCGAGGAAATAGCTGGCATGCTCCGGCAAGTTGCCCTCCAGCACGACTTCGTCGGCGCCCTCGACGGAAGGAACGGCATTGCCGCCGCCCTGCAGGCGGAAAATTTGCCCCTCCTTGGAGACGAACTCGCTCAGGAAGCGATATGCTTCTTCCGGGTGCTTGGTGCTTTTGTTCATGACCATATAAGCGGTAGCGACGCCGGCCGGCTCGATTTTGTTGCCGGTATTCGTCGGATAAGGAACGATGTCGAACTCCAGATCTTTATTTTGCTTGAAGATCGGCAAATACCAGCGTCCCGCAGAGACGAAGCCGACCTGATTGGACATGAACATCGCATCGCCCCCTTGGCCTTTGGGCAGCGTTCCGGCGAAGGTAATATTTTTATTTTTCATGTTGTCATAGAGGAACTTATACGCTTCGACGGTTTTCGGGTCCTTGTCCGCGATAAATTCCCCCTGGTCGTTGTAAATTTTCCCTCCGTTGCTCGTCACGAAGCTGTAATAGCGGTTCCAATCGTTGTCCAGCACGAAGCCGTGCTTGCCGCCAGCGCGCAGCTTCTCCAGCATTCCCTTGAAGGCGTCCCATGTCCACTGCCCCTTCTCGAAGAGGTCCGCCGGCATCTCGGACACCCCGGCTTCCTGCAGCAACTTTTTGTTATACCACAGAATGAGCGGGTTGCAGTCGACGGGCACGCCGTACACTTTGCCGTCCTCCGTCTTGGCGGCGCCCCACAAGCCCTGGAAGAAATCGGCCTCCTTGATTTTGCTGTCCGGTGCTTTCATGAGCGGCGTCAGCTCCGTAATCGTCCCGTTCTCGATCAGCTTGGCGATCGTGCTGTCTCCGGAGTAGAAGATGTCCGGCGCCGTGCCTCCGCTGAGCTGGGTCAATATTTTTTGCTCATAATCGCTCGGCACCGGGATCAGCTCGACTTCCACGTTCGGATGTTTCGCGTTATATTCTTTTGTAAACTCCTGAAACCGTCCGAGCTCACCGGGATTTCCCCACGTGGACCAAGTCAGCTTGATTTTCTCTCCCGACTTCGGTTCCGCCCCCCCCTGGCTTCCCTCGCTGCTGCAGGCTGCAAGCGCCGGCACAAGCATGATCGCTGCCAGTGCCGCACGCGGCATCTTCCTGTTCAACTTCATATCGATCATCCCCTTCGATATATAAATTGAATACGCTTTCAGTATAACGGGACCGGTTCTCTTGCATAAACCGATTATTTTCCGAAAAGGTGTACTGCTTTCCGAAATTTGGGGAATTTGTTGGTTAACCGCCACGGCCTTCCCGGTAATCCGCCGGCGACACCTTCATCACCTTCTTGAACACCTTGCTGAAATATTTCACGTCGTTGAAGCCGGACATTTCAGCGATCTCGTATATTTTCAGCGTCGTCGTCCGCAGCAGCTCGCTGGCCCGGTTCAGCCTGAGCCTGATCAAATAATCGATGAACGTCTGTCCCGTCGTTTTCTTGAACAACTCGCTGAAGTAATTTTTGCTGATCGCGACATGGTCGGCCACATCCTGCAGGCTGATATTGCGGGAATAGTTCTCCTTCATATACTCGATCGCTTTGGCCACAATGCGCCGGTGCAGCCCCTTGTCGTCTTCCTTCTCCCCGGTGCTCCACAGCTCGTCGAAGGCGGCTCGGACCAAGCCCCGCACCTCGTCCGCCGTCTCCATTCCGCGCAGCGCCTCGATGCGCTCGAGCGGCACGGTGCGGCCGGCATCGAACAGGGCGAGCGCGTCCTGCGCCTCCTGCTTCACCTCCGCCGGCGACCGCTCATGCTCGGTCCAATGCCGCATCAGCGCGTCCAGGCAGGCGGCCGCATCCTCCCGCCGATGATCCTCCACGGCTCTCCGCAGCTGCATCCATAGGCGGTCGGCCGCATCCGCTTTGCCGGCATCCGGGCGCCGCATTGGCCGGCAGCGGTGAATACCGCCGGCCCCGCGAAAGAACCGCAGCTTGGCGGCTTCGCGCCCTTCGCGAATCGCCTGCTTCACCTCGCCTGCCCCGGCATGGATGCCGCTTACGCCCAGCGTGAAGGAGAAGCCTCTTCCTTCCAGCAGGTCGCGATAAGCTTTCAATTGGTCGATGAAGGGCGTCTCGTCCTCTTCCCGCGCCGGCATGACCGCGATAAGCTGGTCTGCATGGCCGCGAAACGCCACGCCCTCTCCGGCCCACTCGTAAAAGCTGTCCTGCGCCTCCTCGATCACCATCTCAACGTAGATGCCTCCCTCCTCAGAGAGCAGCGCCGAAGCGCCGTCCAGCAGGCAAACGATCGCCCGGAAGCCGCCGTCAAGCCACGGCAGGCTCGCCGTCGCGCCGGCTTCCCCCGCCTCTCCCGTCAGCAGCCTGGCGAACGCCTTCTCCAGCTCGGCCCGCCGTCCGGACAGCTCCTGCTGCACGTACATTTCGCTGATTTTGCGGTCCTCCTCGATCTGCAGCTTCACCTTGTCCAGCACCTCCTTCAGGTCGGCCGGCTCCAGCGTCGGCTTCAGCAAATAATCCGACGCCCCCATCCGCATGCCCTCCCTGACGAAAGCAAAATCGCTGTGACAGCTGAGCAGCACGATCTTGATCCAGGGACAGCGCTCGCGGGCCGCCCGCATCAGCTCCAGGCCGTCCATGACCGGCATGGCGATATCGGTGATCAGGATATCGACTTCGCCCCGCTCGATCCATTTCATCGCGCTTTTCCCGTTGGCGGCTTCGCCGATCAGCACAAAGCCGTTGCCTTCCCAATCGAACGTGGCGCGCAGCCCGATCCGCGCGAACGCTTCGTCATCGACCAGCAGCACTCGGTACATAGCCTTCTCCCTCCTCTCTCATCGGCACGACAAGCCGGACGACCGTTCCTTTTCCTTCCGCGCTGCTCACCTGCGCCCCGTAGGACGGCCCGTAATACAGCTGCAGCGTCTGATGCACGTGGGCCAGGCCGATCCGCGTCATGCCGCTGGCCCGCTGGCCGCTGTTGCCGGAGAGCAGATGCGGCAGCTTCTCCTGCGGAATGCCGATGCCGTCGTCCTCGATGACGATGACGGCGTCCTTGCCTTCGGCATGTACGCTGACCGAAATCGAGCCGCACTCTTCCTTCGGGGCGATACCGTGAAAAATCGCATTTTCGACGATCGGCTGCAGCAGCATGCGGGGGATGGCGATCTGCTTAAGGAACGGGGGACAATCGATGCGCAGGGCAATGTCGTTGTTGTACCGGTATTGCTGAATGATCATATACTTTTGCAGCAGGCTCAGCTCCTCTCCGAGAGGTACCATTGGCCCGCTGCGCTCAAGGCTCGCTTCGAGCAGATGAACGAGCGTCGTGATCGCGTTGGCGACGTCCTCCGTCCGCTGCAGCTTCGCCATCCAGCGGATGGAATTCAGCGTATTGTACAAAAAATGAGGGTTGATCTGATACCTTAAAGCGCGGATTTCCGCTTTCTTCTTCTCGCTCTCCTCCTCGGCGATGCGCCCGATCAGGACGTCGATCTGCCGAATCATCTTGTTGAAGCTGCGGGCGAGCTGGCCGATCTCGTTTTTGCCGACGATCGGGGAACGAACCGTCAGGTCGCCGGCCTCGCTGCGCTTCATCAGCCTCGTCAGCGATTCAAGGGGACGGCCTATCTTGTGAGCCACGTAGTAGCCCATGATGATGGCGACGATCGCCGAGGCCAGCGCAATCCAGTTCGTCAAGTCGCGGATTTCGACCGAGCTGGCCACCAGCTCCGAGACAGGCACGATGCCGGCGACGCGCCAGCCGTTGTTCAGCTCGCTTGGCACGACCATCATGTCCTTGCCCTGCACCCGCATGACCTCCGTACTGGCCGGCAGCGTCAAATCGGACAGATGGCCGAACAGCTGCGGCTCGCGGTGGTACGTGTAGCGGTTATCCCGGTCGACCAAATACGTATAACCCGTCTGCCCGAACTGCAGATCGTCCAGCGTGTCGGTCAATATTTTACCCCGCACCTCGATGAACAGGACACCGAGCGGTTTGCCCGTATCCACATCCTTGACCATCCGGCCCATCCCGAAGACGGGAATGCCCATGTCGCTGCCCTTGACATAAGACGTATTGGACAGGCCGAACCAGACGGCGGAGCCGTCCGCCTGGACGACCTTCCGATACCATTCCGTCTGCCACGGATCGATCACGAAGGACGAGCTGACGACCGAGTTTTGCTTATGGATGTCGAGGATAAAAATGTCCATAATTTCCGGCATGTTCATGATCAGCGACATAATAAATTCCTTGGCCTCAGTGTTCAGTTGAATACTCTCGTAGTCGTTTGTGATATTCTTAGCTTGCAGAGCCTCGTGAATCGTCTTGTTGCTGACAAGCCGCATAGACGTATTATCGATGCTTTTGAAAATAAAATTCATGTTGTCCCTGACCTGCTTGATCGTCAGCGATGCGACGTTGCTCACCTGCTCCTCGATCATTCGCGCCGACTTCAGATAGGAAATGTAGCCTCCAATCAGCACCGGCAGCAGGATGCTGACGAAGAACAGCAAAAACAGCTGGACGGCAATCGAATGCAAGCGCTTGACACAACGACTGGAAAAATGATACAGCTTGAGCAGCCTGCGTACCCGCATCATACTTCCCCCCTTCGATTCGGCAATTAGGCAGTAAGATGCCCCTTTCGTGGATTATCGATGAGAAAATTCGCTAACAAGAGCCGATTTCCTTCCTGCAGGCCGCGGGTGAACAACTGCAAATTGTTTCCGGACCGAACGATAAAGCGCAAGCAGCCTTCACACCATGACTATGAAAGGAGCCCGCGATTCCATGACCGTTATCGATGAGAACGAAGCGTCCGCCGCTTGCGCCCCCGTTCGGCTGCTCATGGCCGGCGATTTTACGGTCAAAGCCGGCTGGACGCTGGGGCCGCGCCGGCTCGCCGAGTACGAGCTCGTCTATTTCCCGTCCGGCTCCGGCACCGTATACCGGACCGGCGCGCAAAGCTTCCGCCTGAGCGAGCCGTCTTTCGTGCTGACACGCCCTGGGGAAGAGCACGCGTACCGCTTCGATCCCGATGCCCCGACGAGGCATCTGTTCGTGCATTTCCGCGTCGGCCCATCCGCCGCTGCGCCATCTCACGCCGCGGGCCCATCCGCCGCTGCGCCGCTGCCTTCCGCTGCCCGCCCGGTGCTTCCGGCAGGGCAGTCCCCGCTGGTGCCGGCTATGCTCCGGCACCTGCTTCACTTGTCCGCGAGCCGGCCCGCCTGCTGGGAAGCCCGCTGCGTCACGCTGCTGCAGGCGATATTGGCCGAGCTGAAGGGACTGGCCGAGGCGGACAGAGCGGAGGCGGCGGCTGAGCCTGCGCTGCCGCCGCAGCTGATGCGGGCGCTCGAATACATGGAGGAGCGGCTGCATCAGCCCCTGTCCGTGGCCGAGATCGCCCGCCGGTCCGGCTGGACGCATGAGCATTTCACGCGCGTGTTCGTGCGCCTAATGGGCATCCCGCCGCAGCAGGAGCTCGTGCGCCGCCGCATTGAGCGGGCCGCTTGGCAGCTGATCCAGAGCGAGGACACGGTGAAGGAAATCGCCTACGCCGTCGGTTTTCGCGATGAGCATTATTTTTCCCGCTGCTTTGTGAAGATCAAAGGAATGAATGCCACAGAATACCGCAGACAGTTCGCCGATCCGCGCATCCGCCATTTGGCCCCTGCGGGCGCTTACGATGCGCCTTATCCGCTCAACCGGTATGTGCTGTTCGCAAATATCAAATAAATCCACCATCGGTACGGTTCGCTGCATGGAACAGGCAGCGCCGCAGCAGGGATAATGGAGGCAAGGCTCAAGCCTTGGATCAAATCCTTAAGGAGGGATTCGAATGCTGTCATACGCAGGCATCGCCAACCCGCATGCGCTCGGAGCGTACAGCGTCGAACAAAACGCCCGGTTGCTGCAGCGTTATCGATACATCCACGAGCGCCTGCTGCGAACCGCCGCAGGGCATTTGCCAGCCAGGGAGAATTGGGACTTGAAGGCGGCGCTCGGCAAGCATCTGTATGAGGACGCCGAGGCGGCGGACCTGTTGCGGCAGCGCATTGCCGAGCTGCGCACTTCCCCGGCCGCGCTGAGCCGGGAGCCTGACGCGGCCCTTGGGCTGCTGATGGATGAGCTGCTCCACGCCCGCAGCGACCTGGAGCTGACCGTCGGCATCTACGCTGTGATCAAGCCGGCGCTGCTGGCAGCTTACCGGCAGCATATGGCCGTCACGCAGCAAATCGTCGACCAGCCGACGATTCGCATTTTGCGGGCGATCGCGCTGGATCTGGAGGAGCAGATCGCCTGGGGCGGGGAGATGATTGGCGAGCTGGAAGGCTTGAGTGCCGGCAACGGGGAAGTTGTTCTTTTTAAAGAACAATTGATTTCCATCATGGCCGCCGCCGGAGGCATCGACGGGCTCGGGGAGAAGCCGCCGCAGCTGCCCGGCCGCATTCGCTCCCAACAGCCTTACGTCCTGCCTATCCGCTCGGTGCGCGACCCGCGCAAGATGGGGCCGACGACGCTGGCGCGAACCGGCGTAGCCCACCCGCCGGACGACCCGGTGCGGCGGAGCCTGCTCGAGAAAATGCGCGTGCGGCAGGAAGAAATGACCGCGGCCGAGCTGATCGCCGCCGTTATCTATTCGCAGCAGCATATGCCGTGGGCGTTCTACAGAGATTTGGCGCGCCATCTATGGGACGAGGTGCGGCACGCCTTGTTTGGCCAGGCCGCGCTGGAGTGCGAGGGCGAGGATTGGATGAGCCGGCCTCAGTATACGTCCGATTACGACGTGAACGCCCCGAAAATTCCCGGGGCCCAATACGCCTGGCTGTCCATCGGCATCGAAGAAGGGGCGATGAAGCGGCCCGGCAAAGCCGGCGAGTACGAGTTTTGCCGGGATGTGGCGAAGCATCCGCTGATGGCACAGTTTCAGGATTACGATTGGGCCGACGAGGTCGTTCACGCCGGCCTTGGGCGAAAGTGGTCTCCCGAGCTGATCGGCGAGGACATCGGCTATGTGCGGGAGCTGGCAGCGCAGGAGCTGGAGCACTTTTGGGAGCAGGTGCGCGCCGCCCAGCGGCAGTGGAGCGAGGCGGAATCGGCTGGCTGAGCGGTGCTGAGCACTTCTGGGAGAAAGCGCACCGCCCAGCGGCAGTGGAGCGAGGCGGAATCGGCTGGCTGAGCGGTGCTGGAGCGCTTCTGGGAGAAAGCGCACCGCCCAGCGGCAGTGGAACGAGGCGGAATCAGCCGGCTGAGCGGGAGGCGGAGGGGCCGGACGGCGGAGCTCACCCCCTCCCCACTCCTATACCCGCTCGGAAGCGGCAAAGAAAGCGAGCTGTCCTCGTGCCCCAAACCCGGGCCGGAGACAGCTCGCGCTCGCCGATCACGAAATAATTCGGAAATTCGGCTTCGCCTTATCGAAATAAGGGTTCTCCCCGCTGACCATCAGCCCCATCCCCCAGTCAAAATGCACGCTGCTCGTCGGAGCGTCGGCGGCGTCGCGGTACTGGAACAGCACGTTCCTGCGGGTGCGTGCGCTGCGGTTGACGTCAGAGCCGTGGATCGTCAAATAGTTGAAGAACAGCACATCGCCGGCCCGTGCGGGACACGGCGTCCCGAGCGAGATCGGATACTCCTTGTGGTTCAAATAATGGCGGCCCGTATGCGGGAGCGGCCCCTGCTTGTGCGAACCCGGGATCACCCGCAGGCAGCCGTTCTCCTCGTCTGCATCGTCGAGATGGACGCTGGCCGCCAGCATCGAATGCTTTTCGTGCGGAAAATACGGATAATCCTGGTGCATCGGGAACGCCGCTCCCTTCTCCGGCGGCTTGACCAGCATCTTGGAATGATGGAGCTGCACGTTCGGACCGATCAGCCGGTTCAGCACGGCCACCATGCCCGGGTGCGACAGCGCTCTCAGAAATGCGGCATCGTGGTAATGAACGTCGTGGAAGCCTTTCAGCACCAGCCTGCTCAGCTGTTCCGGGGGCAAATAATCGCCTTTACAGGCATGATTGCGGTCCATATTGGCCTGGGCGGCACGTTGGATGATCTTTTCCACCGCCTCCCGCATCGCCTCCACTTCTTCTTGCGAGAATACGCCCCTCACCAGCAAATATCCGTTTTCTTTGTAAAAATCGGCATCCTTTTCCGTCACCATGTCAGGCGGCCTCCTTTGCTCGCGCGCGATCTGTACAGGCGCCATGTACAAATCCCGCTGTATTTAGCTTGTTACGCTTTTAGTATAATAGGGGCAGGGGAAAACGGTATTTATCCGGAGGCGCCGCTTTTTTGTCTTTTTCGGCCATCTTCTTGCAAGGGAGAGATTCGGCGTGACGTACTTGACGAAAGAAAGCGCCGCCCGCTTGAACGGGCACGCGATGCTGCCGGGCAGCGGAGACTTGTGCTTCCGGGTGCATTACTGGGGCTTTGAGCCGCGGCTGAGCTACAATCCCGTGCACCGGCATTCGTTCTTCGAAGTCTGCCATGTGCTGGACGGCGAGGGAACCTATATGGAGGAGGGGGAGCGGTACCCGCTGCGGCCGGGGACATTCATCTGCTCGAGACCCGGCGCGACGCATCAGCTCTTGAGCGACGGCGGGCTGCGCCTGCTGTACGTCGCCTACGAGGTGGATGAGGGCAGATCGTCCCGTCATGAGGCGGAGCGGTACGGCGCCATGGCGCTGCACGCCCGGGCTATCGTGCCGGACGGGGACGCTTCGTGCGCGGTGGCCTTGTGGAAATCTTTGCTCATTCCCGAGAAGACCTGCTGGGCCGCGGGACCCGGATTGCTGCCTGGGCTGGCGCACGCCCTGCTCGTCTCCTTCCATGGGCTGTTCATGGACGGGACGGCACCCATCGGCAGCGAGCCTCCGCGCGCCTCCGTGACACTGCAACGGGCCAAGGCTTACATCCGCGACAATCTGGACAAGGAGCTGTCGCTGAAGCAGATTGCCCGGTATCTGAACGTCTCCGAGCGCCATTTGTCCCGCCTGTTCACGAGCAATATCAAGGAAAGCTTCGTCCAGTACGTTCGCCGCGAGCGGGTGCGGCAAGCCGCCTATTTGCTGCGGACAACCGACCTGCCGATCAAAGAAATCGCCGGTTTGACCGGCTTTAGCAGCGTCCATTACATGACCCGGGTGTTCACGGCGGAGATGCAGGTCTCACCCGGCCGCTTTCGTTCCCTCTCTAACGCAAGTGACAAACGCTATTTTGCTGAAACGCGGCCTTTTTAAAATGTAACGCAGACTGGGCAGCCTAATTTGGTCAAAAACGCGGAATCGGGTAGCCAAACATGCGAAATAGGGATGCTCACTTGCGTTACCATTTCAGATCGATGATTTCGAGGGAAATAAGCTCTGTGGCTGGCGTTAGCCCGGCAAAACAGCACCCTGGGCTAGCGAGCATGAAGAGAAGCTTCTATAAAAGAAGCGCATTCGTCAGATGAGCGGCTGCGCTTGAGCGGCAGTGTTGCCTGGTGCAGAAGCCACACATCGTTTTAACACATTAACGCTTTATCGAAGTCGCGGTTTTTTGGGCAGTGCTGAGAAAACCTTGCCATAGGCATGCTCCTTTATTGTGCAAATCTACACTTTGCTGCGACGGAGATACTCAGCCGACGGCTCCCGGGGCCTGCGTTAGCGTGCGAGCTCCGCGCCAGCGTGCAAGCTCCGCGCCAGCGTGCGAGCTCCGCGTCAGCGTGCAAGCTCCGCGTCAGCGTGCGAGCTCCGCGCCAGCGTGCGAGCTCCGCGTCAGCGTGCGAGCTCCGCGCCAGCGTGCAAGCTCCGCGCCAGCGTGCAAGCTCCGCGTCAGCGTGCGAGCTCCGCGTCAGCGTGCAAGCTCCGCGTCAGCGTGCAAGCTCCGCGTCAGCACGGCCCCTCCCCGAGCACATGAGGCGACAAATCCTGCAAAAAATGCAACATTTTCCGCCCCTTTTGCACCATGGGAAGGGAAATGTTGTATTTTGTGCAACAATTTGGGCTAGATTGGCTCCAAACCCGGGGACATCGCCCAAAATGTTGTACATTTTACAACATTGAGCCGAACATAGGGCTGATCCCCCCGTTTTTGTTGTACAAAATACAACATTTGCTCTCTTGAAAATTTGGCGGTATACGCCGACGAATTTTTCAACAACGAAGGCGACGACCGATGACGAAAGAATCGCTTGTCATAGGCGTCTATCTTGAAAATAGCGCTTGGTGCGCCGCGGGCCTATTTTCACCATCTGATGGTGCTGCGCCAGCGGCATGGGGGTCTTACCAGACACCAATCGAAGCCTTGCGAAGCGAGCGGCCCATCTCCTGCAGCGCGGGTCCGTCGATCGCGCGCGAAGGCCAGCAAACCGGCAATCCGCCTTTGCCGCCATCCAGAAGCGAGCCGCAGGTCAAAGCGCCCTGTCGGGTGGTCCTGTGGCCCGATGGCAAAAAAAGAGCCGCCTTCGCGGCAGCCCTTAAGACAAATATAGGGTTCATCCTTATACAAGGTCGCACGCCTCCGCCGGCATCCAGTGGGCGTCCTGTCCGTCCCACTTGACGTTGCAGCCGATCGGATTGGTGAGCGGCACCGAGACCGGCCGGCCCGCCAAATGGTCTTCCAGCGCATTGGCCAGGTCGTTCACTGTGCTCTTGGCCGACTCCCTCGGGTTGTCGATGCCCCGTCCGGTGTAAATCAGGCGGCGCTCTTCGTCGAACACGTAGAAGTGCGGCGTGCGAAGCGCTCCGTAAGCCAAAGCGACCTGCTGCGTCTCGTCTCTCAGGTATACCCACGGGTACCGGTGCTCCTTCATATGCTCGACCATGTGTTCGAAGGAATCCTCCGGCTTCGTGTTCACGCTGTTGGAGTTAATGCCGACGAACCGGACACCCTGGTCCTTGAAGCGTTCCGCCGTCTCCCGCGTCACCTCGTTGGAGCCGAGAACGAACGGGCAGTGGTTGCAGGTAAAGAATACGACCAACACCTTCGCGTCGCCAAAATCATTCAGCGCATACGTCTTTCCGTCCGTCGCCGGCAAAGAAAAATCCGGCGCTTTGCTGCCGAGCGTTAGAGTGAATGCCACAGCGATCGACCTCACTTTCTGAAATAATTGGTTCATTCCACGAACCGCTTACATGAATAGTATACCGAATCCGCCCAGTTTGGGGAATACTTTCTGTTCCTTGCAAGACCATCCTCCGCTCGCAAGCTGCTTTAGGCCTCAAGATCAACACATACTCTATCTTGAAAATTTGGCGGTATACGCCGACAAAATTTCAATACCGCAGGTGACGACCGATGACGACAGGAAGCGCTCGTCATAGGCGTCTATCTTGAAAATTGGCTTTGATCCGCCGTCAAATTTTCAACAACCGAAGGTGACGACCGATGACGAAGGCTTCGTTCGTCATAGGCTCTAGCCTCAATTGAAGGGAAGCGCTGGTTTCCAGTACGGCATAAGTTTCGTTTTTCAAGCCGGCGACTCACTCCTCCCAAGCGATCCCGATCTCCGCAAAAGAAGTTCGGCTTTCGCTCAATCCTTCGGGGTTATCCGATCCGATCATGTCGATCTCCCTTCGCGTTAACGCAATGGGATCCTCCGGATGCTGAATTTTTCTGGCATAGAGCGACGTTAACAGCTGCACTTGCGCCTCATTCATCTCGTAGTATTCCCGCCAGGCCTCGATAGCGGCTTCTGTATCCATAAACTGCTCTTCCAGCAAGTATCCTCCGTATCGAACGAATCTTACGATAGAATCGGCGGAAGACAGCGTACCCCGATCGCCCCAAAAAGCCGTCGTAATCAAAGGAGAGACCGTTCCGTCTTCGTCCTCTTCCAGCAAGTAAGCCAACGTTTCCTCCTTCGCCAGCTCCAGCACTTCTTTGGGTGCCCCTGCAAAGAAATCGACAGCCGCCGGGCGATCCGGACGAGAGACGCCCTCTACCCGAAACGCGCCAACGATATAGTTATCGTCAAAGGTCACGGTCCCTCTGCCCCCCGAACTATCCACGACGTTATAGTTTTGGCCGTCCCATGAATGCTCGTACGCCAGCTCGGGATCATGGGCCACCATAATCGCATGAGCAATCGACGCCAGCATGCATCCGTTCCAGAGAGCGGTTTTATTTAAAGAATGATTGAGAATGACCGGCTTCATCCGCGCATCTATACCTCTTTCTTTTCGATTGGTTCAATGAACCGCCAGTCCACTCCTTCTTCCAGCTGACGATCGATCTTCTCCAGCAGCTTGAAGCCTTCCTGCTCTATGCCTTCGTCATGACCGCATACGTCATAATAGCGCCTCTTAAACCGGACAAACCAGTAGTACATACTATAATAAATACTGGGCTTATCCAGAGGAAGATCCGCGGCGTGATCCCTTAAAAACAAATAATGCGCCATACATTGCTTTAACTGACTATCATTGTATTCGCTGCAAAAATTCCGCAGCTTCCCGTCGGAAACGTGTGCCCGCAGCTCGTCTTCCTTAAGAATCCTCATAGACCGCACCCGGCTCTTTTTGAAATCCCGTTCTCTTCCTATGGTAAAATAGGGAAAAGGAGCCGTCAAGCTCTTAAGGATCTCAAAGGAAGGTGCAGCCGCGTGCGGAATATGGTGCTTCCTATACATAGAGGCAGGTGACAAGGTTCAGGTATGGTTTAGCGGCGGGGGGGAATGCAAGCCCGAAACGACGATGTTAGGCAGGATGCAGGCCGCATTGATGCTGAAAGCCGCGCCGAAGCTGCTCCACCGGGAAGAAAACCATAATTGGATCGCCGCTAACGGCAGGATGGCGATCCAGCCGCGCAGCGCGCTGCCAAGCGCCATCCTCCCGTTCAAACTTCCTTCCACGCCGGCGAGAATGCCTGCGGCAGCGGCGGCTCCAACGAAAGCCAATTGAACCACAGCCAGCAGCACAGCCAATACAACGGCCTTGGCGGCGTATACCCGGGAGCGTGAATAAGGCATCGCGAGCAGCAGCTTCCAGCCTCCCGACCGATGCTCGTACCCGCAGAGCAGAGCGGCCAGCACCGCGGAAAACAACGGAAAGAAAAACATGGAATGAAGATTGAATACAAATTGCTGATGCCCAGGGACAAATTCGCCAGCAGATCGACAACAATAAACAGCGCAACGAGCCCCCACTGCACTTTCATCCATTCCGCAGCCAACAATGGCTTCATCGCTTTCACCCTCCTACCATTCCATGCCGGCAAAATGTCGCGCTCCCGCCATCAGCAGCAGTCCGCCCAAGAGGCTTCCCGCCAGCACCCACGGCAGATGATCCGGCATTAACTCTTTGCACGCTGCGGTCCTCGTGTCTCGTCTCGTTCTGCGATAGCGGGTAAGGACTGTAGATCAGCGTGAGCGCGGAAAGCCACGGATTGTCGCTGATAAAGTCCTCCACCAGCGCCCTGGCCTTGTCTTTATCCACTTTCTCTTGGCTGATATCGAAAACGTACTCCTTCGTTCTCCCGATTCCTTTGCGAACATCGACTGCAATGATTGCTCCGTCCCTCTTGGCCGGCTCTATGCTTCCGTAATAAAGGGGGTTGCCGTACCACTGTCCGGGCTCCGCGGAAAATGATATTTTCCAGCTGTCATACGGCTCCGCCACCGATTCGACCCTTGTGATTTGCGCGCCCTCGATCAAGAAGCCGAGCTTCTCCACCATGGCGACCGCCTGCTCCTGACTCATGACGGCGTAGACTTGCGCCGCCTGTTCCGCAGCCTGCGGCTGAGCATAAACGGCGCTGCCTCCCGCTCCGGCCAGGATGCCCAGCCCGATCCCTATTCCTAGCCGCCTCATAGCCCCTCTCTCCTCTCCGAATCGCACGACCGTGGTCATGCCCGCACGCAGGCCTCCATACTGCATTTGTAGACGTGTAGACGCAGCAGATGCGAAAGACGTTGCGAATTGTTTTTCGCACAGCGAGCCCCTGAAGCAGACCGTATTCGGCGTATTTTTCCTCCAAACCCGCTTTTGCGATTGCTCATGTTTTGAAAATGAAATGCCGATAACAGAAGCATTGTATCAATATCTGGTATAATAGGCGTGTTCGTCGCTTTCGGTGCTGAAAAATCCGCCGAGGACATCGCCAAATTTTCATGATCATTGAGGAGGAACAACGATGAGCGAGGAAGCAAGCAGCACCGGTTGGGACGCTATAGAGGAGGCCATGGCCAAGCTGTACGGAGCCCAGGAGCCGAAGCATTACGGCACGCTGGTCCCCTACATGCTGGGAGGCAACGATCCGCTGGACGGCATCAGCGCGTACAAGGCGGAACAGCCTTATCCGCATTGGCATTTTGTCACGTTTGGATTTTCGGAGCTCTACGACAAGGAGTCGGACAATGCCGAGCAGAGCGGCTACGGCTTTGAGCTGACCTTTCGGCTCGCGCGGGAGGAGGAAGAGGAAGAGCCTCCGGCCTGGGCGCTGAACCTGCTGCAAAACATGGGCAGATACGTATTCAAAAGCGGCAACGTGTTCCACTCGGGCGATTATTTGGATGCCAACGGCCCGATCTGCCTCGGCTCCGATACGAAGCTGACAGCGCTGGCCTTCATCGATGACCCCGAGCTGCCGGAAACGGATACGCCGAACGGGAAGGTTCAGTTTCTGCAAATGATCGGCATAACAGGCTGCGAGCTCGAAGCGATGATGACATGGAATACGCGCGGCCTGCTCAAGGCTTGCGAGGCGCATATGCCCCGTTACATCACGGATCTGTCGCGGGATTCCTTCCTGCAGGAGCCCGATGTCGCCGCAGCGGTGCAGCAGGGCATCGAGCGGGACGGGTCGAACACCGCCTTTTTATATGTCGATCAGCTCGGCTGGGAGCCCCCTCAGAAGCGTCTGTTCGGCAAAAAGCCGGCCGTCCTCAAGCTGGGAGCGAAGCAGGCCGGAACGGTCGGCAAACTGCTGAAGGGCCGCATTTTGAAAGGGGAGTTTCTGTACTTGTCGGGACAAGAGATCAGCGTCGTTCTGGAGCCGGGAGAGCAGCCGGGCTTCGAAGCCGATGACGAAATGGTGCGCATCCTGCTCGACGAGACGAGCGCCGCCGAGCTGTCGCGCAAGCTGCAGCCGAAGGAAGGCGTCATCGAGCTGTCCTCCATGAACGGAATGACCGTGCAAGTCCTGAAAACCTACATCAAGGATCAGGACGGCAACGTCGTCTCGACGATCGGCTAGCCGATAACGTCTTTATATGCATCGATACATAAGGAGAGTCGCATGAGCCCATATCCTGCCGTCATCGAGGCGTTTCATCAGACAATCAACTCGTTAAAAGGCATTGCGGGCGTCGAAAGCGGCGTCGAGAACATGGAGCCGATCAAAGCGGACATGCTTGGCTCCAGCGCTTGCGCCCATCTTCCCCATGCCGCCCTGCGGCGCACCGGCGGCGGACTTCCGCAGGAGGTGCTGCTCCAGTTCGAGATCGGCATCGACTATTCGCCGGAAAGCCTGCAATCGATCGAGTTTCTCGCCTGGTTCGCCAGGGATTGCGCGCGGGGCGGAACGAATATCCAGCTCAGGCCCTTCGCGCTGCCGCCAGAGAGCCCCAGCGGCAGGCAGTTCGGAACGACGCTGAAGCTGCATATGGACCTGTTTGTTGGCGGGATCGAGGAGACCCTGGAGCCGGCCTTTGAAGTCGTCCAGCGGCTTAATCATACGTTGCAAATGGCGATCCGGTTATACGACATTCCGTTGAAATGATATCGATTACCGTCTGGGAAGAGACGTCCGGGAGGAGCATATGCTGAAGGAACAATTGGATCGGATTCGCCGGAAGTTGCCGCAGGCAGCCGAGGCCGATCCGGAGTATCGCGTGTTTGGAGCGAGCAAACACCGCTATAAGCTGAACGAGCCGCTGAGCATTGACGAGCTGCGCCGATTCGAGCAAGCGCACGGAATTACGCTGCCCGAACCGTATGCGGCTTTTTTGACCGAGCTCGGAAACGGCGGAGCGGGACCGTATTACGGGATTCACCCGCTGGGCAAGAAGCAGTCCATCGACCTGGATCTGATTGGCGAGCCCTCGCCTTTGCGGCCTGGAGCCGAGCCGGCGCCGTCCGGCAGCGGCATGGACGACGATGATGATGACGACGAATACCCCGGCCTGCTCAATATCGGAGAGCAGGGGTGCACCTATGAGACGATGCTGGTCATTACCGGGGAATACCGGGGCAAAGTGATCTATATCGATCTGGACAGCCGGAGAACTTTTTTTACTTACGAAGCGAATTTCCTCGATTGGTACGAGCGCTGGCTGGACGAAACGATCGCCGGCTACGACAGCAGCTGGTTCGGCATGCGCCGGGGCGGGGACGACCAGGAGCTGATCGCGCTGTACCGCTCGGCCGCGGCGGAGAACGTCAGGCTCGAGGCTTTGGACGGCATGCTGAAGCTGCCGCGCATCGCTGACGAGACAGCCGACTTTCTGCTGCGGCAGATTGACGAGAGCTCCGGCGATGTGCGCCGCATGGCGCTTCAGGTGCTGGCGAAGCTGCGGTTTGATCGGGCGAAGCCGCTGATCCGGCAGTTGCTCCGCAGCGGGGAGGCCGCCGATCGGCTGCTTGCGCTGAAGTTCGCCAAATGGTACATGCCCGAAAGGGACCGGCGCTTTACGGAGGAGCTGATCGCTCTGCTCCCGCAGGAGACGGACGGCGAAGCGTTCACCTTTTTGGCGATGATGCTGGAGGAGGCCGGAGCGGACATGCTGGCGCTGATGCTGCCTTACTTTGCCCACCCCGATCGGAATATCCGCACCCAGGCGATTTATCAGGCCGGGAAATCCCCCGCCGCTGCCAAATCGGCCTGCCTTCCGGTATTCATCGCGGCCTTGGAAGATCCGGACCCATGGGTAACGGTCATCGCCCTGCAGGCGCTCAGAGGCGTCACGGATACGCGCTTGCTGGAAGTTTACGAGCGAATCCTGGAGCGGCATCGAACGGATCAGAACTACGTCCGCTCCAACGTGCGGAGACTGCTGGAGGAATATTCGTTCCGGTCGCTGGAGCAGGTGGAACGGGAAGTGCCTTCTGCCTTAAGGCAAGTGAAGGGGATGCTGCGGAAAATCATCGGGCCGTAACTCATCGGCTGAACCTCCCGGAATGGAGCGAGCGTCATTCGTAATGAACGCCATGGCGATACATGACATATTCCGAAACGGACTGGGGAGGTTGAACATGGGAGTAGCATATAAGCTGGAATGCGATTCATGCCGTTACGAGAGCAATATGTTTGTCGGTATCGGCTTTGCGTACTGCTCGCTGGAGTCGATCGCCTCGTTTGTCGAGGATGCTGAGCTTAAACAGCGGATGTTGACATTCATGAAGGACAGCTCGACACAATACAATGCCTATGACGCAGTGTATGTTTGCCCGCAATGCGGCGGCCTCCAAAACGAACTGTACATCGAGATGAGCTCGGATTCCGCTCAATACAAGCATACGTACAATTGCAAAAGATGCGGAACCGCGATGCATGAAATACAGATCGAGCACAATGGGCCTGTCGATGTTGTCGGCTGCCCGGACTGCCGGGACGGCAAGCTGACGGCGACGTTTTATATGGATTGGGATTGACTCGGATCGGAAGGGCCGTCAACCCGGCAGGAAAGGAGAAGGATTCGTGTACGAGCAGCGTATCGATCAGGTTCGGGCCAAGCTCGAGAGGCTTAGGCAGGCGGACTCGACGTTCGCCTTATTCGGCGCAAGCCGGCACCGCTACGCTTTGGCGCCGCCATGGAATCCGGAAGACGCAATCAAGTTCGAGAGGACGTGGCAGGTGACGCTGCCGGAGGAATACAAAGCTTTTTTGCTCTATGTCGGCAGCGGCGGCGCAGGTCCATACTACGGATTGGAGCGGCCGGAGAACGGCGTTTACACAGATCTTGATACTAAAGACGAGCTTAACCTCATCGCCGAGCCGTTTCCTTATACGGAGGCGTGGAATCTGGAGCTGGACGAAGACGTCGGCCTTTTGAGTCAGGATGAAAGGACCGAGATTGAAACGGCGTACTTCAGCGCGAAACATTCGGCCGGGCTGCTGCGCATCAGCAATTTCGGCTGCGGCGTGTCCATCAATCTGGTCGTGAACGGGCCGGCTTACGGCGAAATTTGGGTCGATGACCGGAGCAACGATAACGGCTTATATCCCGATCATTATTTCGGAAATCGAGAGCGCCTTACTTTTCTGGCCTGGTACGAAGCCTGGCTTGACCGATCGCTCGAGCAGATCAAGGAAGGAGCCGCGGCAGATGATGAGCTGGGCTGACATCTGCAGAACGAAAAACCCGGAAGCGGTTCGCCAGGCGGCGGCCGTGCTGGACGTGAACGAGCGGGACGAGCGCGGCCGCACGCCGCTTATGCTGCTGATTACGCAGCGGATGCCGGTCCAGGCGCTCGATCTGCTCATCGAGCGGGGAGCCGACCTAGAAGCGGAAGACAAGCTTGGGGACACGTCGCTGAAAAAGGCGGTCAAGTTCAACCGGAAGGAAACGGTCGTCAGGCTCCTCGAGGCCGGCGCCAGGCTCGATTCGCCGCACGGTATTCTCGCTACAGCCTGGAATGCGGCACGCGGCCGCAGCAAGGAGATCGCCGACCTTTTGCTCGCGACGACCGGAGCGGTTCGGCTGACGCTGACGGATGAAGAGCGGGATATGCTGGACGATATTTTATACGACGAGTCGCTCGCTTCCATGTGCCGCAAAATTCGCCGGCTGACTTCCCCGGTGCTGCTGCATGCTGTCGTGAGCGGCTATAACTGGGACGGCGGACCGGAGCCGATGCTCGCCGCTTTCGAGAATCCGGCCTGCCCGGAAATCACGCTGTCGGATATGTACGACTTGCTGGACGGGGATTACTGGATCGGGCAGGAACAGGCGGCGCTGAATCCGTCCGGCGAAGATGCGCGGTTTAGGGAGCTTGCCGTGAGATTGAAGGAACGCCTGAAGCGATTCACACAGGAGGAATAGCAGCATGAACGTAGACCGTGCGGTGCTGGAACAGCTGAGGCAGCTGAAATCGGAATGCGACCTCGCTGAGCCATATATCGCTTTGGCGATCTATGCTCCGGAGGAGCTGGAGAAGGAACAGATCGGCTACAGCACAGATGAGAAGGGCCGCAGTCTGGCCTCGGACGAGGACGGAGCATGGCAGCCGGGATGGGTCGTGATCGGCCGTACCGAGCTTACCGGCGATCCGATCATTGTCGATATGAACGAAGCGGGACAGCCGGTCTCCTGCCTTATGCATGGCATGGACGAATGGGGTGCGGGCAGCTATATCGCCGGTTCGATCGGGCAATTCCGCGACGCGGTCGCCAAGATCCGGCTGCTGATGGCGAGCCATCGTCCGCAGGTGGCGAATACGCCCGTCACCTGCGCCGCTCTGGACGATGCCGTTGCGGACATCGCAGCGGCCGACGACTATGCCGATGCGGATACGTGGCAGGCCCTGCTGGAACCGAGCTACCGTATGGCGCGGCAGCAGGAAGAGGCCCTGATCGGGTCGATCCGGTCTATGAGCGGGCAAGGCATGAAAATCAAGGATATTGCCGATGCTCTCGGAATTCCTTTGAAGCTGGCGTACAGTTTTCTAAAAAAAGTAAAAAGCGAGGCGGACAATCGATGGAGCGAATGATCGCTGCGGCCAAGGAATACAACAGAAGCGGGAAGCATCGGGAGACGCTGGTTTTGCTCGGTCAAGCATGGGCAGAGCAGCTGCGGAATCCGGAAGATTCGCTTCAGCGGCATGCCTTTCTCCGCGGTCTGTATTATTATGCGGAGGCTGCTCTGCTTGACGAACAGTTTGCCTTGGCTCAGCAGGCAGCGGAACGGTTCGAGGCTGTACTGACCGATGCAGCGGATCACGAAGAAATCGACCAGGACATCCGGCTCATGCGCCTGCTGCTGCAAGCGGTCGCCTCCCTGACCGGTTCGGCGGAGGAATGCCGGCGAGGCCTGCGCAGTCTGAACAGATCGCTCGGCTACGGCGGAGCGAAGCCGGAATGGGACGTTCGGATGAAATACGTTTTGGCGCTGGCCGACTGCCTGGATGACAACGTCATCGACGGCAAGCGCAAATTGTCCGAGCTCACGCCGGAAGAGGAAGCGCTGTTCACCGAGCCGATTCGCCAGCTCAACCGCAGGCTGGAGGAACGAAGCCGGCTCGATTTCAGAGCGCTTCGCGCCGGGCGCCGGGCCTTCGTCGAGATCGGAACGCACGACGCCTGGATCGCGCAGCTGTGCCTAAGCCCCGGCGGCACGTTGGTCGCCGCGATGCATCAAGACGGCGAGCTGAAGCTGCTTCATACCGAAAGCGGCGAGGAAGCCGCCTCCTTCAGCGACAGCAAGGCGCTGTTCGAAGCGGAGAAGGCATCGGAAGCGGCTCTCGCCTTCAGCCCGGATGCGCGGTACCTCGCCGTCGGGTTCGGCGTCGGGATGGTCAAGATATACGATCTGCGGGAACAACAGCTTCATGCGGCGTACGACTGTCCCGGCCTGGACTGGGAGCAGCTGGATGACAATGCGTACTATGAGGAATACACCTATGTAACATTTAGCGCAACCGGCCGCTATCTGATCGTCGTGCCGACAGCGGCAAACTACGACCCGCAGGGCGACATCGGCTATCCTATCCCCGAGCCTTACCGCACGTTTTACTGCATCGACCTGGAGAGCGGCCGGGTCGTGCTGCAGCATACGTTTGCGGATCGAAGCAAAATCGCGGCGATCGCGATCAGCCCGGACGAGAAATGGCTGGCGGTCGGCCTGTTCGGCAAGCGGATGACGATATGGAATGTGGAGACCGGGCAATGTCTGTACGACGATGCGAGTTTCGTCTGGCTCGGCCTGCCTTCGCGCGTAGGAATGACGCAGACGATCGCCTTCAGCCGGGACAGCCGGAAGCTGCTCTACGCCGCCAGAGAAACCGTCCGCATCGTGCATCTGACGGACAGCTTCCGCACCGAGGACATCCCCATGCCGCAAGGCCGGGTATGCTGCGCGCTTTGCTTCGATTCGCAGGACAGCGTCGTCGCCGCCCAATACGTGCATAACGAGCCGGCCTATATCGTCAAATACCCTAGCGGCTGCAGCGAGGAGGCCATGCTGATCAAGCACGATTCGCAGGATGTGGACAGCATCTGGATCGATGAGGAGCGCGGCGAACTATGGGTGTACTCCTCCCCTGTTCTGCAAGTCAGAAACTACAGCAGCGGCGAGCTCATCAAAGCGTACGATCCTTATCAGTGGTCTTATTCCCCTTACGTAATCGGCAATTCCGTATCCGTCGAACCGAAGTCGGGGATGGCCGCGATCAGCTTCCGCTCGAAGATTCGGCTCGCTTAAAGCGGGATCACCAGGGCGACATGACGCCGACGCTGCGGCCCGAACGGCGGGCCTCTGCCTGAATGCAGCCCGCTTAACCGCGCATCGCCGGCGCGGAAACCAGCCGGCGGCGAGCTTTAGCGGGCCTGGCGGGCTGGCCGCGGTGCGCGGCAGCGCAATGCCCGCGGCGTGCATCGGCGCATGGCCTCGGTGCGCGGCGGCGCAATGCCCGCGGCGCGAGCCCCTAGGCCATCATCGCCGCCCGCTCGCGGCTTACTTCCCACTGCAGGGGCTGGCCCGCGACAAACCGCCTCAGCTCCTCGGCCATGTACATCCCCATGCGCTGGCATTCGTTCACCGTCATGCTGCCGGCGATATGCGGCGTCAGCACGACGTTGGGCAGCGTGAACAGCGGAGAGTCCGGCTCCGGCGGCTCGGGGTATGTGACGTCGAGCACCGCCTGCAGATCGGGCCGCTTCCGGAGCGCCTCGATCATCTCCTGCTCGCGCACGATCGCCCCCCTGGCCGTATTGATGAACGAGGCTCTCCGCTTCATCAAAGCAAAATGCTCGCCGGTAATCATGCCTTCGGTCTCCTTCAGCCAAGGCGTATGCAGCGTGATGACGTCGGAGCGGCGAAACAGCTCCTCCAGGCTGCACATCTCCACGCCGAGCGCCTCACCCTGCTCCCGCGAAACGTACGGGTCGTATGCCAGCACATGCAGCTCGAACGGACGCAGCAACTCGCGCACCCTCCGGCCGATCATCCCCAGCGAGACGATCCCGACCGTGCTCCCGCAAGTGCCCGGCAGCTCCTCTCCCCATTCGCGCATCGCCCCGTAATGGCGGTCCTGCTTGACCCGCTGCGCCAGCAGCCAGCCGCCGCGCAAGAGGAACAGAATCTGCGACAGCACATACTCGGCGACCGGCACGGCGTTGGCGGCATAGGCGCTGGTGATCGGAATATTCCGGTCCCAGAAGGCGTCCGTCACCATGCTCTTCACCGAACCGGCCCCGTAGAAGACCGCCTTGAGCCTGGGAGCGGCCTCCAGGAATGTGGCATCCAATTTCGGCCCGCCCCAGCCGGAGAAAATGACCTCCACGCCTTCAAGCAAAGCCAGATGATCGCGGATCGTCCGCGCGTTTAGCTGCGGGCCCGAAATATGCACGTGCTTCCCGATCTCCTGCCTGACCTCGGGCGTGTAAATTTTGCGGTAAGCTTCATCGTGCAAGATGAAAAGTCCGTTCAGCATTCGTCTTCCTCCCTGCGCGTTCCGTCTGACGCTTTTCGTGAAGCGCTTCCATTTAGAGGTTGTTTTCCGCTTTTTCTGTTACACCCAACATCATAGTTCAGTTTCCTGCGCTTGTAAATGTTTACTTTTCTCCGGGAAGACGAGCCGACCATTGGCCGCCAGCAAAGGCGGGAGAGGCCCGGTCCGCCTCTCCCGATCGGCGTGATGCTAATGGATCAAGCCGCTTTCCTTCGCCTTAGCAACGAACGGCTCGCTCGTCCGGTTAATGATCCGCTTCAGAGCGAGTCCGATCAGCAGCGCCAGCCCGGCGTATACGACGAGCGCCAGCAGATCGCGCAGGACGATATCCCACAGAATGCCGCCGACCGCCTCGCGCATCATACTGATGGCATAGGTGAACGGCAGGAACGGATGGATCGCCTGGAAAAAAGGCGGCGTCACCTGGATCGGGAACGTCCCGCCCGAGCCCGCCAGCTGAAGAACGAGCAAAACGATCGCCAGAGCCTTGCCGACATTACCGAAGACGGACACCAGCGTATAGACAATGAGCATAAAAACGGTGCTGAGGAGCAGCCCGAACAGTACGAACCACAGCTTCTCCGCTACATAGGTACCCAACAGAAAAATGTCGCCAAGCGTCACGAACAGCGACTGCAGCAGCGCAATGGTCAAGAAGGTCAGGTAGCGTCCGAAATAAATGTGCCAGCTCTTGTACTCGCCCTCAAGGCCGTGCACCTCCACCGTCAGCAGCGATACGAGCAGCAATGCGCCGACCCACAGCGACAGGGTGGTAAAAAACGGCGACATGCCGGAGCCGTAGTTCGGAATCGGAAACAGCTTGTTTTCCTTCAGCAGGACAGGCTCGGCGAAAAATTCGCTCTCCTTCTCGAAGTTGTTTTTGAGCAGGTCGATGATTTGGCGAAGATCGCCTTCCGCCTCCAGCGCCCTGAACCGGTCGGCCAGCTGAACGACTTTCGCTTCCGCCGCAGGAAACTCCCGCCGGATCGCCTCCAGTTCTTGGCCAACGGCGGCAATTTCCTTCAGCGCATCGCCGGCAATCCGCTCCGCTTCCGGGATCGTCTTCTCCGCGGCGGCAAGCGCATCCCGGGCCCGCGCCAGCGATTGCTTGGCCGCCTCCGCCCCCTGCTTCACCGCCGGGACAATCTCGCTATCGTAGCGGGCGAGTACATTGTCCAGCGCCGCCGACGTTTCTTTCGCCGCCCGGTTCAGCTCGATCACCAGCTCCTGCGCCGGCGTTTCGCCCTTCGCGACAGCCTCCCGAATTTGGCTGACGAGCTCATTCTGCCGCTGCAGCCGATCCTTCGCCTGCTGCAGCCGATCAATCGCCGGGGACAGCCGGTTGCCCGGAACGAGCCCATTCAGCTTGTCCAGCAGCGCGATCAGCCGATCCGCCCCGTCTGCGGCAATCGTCAGCCTGCGCGAAGCGATGCCAAGGGCGGCCTCGGCGTGCTTCGCCGCATCCGGCTTCAGCTCCTGCATCACGCCCGTCAGCAGCTCCGCATAACCGGCAGTCTGCTGCAGCAATAAAAGATCCTGCTTGAGATTCGGCGCGATGGCATCGACGGCTTCCGAGCCCTTCCCGATATACTCCGCCGCCCCTTGGGCGAGCCGCTGCCCTTCCCCGGCGATCCGCTCTACGTCCGGGATGCGCGACTGAATTTGCGAAGCGATCCGCTCAGCCGACGCCGCGTCGTTCGCGGCGGTATCGACGGCGAGTCGGATATCGGGGAGCGCAGCCTCCAGTCGGAAGACGACCTCCCGCACCTTCTCGATGGTCGGAAGCTCGTTTTCCAGCTCGATGCCGATGTCGTTGAATACTTGGAAAATAGCGCCGTTGGCCGTTTTGATAAAAGTGCGGCTGATTTCCTCCACGATTCCCGATGCGCCCTTCGAAGTGATTTTCGGGGAAATCGCATTGATTTTCTCATTGACATCGTACAAAATCTCCGCCTTCACCGGCTCATCCGTCAATACGGTGGCGATGTTCGCCGAAAAATCGGCGGGGATCGCGATTGCCGCATAATAGTCCCCGTGCATTACCCCGCGAAGCGCTTCCTCCCGGTCGACGAAGGTCCAGCCCATCTGGCCGTTCGCCCGCAGCGACTCAACGACCTGCTCCCCGATGTTGACGGGATGGCCGCGAAGCTCCGCCCCCGCGTCATCGTTGGAAATTGCGATGGCAATGCCGCTCGTTTGGCCGTAAGGGTCCCAGGACGCTTTAATGTTGAACCAGGAGTAGAGGGAAGGCATGCAGACGAGTCCAAAAATGATGATAAGGGCAGCCCAATTGCTGGCGATCTTGCGCAGATCGAGGGCATAGATGTGTGCAATTTTGTTCATTCGCTTCTCCCTGTCATGTTCTTTTCTCTATATCACCCCATTAGTATAGCACAAAATCCAATATTTGAATTGAAATTATCATAAGCCTATTGCATTTAGGGTTAGGTTGTTTTTCCATGCATTTCATGGTAAGATCATTTCATTCATCTTTGAAATGAATAGGTATTCGCGCACATATAAGGCGCACACTCCTTAGGGATCGTGTGCGCTTTTTTATTTTAAGGCAAGTGTAAGACTAAACAACCTTACAAGTAAGAATGCTTGGCCTATTCAACAAAACGAATAAAAACTCGAGGGGAGATTAACCATGAACAACATTCGCAAAATAGGGGAGTTGTGCTGGTTGGACATAAAAACATCCGATATGACAACCTCCAAATTGTTTTACAAAAAACTGTTCGGTTGGGAGTATCATGATGAGAATTGGCCGCATAAAATCTACACCATTATACGAAAAGACGGTGATCGTCTTGGCGGATTAACGGATTTAAACCTGGCACCATTGCCTCTTGGGACAGCCCCGCACATTAGCGTGTATATTGCTGCTCATTCTGTCGATGACATGACGGAAAACTGTGAAAAGTTCAACGGCCAGGTGCTTGTCGAACCGTTTGATTTGGAAGACCTCATGCGTATGTCTGTTATTCAGGAACCCGGAGGGGCTGTCTTTTCTTTATTGGAGAAAGGTACTTTTCAAGCGATGAACGCGGAGCCTAGAAAAGAAGGCGTGCCTTGCTGGTTCGAGTTAATTACACCCGATTTAAGTAAATCGGCAGCCTTTTTTACTCAAAGCCTTGGTTGGATATTATCACCTTCGGAAAAAGATTCCGCTCAAAGCCTTTACATCCAATGCGGGGGACAAATTATCGGGAAAATGACTGCTGCTGCTTCTGGCGAGCTATCATCCGAATGGGTAGTTTATTACAACGTAAATTCCATTGAGTACGAGGTAGAACGTGCACAAGCCATAGGGGCTCAGCGCCTTTCTGATATTCGGGAGGTTCCGCATATAGGCAAAGCAGCAGCATTAACCGATTCAGTTGGAATTAAATTCGGTCTTTTTGAATATACGAATTGATTGGCATTTTGCCCGGCTCCCTATGAGAGGACGGCCGGGCTTGACGCTATATTTTGGAGATAATCGTCCGCCCGGGCCCGTCTTTGGTCCCGAGCTGAATCGCTCCGCTGGCGAGCACGGAGACAAGGTACACGGCCAGCGATACCCCGATGGAGCCGACGAGCACCCACAGCATATCATAGCCGGCGCCGCGCAGGAATGCGAACGTGCCCTGTCCGGCAAACGCCATCGCCACGAGGCACAGCCCGGCCTTCACGTACTGCCGGAGATCCAGATAAAAGCCGATATACCCGGAGAGCGCAAAAAAGTTGAGGAAAGTGATCAGGCAGGTTCCGAAATTGATGCCGAGCGCAACGCCGTAAATGCCCCATTCCGAGCCGAAAATGAAAATCGCAATCGCCTTGAGCAGCGTCGTCATGATGAAGTTCCACATCAGCGTCTTCACCTTGCCCAGCCCGAGCAGGATGGCGTGAAGCGGAGCTTCCAAATAATGCAGCAGAAAGACCGGCGCCAATATTTTGATCAGCAGCCCCGCTTCCGGCGCGTGGTAGATCAGGCCTGTCAACTGCTCCGCCCACATATACAGGATGAATGTACAGGGAGCTCCGATAATGAAAGCGATGCGGATCGCCTGATCCATGCGCTGATGAATCAGTTGGGCGTTACGGCCGGCATTTGCCTCGCTGATCGCCGGAATGAGCGCTGAGGATAACGAATGCACGATGAAGGTCGGAAAGACGAGTAGCGGAAAAGCATAGCCGACCAGCAATCCGTACTGCTTGGTCGCGGCGGCGGCGCCGATGCCGGCGACGGCCAGGCTTTTGGTAACCAGCAGCGGCTGGAGCCCGTGGTAGATCGATTCGATGAATCCTTGCCCCGTCGTCGGCAAGCCGATCTGCAGCAGTTCATAAAGCGTACGCTTCCGCTTGCCGCCGTCCGCGGCCGGTGCGGAATCCGGAGAGCTCGCCTGTGCGGCTGCGGCTTTTCTTTTATAAGCCGAATAAGTAAACGTCAAGTACAGCAAGCCGGCGCCTTCGCCAATGACCGAAGCGAGCATGGCCCCGGCCGCCGCATATTCGATTCCGCGCGGCAGCAACACTTGAACCAGAGCGGCAATCAGGGCGATTTGCACCGTATTCTCGATAACGTCGGAGAACGCGATCGGCTTCATGTTTTGCTTGCCGCGAAAATAACCTTTGAGCACGGCCGAAACGGCCACGAGCGGCGCGATCGGAATCAGCGCCAGCATGGCGTAATACGCCCTTTGATCGGCCAAAATCAGCGAAGCGATCGACTTGGCCCCGAAGAACGCGGTCAAGACGAGCACGATGCTGATCGATACCGTAATCGACAGCGACACCTTCAGGATTCGCCTAATCTTTGCCGTATCGCCCTGCGCTTCCGCCTCGGCGACCAGCTTGGAGATGGCAACGGGCAGCCCCAGACTGGTCAACGTGATCATCATCGGTACGAGCGGATGAGCCATCATGAGCAGACCGATGCCCTCGGGCCCCAAAAATCTGGCCAAAATAATGCTGTTCAGAAAACCGAGAATTCGCGTGACGAATGCCGCCCCCGTCAAAATGAAGGTGCCGCGCAAAAACGTTTGTTTATTAGTCATAAAGGTGCACATCTCCATCATTGACCGACTTGCATTATATATATTTCAGGACGGCCCATTGTATGCGTACAAGCATCCGGAGGGAGCGCAGGACGGCCTTTGCGGGACGTTATTTTGCAGGGGGCAGCGTGGTACGGCATCCGCGGGGCCGATAACGCCTCGGCGAGGCGTTATTTCGCGTTTCGGGGCCGCGAGGCGCCGCGTGGCACCCTACGCAGGGCCGATAACGCCCTGGCAAGTCGCTATTCCGCCGATGACGCCGCGTTCGGCCTCGTTTAAGACCCTGGCAAGGCGCTATTTCTCCGGCCGATCGGACAAATCCAGATTGCCCTCAAGGCCACGCGATGGTAGAATGTACCTGTCAATCAAAAATACGATGGAATGCCACTAGGGGAGCCGCAAGGCTGAGACGGAACGCGCTTCCGGACCCTTCGAACCTGATCTGGGTTATACCAGCGTAGGAAAGTGGAGCCGCTCTGCTTGCCCACGATCTCTTGGGCTATGGGACGCGCAGCCTCTCCGCTTTTCGGCGGAGGGGCTTTTTTCGATTTAAAAATGGACGTAACTCCCGCGCTCTCCGCCGCCCGTGCTCCCCCTTGTGCCGCTTCCGAAGGGAGATGTTCCAATGAGCTTTACCGAAAAGTTGAGAGCCAAAGCCGAGCCGATCTTCGAAGCGAATTACCGGCATCCGTTCATCCGCGGCATTGCGGACGGCAGCCTGAAGCCGGAGCAATTGATTCATTACGTCAAGCAGGATTTCGAATACTTAAACGCTTATGTCCGCGTATACGGTCTGGCCATATCCAAATGCGCCAATCGCGAAGATATGGCGATGTTTCAGGAAAAAATCGGCTTCGTACTGAACAGCGAGACGCACCCGCATCATAATTTCTGCCAGCAGGCCGGCGTCCGTTACGAGCAGCTGCAGGGCTACCCGCTCGCCCCGGCCGCCCATCACTATATTCGCCATATGCTGACGGTAGCGCACGAAGGAACGCTGGGGGAAATTTTTTGCGTGCTGCTGCCCTGCCCCTGGATTTACTGGGAGATCGGCGTGCGGCTGACAGAGGAGATCCGGCCGACCGAGGATCATCCTTATTACGACTGGATAAGCTTCTACGCCTCGGAGCGCATCGGGGACAATACGCGCCACCTGTGCCGGAAAATCGACGAATGGGCGGAGCACGCGCAGGAAGCCGAACGAAGCCGGATGGAGGAGGCCTTCATGCTGAGCGCGCAGATGGAATACATGTTCTGGGACATGGCCTATCATGTGCAGGATTGGCCGATCCCGCTCGGCGCCGCGGCGGCGGTGAAGTAGCTTCCCCGAATACTCGGGAGCACGATCCGGAGGCGGAATGCGCCACGGAGATGCCGAGGCGCTCCGCGGCAATCGCCGCTGCCCGAGGCCGACGGACAAGCCCTTCGCGAAAATCTGTCGCAATGGGCTGTTCCCTTCGCGGTTGTCCTGTGGTAGCATGAAGCATAGATCGCGAAAAATCATACAGCCATATGGAGGGAACCATGAAAGTCCTCATTGCAATCGATTCGTTCAAAGGCAGCGTCAGCTCCGCCGAGGGCAGCGAAGCCATCGCTTCAGGGATTCGTGCCGTATATCCGGATGCGGATATCGCCCAGGTTCCGCTGGCGGACGGCGGCGAAGGCACGACGGAAGCGCTCGTTCTGGCGACAGGCGGACGGTTCGTCAGCGCCGAGGTGAGCGGCCCGCTGCAGGAGCCGGTATCGGCTACATACGGAATCTTAGGCAGCGGCCGCACCGCAGTCATCGAGGTCGCCGCGGCCTGCGGCCTGCCGCTTGTGCCGGAGGCGCGCCGCGATCCGCTCGTCACGACGACGCTGGGCGTCGGCGAGCTCATCCTGGATGCGATCGGCCAAGGCTGCCGCGAATTTGTCATCGGCCTCGGTGGCAGCGCTACCAACGATGCCGGCATCGGCATGCTGCACGCCTTGGGCTACCGCTTTTACAGCGAGCGCGGCGAGCTGTCCTCGTTCGGGGGACAAGCGCTGGCGGACATTCGCCGCATCGATGCCTCCGGCGCGCATCCGCTGCTGAAGGAATGCTCGTTCCGGATCGCCTGCGACGTGAACAATCCGCTGTACGGGCCGAATGGCGCGGCTTATGTATACGGGCCGCAGAAAGGGGCTTCCCAGGCCGTAGTCGAGCAGCTCGACCGCGGGCTGGAAAGCTTCGCCCGGACCGTCCTGAGCGAGCTCGGCCTCGATATCGGCTCGCTCGAAGGCGCGGGCGCCGCAGGCGGGCTCGGC
>Ga0207865_100561_pt1 | contig 38881 bp, 29 predicted proteins | sample HigsolmetaAR204D_FD_184836 | JGI IMG/M metagenome (GOLD analysis project Ga0207865, IMG submission 184836) | Ionic liquid and high solid enriched microbial communities from the Joint BioEnergy Institute, USA - AR20-4-D (SPAdes) (version 2) ...
CCGTGAAAAGTTGAAGTCATGATAACCCTCCCATGATTAACATTCTGGTGTGATCTCCGATCTTCATCCGCTTAGGTCCGATAATCGATTCCGCTTGGCCGCTTCACAAGAGACTGGGCCTTCGGATTATCATATATGTAATCAGACTCGGCTGATCCGAGGATCGAGTCGAGCATGTCATGGATCAAGGCAAGTTCCTGTTTCATCAGCAACTGATTGCTCTCATTGATCTCATGCAGGCGTTTGGCTAGTTGATTCAATTGTTGCTGCATCTGAAGCAGCTTGTCCTGTCGCTCTTGATCAAGCATGAGTCGAATCTCGGTCAGTGAAGCCGTCTCATCCGTTTCCACACCGAGCGCCCGCTGTAGCTTCAATGCCGCATTGCGCACGGAACTCTCGCAGTCGGCAAACCTGCTGACCAACTCGTTCTCAACCTTGATGCAGTTGCCAAGTTCATCGCTATCGCCAGCCAGGATCAGCTTGCGCTTCGTTTCCGCCGCTTCGATCAGCTTGGTGTAGAAGCTCTGGCAAAGTTCCATTGTTTGGATCAATTGGCCGTATGCGAGCCGAATGATGTCTTGCGGAGTTGTCGTCATCTGTGTATACCTACCTAACCTGCAAGGAATTATGCCCGGGATTCGAATCGTTTCGTCGTATTGACAGCGGATGGATACTTCGCCGTAGGATGATGATAGGTCACGTCCTGTTCGCCGTCGGTACGGTACAACTCAACGATATAATCAATACTGTTCAAGGTGCGCTCGATCAGTTGCCGGTTCGCAAGATTCGTCCTCTTGATCTGACTGACGGTTTCCGCAATTTGGGCTTTGGCACGTAGCAGTTGCTCCTTTACTTCACCTTGGGGAAGCAGTTCAGCGATTGCTTCAATCGTCACGGTACCGGAAGGCTCTACTCCCCTGGTCTGCATATATTCGACGGCTGATACTTCCCAAGCCGACTGGAGGTGGGATATCCTCTCCAGCAAGCGAAGTTCGTCATGATAACATGCTGCAAGTCCATCCGCGTCATGCTGACGGAGCACTTGCCGCCTCCGTTCGGCGACCTCCAGCAGCAGGTTATGCGCGGAGATCAATTCTTCCATCTGTTGCAGCAGGTTCTTAACCGTCATCGCCAGCACACCACTTTCGTATGGTTGATAGATCCATGTTATCTCATGAAGGATATATGTGTTTATTTGTTACCGGTCAGATACGGAAGCAGCTTCTCCGCGATCTTGCCCGCTTCAACATAGTAAGTGCCAGTTTGTACGGACTCTTTCAGCTTGGCTATCTTCGCAGCACGGTCCGGATCAGCGGCTGCTTCCAGCAATTTGCGCGCTTCATCCGAGAACTGCACATTATCGCGCGTCTTGTCTTTCTTATCGGCTTGGTTCGCATACGCGGATTTCATCTGGTTGCGATATGGATTGACCATGCCCGTTCTGTTTAGATCATTGATCTTCATCTTCCATCACCTCTAATTCTAAGCACACCGGTTACCGCTTTGATACTTACTAATATTATCGGTTCGATTGTTGGTATTGTTTATATATTTTTGCGTAGCAGCGCCGAAGGATCTGGCATTTTTCTCTGTTTTAAGGCTAATGTCCTGTTGTTGGTTTAGTCATGAACGCCCGATCCGCCTGATTGATTTGAGTATGCCCATCCTGAAACAATAAAAAAACTTGGCAGCTTGCGCTTCCAAGTTTGATGATGTCTGCGGCATCTTGATTGCATGAAGGTTATGTTCAATCGCGATTGGTGTCTTCCGTTTTGATCCAGTATCCGCTGCGACTCTTGCTTTGCGTACTCTCTTCGGGTTCCTTGCTGGCGGCTGTTTCCGTTACTCTCTTCACCTGCTTCGTCAGACGAGCCCGGCAGTCGTCACAAATATGACCCTGTCTGATCAGAGTCCCACAGGATTCACATGGATAAGAAAGATTCGGAGTACCCATCATGGAGATGCGGCCTTCACGGATAAACTTGGTAATCTGTCTGACGGACACACCCGTAGCATCGCTGACTTCATAGATCGTCGCACCGCGATTATCCCTGAGGAATTGAACACATCTTTCGTACTCTTGTTCGATTTCCTTCTGACAACTGAAGCAGACATCACTAATGCCTCTGTTGTAAATCTTGCCGCAGCGCGGACAATTCGCGATATTCAGATTCATGTGCTGATGCCCCCCACGCAAATTTCTGAAGCAAACGCTTACCGTTCCGACGTTAGTCTATAATCCCATATTACTATATTCGGACAAGGATGTATACTACCTTGCCCAAGTTAAACTATAAATGGGAAGTTTGGTCGCAGCATGGATGGCACGCGCGCACTCATGCAGGGTACTGCCGGTGGTGTAGACGTCATCGATGATGACGATGGCATCAGGCAATGCCCCCTCAGCAGGAAGCGCCTCGCGAATCACATCGAATGCCCCTTGCAGATCCTTGATCCGCTCATGTCTCGACTTGTGGCTCTGACGGTTGGTATGTCGTGTGCGACGCAGCAGGCGGATATACGGCAACCGATTTCTCGCAGCCAGGCTCTCCGCCAGCCTCTCAGCCTGATTAAACCCCCGCTCCAACATACGCACATCACTGATGGGAACGCTGGTGACAAGTAGCCGGACAAGCTGCTGGCCCGAGGGGATGGAGCGGACAAGCTGCTGGTAGGCATAGTCCAACATCAGAGAGAGGATCTGGAGCATACGTTCATGTCCCTGGTATTTATAGGCGGATAGCCACTCCTTCATGTCTCCGCTGTATCGCACGGCTGAGCGATTCATGATGAGCTTCGGCTCGGTTCTGCGCACACAATCGGGACAATCAACCGCTCGTCCACAGGCTGTGCAGCGTACTTCACCAATCCACGGCACGGCTGCCATACATCTCGCGCACAGCAGTTGGCGAAGCGAGCAAAGCACGGGATCGAGGAGCGGACAATCCGGATCACGCATCGGAGTGCCGGATGATGCAGCCGGCCCCACTCGCTGTCCGCATATGCTGCATGGCTGGCTAACACCCAGCAGCAATGATGATGCTGCTGGCAGAACCCGGTCAGCGAGCGGACGTATCCAGTGAAGCATGAGCATCCTCCTCTCGCTTGTCCATCAGCAGCCCTCGTTGCCGCGCGAGCGCGTTCATCGCGCGGATATGACGGACGGCCCGCATCTGCCCGTCCGTCCGTTCGCGGGCGACGAAGTACACGCGCCCGCACGGATCATCCGCCGAGCGCCCGGCACGCCCGGCCATCTGCACCAGCGCCGCTTCGTCGAAGAGATCCGCGTCCGCATCCAACACGAACACATCGCTGCGCGGGATCGTCACCCCGCGCTCGAGGATCGTCGTCGTGACGAGGAGGCGGATCTCGCCTCTGCGGAAGCGGCGCACCCGGCTCGCGCGGTCCGCGTCGCGCGAGGAAGTTCCGTCGACGGCGGCAGCGTCGACGGTGCCGGCACACGCCTGGCGCAGCAGGCGTGTGAGCGGCTCGACGTGTTCGATGCGCGGCACGAACACGAACACCTGCGCGCCGCGCTGCAGCGACTCGTCGAGCGCGGCGCGCAAAGCGCTCGGCAGATCCCCGCTGCCGAGCGTCGCCTTCAGGCCGCGATAGCGCAGCAGTCGCGGCACGGGTAAGGGGTGCCGGTGGTACCGCACCGGCACCATGGCATGAGGCAGGCTGCGCCGCCTCATAGCGAGCTGCTGCTCACGCGGAGGCGTGGCCGTGAGCAGCACAGTCTTGCCGCGCGGCTTGCAGGCGCGGCGGACAGCGAAGGCGAGCATCGGATTGTTATGATAGGGGAACGCATCCAGCTCGTCCAGGATAACCAGATCGAAACAGCTCTCCAGGCGAAGCAACTGATGCGTGGTCGCAACCGTAATCTCCCCCGTCACCCAACGCTCTTCGCTGCCTCCGTACAGCGCCACCACCTTCCTGTCGGCAAACGCCATGGCGAGTCGCGGCGCCAGCTCCAATACCACATCGCGACGCGGTGCCGTCAATAGCACACGTCCCCCAGCTCGCAGCACATACTCCACCAGCGGGAACACCATCTCCGTCTTGCCCGCTCCGGTAACCGCCCAGATGAGGAACTGTTCTCCCTCGCGCTTCGCAGGCTTCCGAATATAGGCCAGGGCTTCCCTCGACGCGTCCTCCTGTGCAGGGCTTAGCCCCCACTTGCCAAGCAGAGCTTCCACATCGTCATGTTCCCGCCGTTTACAGGAGCTTGCAAGAATCGCATCAGCCGATCGCCCAACGATAAAAAAGGAACATTCCCTCACACGCCCCATCTGCAAACATTGCTCACAATAGACGCACATCCGCCCGCACACGGCACACGCCGTCTCATGATGCTTGTCCGACCCGCTGTTACATCTGCCGCATCGTATCTTTCGGCGGTCATTCCGGGGCCTGTTGCCATTCGTCACTTTCCGTTCTGGCCAAACCGCTCCACCCCATCGGCCGTCCAGCATTCTCTGCTTCAACCTGTCCAGATAGGATCTCTCGGCCACCATGCCACTGGCCAGATCAATCCGCCCCTGCAGGATGAGGATCTGCAGAATCGCCCGGTCGATGTCATCCGTTTCATCTCTGAGCAGCCCAACATCCAGGCATAGCCTGCGATATTCCGCATACAGCAATCTTCGTCCATCTAGTCTGCGCATCAATTCCCGCAGGAGTTCTCCATCACAGCCGGCCAATGCTTCCAGCGATGGAGCTGGCTTGTCCGACTCCTGCGATCCAATTATCACGTTTTTATGCTTATCATGCCCCGAATCATAAGGCTGCTTCAAACGACCGCCCCTTGCGGCATCGCCATACCAAGGTCGACTGCGACCATCATCCCCGTCCAGGACCGATCGCCTGTAACTCGCCATCGGTTCATGCGGGCATAAGGCACCCAAGAATGCGCCACCCGACAGCCAATCCTGCTTCGTAATCGTTCGCCATCCTGCTCCGCCGCTTCCTGTCCCGCCCTTCAGTCGATGCACACCGTTGCGCCATTCCAACGCTTCCCACACTCGCACAGGTTCCATATACAGCCGCAAACTCAGCCCACTCGCTTCATTCCAACCAAACCAGTATGTACAATCTATTGCCATATCGAAACTGATCCTTCGCTCCGTTCCTCTCCTGCCGACCACTTCGTAGACGGACACCAACATCGGACACACACCACCTTTGCATCAAGCAATACCGATTACCGCACGGCTCATCATCTCTCGCCATACCACCCACGACAGAACCTGCCCAGGCATTTCAGGCTAGCGGAAGCCCTTATTCGCTTCGACCATAAGGCCTTCATGAAGCATCAAAAGTTTCATTGCTCCGCCTGAACATCAGAGCTTCCGCTAGCCTGAAACCGCAAGTTCCGCCCCTGGCTCATAAGTCAAACAACTGGAGCTTAAACCGGCCATCCAGCCTGTTCATATAGATGACAGTGAGTTGATTCTGCAATCCGCGTTTTTTGCCGCCTCGCTCCTCCTCAAACCCGCCGTTCGCTTCATCCTGGTGACCTGCCGTCCTCGCCATTCGCTTCATATCCTTTAGCCGAGTCTCCGTCTCCAGCCAGTTGCGCGACCGAATCACACGCATGTTGCCTTCGCGATCCAGACGCTGTATGATCGGGACCGTCTGATCACGCGAGCATTCATCGACCACCGTAATCCTCGCATATGTGCCGCGCAGCTTCGACCACCATGTAATCGCCCTGATGACGAATTCCGCTTGGCGTTCATTGTTTCTAGTCACGAGCACGTAATGGCGGGCCGGCTCACGCAAGCGCGGGAACCAATGATAGACCGCGTGCACCATAACCGCGCTGAACAGGTAGCTGCCGATCACCACGAGTGTAAATTCCAGCATCGCCTCTACCTCCCTCGGAATATAGCACCATTATATGCCGCAGCTCTGTCTGCAGTTCCCGCACGGAGACGACTCTTCACGCAATCTCACAACCTCTGCCAAGCGAGCAACATCGTGGCCTCTTTAGCCACAATCCCTAATCCCATGCCTATGACTCACTCATCATTCACACCCGTCTACCATTCCTCCTTGAACCCGATCGCAAGAACACCGCCTCTCCACATCGCCCGAAACAAAAAGCCGCCAGCTCACAGGAATCTCCCGTTAACCGGCGGCGTGTTCTTCACGGCCCATACAATCCATATTCATTTTTTCAGTCGCCCACTCTGTCATCAGGCGGATATCCGCCCGCTCTTCAGCTTATTCTCATTATTTTATCTTATAAGGAAATCCAGCCATTCTTGATTGAATTGACAACCGCATGCGTACGGTCCTTGACCTTCATCTTCTTCAGGATGCTGCTGACGTGGTTCTTCACCGTCTTCTCGCTGATGATCAACTGTTCGCCGATCGCCCGGTTGTTCAGGCCTTCTGCCAGCAAACGCAGCACTTCAGCCTCACGGCGAGTAAGAGGATTGTCCTCGGAAGGCACCAATTGAGCACCTTTGTTCTCAGTATGGTCCCCCACGATGCCTCTCTCATCGAGATAAGTCATCCGGCGCAATTGATTGATCAATTTGCCTGTCACCCGCGGATGGATATAAGCATGGCCTTCGAATACCGCACGTATCGCGTGCAGCAAGGTGTCCGCCTCCATGTCCTTGAGCAGGTATCCGGATGCGCCCTTGCGCAACGTCTCAAATACATACGATTCGTCATCATGGATCGAGAGAATGACTACCTTGATCTCAGGCATATATTGCGTCAGCTTCTCAGTGGCGATCACTCCGTTCTGCACGGGCATGTTGATGTCCATCAAGACAATATCAGGCCGGTATTCGTTACACAGTTCGATGATCTGTACGCCATCCGCCGCTTCCGCAACAACTTCGATGTCGTCCTCCATGTTCAGTATTCGCTTCAGACCTTCACGAAACAACTGATGATCATCCGCCAATATGACACGCACTTTCTTAGTCCTATCCTTCAACGCCGTGTGCAGACTCGATTCCGCTTTCATCAAGATTCTCCTTTCTTCCTACGATTGGTATGTTGAGCGTAATCTTGGTGCCCTCTCCGGGTGAGCTGTCTATGTGAAACTCCCCATCGAGCATTTCCACCCGTTCCCGCATTCCGATAATCCCGAAATGTTCGCCTGTAGCCATCTTCTCCTGGAGCTTCGAGGTATCGAAGCCTATCCCATTGTCACTGATCAGAATCGTCATCATCCCGTTATGCACCACCAGATTCATGTCGATACGGGTGGCTTGGGCATGCTTGAGCACATTCGTAAATGCTTCCTGAACAAACCGGTAAACGGCGATCTCAAGCGCCGGCTGCACCCGTTGCTCCTTGCCTACGGCTTCAAAACGGGTGCTGATCTTCGTCCTGTCCTCGAAATCCTGCACAAACTTGCGCAAGGTTGGCACCAGCCCCAAGTCGTCAAGTGCCATTGGCCGCAGATTGAAGATGATCCTTCTAACCTCTTCAAGCCCGCTTCGCACCATATTCTTGAGATTACGAATCTCATCCTGCACATACGCATATTCCCGCTTGGCCAGCATCCGCTCTGCAAACTCCGTTCGCATCACCAGATTAGCCATCGATTGCGCTACGCCATCATGAATTTCCCGGGAAATCCGTTTCCGCTCTTCCTCTTGGGCCATGATGATCCTCAGGCCAAGCAGTTGCCGGTTCTTCGCCGTTTCCAGCATCTGTGTCACGGCGGACAGATCCCCCGACAGGTATTGTGCCACGACGTTCATCTGCGAGGCGACGGTCTCCGCGCGCTCAATCGTCTGTTCGATGTTGCGGATGCGTATCTGCAGCTCGTCCCTCCTCTGGCGAAGCGTCGTCTCCTTCTCTCTCTGGATCGTCAACTCTAGCTGCGTTTTGGTCGCCATTTCATATGCCTTGCGAATGTCTTCTTCGCGATATCGTTTGAAGTCTTTGCTGACTTCGGAGAGTCGGTTGCGCGAGCGTTTGAACTCGATCTCCATCCGGTCAACCAGGCTGATCGTCGCTTCGATCTCCTGCATGACATGATCCAGTTCTTTGCGCATGAGCTCCAATTCAGCCTTGGCGCCTTGGTAGATTTCGAATATCTGGTACCGGCTTTTCTCCATCACTCGGGTAGCATTCTTGATGATTTTATCGATATCCTGGACATTGAAGCTCACATGCTATCCCCCTCGGCACTTACGGGAGAAACCGCCGCGGCGGCCGAGTCCGTCCGCCACGCCGGAACATGGCGGATCGGTGGTTCGGTCATCCCACACAAGCGTTTCTCCACACTTGGGCTTGTTATCAATAACTTTATCGTATCTGGGCCATTTGCGCTAGTCATGCAGCCAAATGATCATTTTCCTTTTCCGACCATTCTGACCGATTGGGTAGCATTATCCCAGTATACTTCCCATCCAAGCTGTTCGGAGAGGATGCGAAGCGGTACCAGCGTTCGCGAATTCATCGCGGTTGGTGCTTCCGGAGCAGTGACTTTCTTCCCGTTGATGTTGATCTCCGGTTCGTTGAGCCACATTTCGATGAATTGTTGGCCGCGAATCAATGTAACCTTATTCGCTGCTGCATCCCATTCCACCTCACCGTCCATGGCTTCGATGATGAAACGGATGGGCACCATCGTGGATCGCCCGATGATCACCGGCGGCTGATCAATCTCCATCGGTTGTCCGTTAACCGTAACCGTATGGTTGTTGATCTGCATTTCGATCGTCTTGTTCTCCGGCTCTTTCACCGCGGATTCCGTCTGGAAGATGATCTGGTCGACCGCCAACTCTCCCTGCGTCACAGTTGGATCCACCAAAGCCATCAGCTCCTCTATCGTCACGAGGCTGAGGTCAATGAGCGGCAACGGATTGGCCGGCGATTCCTGAACGAGACGCTGTACCGTTAACGGATATCGGATGCCCAGAGAATCAAGATTGACTTCCACCGTTCGCCATCCGGTCCAGTCTATCTTCCCTATATGAATCGTATGTTGTTTGCCGTTTGCGTCCGTTGCTTCCAACCACAATCTGCTGGACTTCCCATCACCGAATACATCGATCGACATGAGCCTTGGATTTCCAGGCACCATCATGCCCAATCCGTCGTTGAATTCAAAGGCGATTTTCGGCAATGGCGCACCAACAGGCTGCCCGATCCGGCTAAAATCATAATGCCAATTCAGAATGTTCGACGATGTCGCCTGTCCTTGGAGGCGATTCGTAATCCGATAATCGATGATCGCATCCTTCGAGAGGAGGTTAAGTGCCAGCGGAGGCATCATCGTGTCGAAGTCCGCCCATATGCTGGTCACCATCGTTTTCAACACTACCGAGGTGCTGAAGCCATCATAGGTCGCGATTAACCGCGCCACCGCATGTTCATCCACTTCTTCCACGGTAAGAACGCCATCTTGGACAGTGCCGCTGAATCCTTCCATACGCCATTGGATGGCATCCGAAGCAACTTCCCGCGAGCGTCCATCCTTCAAGACTGCCTTCACTTCCAGATCAATTACGGAACCGCTTCGAATCGCTTGATCGCTTACATTCAAGCTCAGGCTTGCGAGTTCCTTACGATCGATGATCTCGACATCAGCCGATACCTTAGAGGAACCTTTCGCAATCGTAATGGTCGCCTTGCCCTTCCGGCTAGGGATGAAGTACCCGTTCTCGAATCGACCGTAGCCGTCTGTCACAGATAACTCATATCCCGGCTGAGACAAGTCAATCTCACTGACCGGGTTATAGTATTGGTCGTATCCTCTCAACGGAAGTTTCACGCGTTCGCCAGCGAATACATATGGTATCGGATCGAGGATCAAACCAATGACCTCACCGGCGGGGGCGGTGGTATACACACCGATGCCATTGACCACCTGCCGCATCGAGGACTGGGCCGGATTATTAACAAGGGTTGCGGATGTTTCACCGAGTTCACGTGCGACCATCGTCGTCGATCCGCCACCGTCCAGATTGATTCCGCGCCATACGCCAAGCTGAATCATCGCCTGCTGAAGATCAGCCAGTGTCATCCCACGGCTGGTCGAAGTCTTGTCGGCAGTGATCAGATATACATAACGTCCATCTGCTGAGTAACCAACCGCTGTACGAGCAGCAGCCGCGGTGCCGGATATGTTGTTGATGTTCGCTGTAAACGCCGCCTTCTGCCCGTTGTCGACCAGGAGCGTATGGCCGCCGATCAGCATCTGGAACTGGGTCGGATCAACAGATGCGCCGGTGTTGCGATCGATCATCTGATAGAACGTATAAACCGGCTCTCCGATGATCACATTGTTCCGCAAGAATTCGGCGCCCTTGCCTTCCCCGCGCAAGATATATCCGTCCTCGGGGATATTCATCGTAGCCAGCGGCTGATCGATCGACATTTCGGTCGCGATACCGCCTATCACGAGAACTTCGGTCGGCTTATGCAGGCTGCCGCTTGCCCGCTCATGCGCTCCCCACGTGGAAGTGTACATGAAGATGCTGTCGAGGTGACTTTGCTGGTTGGATTCATCGAACATGATCGGCTTGTTGATCCCGCGCAGTTCATACAGGTTCCCGCCAGCAGACACCACGCCGTCAAACTCATACTCGCCAATAACAGGCCTGCGGTCTACCGTGATGCCGAAAGAATACCAGCCCTTGAGGAACAGCGGAGAAACCGTCAACTGGCCATCCGTTATCTGCGCGGCGAGCGGATTAGCAGGCGTAACATTCATGTGGAAGAAAGATGCGTTGATGCCAGCTACGGCCGAGGTCTCTCGCGCCATGTTAAGCACCGTCTGCTTGCTGTTCACTTCTCCGCCCTTGCCGCTCATCACGTCAAGCTTCACATAGGGGTTGTTCAGATCGATCACGATGACCCGCAGATCCGTGGCTTGCTGGGTGCTGCTTGATGCGGGATACCACTTGTAGGTGCGCAGGATTGCGCCAGACGTTACAATATCCTCCTTTACCAACTGTAATACGGCTTCAGCTTGTGCTTGCCCGGTCTGAGCGTATACCGCAGCATAAGAGCCTGGCTGTACAGGCAATGTACCAACCAGTGTTGTCAGAGCTGTAGTTGTCGAAAGCACCAATACTGCGACACGTTTCGCATGCTTCCTCCACCCAGTACGTCTCGTTGTTCTGCTCATCTTGTTGACAATACTCCTCTCCTCGATGTGTAAATCTCTTTGTCTACCATCCGATCATGTCCGGTTTCTCTTGATTCATCATTGGCATAAATATCAACTTCCCGGGTGCTTCCCCCTATCACTTGAATCCGTGCAAATCTGATCAGTAAGCAATGTCATGCGATTCCGTTCTGAACGCGCATGCGAACTTACGGCAGATCGCATCCCATGCCCCTACGCTGCAGGTATTCCGCTCTAATGTTATAGACTGTTTTTTTGGTAAAAAGTTACGAGATTTGCGGCTGGAAATTATTTATTTCCTATGTGGAAACATACACGGAAAGTGGCGGAAACGGTTTCCCCCTATCATTGAGACGCCGACCGCCACCAATACTTGCATCCTATCGACCAAGAGTTCCTATCGTTAGGGCATCGATGTCGCTCACACTCTCTGGATGGATGCTTCCACCATGGCACCAACAAAAACGCCGGGCAACCTGAAATCAGGCTGGCCGGCGTGTTCTTCACGTCTGGTTATATGAGATTAGATGCATGCATCCGTGCCTCAGCTCAAAGCTGCGCGGCGCAGGTCTTCCGCCTTGTCAGTACGTTCCCAAGGCAGATCCAGATCCGTGCGGCCGAAATGGCCGTATGCAGCCGTTTGCTTGTAGATCGGACGGCGCAGGTCGAGCATCTTGATGATGCCTGCTGGACGCAGGTCGAAGTTGCTGCGGATGATCTCCACCAGCTTCGCTTCACTCACCTTGCCTGTGCCGAATGTATCAACATTGATCGACACCGGCTGAGCAACGCCGATCGCATAGGCCAACTGAATCTCAACCTTGTCAGCGAGACCGGCTGCCACGATATTCTTCGCCACATAGCGAGCAGCATAAGCTGCCGAGCGGTCCACCTTCGTCGGGTCCTTGCCCGAGAAAGCGCCGCCGCCGTGACGAGCGTATCCGCCATACGTATCGACGATGATCTTACGCCCTGTCAGGCCAGCGTCCCCTTGCGGTCCGCCGATAACGAAACGGCCAGTCGGGTTGATGAAATACCGTGTCGCTTCATCCAGGAATTCAGCCGGAACAACCGGACGGATGACATGTTCCTTGATATCAGCATGGATCTGTTCTTGCGTCACATCTTCATGATGCTGGGTGGAGATAACGATCGTATCGATGCGAACCGGTTTGTCTCCTTCATACTCCACGGTCACTTGAGTCTTGCCATCCGGACGTAAGTATGGCAAGGTCCCATTCTTGCGAACTTCGGCAAGACGGCGTGCCAATCGATGCGCCAGCGCGATCGGCATCGGCATGAGTTCTTCGGTCTCATTGGTCGCGAAACCGAACATCAAACCTTGGTCGCCTGCGCCAATCGCCTCTTCCGGATCGGCCAGACCACCTTCACGCGCTTCCAGAGCGACATTTACTCCCTGGGCGATATCTGGAGACTGTTCGTTGAGCGAAGTCAACACAGCACAGGTCGTGGCATCGAAGCCATATTTCGCACGCACATAACCGATCTCACGGATCGTATTGCGAACGATAGCTGGAATGTCCACATAGTCAGCCTTGGTGCTGATCTCGCCGATGACGAGCACCAAACCTGTTGCCACAGATACCTCACACGCAACACGCGCGTAAGGATCCACCTCCAGAAACGCATCAAGCACAGCATCCGAGATCTGATCGCATATCTTATCCGGATGACCTTCCGTTACGGACTCGGAAGTAAATAACCGCCGTTCTGCCAAAGTGAATCAACTCCTGTATCGAAAATTTTCGGCTTTCTCGCAGCCAAAATTGAACTTTCGTCAAAAAAATAACCTTTCCCGCTCGGAAAGGCCATTTGTCGAAAACCTTCAATTTCATATCATACTGGATATGCACAGACATGTCAACAATATAGGATTTTCCCCATTGACTTTGTATGAATTGAGCTATCCCGCTTGGACATCATAGAAAGGCTGAGTCATCCAAACACCGGTCTGGAATAACCCAGCCTGTCCCATCATACCCTATGCATTATGATTCCAGCGCATATCCTTGCAGGGCTTGTTCTGCTGCCTGCACCAGCTTGCGCGTGATATGCCCGCCTACCGCTCCGGCATCCCTGGATGCGATATGGCCCCAGTAATCCTCGCGAATTGCGGTCGCTGGGATGCTGCCCAGTTCAGTCGCGAATTCCACATTCGCATCTGCGATTCTCTGGCCCACAGGCAACCCGAGTTCGGCTGCGATCTCGTACTTCCACTGATCAATCACCTTCTCACAGCCCGGTACGATCTTGCGATTCTTGCCCGATTGACCACTTGCCATCCTGCGTCACCCCCCGCTGCCCTCTGTTCTGCCGCAAATGATCAGGTGCGACGCGTTCGGGTAGCGTTCGCGTCAAACCAATCACTTGCCGCAGGATTAGTTTGACCGCTGAAGACCAGGTTAGACGTATAAGATGTTGTCAATTCGGGGAAGATTTATGGGGCGGAATCTGCACTTCTGAGTCGTGCTTGCCCCGAATCAGCGACCGGAAGTGCTTGCCAACGTGCCATCGGCGTTCAGGATCTTGTATCCGCCAGTTACCATGACGAAGACTGTCTTGTTATGCGTGCTCTTGATACCGCGTCCTTCACGCGGGAACAGAAGCATATGATTCAGTTCGACCGGAGTGCCATCCATCAGGTCTTTGCCGCCGGTCACGTCCGGTATGCCATTCGCATCAGTGCTGACTGCCACCGTAGTGCCATTGCGCACGATGAGCGATGTTCCCGGATCTGCGAACAAGGTCTGGTTCGGCTGCAGTTCCACGACAACCATGCCGCCAGCTTGTCCCAAGAGAGCATCCAGTTGCTTCTTGAATTGCTCGATCTGGGCATCCAGCTCTTTCTGCTTGGCAGCCAATTGGCTATCGATCTGCTTCGAGATCTCCGCCTGCACCTTGTTGGCCACTGCTTCATCCACGTAACTCTTCGTGACAAGCGGATCGTTCACTGAACCAGGTTGGTTCGGGTCAACCAGGCCTGAATTATCCGCGCTTGATGTCCAGATCATCGACCCTGATACTACGCCCAGCACAAATACCGCAACCAGCAGCACCGTTTTCTTCATCCAGTTCAACTTATGATCTCCTCCACCATAGACTAAACTATATTCTGTACAGTTATACTCGGCTATCGTCCGTTTCGTTGCGGGTATGATGGACGAGAATGCGCCTTTGTGTCATGCCTTATCAGCAATGACCGCTCAATAATAGACTCTATTATAGCACGGTTCGACAATGACAGGGGATATATCTAAGATTTGCTATAGACCGATTCTCACAGCCTGATCTCTATCATTCTTCTCGCAGATAATCGAGGTAACGGTTTTCCTTCAGGTACTGCATGACCTGCTGAACAGACTGTTCAATCGACTGTTTGTCCGATTCGACGATGATCTCTGGATTCAAGGGTTCTTCATAAGGGGCGGAGATTCCGGTGAAATTTTGGATTTCTCCGCTCCTTGCTTTCTTGTACAGCCCTTTGGGATCTCTCATCTCGCATACTTCCAATGGACATTTCACATACACTTCGATAAATTCGCCCTGCGCGAACCGCTCCCGAACCAACTGCCGGTCTTCCCGATATGGCGAGATAATGGCTGTCAGCGCGAATAATCCGGCATCCACGAACAGCTTGGATACTTCTCCTATGCGCCTGATGTTCTCCTTGCGATCCTCCGGAGTGAACCCCAGGTTGTTGTTCAGACCATGCCGAAGATTATCGCCATCCAACACATAGGAACGAATCCCGTATTCATAAAGTTCCTTCTCCAACGCTGCGGCCAAAGTGGACTTGCCGGCTCCGGATAACCCTGTAAACCATAACAGGCAACTTCTATGATTATTTAACCTATAGCGGTCCTCCCGAGTCACTTTTGTTTGTTGCCAGACGATATGCTTCGCCAGATTGGTCATCCGAATCCACCTCACATTGTCATTTCATCCCATAAATGGTTCCTATCCCATGGGTCTATTATCTATTAAACTTTCTCGATTATCAATTGATTCCGAGCATGTATCATGGTTCATTTTTTTGAAGAGCCACACCACCTCATAACCCCTGGTCGGCAAAAAAGGCTGCCCCCATCCCCAATTGGGCATGAATGCAGCCTTCCAATTACAGTTAGCCTGAACTGTCCGCAAAGTATGCCAGCAATCCCTCACGCCAATCACGAAGATCGCGCAGGCCATTTGCTCGAATCGCCATATGATCCAGAACGGAATATTTCGGACGCGGGGCAGGCCGCGGAAACTCCGCCGTACTGACCGGATGAACCTTCACATTCACACCGGCCGCCTCGAAGATCGCCCGCGCGAACTCGTACCACGAGCACATGCCCGAATTAGTCGCATGATAAATGCCATATTTCTCGGTCTGCACCAAGTCCAGAAGAAATTCCGCCAGATCGACCGTATAGGTGGGCGAGCCGAACTGATCATGCACGACGCGGAGCTCTCTCTGCTCCGCAGCCAGGCGCAGCATCGTCTTCACGAAGTTCGCCCCATGCCGGCCGTACACCCACGCAGTACGCACGATGTAGTACCGGGACGACAGCGATTCGACCAGCTTCTCACCAGCTAGCTTCGTCTTGCCGTAGACGCTGAGCGGGTGTGTCTGATCATACTCCCGGTAGGGAAGGTTCGCGTTCCCGTCGAACACGTAGTCCGTGCTAATGTAACATAACCTGGCTCCAACTTCTTCCGCCGCGATGGCGACATTGCGAGTCCCCAAGGCATTCACCTGGTAGGCCAGATCCGGCTCCTGCTCCGCGAGATCAACCTTCGTATACGCGGCGGCATGAATGATGGCATCCGGGCGTATGGCGGTCGTACGTTCTTTCACCGCATCCAAGTCCGTTACATCCATCTCTAACCGGCTGAACCCATGCACGTCCCAACCCCGGTTCGTCGCGAGGCGCACCAGGTCATATCCGAGCTGCCCACCCGCACCAGTCACGATCACCTTCACAGGACTACACCTCTAGCCGGCCAGCATATTGCTTCTGGTAATATTCTTGATACTGCCCGCTGACGATTCGCTGCCACCAATCACGATGCTCCAAGTACCAGTCGATTGTCTGCTTGATGCCAATATCGAACGTATACTTCGGCACCCAACCCAGCTCCTCACGGATCTTCGCCGCATCGATCGCATAGCGCTTGTCATGCCCGGGCCGATCCTGCACAAATTGGATGAGCGATTCCGGCTTATCCAGATGGCGCAGGATCGTCTTCACGATCTCCAGATTCGTCCGCTCATTATTCCCGCCAATATTGTAGACCTCGCCGCTCTTCCCGTGATGCAGCACCAGATCAATCGCCCGGCAATGATCCTCCACATGCAGCCAGTCGCGCACATTGGAACCGTCGCCGTACACGGGCAACGGCAGTCCCTCGAGCGCATTCTTGATCATCAGGGGGATGAGCTTCTCCGGGAACTGGTAGGGACCGTAGTTGTTCGAGCATCTCGTTATATTGACGGGCAGACCGAACGTCTCATGATAAGCGCGAACGAGCAGATCCGCCCCAGCCTTACTGGAACTGTACGGACTGTTGGGAGCAAGCGGCGTCTTCTCGGTAAAATACCCCTCCGCCCCCAGCGTCCCATAAACTTCATCCGTTGAGATCTGCACAAACTTCCCCACACCATACGTCTTCGCCAGATCCAGCAGGACCTGAGTGCCGAGCACATTGGTCTTCACGAACACATCCGGCTCCATGATGCTGCGATCAACGTGCGACTCGGCCGCAAAGTTGATCACTGCATCGAGGCCGTCCTGAAATAACGGAGTCAGCAACTCCCGATCGAGGATATCCCCTTTGATGAAATGATAATTCGCCCTGTTCTCTACGCCTTGCAGATTCTCCAGATTGCCCGCATAGGTGAGCTTATCCAAGTTGATGATGACATAATCGGGATGCTGTTCAAGCATGTAGTGAACGAAATTGCTTCCGATAAATCCGGCCCCGCCGGTCACAAGTATTTTCATCAATCCATCCACACTTTCATTCAGAAATCAAACTCGGCTTCCCTGAACAGCGGGTGCTTCTGATCCTTCGCCGACAGGATCGGCTGCTTGCACGGCCAGTGAATGGCGAGTTCGGGATCACTCCACAGAATTCCCCGATCATGCTCAGGCGAATAGTATTCATCCACCTTGTACAGCACATGGGTATGAGGCGTTAGCGTGCAGAATCCATGCGCGAAGCCCTTCGGCACGAGCAACTGTCGTTTGTTCTCCGCGCTTAGCATATAGCCCTCCCACCGTCCGTAGGTTGGCGAGTCCCTGCGAAGATCGAGCACCACATCATAGATGGCCCCTTGAAGCACCCGGACCAGCTTGGTTTGCGCTTTCGGATGCAGTTGGTAATGAAGTCCGCGCAAGGTGCCCGCTTCCACGGACATCGAGTGATTATCCTGGACGAAATGAACCCTGATCCCGTTCTCCGCAAACAGGCGTTCATTGTAGCTCTCCATGAAAAACCCGCGTACATCCTCATGTACGACGGGTTCCAGGATCAAGACGCCATGCAGCCCGGTATGGATAACCTTCATATGATGACATCACTTCTTCATCTTTTTTCACCATCATATGCGTCGGCTGCCAATCCGTGCTTGCGATATTTCACTGTTTCATAACGCGAACTTCAGACAGATGCGTATCGAAGTAGATAGTTCCGATCAGGGCCATCTCTTGATCGAATACGGCGATATTCATGCCCCGATGGTTATCCGAGTATTCCACACCGTCGATCAGGATGGAGGACTTGTCTCCATAATCCTTGCCTGCCGAGTAGATGCTGACCTCATGCGTGCCGAACAATTCATTCGTTCTGGAATTGGCATTCTGAGTCGTCAGAGTGACGTCTCCGTTGTTATTGATCTCCTCTTGAAGCAGCTTGCCTCTGGAAATAACGGCAATGTATGAACCGTTCTCTGCCAGTTGATCGATGGATGAGCCCATTGTCTTCAGTGTGTTGATCGTCTCCGCAGACAGCCTTCGTACCGCAGTGCCTCTAACGGACATGATGATCGTGCGGTCACTGTATTGGCTGATCACCTCACCGAGAGACATGATTTCAAACGAATCAACCAGCACCTGATTGCTCTCCGCATCCAAGATCCCCTCATCCAGCACCGGACTATATGGCTCCAGAACCGCAAGCGCCCGATCCGTCTGACCGAGCTGTGCATAAGCCCTGGCTGCTGCCAGGTGGGCTTGCTGATCCAACTCGATGATGCGCTTATCCGGCAGATACTGATCCTTGAACGTGGAGTACCACGATTCGTACTTTTCGTAGTCCGCAATGGCCGATTCCAGATACCCCCGGCTCTTGTCCGCATCATCTGCATAACGCGCGCCGAGCTGTTGCTTCAGGGGGATCGTGGCGGCATAGAATGAAACCTCAAACGGTTCTTTGCTAATGGCCATATCCATGTAAGCGAACGCTTGATCCCATTCCATAAACCGGAGATAGATTTCACCTGCTGAATACAGTACCCGGGAATTGTTCGGCTCCAGTTTGATAACCTTGTCCACAATGTCGATCGCCTTCTGCTTCATCGACTCATCCTGGGTATTGGCGTACCATTGGGCATATAGGCTCGCCAGATTCAACCCATAATTGACGTTATAGGGATTCATTCCAAATGCCGATTCCAAGCGGTCAACCACTTCATTGACCGTCATCCTGTTGTTGATTTTTGCTTTGGAAGCAGCCGCATACGCCCGGGTGTTGAAGAAAATTCCGGCGAGAACAAGCAGGACGATCGCGACCTTACTTGCCAACGCGGCGTACTTCGCCAGCGCATCATTGCCCAACTTTAACTTCAGATTAAACAGTTTGCCTTCAACCGGCACAGCCATCGCCAATATCCAGAGGATAATGAACCAGTAAGATCCGAAGGAGAAGTTGAAATCAAAAAACGCGTGGACGAACAACATGACGGCCGCTGAAATCATCCCCGTAATCGCCGTTTGACCCGCTGCCGTATCCTGTCTGGCGCGTCCCTTGAACATGGCTGTGATCAAGAGGGCAAATACGATCAGGAACACCGCAGAGCCGATGATCCCGATATTCAGCAGCACCTCCAGGTAACCATTGTGAATCTCATTGCTCATGTAAGGCTCGGTCTGATATTGAACGTAGAGGATTCGCCAGCCTTCGCCACCGGCTCCGAGAAGCGGATAATGCTGGCTGATGCGCAAGGCGTCATCGTAGAAGCCCAAGCGCCCCAGCACACTTCCGGTTTCCAGATTGATCGAGCTGATCTGTTTCTGCAGGGCATCCGGCAGGACGCCGTATACCAGTCCTTGATTCATCAGGTCCAATACCAGCAGCGCCCCAATCACGAGGATGACAACTGGAGTTGCCCACCTGCCATGCTGTTCAAGAAGCTTCACCTTAAATGACTCTTCCGTACCGCGCTTCGAGAGCCAGTATGTCACCGCAGCCGGAACAGCGGAACAGAGGATCAGGATAAGCAAGGCGATCCATGCGCTGCCGTCAGCCAGAACCATCGTCAGCAGTGACAACAATCCAGACATCAAGGTATACAGGATCAGCATCCACTGACTCTTCGATCTGAGCAGAATGAGACCAATCAACCAAGCAACAGGAAGCACGATCAGGGCACCGCGGGAGAAGGCCAGAAGGAAGTTCGTCCCGAACAGCACAAGCGATGCGCTATAGAAGACCCTCTCTCTGAGCGGGGCGGAATGCCGGATCGCCATCATCAAGGAATACAACCAATAGGCTCCCATCACGGCTGCGAATGTATTCGGATATTGGAACGGCCCGCTTAAGCGGTCGGATAAAACGATGTCCTTGTAAGGGATCCAACCGAGATAACCCAGGAAAGAGAAAAGCGCGAGCGCAAGCCCCGTCGCCTGGAAGATATACGGAGTCCACTTGCCCGCCTTCACGTCTTTGCGCATTTCGACCAGCATAACGAAGAAGCAGGCATAGGCCAGCCATCGGAATAGGTTGTCAAAGTTGGATGCCGGTGATTCCGCAGTAAAGAATGCCAGCACGTACATGATCGGGATGAAGAAGATGGAACAATAGATGCCGGTGATTGTCTTTTTCTTGATATAAGCGTACAACGCCCATGCCAGGAAACATACCATGACCACAAGCGAGACCCAATAAAAATCAGTATCAAAAAACAATCCCCTGAAGTAAGGGGTGAAGAACATCAATGCTCCGAGAACGACTAACAGAACGTAACTCATGCCCTTGTGATCCGCCTTCCGTTTCGTTATTGTGTGAGATGATTCTGATTCGAAGCCAACTTCTCTGTCTCACGATGGAGCTGGGCAAGGTTCGGATCTGGATGGTCCGAATGTCTGACACCTTTAGCTTGCGCACCGCGAAGAACGACTATCAGCGTCTGGAACAACAGCTTCACGTCAAGCAATAACGTATAATTCCGGATATACATCAGATCGTACCGAAGCTTCTCCTCCGCCGTTGTGCTGTACTTTGCCTTCACTTGCGCCAGCCCGGTAATGCCCGGCTTGACCGCCACCCGGTACAGATAGTCAGGATACTCATTCTTATAACGCTTCATGAAATGTGGCCGTTCAGGGCGGGGACCTACCAGGCTCATGTCGCCCTTCAGCACATTGTACAACTGCGGCAGCTCGTCAATGCGGAGCGGCCTGAGCCATCTGCCCAGGCGGGTGATGCGCGGGTCCTCTTCTGCTGCCAGAACCGGTCCGGTCATCTCCTCGGCATCTTTCACCATCGTACGGAATTTGTAGATCATATAGGGTCTTCCGTCTTTGCCAATGCGGACTTGCGAATAAATTGGGCTCCCTTTGGAAGTGAGGGGGATCAAGATCAACAATGCTACCATCAGCGGGCTGAGCACCAACAACAGAATGGCAGAAATGACGATATCCATGATCCGCTTGACGAGCCTCTCCCCCGAGCTCAGACTTGGCGGCAGCACCGAGAAGACGAGCATATCATCGATCTGCTGTGCTTCCGCGCCCATCAGGAATAGTTCATATAACTCCGGAACGAGCAACACTTCTTTCGTATAACGGGAAGAGTAACTCATGATCTCGGCTTTCTGCTCGCCGGTCAATTCCGGTGTGATCAGGACGACATCGATATGTGCGATATGCTCAGCAATCATTTCCTTCTTGTCAGCCGTTACGACGGCTCTGATCTCGAACCATCCTTTGACATGCTCGAAAACTTTCTCCGTTATCTTCTTTCCATTCTCCATACTGCTGGTAACGATCAACACCTGCTTCTTCCCGTTCATCTTGAGCTGCATGTACCATACAATCGAACGGACCAGCAGGATCAGCACCGTAACGATGACCGTTCCTAGCAAGATGACGCTTCTCGGCATGGCAAAACCACGCACCCAGAAGCTGACCGCCACCAAGACGATCATCAGAAGCCCCGAACTGAGCAGGATGGAATATAAGAAATTATCGTAACTTCGCCGGTTGGTGTTGGCATACAAGTCGAAGAAATTGAAGATAATAAGCGCAGCTAGTCCCATCCAAGGCGCAGTAAGCACGAATGCCTCCCAGTTTCTCTCTGGAATGTCACGCCCGAAGAGGATCAGGAACGCAATCAGATATCCGCCATAAAGCACGACAAGATCTGCAACGGCCAGCAATAAGCCGACAAACCTTCTCTTCACGCGGGTTCCCATCATATACAGACTCCTAAATGTTCTAGTGATTTCATAACTATAATAATACCATATGAATGTTGTCAGGTGTAAAAACGACAAAAAACGGCATTCACCGTTTTTGTGCAATCAATATCTATTTGGCAGATTTGGACATGTTCAACATAATGTTAAATAACTTCTATTTGGCGACGGATTTGTGGTTGTTGAGTAGGTCTGACAAGCGTCGCCAAGTTATTTATATATTCTGCTTTCCCAAGTTTAATAAACTCTTCATACGCATAGGTTAATGCGTTTTGATCCAGAGTCCATGATACATCTTTTCGTATATTTTGCAGTATATAATCACTAACAATTCGAACAAATTGTCTTGATAATAGATTGTTTTTCAAATACACGTTACCCGCTAGAATTCTTCTCCATGGGCATAGACATTGCACGCCTCTACTAAAAGGTAATGATATATCATGTTTCGCTAATTTATCGAAGTAATCCCCGGGATCATCAGAAAAGAATAAATCAGCGTCCAGAATATATAGATCACTCGAGAAATGATCCATAAAAGTATCAGCGTGAATATATCTCGAACAAGCGTAATAGGTTTTGGCATCTGGTATGTTTTCAGGAACTTCCTCAGTAGAAAAGGTAGGAGCTACAACAGGACTGACAACCTTACGGTAATTATTTATCACATCGAATAATTCAACGGTTTCTTCAATTAATTTTTCTGCTTCAGCCCGTTCACCAATTACATGGAGATGGAAATGGTATTTTTTCAATACACTTGCCGTAAATAGTATATTTACCCCATACAATCTCAAAAAATTTGTATCCAGAGAGACCAACAGTGTAAGTGGTCTCGTTGGAACAGTGCTACTTAAGAACCGTATCTGATTCCTCTCGTCATACTTACTAGCCTCTAAACCCGTATAGGTATATACACCTTGATCGATCTTTAGTTTCATGACGAAATCATCATTGAAATTCCTTATCTTTTCAAATCTTTCAATTGCACCAACCCTATTGCCCAGAAAACTCAATAACTTTCCAGCAATCATATTTGCCATCTGAATATTTAAGGAATATTTATCACATTCCTCCACATAGTTTTCCAAAGCTGAATAGAGGCCCTTATTTTGTGAGTTGTAAAGAGCGTTGAAATATTTATCATTCGCACTATTTTCGATAAAATCTTTTTTAATTTTCAAGTACATATCGATATAGAATATTACATTACCTAGGTACGACTCGGTGTACCCATACTTTTCTTTCAATGCTGATACTAGGAGTTCAGCATTTCGATGGACATATTTGGTCTGCTTCCATAAGTAGCGCATGAACATAGAAACAGACTTGTGAAGGTTATTGCTTAAAATGGAATCGGATTTTCTTTCCAGATTGCTGAGTATATATACCAGATCTTTAGGATTGTTCGATATTTGCTTCTTTTCTAGAATTACCTCTTCAAAGATATCATTTTTTTCTATGGGCATATACTTCGTAACATCAGTCCAACGGCCACTTCTTTGAAGCTGGTATTTGTACTTGAAATTCCAAGGCTCGTTAATTAACCTTGGGTCATTAAGCTGTACCGAGCCTCCCTTTTCAATCACTCTAATTTCAAAAAAATTGCCTTCTCTAATATCATAAACAACTAATCGTGCCTCTTCGTCTATTCCCAAGTCTTCTCGAGGATTGAAGTTCATGACTATAACTCTCTCCTAAAAAATTAATGCCTTAACTTAAACTTATCTAACATCTCTGCAAGCTTCAATTTTCGTTCTCTTTCAGCACGGTATTTTTGCCGATATTCATAAGATTTGGCTACCTCAATAGCCTCCTGCAAAATAGGCTTGTCATAATGTTGGACATTAAGATTATAGCCATCTTTGCTTGCATAAGTTCTGTGCGGCAAAAACACGAAGTCATAATGGTTGCGATCAAAATCAAATGAGATATGCTCCAGATCCCAATTGAAAAGGCTAATCTTTCGTTCCGCGTCACTACCGTTCAGCAATTTAATGTGCGTTGCCATATGGGCAGATTTACCTTCATTTGTAAACCTTATTGCTGTCGCTGGAACCAAATTGTTATACTCGAGAGATACCCAACCATCAATGGGATCTTCTGAGCCTCTAATCTTGATAATATTGGTCAAGTTAGAATGATAGATGGGATATATAATAAAAACATCCCCATTATTCATCCTGCCTGTAAATTTATTCCCGTGTTGTTCAACTTCAATTATTGGATTTATCACAAAATTCTGGTCAAATGTATGGTTCTTGTAACCTTCTATCGAATCTAAAATAAGAATATCGGATGGTTTCAGATACAAAATCAAACGACTGTGTACTACTCCCGGATACAAGCAATGACACCCTGAACTGAATGACAGATGTTCATCTCTGTAAAAACTGGTAATCCCGGATTTTCCAATATTCAATCGGATCGTTTGAGAGTTTTCATTATCCACAATAACGGAATTATGAGCACGAGCCGAAACGATATATTGGCGCTCTAAACTTTTATAATTGTAACTGTGTTTACCAGAATCCATAAATAACGGAATGCCGGCAAAAAAAAGAGTAAACGAGAGATCATCATGATGTTTATGAACTCTGGAATGGAATGCGCAACAAAAAGTGACCTGAGTTAGCTTGTCGATGTCAGATTTATTCTTCAGAATGGCGTATCCACCTTCAGGAAATACCTTGTCATCAACCAGAGCTTTTAATTCATTCACACTTTCTGCCCAATGATTATACTTTATTATTAGTGATTTTAGATCTATGTCCAAATTTTCAATGTTATGGAATGTCAATCTAACGTTTTCACTATCACCTAGTGGTGGAATTTTCCCATCAGGTTGTAGTACCGAAATATAAAAATCCAATTGCTTGAGAAAACGACTCGTTAGAGATTTATAATACTCATAGTCTGTGTTCCTCAAAGTTTCCGAAAATTGAAGAACTCTATCCAGTATGAGATAAGCATAGTGAGGTGAATGTTCCAGGTAACTACCATCACTAGCGAACAAATCGGACATTTGCTTGTCAAACCTATTAAAAGACAATTTTTTCCATTCTTCTGACTTTACATATTCATTAAATACTATCGATGATATATACAATGATATATCTTGATCTATGCCATGATTATGCTTTGGCATATAAAAATTCTCGTCAGCGAGTTTTTCACCATGAATTATGAATATTTCATATAGTGTCCTCGATAATTCAGCATCGAACCCTATATTTCTCCACGACTGATAGAACCTGGATACCTGTAGTAACCGAATAGCTGTCGAATGATCATGCCATGCCATATCAGACTTGCTGTCAGAACCATTCCACTTATACCAATCTAATATATACTCTTTTGCTTTGATCAAGTATTTTCGATCTTTAAAATCATCATATCCATTCAATAAATGTTCAACCATAACTAAACTATGGACCCAGAAACGCCAACTTCTATCATTTAATGGGTCCTCAAACCACAAGTTTTCCTGAGGCTTAATTGATGGATAACGGCTCATTATATATATTTCATCATTGAGATAGGCATCACATATTTCTCTTAGTTTTTCTCCATGTTTCTTTGATACAATGCTTGGAATTTTGATAAACTGATGCAATAATCATTCACCTCCTTAATTAGCCATAGATGGAATTGTATATCTCAACAACTTTGCTCCAGTCTCGTTCATTCCTTACCCATTCGAAGGATTTCTCCGCCAGGTGTTCACTGTGTAATGCTTTTTCTATAGCATCCGCAAGTGAAAGCGCGTTGTTCGCCTCACATACGAGTCCTGTTTCTCCTTCAATCACCATTTCTCTCAAAGCTGGGATGTCACTAACGATGACGGTCTTCTTCATGGCCATCGCTTCGTATGGCTTGAGCGGTGTAACCAACTGGCTTACTTTGGCGTTAATCCGAGGGAATGGGAAGATATCGGCTATAGAATAATACTCCTTGACCTTCTCTCTTGGCACACGCCCTGTGAAGATAACATCCTTTTCCACACCCAATGAAGCCGCTTGACTCTTAAGCTCATGCAAAATAGGACCCGTTCCCACAATTAATAACTTAAGTTTGAGACCTTTTTTCACTAATCTGGCGAATGCGTCAATCAAGTAATCCAAGCCCTCATAAACTGTAAGTGAACCAATGAATCCAATAACTGTGTACCCTTCTAACTTGTATTTCTTGACCAATATCTGATTGCGGGGAATGGGGTGGAACTCGTTGATGTCGACAGCATTAGGTACAATTTTCATTTTACCAGGATCGACACCGCGTTCGGCGAGGTAATCAAACAAACTTTGACAAATAACCACGACTTGATCTGCAATGTCGCAACAATACAATTCATATTTCTCGTGAAGATCGAACCTGTCAGAATTCTCGAACCCATCCGTCTTGGAGCTTTGTGTATGATGCCACATGCCCCGCACTTCATATACAGTAGGGATCCCGGCTTTTTTTGCTACTGCCAAAGCTGGTAATGCATTCTGGAAATTGGAAGCCGCATGTACAACTCTCGGTTTAATTTTGAGAAATAATTGATACAGAGAGTCGGCATAATCATTGAAATACTTGGACATAGGAATCTTGTTCAACTGATCATTCTTGTCCCCTACCAAATAGTAATGCTTGATATCGCCTTTCATAACATACTCTTGTTTGTTGTATTCAGAATCTACCCAGCCATACTTCGTGACGACGATAGGATCCCATCCTAGACGTCTTTGCTGTTTAATGATTTCATAACTTCGAACGGTATACCCATTTATTTCTGGATAATATTTATTTAATATATGCACAACAGGCTCTCCAACTGGGATTTTATTGATCGACTTATCCCAGGTCCATTTCGTATTCAGCAATTTATATTCATCGACTGCCAAATCCAGCTCGTTATCGATAAACTTGCCTTTCTGCTTTTTGAGTTCCATTAAATAGTTATACCGCTTGGTAATATTGCCAGTTCTGTGATGTAAACCAATCAGTCTGCGCAACACATTGTTGTTGGAAGGATCATAGGCATATGCTTCCTCTGCGAAACGAATTCCATCAACATAATAACCATTGTCATAACCAAAATTAGCGAGCATCAATAGAAACTTCGCTCTTTCCTCTTCATTTCGAAGTTGCTTCAAGTAACCCTCAACGATATTCTGATCATTCCCTATAGCCTTAATAAATACTTCTGGAACATCCAATTCTAGGTCTACGGCTTTGAGTCCGGATGTCAAGTTGGCAACCTTGTTCTTCACTTCATTAGCAGATTGCCTGTTAAATCGATTACGAACAGCTCTTATCAGGCTCATCGTTTGCTGGGGGGCTAGCCATGGTCTGCGAATTGAGGTTACAATATAGTCGCCAATTCTATATTTCATCGAATTCTGGAGTTTGGCGTACTTCTTGGCCAATTTTTCAATTTCCTGATTTTTGATATTTAACTCAATTTTTAACTTCTCTATCTCGTTAAGCAGACTATCATAATCGTTGATCTTTTCTGTCTTGCTTTCAACTGTATGATTAAACAAGTATTTCACCTCTATTTCGTGGCTGCTGCCTCATTATAAGCAGTATATACGTGATGCTCCTCGCAAACTCCGAGTAACATGGTGGAGAAACCGTGATTCATCCAGACAGATGGATCGATAACATTCCTTGTATCCAGTATTATTCGAGTTCTCATCACTTTCGATGCTACCGTCGCATCCAAATGTTTAAATTCGTTATGATCAGTTAATATGAGGATGACATCTGAATCAACCACGGAATCTTCGAATTGATCGTACTTGTTCTCAAAATCATTTTTTTGCACATGTGGATCGTAAACCTTAACTCGTGCGAATTTCTTCAGAAGTTCAATTACTTTCAAGGACGGGCTTTCTCTCATGTCATCTATATTTCCTTTAAACGCCAACCCTAGCACCGTTACGACAGGATCCGTGATATTACCGACAAGTTGCTCCACTTTGTTTGCTACATAGTTCGGCATTGTATCATTGGTTTCTCTCGATAATTTAATTAGTTTGGCATTCTCAGGTGCTTGTTCAATGATAAACCATGGATCAACTGCTATACAGTGACCACCTACACCAGGTCCAGGTCGATGAATATTAACTCTCGGATGACAATTTGCAAGTTCAATGGCTTCCCAGATATTAAAACCAATCTTCTCCGCGATCTTAGCAAACTCATTGGCCAGCGCAATATTGACATCTCTATAGGTGTTTTCCATCAATTTGACCATTTCAGCTGTTGTTACGCTTGTCTGATGAATTTTGCCTTTTACGAAGGATCTATACAGTTGCGCTGTCAGCTCACTGGATTTTTCATTTATCCCTCCAACTATACGCTCGTTATTCACCAATTCCTCGAACAATCTGCCGGGTAACACTCGCTCTGGAGAATGCGAAACGTACAATTCCTCACCAATCTTCAAGCCGCTGGTTTTAAGAATTGGAATCATAACATTTTCCACTGTTTTGGGTGGTACTGTTGATTCAAGGATGACCAGATTTTGATTTCTTAGATAAGGTACAATCATTTCCGTTGCACTTCGCACATAATCCAGATTGGCGGTTTTGTCCTCATTAATAGGAGTAGGCACTGCAATAATGTACGCATCCGCTTCCTCTGGTCTGGTTGAAATCGTCAGACGTCCATTATCTAATGTTTCAGTCATGATTTCTTTTAGGCCTGGTTCCTCAATATGCAGCTTCCTTGCATTGAGCATCTCTACTACTTTGGGGTTCACATCGACTCCATGCACTGTCACTCCATGATGAGCAAACATAACAGCGGTCGGTAGTCCGATATAACCTAGTCCCATTACACAAAGTTTCAATATTTTCTCCTTCTTTCGTAATTTTATGAGTATAATTTCTGCAAATGATGTTTCTCGTTTTCCCAATTATAAATTTTTGATGCTTCTCGAGTATTTCTGGAGAACGTCTGATATAACTCTTTATCCTCCAGTAATCTGTTAACAGCATCTGCAATATTACGCGGGTCCCTTGGATCGATCAATAGGCCAGTCATTGAAGTTTCGATAATCTTCCTCATCTCAGGTAGATCACTCGCTATCACCGGTATACCTGCCATGATATACTCAAACAGCTTATTTGAGCATGCAGAGTAATGGTTAAAACACGTATTTTGTAGAACTTGCATGCCAATGTCAGCAGATGCGGTGTAGTATAGTAATTGATCCATCGGTACTGCATCCATAAAATAAACCCGGCTTTTCAGGTTCAATTGATCGACCATGTATATCAATTTATGTTTTAATGATCCATTTCCAATGAAAACCAACACAGCGGATGGATTTATCCATTCCATGGCCTCGATTAGAGTCTCTAAACCTCGCTCTCTCTGTATTCCTCCCTGATATAGCAATATTGGCTTAGAGTCAGGAATGTTCAGCTTCTCTCTAAGTAGGTTCGTTCTCTGAAGCGAGATATAATTAGGCACATTGTGGACAATCGTCGGCAATGGTATTTCATAAATACTACGCAGATATTCTGCTCTCGTCAAGTTAGTCGTAATGACCTCATCAGCTCTGCGAATTAATATTTTCTCAACTAATTGCCAAATCTTTTTGTTTCCCCAACCAGCCCTATCCGTCGAGATCTCGTGAGCATCATAGACCAGACGAGTTCCTCTCATTCTTGATGCTATATACACTGGAATTAATGTGTTAAGATCATGAGCATGGTATACTCCTGCTTTTTCACGTATAGCATAGTATAGGAACTTAAGACCGATTAACCACTTGATTGATAGTTGGATCATCGGTTTTAACCAGTATTTTGCTTTCATTTTCAGAGTCGGTCTTTTAATAATAGTAGCTTGTTCTGGTTTGAATTTTGTATTAATCTTGCCTGATACAAATGGTCGTTTAACCCGTATAATGCGGATTCCATCCTTCACTTCTTGCTTCCGGGTCTTACCTGGCTCATGAACAGCTATCACCGTAACCTCTCTGCCGAGTTCAATTAACGACTTCGCTTCTCTGGTTACCCTGGCATCTGTTACAAATGTATTCCATACAACCATGCAAACCTTAGGGTTTGCTCGTTCATACTGAGCAATTATCTTTCTTTCTCTGCCTAATATTCGTTTTAGAGTATTAATCACTGCCTTTCCCCCAATGACTCTGTGAAGCTATGAGTTGTATATATCTCTCAATCAAATGTTTCCACATAAACTCTTGACGGAAACTGGTTGTTGTTTCGTCAGATAGTTTTTCGATCGATTTGAGCTTGAATCGATTCAGAATTGCTCTGGCGATGGATATAGCGTCAAAGTCCACTTTTACACCGATTCGATATTTCGTGACTATGTCTGAACCTTCACCATCTCCAATATAAAGGATGGGCAAACCTGCTCCCCCATATTCAAACAATTTACTGGGTATGACATTTCGGAACAAACTGTTTTCTCTTAATGATACCACACCAACATCGGATGATTCATACCATTGGAGAATTTTTTCTTTCTCCAGTATGGCTGGAAGGATACGCACATTGGTCAATTGCTCCCTCTGACAATATTCGATAAGCTTTTGTTTCTCCAATCCATCTCCGATGATGATATATTCAATATCGTCATAATCCTTCAAGACTTTTGCCGATTCAAGCAATTGAATGAGATTCTGTGACCTGCCCAGATTGCCTAAGTATAAAACGCGAAATTTTGCTGGCAGTTCGTTGCGTATATCTAAGGTTTTGCCAACCGTGACCCAATCAGGGATTCCATTCGTAATCACTTCAATTTTCTCATCAGCCACTCCTTGCCGGATCAATATGTCTCTGGTGTTTGGAGTGACTACGACGACCCTGTTGGCCTTGCGATAAAAGTATATTTCGATCTTCTTCAACCATCTGTAAAACCAACTGCGTTCGTGAGTTGCGCCAACTGCGATCATGGAGTCCGGCCATAGATCACGGACTTCGAGGAGCCAATTCCGTCTCGTAACGATACGATACAACCAACCGATCGCATTAATGGTGAACGGTGGTGATGTAGTTATACAGGTTCTAATTCCATATCTCAATGATAAATATAGTGTAACCAAGGCTGCACATATCAGAAATGACAATTGCTGAATGAGCCTGCCTGCAACTCCGCTGCCTCCGATAACCGGAACACGATATACCTTGCTCTGGTTATGAATTCGTGTTACGGGGGACATCTTGTGATAAAGACTCCGATTCGGGTAACTGGGCTGGGAAGTGATGACATAGACTTCATAACCCCGATAATCCAAGTGTCTGCTGATATGCTCAACACGATTGCTGGCGGCACCTATCTCTGGCGGAAAGTGCTGTGTTACGATCATGATCCGTTTGTCATTCATGACTTCACCAGTCCTTGGTACATCTCAACCAACTTTTTCTTTTCCACATCCCAGGTGAACTCACTTCTGCGGGTCAAGCAGTTTGTGCGGTATTTTTCGTATTCTTCAGTGACTTTCAGAATCCCCTTACTGATCCCTATTGGTGTTTCCTCGACACATACGCCAGTACCCACTTCTTCCACGATATATCTCTTCCCAGGATGATTTGAAGCAACGGTCGGAATACCAGCCATAAAATACTCGAATATCTTGTTTGGGGTAGATAGGTAATTATTTAAGCATGTATTCTTATACATGACTAACCCTATATCAGCCTGTGCCGTTAACCCCAATATTTCCGAAGGTAAGACTGGAGAGTGAAAATATACTCGATCCGATAAATTTTCATCGTGTACTTTCAACTTAATCTTCTGCAACAGAGAACCCTCCCCCAGCAGGATCAATTTGTACCGTTCTGGAAGGTATCTCAGCGCATCGATACACTCTTCTATTCCACGTTGTGGCGTTATTCCCCCTTGATACAGCAAAATCATGTCTTGCGGTTCCAGTTGGTAAATTTCCCTCCAATAATTTCGAATGTCGGGGATTGAGTCGAATGTCCATAGAGGGGTGTTCTGAATAACAGTTGCGGGCATCTCACCGTATCGATCAAAGAAGAATTGCTGCGCATAAGGATTTACTGTAATGAGATGGTCAATTTTCCTTATCAGTTTTTTTTCTATTTTGTAACCTACCCAACTTTCGAGCCTTGATTTTCCCACCATCTCATTAAACAACTCATGGGAATCGTAAACCACTTTCAATGGATGTTTCCTCTGCAAATAGATGCCGGTTGGCAACGTGTTCAAGTCATGGCAATGTACAACCTGATACTGTTTGCTCCGCAATAGTTGGTTCACTTTCTGTCTATATTCATACTGGGCATATATATCCTTCAGCAGCTTGACGATGGGAGTTCTGAAGAGCTTGATCAATTTTGGAGTATATTTCTTACTACTCGTATCTTGAATCGATCTTTTGATCCTCTTCGTTGTTAATTGGATTCTGATAAAGCGTACATTCGGATGAATCGGTTTCGGTTCATCTTCTCTTTCGTACAAACAGGCGATGTCCACATGATAACCTGCTTCTGCCAAAGCGATCGCTTCGCGCTGAACCCTCGCGTCCAAATGAATATCTTTAAATAATAGCATTAGAATGTTCATGGCTATCTCCTCTTCATGAAAGCCGAGTATTCATTCGCAACGCTTGCTGCATCGCCAAAAGCCATCTGTTCTCCTTGGTGGATCCATACTGCTCTCTGGCACATATTCCTTAGCATATTGTCAGAATGCGTAACGATTATCACCGTTTTGTTATCTTGAATTTTTTCATTGATTTTATCCTTACATTTTTCCTTGAAAGCTACATCACCAACCCCCAGCACCTCATCAAGAAGCAATATCTTAGGGTCTAGCGTGATCGCAATCGAGAATCCCAGTCTTGCCTTCATCCCGCTGGAATAGGTTCGCACAGGCTTGTACACAAAATCATCTAGCTCAGAGAACTCAATGATCTCATCAAGCTTTTCTTCTATTTCCCTTTTTTTGTAACCAAGCAGCAAGCCATTTAGATAAATATTATCTATTCCAGGTAGTTCAGACTGGAATCCGGCCCCCAAGGTCAAGAGTACAGGTCTCTCGCCTTTATTGATGAATTCCCCTTGATCGGGCGATATTAATCCGGAAAGCAGTTTAAGGAGTGTGCTCTTCCCCGAACCATTCCTTCCGATAACGCCAAGAACTTCGCCTTCTTGAACATAGAAACTGATATCCCTTAACGCCCAATATTTGTCCTTTCTTCTTCGAAAGGGAATGATTTTCTGCGTATTATTGGGATACGACACCCATATATGATTCAATTCGATCAGTTTATCCTTCTCCATCTAGACCACCTTGGCGTACTCTTTGTCATATTTGAACAATAACTTCAATCCGATATAGAGAACCACGATTGATACGAGAAGAATGATCAATAATCCAAGCCAGCTTGGTTGTTGTTGATAAAGCAATACATTGCGGTAAGATACCATGAAGGTCGTCATCGGGTTCACGTACAGAGCAGACTTCAGGGTTTCAGACAATCCATCGAGCGCATACATGACCGGCGATAAATAAAACAAAGCCCTGGCGATATAACTCATCATGTTTTTAATATCTCTGAAATATACACCTAAATGTGCCAATATGGTCGATATTGCCAACAGAAAGACAAATTGAACCACAATGATAGGAATCAAGTACAACATATATGCTGAAAATGGAACATGATAAACGATCAGAAACAAGATCAAAGCGATTACACCAAAAGCGAATTTGAATAAATTCTTCAAGATGGTAATGACAATAAAGACAATCTTGGGTACATATATTTGTTGCAGGACAGCCGATTTGGATGTAATCGTAGTTGTAGATTCAACCATAGTTGATACTGTCCATTTCAACGGAATCAGTGCCACAAACAAAAAAATGCCGTAGTTCGGTCCGCCTCGTCCCAGTATCACTTGCACCAGCAAATAAAACATGCCCATATAAATGATCGGATCGATAATCCACCATAAGAAGCCAAAAAAGGTTCGGGCCGTGTTGGACTTCAAGTCAAAGATTGCGTAATAGTAAATCAGATCTTTCCTGGAGCGAATGTCCATCAGCAATTTCCGAAAAATAAACACAAACCTGACTCCTTCAGTTATATTCTCACTTACTTATCATAACAAAATTCATATATCGTTACTACCAAAATGAAAAGGAGCAGTTGCCAAGACATTGAAGCGGCTAAGCCGTTCATGGATTGCACATACTAGAAAGGCCGTCCATCAGTCAGTGTTGACTGACTTTATGGAACGGCCCCCTGATTCTTTAGCTTTTTGGTTTAGAATGACGGAGAATCATTGTACCAACTACGGCTCTTGGCAGTGGCTGCTTTCAGCTTTTCACCGGACTCATAGACATCCGATAATTCGATATGGTACCCGTATCTTTGGATGTTCAACATCATGTCAGATCCATTGATGGAGACTTCATATTGGCCTGATCCTACCTCCATGTCCTTACCCAGTGTGACATCCTGGCTGTATCGATAATCGCCTGCAACGATGGTGAAGCGTGCCTTGTGCTGAGCCAGTTCGTGCTGGTAGATGTCCTTCGACAGCGTATAATCGAACCTGATCGAAGCAGCACCTCCATTCACATAGAGCTTCACATCTTTCAAGGACATCACGTAGTTCGCAATATTGATCTCCTCGAACGTATCCTTGACGGCACTTTCCTTCCTAGGAACATTCATGATGAATGCTTGTTTGTACAGGTTGGTATCATTTAATTGCGTTCCAAGGATCAATTCGATCTTGTCAACCTCGAAACCTTTAGGCACCTCAGTTGTTATCGGGATTAACGCTTTGCCGGATGGCATCGTTAACACCTTATTGTCCGGTATCTTGGCCGGGAAGTACATGCTGCCGTTGATCCGATAATACGCGACCAACTGTTCCAGGGTGACAAACCGCGTTTCTTCATTCGTCATGACAACATCCGAGTAAATGATATCCGTCGTAGCAGCGTGATAGATCTCACTGTTCAGCACGTAGATCGAGCTTTGCTTGCCTACCGTGCTGGTACGGATGATTCCAGTTGAAGGAAGTGCCATATCCACCGATTCATTGACGAAAGCTACGATTGGCGTTGTCGTATCCCCTTGCTTCTCGTTCAGGTTAAACCGAATCTCATCGAATTCAAAGTTGAATGGGATCTCCGTATTGAAGATATACTTGATCACATTCCCCTTCTTGATGCTCAGGTTATTGTCCAGCTTGATACCCTCAATCTCTGACGGTTCCAGTTTAATGCCATCCAATTCAATCGACGCAACGAGGTTGAGACTCGGAATCGCCTTCTCGTTCAACTGGTTGGATACATCCAATTCGATACTGATAATATCCGTTTCATTGTTGGGCAGTCGCTGGATATTGCTCATAGTGATGGTGTACTTCCCATTCTTCGTTTCGTAATCATAAACTTTCTTGACCTCTTCCTCATCCTCGATCACCGTTGAATCCTTTGGCAATTGGATTTTTAGTTGAGGAACGTCGTAGTTGCCGATCTTCTCAACCAGCACTAGATTGAGTTTGGTGAGATCCACACTCTTCGGTAAGGTTGATTGGAGTAACACCTGATTCTCACTGTTGGGCAGCACCTTGACATCCTGGGACAACAAGGATACCGGATAAACCAAACCGTCATCGGTTTGAATATAATACGTATAGTTCGGCACATTAACGGTAAACTTTCCATTGTTTCGAAGGTTCATTTCGATTCGCACGTCATAGTTGTCCCCAACAGTCGCGATTTGATACTTCTTGCCTGTGATATGTACCGGAGAGCCGTCAATGGTCATCAGTTTGCCTTGCTCCCAGGTGACAGTTGGGTTGTATGCGTCGCTGATTGTGACCGTACCCAGATGTTGCTCATAACCTGCAACTGAGAAGTTCCAACGAATCACTTGAATAGAGATATCGGAAAGCTTCACGCTGTTATCCACTGTCGCGGTGAAGATAAAGGTCTTCGTACTCTTCGGTACGATGACGCCGCTTTGCTCATTGTTCACCATTCTTACGTTTTGCTTGGTACCTTGTTTGGTCAGTATACGCATCCAATAATAGTCAAAGGAAAGCTCCGTATTGCTGGCGTTATAGATATCCGCTTTAAATACGAGTTGATTGCCTTGGTTGGTCGGGAACAACATCACGTCATGGATCGTCAACTTGCTCTGGCCTTCCATGTTGACGACATTATTCACAAGTCCCCGATTCGGATCGAGTCCGTTACTGTCCGCTGCGAAGCTTGTTAGCGGCAATATGAGTGATACGATTAATACAAGTGCTACCCATTTCATCTTCTTCCCCATCATCATCTCATCCTCCCACGTATATAGACGATGATATGTTGCGGAATGTTTCGTTCGATAAAAAAAAGAAACACGTATTAGGCCAAGGCCTAATACGTGTTTCTAAAGTTCGGATCAGATTACTTAGTAGTAACCTTGAGAGTTGCAGATGCGTCACCGTACTTAACTGTTACGTTGAACGTATTGCCTTCTACAACCGTGATGCTTGCGTCAGCATAACCGTTTCGAGCACTGATCACAGGATCTGCAGAGCCAGTACCCTTAGCAGCATCAGAGAACGTTACAGAAGGTGTAGGAAGCGTCCAAGCACCGTCAGTATTAGTTACACCGTATTGGTCCTTAATTCTGATCTTGAAGTCAGAAAGATCAATTACAGTTGTACCTGCCGATGCAACCTCAATTTCGAGTTCTGTGATAACATCGTTACCATTCAGGAACTCAACCGTAGCTGGAGCCGGTGCTACCTTGGAAACCGTGAACTCCTTAGTAGCAGTCAAACCAGCTTTGACAAGAACAGCAGTGATGCTTACAGTTGCTTCATCCTTGTCTGATGGAACAATCGTCTGACCAACAGCTAAGCCAATCTTCTTATTATCTGCTGACTTGGTCAGGGTAGACGGCAACAGCAGATTATAAGCAGATGCCGGGATAGATACCTTTTGACCGTCCTTCGTAGTACCTACAACTTTCACTTCTTTGTTGTAGAAGGAGTTAGTGCTTTGATACATAGTGGAGATGTCTTCGATAGCGATAGAAGCAATCTCACTATAAATTACATTGCGGAATTCAACCGTGAATTGGCTGCCGTTTACTACGTTGGAACCGGTTGTGATGGTTTCGTCGATCAGTTGAAGTGTAATGGTCTTAGTACCCTTCTTGTTAGCTACACCATTAATGTAGATCTCTTCAGATGGTTCATATACCTGACCAGTAACTGTGATCGGATCGTCAGCAGTTGTAGTAACAACATATTGGATACCATAGTCACCATGGCCGGAAGTAGTACTGTTGCTCAGAGCCTTTTCCAGTTGCGAAGCAGGCATTACACGTCCGTAGTTGTCTTCAACCAAGATGTTGTCCTTATTCAGCTTGATTTGATCGCCTTCGTAAACAAGCTTAGCAAGATCGGATTTCAGACCTACAATCACACGCGGCACTGCTTCAGCCTTAACTTCGAAAGTTACATAGCTGCTCTTGAAGTTTTCAGTGAATGAGGATACGGTCACATATCCTTGAGCCGCAGCATGGAACTTCAGGTAAGTTTGACCATCTTGAAGCACAAACTCAGAAGCTGCACCGTTGGAGATAGTGATGCTGATCTTCTTGTTGTTTTGTGCATTCACTGCGTCTTTCGCTTCATTCAGCTTCTTAACATCAGTGATCGTGTTGCCCTTCGTGTCTGTAACTGTTACAGGGATCAGCACATCTTCATCCGCTGCAACTACTCCAGCTGGAGATCCAAGGATTACTTGATCATAAGTCAGACCTTCTTCAACTACTACCGAGATGTTGCTGCTCTTGCCAGTGTACTTGGCAACAACGTTGATAGTTGCAGTACCTTTTTGTTGTGCATTTGCAAGAGAGATCGCAGGCTTCTTAACACCATTGATTTCAACAAGTTCGATTGTTGCAGTCATTGCGGTCGGATTGTAACCCTTCACGCTGATTACATGAGTACCGCCAACAGTTACGATGAGGTCGTTTCTCAGGACATTAAGATCTGTAATGGTGTTACCATATTGATCTTTAACGTCCAGGATCAGCTTGAACTTTTCAACATCAGATGCAGAAGTATCTGCAGTCAGAACAGCATTAGCATCTTCGTTGTAAAGTTGCTCAATCGTAACTTCGGAAGCTTTAGCCGACAAACCAACTGTCAAGCTCTTGGAATCCGAAGTCGTGTAGGTTGGTGTAGCGTATACCAGAGTTACAACAACGACTTCGTTCACCATGTAAGGAGTAGCTCTATTGATGACAAGAAGACCATTGCTGTTGCTTTCAAGCGAACCGTTGCTGATCGTCGGAGTAGGTACATAAGTGCTGGATACATCTTCACCATATTGGTTCTTGACAACATAGTTAACTGTTACTTTATTAGCGTTGTCAGTACCATCCGTATTGCGAGCAATAGGAGCGACATCATTCAAAATTTGAATGGATGTTACTCTTTCATTTTCAACTGCAGCTGTAGCCGTCAGGTCTTCTTCAGCTACACCTTTGACAGTTACTGTGTACTCGCCTTCGATCAAACGAGACGGAAGTTCAAGATTAGCAACAGTTTTGCTGGCATCCCAGTTAACTTTGCTGATAGTAACTGTACTGTTACCTCTCTTAACAGAGATTTCAGCCTTCTCAGTGTTAACAGCTGCATTGAAAGTTACAGCCAGCTTCTTCGCACCAACTGCTGCGAAAGACTTGATGGCAACTTCGCCTTGTTCTTCGAAGCCCGGCAGACCGAGCTTAGCGCCGAGAGTTACGTCTTCACCGTTTACTTCGGTGTGCAGAGTAGCCAGTGTAGCTACTGCCATCGTACCGCGAGTTGCAACAGCGTTCACATCTACGTTAGCTGCAATCAGGCCAAGTTCCTTAGCCTTAGCAGGAACGTCGAAGTATGCCACGTCAGTGTAACCCAGAGCGCGCAGCAGGAACGTCAGCAATTGATGAACAGTCAGCGGTTGGTCGAAACCAAACGTGCTGCCGTCGCCAACGCCGTTCGTCAAGCCGTTCTCCTTAGCCCAGGAGATGTAGCCGTCATAGAACGGTC
>Ga0207865_100566_pt1 | contig 38719 bp, 30 predicted proteins | sample HigsolmetaAR204D_FD_184836 | JGI IMG/M metagenome (GOLD analysis project Ga0207865, IMG submission 184836) | Ionic liquid and high solid enriched microbial communities from the Joint BioEnergy Institute, USA - AR20-4-D (SPAdes) (version 2) ...
CCGGAGGCACTGGACAGGCTGCTTCCCTGGTCATCGTCATTGCCGCTGACATGCCGCATGTTTACAACCTAATTCAGTGTATCGAAGCCCTCATCTGATAGACAGGTGGGGGCTATTTGACGCTTACGCTATGTCTGTGCCACCTATCAGAAAAACGGCAAACAAGCATGTCAATCCCACTACATCAAACATGATGATCTAAAGGGGAAGGTACTGGCTGATTTGCGGGACTTGGCGACCAATTCCCTCAATATGAAGGCTTTGCTGGATATTGCGTTGAAACGGGCGGGAGCAAAGAAACTTGGAGCTTTAGAAGAACTAAAAAGAGTGGAACGGGAAATTCATTCCCTGCAAACAGAGAAAAGGGAACTGCTCCGTTTGCTCACCCGCCAAGTCATCACTCAACGCGATTATGAAGAGCAGTATCAGCTTATCAACAACGAACAATCCAATTTGGAACAGCAAAAGCGCACATTAGAGGATACACTTTCGAAAGAGGTTGACACAGAAACAAACATACACGCTTTTCAAGCTGAAATACAGCGCTTTATCAGCCTTCAGTTCGATAACGAAGAAACGCTTCGGCACGTACTACATAGACTTATAGATCGTGTAGAAGTGTCGGCGGACGGACAAATCACCATCCATTACAATTTCAAAAATCCAATGCAAAAGGGAGCCTAACTTTCGGCTCCCTTTCTAACCATCAATATTACACTCTCCACATGCACCGTATGCGGAAACATATCAACCGGCTGCACTTCCGCCGCGCGATAGCCGCCGTCCTCCAAAATGCGCAGGTCGCGCGCGAGCGTCGCCGGGTTGCAGGAGACATAGACAATGCGGGCGGGGCGCATGGCGATGATGGTTTCCAGCAAAACCGGCTCGCACCCTTTGCGCGGCGGATCGACGACGATGACGTCCGCGCGAATGCCGTCGCGCTGCCACTGCGGCAGTACCTCTTCGGCGCGGCCGACGGCAAAATGGACGTTGCGAATGCCGTTCAGTTCGGCATTGCGCCGCGCATCCTCGATGGCTTCCGGCACCACTTCCACACCGTATACTTGACGCGCCTTACGCGCAAGGAACAACGAAATCGTGCCGATGCCGCAATAAGCGTCGATGACCGTCTCGCTGCCGGTTAAGCCGGCGTATTCGAGCGTCTTGCGGTACAACACTTCCGTTTGCGCGGGATTCACCTGATAAAACGAGCGGGCGGAAATGGCAAACCGGATGTCACCGATCATATCGGTGATGGTTTCTTTCCCCCACAGCACCCGCGTCTTATCGCCGAATATGACATTCGTCATGCGGGTGTTCACGTTCTGGCAAACGCTGGCCAGGCCCGGTACCGATTCGCGCAAACGGCGTATCCACTCGTTTACGTGAGGAATGTGATCGCCGTTCGTTACCAGCACCACCATGACCTCGCCCGTACGGAAAGCGACCTTGGCCACGACGTGCCGGAGCAAACCTTGTCCCGTCGTCTCGTTATACGCGGGGATTCCCAGCTCGCGGGCGATCCGTTTCACCTCGCTGACGACCCGGTCGTTTACTTCGTGCTGAATGGGACATCCTTCCATATCAATGATTTGATGGCTTCCTTTCGCATAAAAACCGCTGATCAGGCCGCCCTCGCGCATGCCGATCGGCACCTGCGCCTTATTGCGGTAACGCCATGGCTCGGACATGCCCAAAACGGGATGCACCACCATTCCTTCCTCTGATCCGCCGCTTGCCGATTCCGCGCCGTCAACCGGATGAAGCGGTTTATCGTCCCGTCCGTCCGTCAGCCGATCTGCCGCCATCACTGTTTTCCGGTCCTGATCATCATGCGCCGCACCGATTCTCCCGCGGACCCGCAACTTGCCGATCCGCTCCAGACAGTCGACGACCAGTTGCCGTTTTTGCCGCAATTGCGCCTCATAGCTAAAATGTTGGAGCTGGCATCCGCCGCATTGCCAGTAAATCGGACATGGCGGTTCCGCACGGTCGGGGCTCGGCTCCACGATATCCAGCAATTCGGCATAACCGTACTGTTTTTTCACTTTCGACACTTTCACGCGGACCCGCTCGCCCGGAAGACCGCCATGAATAAAAAGGGTAAAGCCGCCAACGCGGCCCACCCCCGCCCCATCGTGGTTCATACCGACCACATCCGCGATATATTCGCCGTTTTCATTCACGGGACAAAAGTCTTCCGCCGAATCAGATTGGCCCGGCCGGTTTTCTTTACCGTCCTCCTGCTGATCGCCTGGCTGTCCGGAATGTCCCGCATTGCCCTTTTGTCTTGCGGATTTGCTTTCCTTACATTTCGGAATCCGCTTTTTTCTGCTCATCCGGATGTATCACTCCATGTTCAAAAAATCTCCCTGGTCCCGCACTTCGTCGGCGATAATCTGTAAATGCCCGGGCAATACCGAGAACGTGCTCGGCAACGTGCCGCCCAACTCCCCGTCCAAATTGAGCTGAACATGATCGGGCGAAGTAATTTCCAAATAATTCGTCTTAAAATGAATCACCCGCTCTTCGCGAATATGTTCTCCCCGCAGAGCAAGCGTTACAAGCCGGATGAACTCGGCCAGATTACATTTTTTTAAAATGAGCACGTCGAAAAGCCCGTCGTTTAAACTCGCGTCGGGGGCCAAACGTTCAAACCCCCCGACCGAGTTGCTGTTGCATATTAAAAACAGCATGACTTCTTCATGAATAACATTCCCCGGAACACGGATCTTTACTTCTATGGGCCGCAGCCACGGCAGCTTCTCCAGACCTTTCATGTAATAGGCCAGCTGACCCAGAATCGTTTTCAGCTTGCTTGGCACCTCATAGGTCAGCTCAGTAATGGATCCTCCGCCGGCAATGTTAATAAAATACTTGTCGTTCACTTTTCCCAAATCGATATCCCGGGTGCGCTGCTTGATAATGAGTTCGCAAGCCGCTTCCAGATGGCGGGGAATGGCCAGCGCCCTGGCAAAATCGTTCGTCGTCCCGAGCGGCAAAATACCGAGAGGCGGCCGGTGCGGTTTCTCGGCCATACCGTTGATGATCTCGTAGAGCGTCCCGTCTCCTCCCGCAGCAATGATCAGATCGAATCCCCGTTCCACCGCTTCCGCTGCGGCCAACGTCGCATCCCCTTCACCCATGGTCGCATAAGCCGACGTTTCCAACCCTCCAAGTTCCAACCGCTGCAAAATTTCGGGGAGCCGCCTTCTTATTTCTTCCCTCCCCGAAGTCGGATTGTAGATGAGTCTCGCTCTCTTGGCCTTCTTCGCCATTTCATGATCACCCGTTCGAAATAATATGGCCTCATCTTCCACACCGTGAATGTCAGACAGCAACGTTTTTCCGGTCCGTTCCGCCGCCGGACGCCAAACTGGCCGCTGGACGCAGAACTGTACAGCTTTTCGAATTTCAGGCATATCGCAAAACGTCATATGATCCCGAGTAGAGGTATCTTGATACTATCGAATACGGTTCCGAAAGTCAATGAACGCGAAAAATCCTACTCTAATCGGTTAGAGAAGGATCGCAGGAAATGGGGATCGGACATCTTGCATGAAAAACGGCATGTCCGCCGCTATGGAAACATGGAACCTTTTTATGCCATTAACGATCAACGCTATTAACGGTTAGCGCCCTAAACGTTCCAATGCCATCTTGTAGCCGTCATTGCCGTAATTAAGGCACCGTTTCACACGGGAAATCGTGGCGGTGCTTGCTCCTGTTTCGGCCTCGATCTGATTGTAGGTGCAACCCTTTCTCAGCATACGCGCCACTTCCAGCCTCTGCGACAGCGACTGGATTTCGTTGACGGTGCACAAATCATCGAAAAAAATATAGCATTCCTCAACATTTTTCAATGTTAAAATCGCTTCAAACAATTGGTCGATGGCTTTATCGTTCAGCTTCTTCAGCTGCATAGTCACACACCCCTGCTTGTACGTGGTTTCTTAAAAAAGTTTCGACATCTTCACCCTAAATCCTTCTTTAGATTAGCAATCCGGTAAAATTTCTATGCGTTAATTGGATAAACTGCGGCAAAAATCCAGAAATGCGGGACAATAGTCCAAACGAAACATTTGCCTACCACATAAAGTAACACATAAGTAAATCATAAAAGGGTTGTGAAGCCATTGAACAAACATCATCCGATTGTGCCTGTCTACCGTGAACGTGCATTTACGCGCAGCTTCGGACCGAATCCGGGAGTGAGCCCGTGGGAACAGCCTCCTTACGGCGGAAATAATCCTTGGGCTGGAGCCATGATGTTTGGTCCGGGACCTGCCCCGTTTCCGTTTCAACAGGGTTCGCTCGCGGGGGGAAGCAATGTAAACTGGGGACAATTGAAAGCCATATTCGACCGTATGGGCGGAATTGAGGGAATTTTGAGCACCATGGGCAAAGTACAAAAAATTGTGCAGAGCTTCCAGCAAATGTCCCCGCTTTTGAAACTGTTGGCCAGCTCTTTCCTCGGTTCCAAAGCGAAATCGGCCAGAGAGAGAAATAACCCTGACAGCCAGCAGCCGGTTTCCAGACCGCGCCACAGATCCCGAAAACATTCTTCCCCTCGCGCCAGAAAACCGGGAAACAAAGCCCGGCGCAGACATTCGCACAGAGCGGCAAACTAAACAATTCCCTCCATAAAAAAACCCTTCCCGCTTCAAAGGCCGTCACCGGGCAGCAACACTGCTTATGGAACGGCCCCTTCCGGCTTCATGACCTGTTCCTGTCCGCCTGCTTCGATACTCTGTGATTCCGGCTCCGCCGTAATCGCTGAACCTTCCGGCACGATTTGGATCCATGTTTGTCCGGGCACAAGAGGCACCTCTTCGTTATCGATATAAGCGCGTATGATGCCATCCGAGCGTTTCCAGGTCATTTCCTTCATGCTGCCATTTTGCAATATATATCCTTTTCCCGGTCCGTTGATATCGACGTTTCTCCGTCCTTCCTCGTCAAGTATGCGGTGCCTGGCTTCGCAAATGAGAACATTCGCCGCCGTAAGCTGCTTGTCCGATGACGGATCAACATGCGGTTCTCCCGCCATATATCTTTTATATAATCCGGATGCCGGATCGTATTCGTATTCCACTTCGTAACCCATTAAATAAGGAATCGTCACCCTGGCGGCTGGTTTTCCGGACATGGGAGCGTCATCAGGTTTCCGGAAGAGCAGCGCAGGTTGTTTCCATTCGCTCCGGTAATTTTTCCGTTCGGCTCCTTCGCGGATTTTTTCGACGGACGTATACAAATTGTGCGGTTTTTTCCGGCTGCTGTCACGCCAGTAATATTCCCCATCCCCATATACTTCGTCAAAGTGGGCGAGGTTTCGCGACTTAATCATGTTGATCGCATCCTGGCTCCATCCCGCATGAACTATGAGCGCGTCCCAACCTTCGCCGATCTCCGCATAATAAGGGCGGATACTGCGGACCGGCCCGATTTTATCCGGTGAATGGCTGTGAAACAGAGCGGCAAATCTCGTAATTTCCCCTTCCGCCAAAATCTCGTAAACGATGTCCGCCTGATCCAAACCGGTCTGCGGACGGGCTTGCGGCGAATTTTCAATCATGACCATCACCGGGCGATCCTTCAGTTCCTGTTCGCTGCCAAGGCCGGTCAAAGGAGCTGTGTACGGCATCGGCTTTTCAACTGATCCGTCGGATGACGGAACCGGAAGCTGATCGTTTTCAACCGCTTCCTGTTCTACCGTCGGCGTTTCTTTCACAGATTCCCCGCATCCGGATACGAATATGACGGCGCTTACGGCAAAAGCTGTTGCCGCCCATTTTATCCAAACCCTGTACGTTTGTTTCATCCGCTTCAATCCTCTCGTTTCTTAATCGCAAATACTACTCGAAAAGCCGGCAGATTCGCCGAAAAGAATCCGGACCGCAGCTGCGGTGAAGCAGCAAGGACCGGCGCGTCTGATCGGCAGCGCCCATTAGAATAAATAACGGAGCCATTTGGGCGGCATCGGGGGCGGCCGATGAGACATGAGGCGCGCGGGCCTCGTAATCGAACAGATCATCCAAATTCCAGGTTTCAATATGTATATCCAGCCATTGGTCGAAAGCCCATTGCTTTTCCGCCGCGTTCCCCGTGATCACCCGGGTACGCTTTTTTCCTGCGCCGCGGTAACTTAGCGGCCCGCTGCCGACGATAAAAATCCGCTTCTTGCGCAATCCGGATAAGGCTGCCCCGATCCGGTATTGCTCCTCGGGCACAAGCCGCGGATTTACGGACAAAACGACCACAGGAACATTCGCTTCCGGAAACAGCAAACGCAATAGCCGCATGGCCAAGTTGTCCAGCTCGTAATCGGGGTCGATCCGGCAACTCACGCCTTCACTCGCAAAGTACTGTTCGATGTCGCGCGAAAGTTGGGCGTCGCCCCTTGCCGGATATGCCGGAACGTCGGCGGCATCGCAAAACGGGTGACCGGAGGAAGAAAATCCTAAAGCGTAGTTCGCCTTGCCGCTAATCCGTTGTTCCGGGCTGCTCCACCCCCCGCTGAACAGCACGACCGCTTCCGGCTTCGGCATAATAAGCCCAAACTCGCGCAAAAACGCCGCAAACGGGTCTTGTCCGTTCGTGCTCAGGTATGGTCGGCCATTGTGCCGGTCATTGCCATGTATATATTCCTGGCCTATGTATAAGGAAGGAAACATTTCCGGTTTATTCCCCCGCAAGCAATGATATGTAAGTAACCGCCGCCTTGGGCAATTTGCTTTCAGTGTTCCCCGGCGGAAAAACGGTATACCGGGAAGAACAGCTGCCGACAATCTTTTCCTATTGTACCACAAGTATTGTACCACAAGCTTTTTGTCAATCGAACAGCATATTTCATCCCCGTGTATCTGCACTTTTAGATCCGAACTCTATGTAGTCTGATTCTTTGTATCTGATTCTTTGTATCTGATTCTATTTTGTATCTGATTCTTTTGTAACTGAACCTTTGTACCTGAACCTTGGTATCCGAACCTCTGTGATCGAACCATTGTAATCATACCATTTGTAACCGAACCATTGTAAATCCGAACTTCCGGTACCTGTGCAGCTTGCCTATGTGGCTGATCTGAACTTTTGCCTTGTATCCCTTTCACTCAGGAAATCTCCCGTACGGATTTTTTTTTACACCCGCGCTTCATTTGCACAATCTTTCCAGGCAGACACTTCAATTTGCCGAATTATCCATTCTGCAGGTCGAATCTTGTTCCTTGCACCTGTGTCTGACCTGGTGTCTGAGCGAAAGGGATAATATTCAAAAAGATCGGCAACAGATCAAACCGCGGAAAGGGAAAATTCGGGCAAAAAGCCGGAGCAATCTTTACCCCGGCTTTCATCTGTTATCATCGTCTCGTATTTTCTTCAAATTGATGCTGTTTCGCGCAATTTGATTTCCTCAACTCATGTTGTTACTTCGAAAACTTTGTTGTTGCTTCGAATCATATTGTTGCTTCGAGTCATATTGTTGCCTCAAGCGCCCGCCGCGCAATATCTGTGCGGTAATGCCGCCCTTCAAAAGTAATGCGTTCCACCGCAGCATAGGCTCTTTCCCGCGCTTCGGCGATATTTGCGCCCAAACCGGTAACGCCGAGCACCCTCCCGCCGTTCGTTACGATTTGTCCGTCCTTCAGCGCCGTACCCGCATGAAAGACGATAGCCTCTTCTGGAACTTGGCCCGCCGCATCCAAACCTTGAATCGGCACATTTTTCCGGTACGAGCCCGGGTAACCGCCGGATGCCATGACCACGCAAACGGCTGCGCGGTCGTTCCAGCGAATCTCCATCTCCCCAAGACGACCGTTGACCGTGGCCAGGAAAATATCGGCCAAATCCGTTTCCAGCCGCGGCAGAATGACTTGGGTCTCCGGATCGCCGAAACGCGCATTGAACTCGACCGTTTTCGGCCCTTGCGGCGTCAACATAAGCCCGGCGTAGAGCACCCCGCGAAACGGTCTGCCTTCTTTGGCCATCGCTTCCGCTGCCGGTCTTACGATGGTTGCGATCGCTTCGTCAACAACGGACTGCGGAATATGCGGCACAGGGGAATAGGTCCCCATCCCCCCCGTATTCGGTCCTTTATCATGGTCATACACCGGCTTATGGTCTTGGGAAGGAGGCATGGGACAAACCGTCGTCCCGTCCACAAAAGACAGAATCGACATTTCCTGCCCTTCCAAAAATTCCTCGATGACCACTCTGTTCCCCGAATCGCCGAACGTCTTGTCCACCATTATTTCCTTTAGCGCCCGCTCCGCTTCTTCCATCGTGCGGGCAACCGTAACGCCCTTGCCTGCCGCCAAGCCGTCGGCCTTGATCACGACCGGTACGGGCTGCTTGCGCAAATATTCCAGCGCTTTATCATAGTCCTCGAACGTCTCGTAAGCTGCTGTCGGGATGTTGTACTTTTTCAGCAAGTTTTTCGTAAACACTTTGCTTCCTTCAATAATCGCCGCGTTTTGGCGCGGACCGAATGCAGGAATTCCTCTTTCTTCCAAATAATCGACGATACCGCCGAAAAGAGGATCTTCCGGGCCGACAACAACCAGATCAACTTTGCGGTCAAGCGCAAACCGGGCAATGTCCGCAAAATTGTTTTCTTCAATCGGAACGCATTCGGCGATCTTGGCAATCCCGCCATTTCCCGGAGCACAGTACACTTTGTTCACTTTCGGGCTACGCGATAGCGACCAGACGATCGCGTGCTCCCTTCCGCCCCGTCCGATGACCAAAATTTGCACGAATGAAACCTCCCACGTTACTACCTGCTTCTTAAGGTTACCGCTCCTGACCGGAACCGTTCCAAAGCAAGCGGTCAATGTTTAAAATGACGGACGCCGGTCATAACCATGGCGATGCCGTTCGCGTTGGCGACGCGGATCGAATCCTCATCCCGGATCGAACCGCCGGGTTGAATGACCGCCGTAATGCCTGCGGCGGCAGCCAACTCCAGCGTGTCGCCCATCGGAAAAAACGCATCCGATGCCATGACGGCTCCCTTGGCCTTATCTCCCGCTTGTTCGATGGCAATTTTCGCGGCGCCGACCCGGTTCATTTGCCCTGCTCCGATTCCGATGGTCATATCGCCGGATGCGAGCACAATCGCATTTGACTTCACATGTTTGACGACTTTCCAGGCGAAGAGCAGTTGCTTCAGTTCCGCCTCGGTCGGATGACGGTCGGTCGCGACTTTCAGCTCCGATTCCGCCAGTTCGCGGACATCGCTGTCTTGCACCAGCATGCCGCCTTCCACCGACGTAATGAGCAATTGCGATACACGTTTCCCGCCTAATTCCCCAAGCTTCAGCAGGCGGATATTTTTCTTTTGCTGCAAAATTTGGCGCGCTTCTTCCGTAAATTCCGGCGCAATGACGATTTCCAGGAAAATTTCATGCAGCATTTCCGCCGTCTCGCGGTCGATCGGCCGGTTCGCCGCGACGATGCCGCCGAAAATCGAAGTCGGATCCGCCGCATACGCTTTGCGGTAAGCCTGGGCGATCGTCGCGCCGATCCCGACACCGCACGGATTCATATGTTTCACCGCCACAACCGCCGGCTCCGTGAACTCTTTAACGATCTGCACCGCCGCATTCGCATCGTTGATGTTGTTGTAAGACAATTCCTTGCCGTGCAGTTGTTCCGCCGTTGTAATATTTCCCGCTTCAGCCAGCGGTTTGCGATAAAACGCCGCCTGCTGGTGCGGGTTTTCGCCGTAACGCAAATCTTGCACTTTCTCGTATGTCACCGTAAACCGTTCCGGGAATTTCTCTCCCGTCTGATCCGACAAATATTGCGAAATCAGCGAATCGTACGCTGCCGTATGGCGGAACACTTTCGCCGCAAGCCGCTTGCGCGTCGTCAGCGTGGTGTCGCCGTTTGCCCGTATTTCCTCCAATACCGGGCCATAATCGGCCGCATCAACCAGCACGGTTACAAAGGCATGGTTTTTTGCCGCGGAACGAAGCATCGCCGGTCCGCCGATATCGATGTTCTCGATCGCATCGGCGTACGTGACGTCCGGTTTGGCGATCGTTTGTGCGAAAGGATACAAATTGACGGCAACCAGATCGATATAATCAAGTCCCAGCTTCGCGATTTGCTCCCGGTGTTCCGCATTGTCGCGGACCGCAAGCAGTCCGCTGTGCACAGCCGGATGCAACGTCTTCACCCGGCCATCCAAAATTTCAGGAAAACCCGTCACTTCGGAAATGCCGGTAACCGGCACACCGTTTTGTTCCAGCAAGGTTTTCGTTCCTCCGGTGGAAATGATCTGTACCCCCAATTTGGCCAGTTCCGCCGCAAAAGAAACAATTCCCGTTTTATCCGACACGCTGATCAACGCTCTTTTTATTGCCACATTGCCTGCCTCCTTCATTCTACCATCCGGTCGGCCCTCTCAAATGCCTGACTCTTTCATCTCACGTTGTCACCCGATGACAATTTTATCCGGTAACGCATTCACGACGATTTCATCCAAATGACGAGTCCATCCGGTAACGGCATCCACGGCGGTTTCATCCGATGACGCGTTCATCCGGTAACGGCATCCATAGCGATTCCACCCGACAAATTTCACCCGGACGATCTCGCTTTTTTTATTTCCGTTCCACTTTCGTTCCATTCCGTTCGCCCGCTTTCGGTCCCATAGCCCGCTCCGCCTCTTTTTTCCGCTTCATTTTCCTACTCATTTTTTTGCTTCATCTTCCTGCTTCCTCTTCCTTCTTCATTTTCCTGTGTCATCTTCCTTCGTCATCTTCCTGCTCCATTTTCCTGCTTCATCGCGGCTTATCCGACTCTTGCCGACTCCGCAAGCCGCCTTGCTTGCTACTCTTTTCGCACGGTTACCTTGCGTCCGTCCAGCAGGACCCGGCCCTGGCGGATCCAGCCGATCACTTGCGGGTACAATTCATGCTCGACAAGATGAATCCGGCTGGACAACGTCTCCTCCGTATCGCCGTCATATACCTCTACCGCCCGCTGGGCGATAATCGGACCGGTATCCATCCCGCCGTCCACAAAATGCACCGTCACCCCGGTCACCTTGACGCCATAGGCCAGCGCCTGCCCGATCCCGTTCACTCCGGGAAAAGCCGGCAACAGCGAAGGATGGATGTTGATGATCCGGCCATAATAGGGTGCAATCAGCACATCCGTAATCAGGCGCATGTATCCGGCCAGGACGATCAGATCGATTTCCTTTTCCTTTAACAAGCGGACAATTTCCCTTTCATAGTCTTCTCTGGACGGATAATCTTTCGGCCGAAACACAAACGCCGGAATCTTCTCTTTGGCCGCCCGTTCGACAACCGGCGCCGCAGGACGGTCGCACACGAGAAGTTCGACCGACACGTCAAGCCGCCGTTCCCGGACCGCATCAACAATCGCCTGGAAGTTGGAGCCGCTGCCCGAAGCGAAAACGGCTATGCGGAACGGCTTCATCATACGGCAACTCCTTCAAACTCCACCGTTTTCGTCCCTTCCTTGATGGTGCCGATCCGGTAGGCTTTCTCCCCAAGCTGCCCGGCCGCTTCGACCACCGCCCCGGCATGTTTTTCGTCCACGACCAGCACCATGCCGATTCCCATGTTAAACGTCGTATACATATCGCGGTTGCTGATCTTCCCCTCTTCCTGCAAAATTTGGAAAATGGGAGGAATAGGCCAAGTTCCTGCCACAATCCGGGCGTTTAGCCCTTCCGGCAATATGCGGGGAATGTTTTCGATAAAACCGCCGCCGGTAATATGCGCCATCCCTTTAATGGGGAACCGTTCCAACAAGCCAAGAACCGCTTTGACGTAAATTTTCGTCGGCGTGAGCAATTCCTCGCCGAGCGTTTTTCCCAGCCGGTCGATATATTGCGTCAATCCGTATCCTTTTTGTTCCAACAGCAACCGGCGGACCAGCGAAAATCCGTTGCTGTGCACCCCGCTGGAAGCGAGACCGATGACCGCATCGCCCGGACCGATCCTGGAGCCGTCGACAATTTTCCGCCTGTCGGCTATGCCTACCGTAAATCCGGCGATATCATATTCGCCCGGCCCATACATTCCCGGCATTTCCGCCGTTTCCCCTCCGATCAGAGCGCAACCGGCCTGCAAACAGCCTTCCGCGAGACCCGAGACGATCGCCTCGATTTTCCCGGGAATCACTTTGTCACAGGCGATATAATCGAGGAAAAACAACGGTTCGGCTCCCAGCACAACGACATCGTTGACACACATCGCCACCGCATCGATGCCGATCGTATCGTGTTTGTCCATGGCAAAAGCGATCTTCAGTTTCGTGCCGACGCCATCCGTTCCGGAAACGAGCACCGGCTCTTCATATTTTTTGCTGTTCAACCCGAACAGCGCGCCAAAACCGCCCAAACCGGCCATTACTTCAGGACGGAAGGTCCTCTGCACGTGCTTCTTCATTCTTTCCACCGCTTCGTTGCCCGCAGCGATGTCAACACCGGCTTGCTTGTACGCATCCGACACGTCTCCCCACTCCTTCGCGTTGATTTGAAATTAATCGCAGCCGCAACCCGCGGAAGCGTGTTCCTCTCCTACAGGAACCGGATAATCATTATCGAAACAGGCGGTGCACAATCCCCGGTTCCACTCCCCGTGGGCGCGTCCGATCGCGTCCAGCAATCCTTGTTTCGACAAGAAATAAAGCGAGTCGGCATTGATCGCCTGACGTATTTCTTCCACCGATTTGCTTGAAGCAATCAGCTCCTTGCGCGTCGGCGTATCGATTCCGTAAAAGCAGGGATTGAGAAACGGCGGCGAACAAATGCGCACATGCACTTCATTCGCTCCGGCTTCCCGCAGCAGGTTGACGATCCTGAGCGATGTCGTGCCGCGGACGATCGAATCGTCGATCATCACGACGCGCTTTCCTTCCACGACTTTGCGCACGGCCGAAAGCTTCATTTTCACCCCTTGCTCGCGCAATTCCTGGCTCGGCTCGATGAAAGTGCGGCCGGTATACCGGTTTTTGATCAACCCGAGCTCATACGGAATGCCGGTTTGTTCGGCAAACCCGATCGCCGCCGATGTGCTCGAATCGGGCACCCCCGTAACGACATCGGCATCGACGAACGATTCCATCGCCAACAGCCGGCCCATCCGCTTGCGCGCGGAATGGATGTTGATGGCGTCGATATCGCTGTCCGGCCGCGCGAAATAAATGTATTCCATCGAACAGATCGCCCGTTTTTCCATCTCCGCGAAACGGTCTTCACGCAAACCGTTCTCGTCGATGACCAGCAATTCGCCGGGAGACAGATCGCGCACATAAGTGCCCCCGACCGTATCGAATGCGCAAGTTTCCGATGCGAGGATATACGCATCGCCGAGTTTGCCGAGAGAAAAGGGGCGCAGGCCATGGCGGTCCAACGCGGCGATCAGCTTATTGCGGGTTAGCACGAGAAAAGCGAAGGCACCTTGCACTTGCCGCAAAGCCTCTTTTACCGCTTCCACGATATCGTTGTGCTGTGAGCGGGCGATCAGGTGGGCGACCACCTCGGTATCGCTGGTCGTCTGAAAGATGGAGCCTTGCCGTTCCAACGTTTCGCGGATTTTTCCGGCATTGACCAGATTGCCGTTCGTCGCGATGGCCAGATCCCCTTCACGGTATTTGAATACGAGCGGCTGCGCGTTCGCCAACTTGCTCTCGCCCGACGTCGAATAGCGGACATGTCCGATCGCGATCGTCCCCGCCAGCGAACGCAAATGGTCGTTGTCGAACACTTCCTTGACCAATCCCATTCCGCGGTGATAGGCAAATTTTTTCCCGTCCGACGTGCAGATTCCCGCGCTTTCCTGTCCTCTGTGCTGCAGTGCGTGCAGGCCGTAATAAGTCAGCGAAGCCGCTTCGGGATGGCCGAATACGCCGAACACGCCGCATTCTTCTTTCAGCTTGTCGAACACGCCGTCCCGTCCCGCTCCTTCGTTAAAATAGTCTCCCTGCCACTGAGGTATCCCGCCTGCAGCATGCAGAATTTGCAACGGACGTTTCATTGCATGAGACATGGAATCGCATCCTTCCAGACTTTCTCCAACTCGTCAACCGGCGAATGAATTGCCGTTTTTCCGTTCACCGACACCACCAGTTCCGTTCCTTGCACCGTACCGAGCTCCTGCACGGGAATGCCCCGATCCTGCAGCTTCCTTTTTAATGCCGTTGCGTGTTCCGGGGAAGCGCTGAGCAAAATGCGCGACTGGCTTTCGCTGAATAAAGCGATGTCCGGCCGAAGAGCGGTGGCAACATTCACTTTCGCTCCTGTCTTCCCGCTTATGCACGACTCGGCAAGAGCCACCGCCAGCCCCCCATCGGACAAATCGTGCGCCGATGCGACCAGGCCTTCGCGAATACTTTCCAGAACCGCATCCAGCAGTTTTTTCTCCGTATTTAAGTCGATTTGCGGCGGACGCCCTTCCGTGACGCCGTGAATAACGTATTGAAACTCGCTTCCTCCCAGTTCCGCCTTCGTCTCGCCCAGGAGAAAAATCACATCGCCTTCATTGCGGAATCCCTGCGTTGTAATATGGTCCAGATCCCGTACCAGTCCGACCATCCCGACGACGGGCGTCGGATAGATCGCCCCTTTGGCGTTCTCATTATACAGGCTTACATTGCCGCCAATTACCGGAGTTCCCAGTACCCGGCAAGCTTCCGCCATTCCGTCCACCGCTTTTTCCAGTTGCCAGAAAATTTCCGGCTTTTCCGGACTGCCGAAGTTCAAGTTGTCCGTAATGGCAAGCGGTTCGGCTCCGGAACAAACGACGTTGCGCGCCGCTTCGGCTACGGCGATCTTGCCGCCAACCTCGGGATCGAGATACACGTATCGCCCGTTTCCGTCGGTTGTCATCGCCAGCGCCTTGCGCGTGCCGGGCACGCCGACGACAGCCGCATCGGAACCCGGACGGACGAACGTTTCCGTGCGCACCATATAGTCGTATTGGTTATATACCCACTCCTTGCTGGCCACCGTCGGCGAAGCCAGCACTTTCTTCAGCGCCCCGTTCAAGTCCGTCACTTCGGGATAACGCGTCGTATCGACATGAGCCTGGGCTTCATAATAGGCCGGCACCCGCGAAGGCTTATGGTATACCGGACACTGGTCGACAAGCGCTTTGACCGGCATGTCCCCGACGAGTTCGCCGCGGTGGTACAGGCGAAGCCGTCCGTCGTCGGTCACTTTGCCGACCTTGACGCAGTGCAGCCCCCAACGCCGGAAAATTTCCCGCGCCTTCTCTTCGTGCTGCGGTTCCGTCACAAACAGCATGCGCTCCTGCGACTCCGACAGCATCATCTCGTAAGGGGTCATGCCTTCCTCGCGTTGCGGCACCTCATCCAGGTACAGTTCCATGCCATTGCCCGCTTTGCTCGCCATCTCCGCGCTGGAGCAGGTCAGTCCGGCTGCGCCCATGTCCTGAATTCCCAGCACGATGCCGGAATCGATCAGTTCCAGGCACGCTTCCAGCACCAGTTTCTCCATAAACGGATCGCCGACCTGCACGGACGGACGCTTCGCTTCCGATTCCTCCGTCAGTTCTTCCGAGGCGAAGGTGGCCCCGTGAATGCCGTCGCGCCCTGTTGCCGGACCGACGTAAAATACAGGGTTGCCTACTCCCCTGGCGACGCCTTTCTGAATTTTGTCATGGTCGATAATTCCGACACACATCGCATTCACGAGCGGATTGCCTTCGTAACTTTCATCGAACATGACTTCTCCGCCGACCGTCGGGATGCCGACGCAATTGCCGTAACCGGCGATGCCGGACACGACATTCTCAAACAAATACTTCACCCGTTCATTATCCAACTTGCCGAAACGGAGCGAATTGAGCAGAGCGACCGGCCTTGCGCCCATGGAAAAAATATCGCGGATAATGCCGCCCACTCCGGTCGCAGCGCCCTGATACGGTTCGATCGCGGAAGGATGGTTGTGGCTTTCGATCTTAAATACAACCGCCTGGTTATCGCCGATATCGACGACACCGGCCCCTTCTCCCGGACCCATTAACACGCGGGAGCCGCTTGTCGGGAAACGGCGCAGCACGGGCTTGGAATTTTTGTACGAACAGTGTTCGGACCACATGACACTGAAAACGCCGATTTCCACATAATTCGGCAACCGGCCGAGAAAACCGCAAATTTTTTCAAACTCCTCATCCGTCACGCCCATTTTTCGATATATTTTCTGTTCGGCGATCTGTTCCGCCGTGGGCTCTTTAGCCGATTGCTGCGACATGTTTTCCCCTCCAGGTGCTTAATATCGACACGAACATCCGGATTCCGTCTTCCGACCCGAGCAGCTTGCTCACGGCCCGTTCGGGATGCGGCATCATCCCGAGCACATTGCCCTCGCGGTTGCAGATGCCGGCAATATCGTCCACGGAACCGTTCGGGTTTTCGGCGGCATAGCGGAACACGATCTGCTTGTTCGCTTTCAGCTCAGCCAGAGTGGCTTCATCACAGTAGTAGTTCCCTTCACCGTGAGCAATCGGTATGTCGATCTCCTCGCCCAGCCGGTATTGCGAAGTAAACGGCGTTTCGTTGTTTTCCACGCGCAAAACAGTCGGATGGCAGCGGAATTTCAACGTTTTGTTCCGCAGCATGGCGCCGGGAAGCAAACCGGCTTCAAGCAAAATCTGAAACCCGTTGCAAATGCCGAGGATGTATTTTCCCTGGTCGGCCGCCTGCCGCAAAGCGCCCATCACCGGAGCAAACCGCGCGATCGCCCCGCTGCGCAAATAGTCGCCGTAAGAAAATCCTCCCGGCAAAATAATGCAGTCAAACCGGGACAAATCCGTCTCCGTGTGGCGGACGTACTCCACAGGCTGCATAATGGTGTTTTGGACCGCCTTGTAGCAATCCGCGTCGCAGTTGGAACCGGGGAAGACGAGTACCGCGAAGTTCATCCTACAGTCCCTCCAATTCAAAGCGGTAATCCTCGATGACGGTATTCGCCAACAGCTTGTCGCACATGGCCCTGACGCGGGATTCCGCCAGCGCGCGGTCGGTGGTGTGCAAATCAATTTCCATATATTTGCCGACCCGCACCTTGCCTACCTCCTGGAATCCCATCGAATGCAGAGCTTGCTGCACGGCATTGCCTTGCGGATCAAGTACGCTCTGCTTGATGGTAACATAGACGGTTGCCTTGATCATGAGATTTCCTCCTCGCGATGAATTGAAAGGCTCTTATTTGCACAAACGGCGATAAATTTCCCGATACCTCCGCGATGTTTCGGCGACGATTTCAGGCGGCAGTTCATCCGGTTCGCTGTTTTTGTCCCAGCCCGATCCGGCCAAATACGTCCGTACCGGCTCTTTGTCCATACTGTCGATCTCCGTATCCAGGGCGTATTTTTCCTTGTCCCAAAACCTTGAAGAATCCGGAGTGAACAATTCGTCAATCAATAGAATCCTGCCATTCTCCAGTCCGAATTCAAATTTCGAATCCGCCAAAATAATGCCGCGCTGTTCGCAATAACCCCGGGCGTATTCATACAGCGTGATGCTCCGTTCCCGCAGTTGCTCCGCCAGGGCGCCGCCTATCAGTCGCCCCAGCTGTTCGAACGAAATGTCTTCGTCATGGCCGGTATCGTTTTTGACCGCCGGCGTGAACAAAGGGCGTTCGAAACGTTCGTTTTTTCTCAAGCCCTCAGGCAGCCTGATCCCGTTGATACCGCCCGTTTCCCGGTATTGTCTCCACCCGCCTCCGGTAATATAGCCGCGAACGACGCATTCGACGGAAATGCGTTCCGCTTTGCGCACAACCATGACGCGGTCTTTCATCAGGCTGCGCTCGGCGATCACGTCTCCCAACCGGTCCGCATCGGCATGGACATAATGGTTGGGCTGGAGGTGCGCCGTCTTTTCAAACCAGAAGCGGCTCACTTGATTCAGCACATTGCCCTTGCCCGGAATCGCCGGTTTCAGAATATGATCGAACGCGGAAATGCGGTCGGTCACGACGATCAAATAATGTTCTCCCAGGTCATACAGTTCGCGGACTTTGCCTTTGTACAAAAGCGGCGCGTTCACAAACGGCTCCGCTGTCGACAATGCCACCTCTCCGGTCAATGAAAGGAACCCCCTGTCATTCAATTAATCCAAGCCGCCTGAAGATGGTATCGACATGTTTCAGATGCCATGCCGGGTTAAAGCAGTCGTCAATTTCTTCGGGCTTAAGGTAACGGCGGATCGTTTCGTCCGCTTCAATGATTTCCCGGAATGAACGCTGCTCTTCCCATGCCTGCATCGCTTTCGGCTGCACCGTATCGTAAGCCTGTTCGCGGCTCAGGCCTTTGTCGATCAGCTTGGTCATTACGCGGCCGGAAAACGGCAGGCCGTATGTGCGCTGCATGTTGCGCAGCATATTTTCCGGATACACGGTCAAGTTTTTGATAATATGGCCGAGACGGTGCAACATATAATCGAGCAATATCGTCGAATCCGGCAAAATGATTCTTTCGACGGAAGAGTGCGAAATGTCGCGCTCGTGCCACAACGGCACATTCTCATAAGCGGAAATCATATGGCCGCGGATCACCCTGGCGAGCCCGGAGATGTTTTCGCAACCGATCGGGTTGCGCTTGTGCGGCATAGCCGAAGAACCTTTCTGCCCTTTGGCAAAAGGCTCTTCCACCTCCCGGAATTCGCTTTTTTGCAGGGCGCGGATTTCCGTGGCGAATTTGTCAAGCGATGTGGCGATCAGCGCCAGCGTGGCGACATATTCGGCATGCCGGTCGCGCTGCAGCGTCTGCGTGGAAATCGGCGCGGGTTTCAAACCCAGACGCTTGCATACGTACGCCTCGACAAACGGATCAATGTTGGCATAGGTGCCGACCGCGCCGGAAATTTTCCCGTATTGCACGCCTTCCGCGGCAAAGCGGAAACGGTCCAGGTTCCGCTTCATTTCTTCATACCACAGGGCCAACTTCAATCCGAACGTCGTCGGTTCGGCATGAACGCCATGCGTCCGGCCCATCATCGGCGTGTCTTTGTAAGCGACCGCCTGTTCTTTTAATATGTCGATAAATTGCAATAAGTCCTTCTCCAAAATTTCGTTCGCTTGCCGCAACAGATACCCCAAAGCCGTATCCACGACGTCCGTTGAGGTCAGCCCGTAATGCACCCATTTGCGCTCGGGACCAAGCGACTCGGAAACGGCGCGGGTAAAAGCGATCACGTCGTGCCGCGTTTCCTTCTCGATTTCGTATATGCGCTCAATCCGGAAGTCCGCATTCTTCCGCAACGCTTCCACGTCTTCTTTCGGGATTTTGCCCAGTTCCGACCATGCTTCGCATGCCAGGAGCTCCACTTCGAGCCATGCCCTGAACTTGTTCTCCTCGGTCCAGATCCGGCCCATTTCCGGCCGGGTGTAACGCTCGATCATCATCAGCATCCTTTCGCCAACAAAGTTTTCTTATTTTCCCAAATTCCGGCGGATTGTATCCAGTTGAACGCTCTCTCCGGGTCCGCCGCCAACAGGGTCACATGCCCCATTTTCCGCTTCGGCTTGGCTTCTTTCTTGCCGTACAGATGCACTTTGGCCGAAACTTCCGGATCTTCGGCTTTTTGCGCCGCCATCCAATCCATAAGCGGCTGCACATGCTCGCCTAACACATTGACCATGACTGCGGGAGTCAACAGATCGGTCGATCCGAGCGGCAAGTTGCATATCGCCCGCACATGCTGTTCGAACTGCGAGGTGCGGCAAGCTTCGATCGTGTAATGGCCGGAGTTGTGCGGACGCGGGGCAAGCTCGTTGACGTACAATTCGCCGGACGGCGTCAAAAACATCTCCACCGCAATCAGCCCCACCACCTGCAGCGCTTCGGCGATCCGTACCGCCAGCCGTTCCGCTTGCCGGAGTACCGTCTCCGGCACCCGGGCGGGGACAATCGACATGTGCAAAATGTTATCCTCATGAATGTTCTCCGCCGCCGGAAAAGTTTTTATCTCGCCCCGCGGATTGCGCGCCGCGATTACCGAAATTTCCCGCTCAAAGCGGACGAACTGTTCGAGAATCAGATCGGCGCCGCTGCGGCTCAGCGATTCGTACGCTTCCGCCGCTTCGCCGGCCTCGCGGATCACCCGTTGCCCCTTGCCGTCGTAGCCGCCGGTCGCCGTTTTCAATACGCAAGGCAATCCTAGGCGCTTTATTTCTCGTTGAAGTTCGCCGGCACTGCCGATGGCCGCGTAGGGCGCCACCGGGATTCCCGCCGCTTGCAGCGTGCGCTTTTCCCGCAGACGGTGCTGGGTTGTATGCAACAGCCCGCTTCCCTGCGGAACATAAGACCGGTCCGCCAGCATCGCCGCCACTTCCGCATCGACATTTTCAAATTCATACGTAATGACATCGCACCGTTCCGCCAATTGCCTAGCCGCCCCGGCATCGTCATAGGAGGCCGTAATCTGTTCGTCGGCCACTTGTCCGCATGGCGAATCCGGGGACGGATCCAACGTGACGAACCGGTACCCCATTTGCCTGCCGGCCAAAGCGAGCATCCGGCCTAACTGGCCGCCGCCGAGAACGCCAATGGTGCTGCCCGGAAGAATGATACGATCTTTGTCATGCATGGTCATTGCCGTTCCACCCTGTTCGCCGCCGTTATTCCTGATCAATCCAGCTCACTCTTTTCCAATACGTCCTGACGAATCCGGTCCCGGCGCTCCTTGATCCGCCGGCGGACGGCTTCATCGGAAACGCCGAGAATTTGCGCGGCCAACAGCCCGGCATTGACCGCTCCGGCATGGCCAATCGCCACCGTGGCCACCGGTACGCCCCCCGGCATTTGCACGATCGACAATAACGAATCGAGCCCGTTTAACGCGGAAGTTTTCACCGGCACTCCAATGACGGGCAAATCCGTTTTTGCCGCGACCATCCCCGGCAAATGGGCCGCTCCCCCGGCGCCGGCAATAATCACCTGCAGCCCGCGGCCGGCCGCCGTTTCCGCGTATTCGAACATCAGATCCGGAGTGCGATGCGCGGATACGACCTTCTTCTCATACGGAATATCCAGTTCTTCCAAAACGTCGCACGCATGCTTCATCGTTTCCCAATCGGATTTGCTTCCCATGATGACACCGACTCGAGGCGACATTGATTCAACCCGCTTTCCTGATTTTTTCAGACAGAAAGAAAAAAGCCCAAAAGGCAAGGCGCCTGAACCCCTCCCAGGCATACCCGCCAGTTGGACATGAGGAGAAAACGGACAATGCGGACGCCGGCCATTCCGGTAAAGAAATCCGGCCGGCTTGAATATCCCTGGCAATAATAATGAACATCGGAGGCGCCGATTCACTGTTGATGGTGCAAAAATATACCGCTAAGCGAAATGTTGCCTTCCTAAACTCAGACATCTTGTTTTCCATTCCTTGATCCAATAAGGAATTTAGAGGTGTGGAATGGAAAACCAAAACTAGCCGGAAGGCAATCATTTCACTGTCCGACATTTTGCACAATGAATCGGCAATCTCACCGGATCGGTTTACTATCCGATCTTCATCCGGAAATCTGTTCATCGGTCCAGGCCACAACAGCCCGGCACATTACGGCTCCGGTCTTGCGCAGAAGTCCGTTCACTCGCTCATAGTCCGGAAATTTACGGTTTCCGGGTAGAAACTTTTGGGCCATATCCCCAAAGATATATGAGGTCGCAAACCGGTTCATTGCTATTTTTTTATTCCACCCTTAGTTTAACAGTCGAATATGACCGGTGTCAACTCAAAAAGACGAACATTCCCGCGGAAATTAATTTTGATAGTTCGTCTTTAAAATTTACTTTTTCTCCATCCGTTTTTGCAACATTTTGCTAACGGCCAGCGTCCGATAGTTTGAAAATAATATTCATATTGGAAAGGAGTCTTGCCGCCATGATTGCAAGAAGCAAAAAATGGCTGATTGCCGGGATCATCGGCGCATTGGCGCTTACTGCGCCGCTTTATTCGCCAGGAATCCGGGATGCGGTCTCCCCGGGACAAGTTTACGCCGCGGAAGCTTCAGAAACCAGCCAGCGGATTATCACGGTCACCGGACAGGGAGAATTGACCGTCACGCCGGATGTCGCCTATATCCATTTGGGCATTCGCACGGAAGCGCCGACAGCCAATGAAGCGCAGAAGAAAAATGCCGAAGCGTTCAAAAAACTGGAGAAAGTGTTGTACGAGGATTACAAACTGGACAAGAAAAATGTCAAGACGACCAATTTCTACGTTAACCCGGAATATTCCTACACGGACCGCGATCCGGTCATTAAAGGGTACAGCGCCACGCAGATGTTGCAGGTGACTTACCGCGATTTGGACGGTCTCGGCACGTTCCTTGATGCCGTATCCGCCGCGGGAGCGAATCAAATTAACGGAATTGATTTCGGCACGGAAAAAAGCGAGGAATACGAGCTGCAGGCAATTGAGAAAGCGCTGGAAAACGCGAAAGTGAAGGCCGAGGCGATTGCCAAGTATGCGGGGAAAGAACTGAAAGGGATCGTTTCCGTCACGCAAGGGGGAGGCGTTGCCGTTCCGTTGCAACGCGCCAACTTGGCGATGGAAGCCAAAATGGCCGCGGACTCGGCGAATGCCGCGACTTCCATATCGGTAGGCCAAATCAAAGTGACGACTCAGGTCACCGTCCAGTATGAATTTTAAAGTGAAAAAATCCCATTCATTCGGGTTCGCCCGAAAGAACATTCCCGGATGAATGGGATGGCTGTCTAAATGGCAAAACCGATCGTCACAGCTTAATTACTACATTTATTCATGCCGGGTGCCAAGAAAAAAAGGGGCGGTCCTTCCGTACCGGAAAGATCCGCCTGTTTCTCATTCCGAACGTTCTGCATGTTATTTTTTTATCCCGAACGCGATTCGCCAAAAAACTTTATTCGCCGTTCATCAACAGATACCGGGCCAGAATCAGAACGGCCAGCACCCACATCAACCAGTGCACTTTCACCTTGTTCTTGCCCGTCAAATTGTAGACGGAGGCCAGAAGAACGTAGGATACAATCCCGAACGAAATCCCGTTGGCTATGTTATAAGTAAACGGCATAAACACGATCGTCAAAAACGCCGGAATCCCGATCACCAGGTCAGTAAAGTCGATCTCGCGGACGGATTGCACCATCAATACACCGACAATGATCAGTGCGGCTGATGTCGCGGATGAAGGAATCAGCATGGCGATCGGAGCCAGGAAAATGGCCAGCAGGAAACAAATCCCGGTCGTCACGGATGTCAGGCCCGTCCGCCCGCCTTGGGCAATCCCCGAGGCGCTTTCCACGTAAGCCGTTACCGTGCTCGTTCCCAGCAACGCGCCGCCGCTAACCCCGATGGCGTCAACAAGCATCGCCTTGCCTACGCGTTTGTTTCCTTCTTCTTTATTCTTCATAAATCCGGCACGGTTCGCGGTACCGACCAGGGTGCCAAACGTATCGAACAATTCCACAAAAGTGAAGGTGAGAATAGCGGTCAGAATTCCCGCATGAAGCAAACCGCTGAAGTCAAAACTGGCAAATTCCAGTTTGCTCAAATCCGGCACCCAGTTTGCTTCCGCCAGGGCGGACAGCTTCACTTCCCCGGCGAGAATGCCGACCAAAGTCGTGGCCAGTATGCCCAGCAATATCGCCCCTCTGACTTTAAGAATCATCAGAATCGCGATCAGGAGCAATCCCACAATCGTCAGCCAGACCGACGGCTCCGCCAGATTCCCCAGATGGAACACCGTTTCCGAACCGCTCACATCCGTAAAGGTGCCTTTTTGAATATCTTCGAACGATTGTACCGCTACCGTGAGAAGACCGCTGTTTTTCAGCCCGATAATGGTAATGAACAAACCGATCCCTACGGTGATGGCGTGTTTTAATCCGTCCGGGACGGCAACCAGCAGCAACTGGCGGACTTTCGTCACGGTCAGGATAAGGAAGATAATTCCCGAAATAAAGACGGCGGTCAATGCCATTTGATACGTAAACTGTCCGCCCGAAGCCAAAATCACAGTGACAAAATAGGCATTAAGGCCCATCCCCGGCGCCAATGCCACCGGAAAATTGACAAATACCCCCATGGCAATGGTTATAATCCCCGAAGCAATGGCAGTCGCCAAAAAAACGGCTGTCCAATCCATTCCCGTTCCGCCGGTGAGGATGATCGGATTGACGGCAAGGATATAGGCCATGGTCATAAAGGTGGTAATCCCCGCCATGATCTCCGTTCTGACGTTCGTGCCGTTCTCTTTCAGCTTGAAGAAGCGCTCCATGTTTTAGATTCCTCCTGTAAAATTGGTGAGAACAACAAAAAGCCCGGATCGCGAATGATACCGGACTTTGCGAAAAAACCAGGTTTCTCCCGGAAACGGGGACATGCCCGCAACATGCTCCGGGGAAAACCCATTTTTTCGTAGCCAGATCATTTACGGTGATCTCGTAGAGACTCCCGGGCCAATTCCCGGGATTATACGAAAAACGGTTTTCCTGATCTCATTCTAAAACCTCCGTTTTTTCTTGTCAACAAAAAATCCGAACATTTCTGCATAGCTTCTGCATTCATGTTCGGAAAAAATCGAGATCTCCTTGTATCCGTATGATCATTATTCCCGTTTGCCATGCTTCTATACCACGGAAACCGCGGCTTATTCGTACCGTTTGATACTCCCGTAACAGACGGTCGGCTTGTGCGCCGGTCGACGGCTTTGCAGTCTCCCCGTACGGGCATGGGTCCCGCAACCGGCGGTCTATTGTACCGCTTACCGTTCCCGTTCAATGCCCCGTTTGTACTGCCAGTCACTCCATCCAACGGTCTATTTGGTTCTCTTCGGTCTGTTTGGTTTACTCCCATTCAATGGTCGCCGGAGGTTTGGATGTGATATCATAGACAACCCGGTTTACATTATTCACTTCATTCACAATGCGGTTGGAAATTTTCTCCAAAACTTCATAAGGAATGCGCGCCCAATCGGCCGTCATTCCGTCGACCGACGTGACGGCGCGTATGCCTACCGTATAGGAATAAGTGCGGGCATCTCCCATAACGCCTACGCTTTTCATGTTGGGTAATGCCGTGAAATATTGCCAAATTTCCCGTTGCAACCCGGCCTTGGCGATTTCCTCGCGCAAAATGGCGTCCGATTCGCGCACGATTTCCAGCTTCTCCTCGGTCACTTCGCCCAATACCCGGATGGCCAAACCCGGACCCGGGAACGGTTGGCGCCACACGATTTCTTCCGGCAAGCCGCACTCTTCTCCGACTTTCCGCACCTCATCCTTAAACAAATTTTTCAGCGGTTCGATCAATTGGAACTTCATGTCCTTAGGCAAACCGCCGACGTTGTGATGCGATTTGATCGTTTGCGCCGTAGCGGTTCCGCTTTCGATAATATCGGTGTAAAGCGTGCCTTGTGCCAGAAAAGTAAAGTCGTCGAATTTTGCGGATTCTTCCTCGAACACGCGAATGAATTCCGTGCCGATAATTTTCCGTTTGCGCTCCGGATCTTCCACGCCGGCCAGCTTGTTCAAAAAACGTTGCCGCGCATCAATCTTGACCACTTTCATCGAAAATTTCCCCGCGAAGGTGTCCATGACGCTTTCCGCTTCCCCTTTGCGCAGCAATCCGTGATCGATGAACATGCAGGTTAGCCGGTCGCCAATCGCTTTGTGCACGAGCACGGCGACAACCGAAGAATCGACGCCGCCGCTTAACGCGCACAGCACTTTGCGGTCGCCGACCTGATTGCGGATATCGCGGATCGTGTCTTCGATGAACGTTTCCATGCTCCAATTTCCCTGACACCCGCAGATGTCGTACAAAAAGTTGCGGATCATTTCATTCCCCCGCACCGAATGGCGTACCTCCGGATGAAACTGCACGGCATAGAACCGTTTGCCGGGATCGCTCATCGCCGCAACCGGCGCATCCTTTGTACGCGCATCGACAACAAAGCCGGGCGGCACTTCGGCTACCAGATCGCCATGGCTCATCCATACCTGCTGTTTTTGTTCCAATCCGTCCGCCAGACGACAATTCCGGACAAATTCGATTTCCGCCTTGCCGTATTCCCGTTTCTCGGCCCGGCTTACTTTTCCCCGCAATTGATGCGCCATCAGTTGCATGCCGTAACAGATACCCAGGATCGGAATCCCCAATTCGTATATTTCGGGATCCACAATCGGCGCATTGCTTTCATACACGCTGGCCGGGCCGCCGGAAAAGACGATGCCTTTCGGATTCAGCCCGCGGATTTGGGAAACCGGCGTGTAGTACGGAAGCAACTCGCTGTATACGCCAAGATCGCGGATTCTCCTGGCGATCAATTGATTGTACTGACCGCCGAAATCCAGCACAACGACCATTTCGTTCGGTTTGATCATTGGAACCCCCTGCTTCACTCTTGCCGCGCAAGAGAATGTTTGGTATACATAAGAATTTGGTAAAACACAAGGTTTTGTAAACATAAAGATTTTGGTAAATATAAGGATTTGCAGACATAAGGATTAGGTAATCATAAGAATTTGCAAATAGAAGGATTTGTAATCATTAAGAAGGAAACATCAGAAAATGACTGCAAACATTCGTGCAATGACTGCAAACATTCGCGGTGACAAAATCATCGCCGGCGAAATCAAAAAAAGCACGCCCAAAATCAATTTTTTTTCGAATCGCGCAAGCGGACCTGCCCGCCCATCATTCATGCGGCTTCCGGAGCCGAATCAATAGAGTTAATTATATATAAGCGCGCCGAACAACGTCAAGGAAGTACGGCCAGCGCGTATCGCGCCAGCATCATGGCGACGACGCCGGTAACGACGGTGGCCAGCAGGCTTCGGGTTTTATAAGCGACGGCGAAGGCAGGCAGAGCCGCGATCATCCCTTCGGGGGACGGCGAAAAAGATCCGTCCGTTACGAGAAGTTCTTGTGCAATGAGCGCGGACATTACGGCAATCGGAACATGATTGAGCCACCTCAGTCCCCAATCCGGCAACCGGATCCGGCTCAACACGATAAAAGGAAGTACCCTTGGGATCAAAGTAACGATCGAAGCGCCGATAAGCACCCACAAAAATTGCCATCTTACTTCCATTTTTCAACCCACACTCCTATGCTTGCGGCAATGATAATCGCTATGAAGACGCCGACGCTTTCCGAAACAAAAACGGCCCCTATGACGGAAGCTGCAACGGCGCTTGCCGCAACGATGAGATCCGCGCCCACTTTCGAACGCGCCAGCCACTGCATGGTGAACAAACCGATAAACATGGCCGACAACGCGAAATCCAGCCCCAGTTTCTCCGGTGAAGTAATCCATTGCCCGAAAACGGCTCCCGCCACGTTGGCCAACACCCAGTTCAGGTAAGCAGTCAGGTTTAACCCGAACATCCATTTCCCGCTTCCCTTGACCTTTTCCGACAGCTGCGCAATGGCAACGCCAAACGTCTCGTCCGTCAATTGGGAACCAAGCAGCACGTTTTTCCAAACGGGCAAATGGCGAAAATAAGGAGCAATCGCCGCGCTCATCAACAGATGGCGCAAATTGACAAAAAAAATAGTAAAAATAATGCTTATCGCCGGATTTCCCGCCGCCAGCATCGCGGCGAAAATGAACTGCGCCGACCCGGCATACAACACTGCAGACATCAGGATGATTTCGGCAATGGACATGCCGGCCGTTTTCTCCACCACCCCGGCAGCAAATCCGATGCTTAAATAGCCCAATACCGTCGGCAAACAATCTTTTACGCCTTGCAAAAAATTTTCGCCGCCGTTTACCGGGCGTTCCAGACTCCATCTTTTTCCGCTCATCATTCCTCCGCATTTTTTTCGTTCTTGTTTTCGTCTTGAAATAATTGGAAAATAATAGGACAAATTCGCGATTCCCGGCGCTTCGCCGTTTCAAACGCGATTTCTTGAACTCCGCCGCTTAAAATCGGAAAATCAAGGAATTCTTTGTCCTGATCTCCATTGTCACTCTAATCTTGCTTGTTTCGTGCCGATACAAGCAACATCATAGGCCGGCGCAGTTCATCCGGCATTCCGGGAACCGTGTTAAGCAAATGTTCCGGCGGCTTTGGCTCGACGACTCCGGTGATTTCAAATCCCGCCCTGATAAGACCGTTCAAGTAGGTTGTCAACGTCCTGTGATACTTGATCACTTCCTCGCCCAAAAAATTAGCCCTGCGGATCCCTTCGGTAAAATAATGGTCTACAGGCCAGTGCAGGCGCCGACCTCGATGATCGCGGAACCAATCCTGCGGTCCTTGTGCGGTAAAAACAGGATGTTCAACGGAAAACACAAAGTGTCCGTCTTTGGCCAGACATTTGCCGATTCGGCTTACAATGTCCTCGAACGACGGAACGTAATGCAACGCCAGGGAGCTGATCACCACATCAAAGGAATGAGCGGGAAAGTCAATCTCCTCAATGGGCATGCAGATATACCGGATGCGTTCCGATTTCGTCTTGTTCCTCGCCTCATTCAACATCTTTTGAGAGATGTCGATCCCAACAACGGACTCGGCGCCATTCTCTACGGCATACCGGCAATGCCATCCAAAACCGCACCCCAGATCCAAAACTCTTTTGCCTTGAAAATCCGGCAACAGGTTTTTCAGTTCGTGCCACTCTCCTGCTGACTCCAACCCATTTTTGGAACGGTCCATATTGCTGTATTTTTGAAAGAAGATGTCGTCATCGTATTTATTTTGTTTCATCCCTCACTCCTCATTTCAAAACGCATTTCTCTTGACAGATTGCGGCGTATTTTCGGATTACAAGTTGCAAATAGCGGTGTATTATCAGATTACATGTCGCAGATAGCGATGTTTTGTCAGATTATCCGTTGCAGATTGCGGTGTTTTGTTTGATTACAAGGCATGCCGGATCAATTTGACTTCATTCCGTATTCAAGATCAATTTGACTTTATTCCGTATTATAGAAATAGGCTTGCCGGTCGGCAAGCCTATCCTTTTGCGAAAGCTGCTTTTTGCCATTTTTTCAGGCGCGAATCTGAATGATATGGCCCTGTACGGTCTATTGTCTGTACCGTCGTCCGCCCCGATCGCATAGAAACCCGGTCGCATAGAAAATCGCAGAGAAGCGGATGCGGTTCGCAATTGGCTCATTCAGGCAATTGCATCCATTCGTCGTATGTTTGTTCGAATCGCAATACTCGTCACACTCCCTGTGCTCACAGTAAAAAACAAAAACCGCTCCGACACAAAGTATCGAAGCGGCGTGTGCTTCACGTCCTGCCATTACTGAATGCGCACCTTCATCAGATGTACTTTCATCAAAAAAATGTACCGTATCATAAAGATGCACTTTATCAAAAGATGTACTGTCATCAAATGATATACTTTCATCAACAGATGTACTTTCATCAAAAAGATGCATTTTCATCAAAGGTACGATCATCAAGGTGCTTTTATAAAACATTATCGTCAAATGCACCATCAACAAATGTACCGTCACAAAATGTGACATCATCCATGTTCTAATGCACCGTCTGTACCATTATCAACGTTAGCCGTCAAATGTAGTTATAAATGTACCGTGATCCGGTCATTTTGGCAATAGCCGCGTGTATACCGGGGCACCGGTTGTCAACGGGATTTTGCAGAGATGAAGCAAAATGCCTCCATTTTTTAGTCGTCCGCCCGCTTGGAAGGCTTTGCGATTCGGTACCACAATTCGGCAAGTTCCCGTTTGGCGACCCCGGGCAGGCTGGTGCGGTCATATCGCATGGACTCATACAGCCTGATAAAATTTTCCAGAGCCGCACGCCGGGAATCATCCACATTCTTGAGGGATTGGACATATTCCCGGATTGTATATTGCGGAGGCTTATCCCCGAACAACCGGAAAAGCCGGCGACACAACCGGTTATATGTTCGAAGAAGACGGGACCGGTTATTGGCATAGGGCGCATAGCCCAGGGTAGCGTAGCGAAAAAAGATTTCTGCGCGGTAACGCCAAAGCCAGGCAATCAACAGAGCAAGGACTGCCGGTACGGCTGCCATCCACGGCCATTGCTGGCGGGCAAACGAAAAAATATTCGCCGTAGCGCCATTGGCCGTTGTGATGAACTGCCGTCCCCAATGCGATACGATGGCGAAACCGCCGCCATCCTGCCGAGGCCATTTGCTTATGCGGGAATCTCCCCAAACCGCCTGATCGCCCGTTGCCGCCTTAACAGACTCCGTTGCCGTCAGTCCGAAACCCGGTGTCGGGTCAAACGCGACCCAGCCTCTTCCCGGAATGTACGCTTCCGCCCAGGAATGGGCGTCACGGTTGCGAACCGTCACATGCAATAACCGTTCTCCCTCCGGAACAGCTTCCGGTTCCTCGCCGTCGGGTCCCGATGCGCTTTCCCCGTTATCCTCAACGGTCATTTTTTCTGGAGCCAAACTTCCGTTTCCCGATCGGATCCCGCTTTCCCCGTTGCCTTCCGCGGTCACTTCCCCGGGGGCAAACCCTTTTACCCAACGCGCCGGAATGCCGACAGACCTGAGCATCACTACCATCGCTGTGGAGAAATGGTCGCAATACCCGAGTTTTTGTTCGAACAGAAAATGGTCGACAAAATCTTTCCCCTCCTCGGGGACAACCGGCTGATCAAGACTGTACGCGAAATTCGTCTTTAAATAAGTCTCCAGCAATTTCGCCTTCTCGAACGGGTCGTCTGTACCGGCAGTAACGCTTGCGGCCAGTTCGGCCACTCTGTGCGGCAATCCGGGAGGAAGTTGCAAGGAACGTCCGGCATCGACCTTTTCCCCGGACTCCGGTCCGGCGGCAACTTCTATATGGTAATACGCCGCCCTTTGGGACAAGCTGTATTTTCCGCTTTCCGGATTCCATCGCACAGCATCCGCAGTGAGGGCCTGGCCCGATTCGGCAAGCAACTGTCGAAGTTGGCGCACGTGGCCTCCGGCAAACAGCATATTGGCCGGAGCGTTGCGAGTCAACGTAATCATTTGGACAATCGTCCCGTCTTCGGCCTTCCCGGACACTTGGGAAGAAGGGGACATTGGCGCAGACTCCTGATCTGCAACCGTCTCCGTCTCTGCGGCAGGTTCACGACCCGCGGTCGTCTCCGTCTCTACGGCGGCGGGCTCGCTATCCGCGGTCGCCCCCGACTCTGACGCACGTTCATGACCCGTAGTCACTCCAGAACGTGCCAATTCCCGATCCGCTATTGCCCCTGATCCTGACGCCGGTTGCTGATCCGCGGTCGTCCCCGATACTGTGGCCGGTTCCACTTCCACAATTGCCTCAGGCACGCCGGCCTCTTCCCGGTCCGTTGCCCGATCCCCATGGGCGGCGGAATCCGACACCGCGACGGATTCCGGACCGGGCGCCGAATCCGGATCGGCTGCCGGATCCGGGTCGGACGCAGCCGATCCGGCCTGCTCCAATCCGCCGGCGGGATCGGAACCGATCCCCTGAACCAGGGAGCTTTCGGAGGAACCCTCCCGGGATGCGTAATCGCCGGATATGCCCGCCAACTCGCCCAACGTTACCGCAGACTCCGTTTTGTCCCCCAGCCAGCCTTTTCCGTCATAATAACTCTTGGATTCTCCCCTCCAGTACGTCAGGCGGCTGGTCCGGGCGGAAAAGACGATCCGGTCGTCCAAAATAAGACGGCCTCCCAACCGGCTATCGTCATCGTCATATCCGGATACTCCGGACACATCGATGCCTCCGGGAACCGGCGAACCGGCGATATTTTTCATTTTGCCGAAATCGATGTGCCGTTCCGCCCAGTTCCTCCAGGTTGTCAGATCGGCGGGAGAAATTTCCCGCGGGTGCGTACTGGCGCCGTACCAGGCCCCGCCCGCAACCAGAAATGTCAGAAAGACCACCGAGGCTACCCATCCCAAAGGCCATCCCCAGCGCCGGCTTGCGACCAAATTGCGCCGCTCCACCCTGGGCAAATTCAATAACGCAAGAAGAAGCAGTCCCGCGAAAACAGTGCGGACAACCCCCTCCGACGTATCGGCCTGAAAAAACGTCCATATCGTGAGCAGATAAATTAACGTCGCAACGATAACCCCCAGGCCGTACTGCCTGAATATCATCAACGAATGAATGACGGAAATGAGCAGCGCCCAGCCGAATAAAAACAACAGCAGGCGCGTTTCCGTTCCGATTTCGGGAAAATGCCCCTCCCAGGCCATGCGGAGATCGTGGATCCATTGTATGGCGAAATGGCGCCACCATTCCCAGGCGGGAAGTTGACGTCGTGAAAACATATAACCGACCACAAACAAACATACCCCGAATTTCAGCGGCCATCCCGCCCAAGCGGGGACGCGCAAGTAATCGAGAGCGATAAATATGCCGAATGCCACCAGAAAAGGATATATGACCGCCGGGTCGGACAGATCGGCCAGTTCCGGCAACGGGCGCAGCCATTCCGTCAGCAGCGAATAAAACAGCGCCGAAACGATGCCGTCCCGTATCCAGGATGAGCGGGAAACCTTGGATAAGTCAGGCGCCGACATCTTCCACACCTGCCTTCGGGCACATAGCCGCCGGCGGACATGCCACGCTGCTGAAATCGCAGCCGATGCGCTCCAATTGCCGTTTGCCCTGGCGCTCTTGCCAGGAAAAGCCGGAATTGCCGCGCACCAACACAAGCTGCGTCTTTCTGCCTTGTCCGCGCAAAATCTTCAGTTGCTCAACCAGCAGCTCATCCAACAGATTGGTCACCCAGACGACGGCGACTTGCCTCGGCAATAGCAGCAATTCCTGAGGCAATTGCGAGGCGGATCCCGGGTTGCCGAAAGTTCCCGGCATGAAACCGGCCCGTGCCAAAAGATCCATGCCGGTTTCCAGCTTGGGCGGCTGAAAGGAAAACGGCAGGGTCAGAGACCCGGCGCCGGTGTACATGAACCCGAAACCGGTCCTGTTTCGAAAAGCATATTGCAAAAGCCCCGCCGCCGCTTCGACGCATGTTTCAAACGACGGACGGTAACGGGCCGCCTCCGATACGACAAGACTTCTTCCGTCCAGGACAACAAACATGTCTTTGACTATCGCGGGTGCCGTCTGTTTTGTTTTTAGCGATCCGGTTCTCGCTGTCGACTTCCAATGGATGCGGTTGAGCGGGTCCCCTTCCGCATATTCGCGGACCCCCTCGGGAATTGAACCGGAGGTAAGCAGCATGATGGGATTTTTTCCGTCATACAAACCGTTGAAGGACTCAGGCCCCCGCCGCACCTCCAACCCGCGCGGATAAACGGTGACAGATTGTTCCCGTATCGCGTTTTTGGTTTTCGTTGCGAAACCGAACAAGTCTCCGGCCGTAATATCGACGCTGTGAAATCTGTAATTTCCCCGTTCCAGGTTGCGGATTTTGTACTGGTATGTAAAATGCGAACGGAACCAGGGAAACAGCATTTTACGGTGGGAACCGGCTTCCGGCCCCGGCTCACGGACCCATCTGTCCTTCACGACCATCCAGGCAAGAGGCATCCCGGACCTGTGTTTGACTGACAAAGTCACGACCACATCATCCCCGGCGGCGAAGCGGTTCCCCGAAACCGTCCTGGACACTTCTATCCGTTGCAGCGAAAACAACAGCGTAAGTAGCGAGTATACCGCCAACCCGCTGAAACTGTACAGCAAAAACCAGGAAGAAAACCCTCCGCGCCAAACCGCAAGCAGAAGCGAGCCGACCCACAACGTCATCAGCAAAACGAACGGCCTCCAGTTGATCATGGCCGTCACCCCTTCTTCCACGCTTTGTGTGACGAAGTGTTCAGCGGGACGGGTGTCCCGGCCACAATGGCGTCGATGACGGATTCATTCGTTTTCCCGGCCAGTTTCGCTTCATGGGTCAATACGACCCGATGCGCCAGCGCCGCGCACGCAATCGACTTAATATCGTCGGGGATCATATAGGTTCTGCCTTGCATGTAGGCTTTTGCCTGAGCCGCGCGCATTAGAGCCAAAGACGCGCGCGGACTCGCTCCGAGCGCCAGCTCCTTATGATTGCGCGTAGCCGCCGTTATTTCCACGATATATCGTTTCAGGCTGTCATCCACATAAACAAGTTTCACTTTACTTTGCATTTCCTGCAACTCTTCGCGGAACAGCACCGGTTTCATGCGGTCCAGCGCCGGGCCTTCCTGCATCCTGCCGAGCATCTCCACCTCATGTTCGGTTTGGGGATAGCCAAGTTTGATTTTCAGCATAAAGCGGTCCAGTTGCGCTTCCGGTAAAGCGAACGTCCCTTCGTAATCCAACGGGTTTTGTGTGGCGAACAACAGGAACGGACGAGGGAGATGATACGTTTTGCCATCAACCGTAACGCTTCGTTCTTCCATCGCTTCCAGGAGCGCCGATTGGGTTTTGGGGGTAGTACGGTTCAATTCATCGGCCAGGACGATGTTCGTCATTAACGGACCCGTACGAAATTCGAATTCAGCCGTTTTCGGATTAAAAACAGACAACCCCGTCAAATCGGACGGCAAAAGATCGGGAGTGCACTGAACACGGCGAAAGCTGCAACCGATCGTTCTTGCCAGCGCGCGGATCAGCATCGTCTTCCCGACTCCCGGCACATCTTCGAGCAGTATATGCCCTTCGGACAAGAGAGCGATCATCGCTTTCTCGATCGCTTCCCTTTTTCCTATGATCACTTTCTCCACTTGAGAGATCACCCGGCCGATCAGTTCCCGGGGCTGATCGAACAGCAGGCTGAACGGTGGCAATGACATGGACGGCAAACCTCCTTGGAAATGAACCATTTCATAGATTTCATTTCCAGTTTTGCCATGATTCTATTATTTTAGACCCGGATAGGCGCTTCTTTCTTGCCGACGAATAGATTCTTGAACAGAAGAACCGGGCGGCCGCCCCTGGACTTCACATAAACCTCCCGAATCGTCTTATTCACCGTGTATCCTTCAACAGAATCTCCCCATAACTGTAGCGTGGTTCGCAACGGCACGACAAGCGATCCGTTCACGAGTTCCATTTCAGCCAAATGATACGTTTTCTCCGCGGAACCCGGCGAGTTTCTGCGGACCGTCCTCTCATCGATCCGATATTCCGCCGTCACAAAACCGAGGTTTACAACGGCCGTCCGCCGTTCCCGGTCCCATTTCACGTTGCCTCCAAATTGTTCCGCCAGCTTGCGCAGCGGCACATAAAAACGTCCGTCACGCAGGTTGTATTCCCGGCTTTGAAAAGCGATTTTCGAATTTCCCCCGTTGACTTCCACGATTAAAGGCATGGAATCGGGGGAAAAAGGAAGTTTTGGAGATTCCTCGTTGTGCGCCAATATGACCGGCAACTGTCCCGCACCCTGTGCCGCCGTCTCCACTTTTTCCGCAAACTCTATCTCCGCCGGCCGGTCCGTCTTTTTCACCGGTTGATCCGTTCCCGGCTCCGCAATTGATTCCATACGTTCCCGCTCTAATCTGTAGTTGACAACCGTCTTTAACCGTTCACGGAAAAAAGCAAAACTTTCGTCGCGCTGCCATTTCGACGCTCCCAGCCTGAATTGGACCGGCTTTGTGCCTTCAGTCAGGGAAGCGAATTCGTAGCCTTGCTCCAAAAAATAATGGATAATCTCCGGCAGCGCCTTTACGGTTTCCCCGTGTCCGGAACTGTCATGAAGCAACACGACCATTTTCTCCTGAAGCGGAGTATTCTTCACGGACGCGATGATTTCTTCAGCCGGAACCCCCGCTCTGCGGGAATCGCCGCTGTCCGAATTCCAATCTTGCACAATGTAACCGGCTTGATCCAAATAATAATAGTAGAAAGCATCGAAATTGGTATATGTGCCTCCCGGCGCGCGGATCAGACGGGGACGGACGCCGGCGATTTCATTCAATATTTGTTCTGTTTTCTGAATTTGATCCCAAAAAGCGGAGAAACTGGAATAAACTTCTCGATAAACGTGATTGTAGGTATGGTTTCCGATCCCGTGCCCTTCCTCAACAATCCTGCGGATCATATCCGGATACGCCTCCGCCTCTTTCCCCAACACAAAAAACGTTCCTTTGATCCCGTATTGTTTTAATATGTCCAACACTTGCGAAGTCAGCTTGCTCGGTCCGTCGTCAAAAGTCAAATAAACCGTCGGCCGCTTCCCGGCTTCCGCCTCCTCTGTATCCGCTTGCCGAAGTACGGCAATTCGCTCATTCGCCCTTAACCGGTCATACATTTCCCGTTCGGTCTTCTCTTCTTCGGCGGATTGGCTTCTCTCCGGACCGGAAGCGAAAGCACAGCCCTCCGGTTGCCAAACCCACAAAATAAACAACCCCAACAAAAATGCAAATACGAGTTTGACGGAAGCGGTGAAACGAAACATTCAGGGATCCCTCCAAATATTTCTCTACCAGTATGCTTACTGATAGAGCATATGGTAGAAATCCGGATCGTATGACTGCAATCGTTCCTTTGTCATTCATTTGATTTGAAGTTCCGGTATCGTCTTAAAGTTCCGGTTTCGTCCTGAAGTTCCGATATCGTCCGATTGCTTTCCCGCATGGTTAAGGCGCGCTTAAAGCCGGCCGAACGGGGTCTATCACCGTATCGCTGTCAAAAAGAGGAAGAAGACGGGATCGTTGACTGGTTAGCGCTATGCCGTCGATATGCCTGCGGTCCATCATCATCGAATCCGGCAACCATTTCTGGTAAGGCGCAGGACCAACGGAACAAAGCACCCGAAATCCGGCGTCCAGCAAGTATTCGTATTTCGGGTCGCCCGGCAGGACACTGCTGCCGTAAGGATAAATATAGATGGATGTGGGCCCGGTTAACGGCAGCACTTCTTCCTTCCACTGCTCGGTATCTTCCACGAACTTCTTGTAATCCGCCTTCCGGGCATCCAAATGCCCGTATCCGTGCGAAGCGAAGGTCCATCCGGTTTCTTTCAAGCGCCGGATGACTGCCAACGCTTCACGTTTTTCCTCTTCATAACCGGGAGAATGAAGCTCGTTCGTCCTGTACCCGAGAACGCCCTCGTATCCGGTCAAAGCGATCAGGCCTTTCGCCCCGCGAAAAGAAAAGTCGGGATGCGTTTCGACAAAATCATCGAGAATCGGCACGATTTCATTGTCGCGGGAAATCACTTCATCGCCCTGCAAATTCACCGACCACGTCGCAATGCGGCCGTCTTTGTCGAGAATCAGTTTATGCACATTGCCGTTGGCCCGCATATATTCGTAATAGTTCATATCATCGATGGAAAGCACCAACGGTTTTTTTCCTTCAGGCAACCGGAGCACTTTCTTCTCCAATGCGGTTTGGCCATCTTCTCCTTCCTTCACTTCAAATAAAGCGTTCAAATCAATCAGGATGTAATTGTTTTTGTACAGCGCTTCCAAAATCACCTTAAATTCCTTTACCGTTACGAACCAGTCATAATACCCCTGCGACATCCTGTCTCCGTCAAAAGCCAGTTCCGGGTAAACAATCAAAGGGTGGAAAAAAATATGTTCTATCGGACCGTTGTATTCGACCCAGTCGTTCTCCTCTGCCCCCGGACCCACTTCATGAGCAGCTTCTTTTTTCCCGTCCGGCGCAGGCGGCGCGTTTCCCGCAACGCCTTCCTTCCCGTCGGCCATCGCCGGATCCTCTTTGCCGTCCCCTTCTTCCTCATTCGCCATGGCCGCGCTATTGGCATTACCATCTTCTCCATTTCCCTTGAAACGGCCGTTTTCCGCATCTTTTTCCCCATTAGCCCTGGACGGGGCGTTTTTGTCATCTCCCTTTTCCTCATTTGCTCCTTCTTCCCCATCTGCCAAGACGGGCGCACCTGCCAAACCGGATGGTTTCCCCAATTGCGCTGCCGAATTCCCGCCGGCCTTGTTCCCTTCCGGCATAGGAGCATCACGACCCGTTTCCGCCGAACAGCCTGATAAGATCAAAACCGTCAATACAGCCAGTGACCATAAAAAAACCGAGATTCGTTTCATAAAGCCATCCCCTCCTCCTTTAACATTGGACGGAAAGAAAGGAGAAGGAGTTTCAGTTCTTTTGACGTTGAATATAAATTATTTTTGCAACTCTTTTTACATCAAAATGTCAGAAGACGATACGGTTCGTTATAGATGTCGAAACAGATGATGAGGAAACTGTCGATTCGATTCATTGATGATGATGAAAAAAATATGCGGCTTTACGTGAATGTCACCTTCCTTTACTCAAACATCTTGTTTTCTCACCTACTCAAACATCTTGTTTTTTCACCAGAACATATGCATCGGACAGCTTCCCGTTCATTACGTCCCTACCTGAAGGATGGGGTTCTTGTCGAAAAGACCTGGCGGCCGGCTTTGACAACCCGCTTCGTAACGAATCTCTGTAACGAATCTCTGGAACGTTATTCCTTTAAAAATGCCGTTTTTCCATTTTTTACGAATCCAGATAACGCTATTGGCACTCATTTATGTATTTTTGGAGGTGAATGGGGCAAATAGCGCCTCCCTGGTTCCTTACATCGGGAAATAAGGGGAAATTGACCAAATAACGATTGTACGATTCGTTGGGTTGGGCGTTAATTTAAGGTGATGACCGGATCTCCATCCTTTAAAACTCCCCGGAAGGCAGTCACGGGTTAACCCCCTAAGTTTGGACACTCCTAACCACATCAGGTACACTTAAATATGTGGAAGGAGTTAATCCAATGAAAAGACGGTTTCGATGCCCCGTTGAAGCGAAAAAGGAGTTTGTAGCCGAAGTATTGTCCGGTTATCG
>Ga0207865_100567_pt1 | contig 38709 bp, 28 predicted proteins | sample HigsolmetaAR204D_FD_184836 | JGI IMG/M metagenome (GOLD analysis project Ga0207865, IMG submission 184836) | Ionic liquid and high solid enriched microbial communities from the Joint BioEnergy Institute, USA - AR20-4-D (SPAdes) (version 2) ...
GATGACGAGCTGCCGTGTCTTGCGCTCGCCGATAGCCTGCAATATATCCGGATTTTTGACGAGCTTTAGCGTCATTTCTTCTTCCGTTTTCTTTATTTTTTGCTCGAACGTCTGCGCAGGGCGGTAATCGGCGACGGCCGCGGCTTTGATGACGATATCCTGCCCGTCCAGCCTATCCAGCACGGCATCCAGCATTTGGGCGGCCGATTCCACCCGCACCGTCCGCACGCCGCCTGGCAGCGGCGCCGTCGCCTTGCCGGTGATCAGCGTCACGTCGGCGCCCATCGCCGCCGCGGCCGCCGCAATCGCATAGCCCATCTTGCCGGACGAGTCGTTCGTCAAATAGCGGACGGGATCGATGCGCTCCACCGTCGCGCCGGCCGTCACGAGCACCCGCTTGCCTGCAAGCGGCCGCCCCCCGCGAAAGAAGGCAGCGACGGCCTCCGCGATCTGCTCCGGCTCGGCCAGCCGCCCTTTGCCGACGTAGCCGCAGGCCAACTGCCCGGTTCCCGGCTCGACGAAGCGAACCCCTCTTTCCGCAAGGATTCGCATATTGTGCTGAACGGCGGGATTCGCGTACATGTGCACATTCATGGCGGGCGCGATGAAGATCGGCGCCGTCGTGGCCAGCGCCGTCGTGCTCAGCATGTCGTCGCCGAGCCCCAGCGCGATTTTCGCGATCATGTTGGCCGTCGCCGGGGCGATCAGGAACAGATCGGCCCGATCGGCGAGATCGATATGGGCGACGACCGACGGGTCCTTCTCGTCGAACGTATCGATCGCTACCGGATTCCTCGACAACGTCTGAAACGTCAGCGGCGCGACGAATTTGGCCGCGGACTCCGTCATGATCACCCGCACGTCCGCCCCGGCCTGCGTCAGCTTGCTGCAAAGCGCAGCAGCCTTATATGCGGCGATGCCACCGCAAACTCCAAGTACGATCGTCTTCCCGCTTAGCATCCGATCTCCTCCCTGAACGTTGTCTGTCTCATTCCTCATAGGCATAGCGCCGGTCCCGCAGCCTATTTTCATCTTCAGATGGCGCGGCGCAAGCCTCCCAAGCCGTGTTCTTTTCAACAGCTGCTTCTTCCCGTGCTGCCCATTCCTGTGCTGTTCCTTCCTGCGCTGTCCCTTCCTGCGCCCCTGCCGAAGCTTCCGAACCTCTAACTTCCGAACCGCTAACGCTGGTGACAAACGTAACTTCCGAACCTCTAACGCTGATGACAAAAGCTATTTTGCTGAATTGTACCTTTTTTAAAATGTAACGAAACGTAGTAACGCTATTTGGTCAGAAACGCTGAATCGGGTAGCCCAAAATGCCGAAGTAAGGCTGCTCACTTGCGTTAGAGCCAAATCGAGCGTTTCGAGGGAAATAAGCTCTCTGGCTAGCGTTAGCTTAAGGTTTGCCCGGCAAAACAGCCCCCCTAGGCCAGCGAGCATGAAGAGACACTTCACGTTCTCGTTCGAACTTCACGTGGCGGTATACGCCGACAAATTTTCAACACCGAAGGCGACGACCGACGACGAAAGAAATCGTTCGTCATAGGCGTCTCCCTGATCATTAAAGACGAGTCCTTCGGCCAATAATCAGCATCAAAGCTTTGAAAAAAAATAACAACCGCAAAGGGTTGTTTTTTACTTGAGCGTTTCTTTTGACTGCAGCTTCTCGTAGGAGATTTGTCCCTCGTAAATTTCCTCGAGCGAGAGCCCGACGAACTTGTGCGATTTCTGCTGCTTCACTTCGGTCTTGGCGCCGTCGCGCAGCATGCGCGCCCGCTTGGCGGCAGCCACCACCAGCGAATATTTGCTGTCGACTTTATCGAGCAAACGGTCAATGGAAGGATACAACACGTCACTTCACCTCGGCCATCCAATGTTTGATTTTGTTCACCATGCGATCCTTGCGGCAGTGCTCCGCTGCGATGATCGCTTGAATCCGCGAGCACGCCAAGTCAACCTGATCGTTGACGATGGCGTAATCGTAGTGCTCCATCAAGCGGATTTCCTCCATGGCAACGGACATCCGGCTGCGAATGGATTCCTCGGATTCGGTGCCGCGACCTTCAATCCGGTTCTGCAGCTCATTCATGGACGGCGGCAGCAGGAAAATAAACACTCCCTCGGGGAATTTCTGGCGTACCTTGAGAGCGCCCTGCACTTCGATTTCCAAGATGATGTCTTTGCCCTCGGCCAGCGTATCTTCTACGAATTTGCGGGGCGTGCCGTAGAGATTGCCGACGTATTCGGCCCACTCCAGCATCTGATCCTCATCGATCAGCCGCTGGAACTGCTCTCTCGTTTTAAAAAAATAGTTGACCCCGTCCACTTCCCCTTCCCGGGGCGAGCGGGTGGTCGCCGATACCGAATATACAAGCTCCGGCGCCTTGCCGCGCAGCGCTTTGCATACGGTGCCTTTGCCTACTCCGGACGGGCCGGAGAGCACAATCAGAATCCCTCTCTCCGCAGGGGAAACGTATTGATTACTCGTCATGATCATCGTCCTTGTTGGATAATCGGTGTGCTACGGTCTCTGGCTGTACGGCGGACAAGATCACATGATCGCTGTCCGTGATGATCACGGCGCGGGTTCGGCGTCCGTAGGTCGCATCAATCAGCATGTGGCGGTCTCTCGCTTCCTGAATGATCCGCTTGATCGGGGCCGACTCCGGGCTTACGATCGAAATGATGCGGTTGGCGGATACGATGTTGCCGAAACCGATATTGATTAATTTGATCGCCATGTTGGTTCCCCCTGATATCTTTCTTCAACGAAAGAGGAGATTAAAGAAAGTCTTGTCAAAATAAAACTATTCGATATTTTGAATCTGCTCTCTCATTTTCTCCAGCTCTGCCTTCATATCGACGACAAGCGCCGTGAGCTCCGACAAGTTCGCCTTCGAGCCGATCGTGTTCACTTCCCGATTCATCTCTTGCACAAGAAAATCAAGCTTGCGTCCGACCGGCTCCCTGGCGCGCAGCAGCTCTCCGAACTGGATCGAATGGCTGTGCAGCCTTGTTAATTCTTCGTCGATATTGGCGCGGTCCGCGAACAAAGCGATTTCCATAGCCAGCCTTGCTTCGTCCGGATCCGTCTGCAGCAGCTCGCGCACCCGGGCCTTCAGCTTCTCTCCGTATTCCCGGACGGCTCTGCCCGCCAGCTGCGCCGCTGCCAGGCGATACGATTCCAATGAAGCGAGCCTGGACTCTAGATCGTTCTGCAGATTGGCGCCTTCCTTCTCCCGCATGCTGGCAAGCTGGTCAAGCGCATCGTTCACGCAGTCCAGCAGCGCCCGTTCGATCTCCTCCGCGGGCGCCTCCGGCGCCTCCCGAACGGCAGCCACACCCGGAAGCTCCAGCAAATCGCGAGGCGTCAGCGCATCCTCCAGCCCGTAGCGCTCCTTGAGCTTCGCAGCCGCTTCCACGTATGCGTCGGCCAGCCGCCAGTCGATGCCGACAGCCTGCTCGGCCTCCTTCTCCCGCTCGACCGACAAGAAAAGGTCCAGACGTCCGCGCTTGATGCGCTGCATCACCGCTTTCCTCAGCAGGTCCTCGTAGCTTGCCAGCTCCCTCGGCAGCCGAACGACCACCTCGCAATACCGGTGATTGACCGATTTCAGATCGATATGCAGCGCCATGCCTGCTACGGTGCGGGCTGCTTGTCCGAAACCGGTCATGCTTCGCAACATGGCATTCACATCCATTAACCTATTTTAATTGATTTTCCTTGCCGGTACAAGGGGAATGTCACTGCGTCCAGCCTTTTCCCAGACGTAGCGGGTCAGCTCCACGGTCATCTCGTACGCAAGGAACGGGGTCATCAAATAAATGCCGTTAAAATGCTCCATCGCCGCATCCAGCAGCTCCTTGGCGATCTGCACGCCCATGGAGCGGCCTTCCGGCCCGCTGAGCCCCGCCATGCGCTGGCGGACGTCGTCGGACAGCTGAATCCCCGGCACCTCGTTGTGCAAATATTCGGCGTTGTTGCCGCTCGCCAGCGGCATGATGCCCACGAAGATCGGGATATCCAGATGCCGGGTCGCTTCGCGCAGCTTGCCAAACATCTCCGCATCGTAGATCGGCTGGGTCATGATGTAATCCGCGCCGGCCCCGATCTTGCGCTCGAGCCGCTGCACCGCTTTGTCCAAATATTTGACGTTGGGGTTGAACGCAGCCCCGACGATGAAGCCCGCCTTCTTCTTGAGCGGCTTGCCCGAGAACGCGACGCCTTCGTTCAGCTGCTTGATCATGCGGATGATTTCGAAGGACGTCAGGTCGTAGACCGAGCTCGAACCGGGCAGATCGCCGAACCGGGCCGGATCGCCGGTGACGGCCAGCACATGGTCGATGCCGAGCGCATGCAGCCCCATCATATGCGACTGCGTTCCGATCATGTTGCGGTCGCGGCAAGCGATATGAACGAGCGGGCGAATCCCGATCTTCTCCTTGACGAGACTGCCCAGCGCCAGATTGCTCATGCGCGTAACGGCCAAGGAGTTGTCAGCCATCGTCAGCGCGTCGGCGTGCGCTTCCTTGAGCGCTTTGGCCCCCTGCATGAACTTGGCGATATCGAGATCGCGCGGCGGGTCCAGCTCGACGATGACCGTATGGCGCCGCTTGACGAGATCGACGATCGTCGGCTCGGCAGGCGCCGCCGGCGCCTCCTGCTGGCGCACAAGCGCAATGCCCGGCTCCGTCGGCGCGGCGGCTCCCGCTTCCGCTCCGTCCGCGGCCGCGCCCCCCTCGCGAGGAGTATAGCCGGCCAGGGAGCGGGCCATCGCCTCGATATGCTCCGGCGTCGTCCCGCAGCAGCCGCCGATGATCCGCGCCCCGAGATCGGCGAATTTGCGCGCCGTCTCGGCAAAATATTCCGGCGTGGCAGCATACGTATATCTGCCGTCCACATAATCGGGAATGCCGGCGTTCGGGAAAATCGAGAACGGCGGCGCGCCTTCCATGCCGGCAACCTTCTCCAGCGAGCGCAGCAGCGCGTTCGGGCCGCTGCGGCAGTTGAAGCCCACGATGTCCGCGCCGTGATCCATCAGCCTGCGGAACGCCTCTTCCAAGGGAACGCCATCCTGCGTATTGCCCGTTCCTTCGCTTGCGAACTGGCAAATGACCGGAATGGCGCTGAGCTGGCGAATCGTCTTGAGCGCGATCAGCAGCTCCTCCAAATCGTAGAACGACTCGAGCAGCAGGCCGTCCACCGGCGTATCGAGCAGCACCTCGATCTGCTGTCTAAGATCTTCCTCGACCTTGGCCGTGCGTACATTTTTTCGCTTGCCCGCGCGGATCGAACCGATCGAGCCGACGACGTAAGCGTCGTCGCCGACCGCCTTGCGGGCCAGCTCGACGCCGGCGCGGTTGATCGCCTCGACCTCCTGCTCCAGCCCGTATTTGGACAGCTTCTCGCGGTTGGCCGAGAACGTGTTCGTCTCGATCAGCCGCGCTCCCGCGTCGTAATACCGCCGATGCACGTCGGCGATGACCTCCGGCTTCAGCAAATTCAATTCCTCGTAGGAAATGCCTACGGGAAAGCCCATCTGGTACAAGTAGGTCCCCATCGCGCCGTCGCCTACCAGCACGCGGCCTTTCAATATTTCTCTCAAATCCGGTTTCACGGAAACGTCCCCTACCTTCCCATGATAAACATTATAACGTGCCTTTAAACACGATTTCCGCCGGTCCTGTCATATACACTCTGTTATCGCGCTCGTCCCACTCGATGAACAGTTCGCCGCCCGGCAGCGAAATCGTCGCCGCCCGCTCCGTCTTGCCGTTCAGCACGGAGGCGACCAGCGTCGCGCAGGCGCCTGTCCCGCAGGCCAGCGTCGGGCCGACTCCCCGCTCCCAGACGCGCATGTCGGCATGCCCGCGGCCGCGGACGGTAGCGAACTCGACGTTGACGCGCCGCGGAAACGTCGGATGGTTCTCCAGCTTCGGCCCCCAGACGTGCAGGTCGATTTCGGCGGCGTCCTCCACGAAAATGACGCAGTGCGGATTGCCCATCGACACGGCCGTAAACCGGAATTCGCGGCCGTCCACCTGAATCGGCTGATCGACAACGCGCTCCTTGGCGATCGTCGTCGGCACGGACAGGCCGCCGAGCACCGGCTCGCCCATATCGACGCGAACCGCGCGCACAGCGCCGCCGTCTACGGTCAGCTGCACCTGCTGCGGCCCCGCTCCGATCGTCTCGATCCGCAGCTCGGTCCGCGACGGATCGACCATCCCGTGGTCATATATATATTTGGCGGCACAGCGGATGGCGTTGCCGCACTGCTCCGCTTCCGTGCCGTCGGAATTGATAATGCGCATCATATAGTCGGCCTTCTGTGAAGGCAGCAAATAAACGAGCCCGTCGGCGCCGATCCCGAAATGGCGGTCGCACAGCTTCAGCGCAAGGTCGGACGCGTTCGCAGGAAGCTCCGTATCCCCCGCAAAGACGATAAAATCGTTGCCAAGGCCCTGCATTTTCGTAAAATTCATCGTTTCTCTCCCCAAATCGAACCGCTGTTCTTCGTTAGACCCTATCATATCGCAAAAAGCAAGGAATGCATAGCCCTATTAGCTCATCTCCGCCCCTTTCAGCGTCCTTTGAAAAGGAAAGATCGATTGCTTGGCGGCGCGGCGCAATAAATACCACATTTCCCCTTTGATTTCGGCGAAAAGAGAGGGGATCATGCCTTTCGCACAGCACATTTTGGCTCCACAGCATCCGACGGCATAAACTTTGCAGCATACCGCCCAAAATATTGCACGGAATGGACACAATGCAGCATCGCTCCGTCACTTTACACCATTTTATGGATTATATTTAATGAAAAGGAATATTATCCATCATCATTGCAAGCCCGCTCTTGTACTGCGCTTCTAAATTTAAGAAAAACCTTGCTTTGGGCAAGGTTTTCGTACAAATCTATACTTTGCTGCGACCGATACTCAAGCAGCGACCCCTGAACTTCGCATTAGCGCGGCCCCTTCCCAGGTGCATAAGGCGACGAATCCTGCAAAAAATACAACATTTTCCGGCCTCTTCGCACCAGAAGAAGGGTAATGTTGTATTTCGTGCAACAATTTGGGCGAAATTTGTCCCAAACCCGGAAACATCGCTCAAAATGTTGCACAAAGTGCAACATTGAGCCGCAAAGAGGGGTTATTCCCCCGTTTTTGTTGTACAAAATACAACATTTGCTATCTTGAAAATAGCGCCGGGCCCGCGCCCCATTTTCATCTTCTGATGGTGCTGCGCGAGCGGCATGGGCGTCTATCTTGAAAATAGCCCCGGGCCCGCAGCTCATTTTCATCTTCTGATGGTGCTGCGCCAGCGGCATGGGGGTCTATCTTGAAAAATTGGACGGAATCCTCCGGCGAATTTTCAGGCACCGCAGGTGACGACCGATGACGGGAATCGCTCGGCATAGGCCCTCTCCCCGCGGAAGCCGTCTCGTATCCGGCGGGATGCCTGTGGCTCCTGTTTCGATCCGCCGATGGGAGCCTGCGGGACCAGGTCCGGCTCGAATTGGGGGCCGCAGCATCGCTCGAAAGCGCACAGCGGGCATAGCGCCCGTTGACCTCCGAGGCCCGGCGCCGGCAATCAACCGGGGATCGGCTAAGCCGTCTTCCCTCGCCAATCACTCCGGGTCGGCCGCCCGGGCCAAAATCATTACGCCCCGCCCAGGAATCTTGACCTTCCCGGACACGTCCCGGCCAGTAAGGAGATCCCGCTGCCGGGGACCGATATCCACCGCCGTTTCGTCGGCATTGTGGTTTAACACAAACAGGAAGGAGCTGCCGTCCTTCACGCGCTCCGCGGTCTCGATCCCGGCGGGCGCATTCAGCAGCGGCTCCACCCCCTGCTCCTCGCACACATTGGCGAGAAAGCCTTGAAGAAACGCGGCGTCCGGACTGCTGGCCACATAATAGGCCCGCCCCTGGCCGAAGCGGTTCCTTGTCAGCACGGGACTCCCCTCGTAGTAATCGGCGCCGTATTCGGCGAGAACCTCTGCCGTTTCCGCATGGATGATGTCGCACAGTATTCCGCAAGGATAGCTCCCGTGCAGGGGGCCCCAATTCTCCTTCATCACGATCTCGTTATGCTGGCCCGGCAGAAGCGCATCGATCTCCTCCGCCCAGATGCCCAGCACCTTGCGCAGCTCGCCCGGGTAGCCTCCGAGCGTAACCAGATCGTTCTCGTTCACGATGCCGCTGAAGAAGGTGGTCACGAACGTTCCCCCCTGGGCCACGAACCGCTCTACCCGCTGCGCGAAGCCCGGCTTCAGCATGTACATCACCGGCGCCACAACAACCTTGTACCGGCTCAAATCTTCCTCGACGCCGATGACGTCGGTCTGAATGTTCAATTGATACAAGGCGTCGTAATATTTATGCACTTCATCGACATAATTCAGAGCGATGGACGGCCCGCTTGACAATTCCACTCCCCAGCGGTTTTCCCAATCGTACATAACCGCCGCCCGGGCCCTGGAGCGGGAATCCAGCAGCCGGCTGCCCAGCTGCTGCAGCTCCTTGCCGAGCTCGGCGCACTCGCGGAAGACCCGGGTAAACTCATGGCCCGCATGCTCGATGACGGCGCCGTGAAACTTCTCGCAGGCGCCGACGGAGCGGCGCAGCTGGAAGAACATGACCGTATCCGCACCGCGCGCCACCGCCTGATAGCTCCACAGCCTCATCACGCCCGGACGCTTCGCCGCATTGTAGGGCTGCCAGTTCTGCACGCTCGGCGTCTGCTCCATCAGCATGAACGGCTGTCCGTGCTTGAGGCCGCGCATCAAATCATGAGCCATCGCCGTGAAGCTGACCGGCGTATCCATGGCGGGATAGTTGTCCCAGGAGACAACGTCCATCTCCCGGGCCCATTTGAAATAATCCAGCTGCGGATAGAAGCCCATCAGATTCGTCGTTACCGGAATGCCCGGCGCATGCTTCTTGATCTCATCCCGCTCCAGCTTGTAGCATTCCAGCAGGCTGTCCGATTGAAAGCGGCGGTAATCCAGCGAGATGCCCTGAAAATTGGTGCGATTGCCGTTCCATTCCTCGCTCAAGGCGTTCGGAGCCACGATCTCCTCCCAATCGTAGAAGGTATGGCTCCAGAAGGCCGTGTTCCAGGCGGCATTCAGCTTCTCCAGCGTGCCGTAGCGCCGTCTCAGCCACACCCGGAACTGCCGCTCGCAGTTGTCGCAATAGCAGTAGCCTCCATATTCATTAGACACATGCCACGCCGCGAGCTGCGGATAATCCTTGTAGCGCTTCGCCAGCTTGCCGGCCAAGAGTCGAGCGTATTTTCGGTACGTCGGGCTGTTCGGGCAGGAATTGTGGCGCCCGCCGAATTTGCGCTTGCGTCCCTCGTAGTCGACGCGGAGCACATCGGGGTATTTGCGGGCCATCCAGGCCGGATGCGCGCCGGTGCCCGTTGCCAGACAGACGAACATGTTCTCCTCGGCCAGCCGGCTTAAAATATCATCCAGCCAGGCGAAATCGTAGCTCTCCTCGTCCCGCTGGATTTTCGCCCAGGAGAATACGTTGACCGTCGCCACATCGATGCCGGCCAGCTTGAACATCCGCATATCTTCCTCCATCGTTGCCTTGTCCCACTGCTCCGGGTTATAATCTCCGCCATACCATATTTTAGGAAGTTTCCCGTTAATCATCTCGATTCCTCCATCCAAATAGACGCTGATAACGATCGAATCCTTCGGCCATCGGCCGCCAACTCCGCTTGCTGAAATTTAGCTGCTCATGCACGCTCGCAGCCGCTTCAATGAGCTTCGCCAGCTACAGCGACCCAGAGCGATTCAGGGCGATCCCCGGCATTTACCGACGCGCGGGCCGCGTTGCACCGGCGAACAGGCGGACTCTCCGGCGCTTTTCGAGCGATCTTGGCGATGACACCCGCAGTTTTGAGGCCACGTAACGGCAAGGCGCGCTGATCTCCGGCGCTTTTCGAGCAATCTTGGCGATGGCACCGCAGCTTTGGCGCCACGTAACGGCAAGGCGCGCTGATCTCCGGCGCTTTTCGAGCAATCTTGGCGATGACGCCCGCAGTTTTGAGGCCACGTAACGGCAAGGCGCGCTGATCTCCGACGCTTTTCAAGCAGGAGACAGCGCGCCTTATTCACTGCGCAGACCGGGAATGAGCCGTTATTTTTTCAGGCTGTCCCAGGAGGCCTGCATATCTTCAAGCATTTTCTTGACGTCGGATTTGCCCGCGAAGTACGCCTGCATCGAGCCGGCGAATTCCTGCGCCACGCCGTCTGGGAACTTGGCGGAATGCTTCTCCAGCACTTTGCCGGCTTTGACAAACTCGCTGACGGAAGCGCCCAGGTCGCCCATATCCTCCGGCGTCGATTCGATCGATGTCAAGGCCGGGATAAACTTGAATTTTTTCACGATATACTCTTTCCCGATATCCGAGGTGACGAACCAGTTCAGGAAAACTTTGGCCTCTTCCTTCACCGGCGAATCTTTGTGGACGACGAGGTTTGACGGCACGCCTACGTTCAGCTTGTCGTTCTCCTCCGCATTGTCGCCAAGCGGCATCGGCAGGAAGCCAAGGTTCAGATCCGGATTGATGGCGTCGATCTCCGTCTGGGCCCAGTTGCCGTTTTGCATCATCGCCGCTTTTCCCGTCGCCAGCAAGGAAATTCCCGTGTTGTAGTCGGTGGTCAGCGGGTTTTTGTTGCCGTGATCCAGCGTCAGCTTCATCAGCTTCGCCCATTCTTCAAAATATTTGTTGCCGACAAACGTCGCCGTTCCTTCATTCAAGCCTTTAATAAAGGCGTCGGGATCGTCCTGCAGCGCGAACGCCGGGTTGATGCCCTGGTTGCCGAGCAGCCACCATTCCTGATAGGCGTTGGCAAACGGCGTGACGCCGATCGCCTCCAGCTTCTTCGCTGCTTCCTCCAGCTGGGAATACGTTTTGGGCAGCTCCGTAATCCCCGCTTGCGCGAACAGGTCTTTGTTATAAATGTAGCCCCAGCCTTCGAGGTTCATCGGCATGCCGTACACTTTGCCGTCCTTGGTCATCGGCTTTTTGGCCATGTCCACCAGATCGGCTACCCACGGCTGATCGGACAAATCCTCAAGCCGGTCGAACCACATTTCCATCTCCGCATATCCGCCGTTGGAGAAAATATCGGGAGAATCGCCGGAGGCGAATTTCGTCTTCAAAGCGGCGCCGTAGTCAGCGCCCCCGCCCACAGTCTGAATATCCAGCTTGATGCCCGGATGCTCCTTCTCAAAGGCTACCTTCAGCTCGTTCAGGCCGTCGACGATTTCCGTTTTGAACTGGAAGATGGTGACGGTCTTCACTTCGCCCGAATCCGGGCTGCTTGCGCCGTTTCCTGCCTCCGGCTTGTCTCCGCATCCGGCCAGCGCAAGCGAAGCCGCCAGCGGCGCGATGAGCGATAGCTTCCATTTGTTCTTGTTGTTCATGTCGTTGCCCCCTTAACCTGATGATTTATTATGATGTTTCATAACATCCTCGGTATCAACCTTTGACGGACCCGGCCGCCACGCCCTCGACAATATAGCGCTGCAAACACAGGAAGAAGATGATGATCGGCAATATGCCGAGCACGAGCGCCGGCAGCGCCAGGTCCCACTGTTTGGAATACTGCCCGAAGAAAGCGAACGTCGCCAGCGGAATCGTCCGCAGCTCGGGACTTTGCAAAATCAGCGACGGCAGCAAATAGTCGTTCCAGATCCACAGGCAGTTCAGGATGATGACGGTGACCATCATCGGCCTTAGCATGGGCAGGATAATTCTCGTAAATACGCCGAAGGAGCTTGCGCCGTCCACCGTAGCCGCTTCTTCGATCTCCATCGGGATCGATTTGACAAAGCCGTGGAAGAGAAACACCGACAGCGGGATGCCGAGCCCCATATAGGCGAGAATCAGACCGGCCATGCTGTTGTTGATGCCGAGCCCGTTGATCACCTTGAGCAGCGGGATCATAATCGACTGGAACGGGATGACCATGGCCGAGACCATCATCATGAACACGATCCGGTTGAAGCGCGTATCCGCCCGCACCAGCCGGTAAGCGGCCATCGCGCTGAGCAGGGCGATCAGCAGATTGCTGACGACCGTAACGATCAAGGAATTGGTGAAGGCTTCAGGGAATCGCGTCATCTCCCATGCCCTGGCGTAGTTGCTCCAGTTGAACCGGCTCGGCCAGTCGGCTGCGTTCACCATAATATCGCCGAGCGTCTTAAGCGAGTTGACCAGCAGGAAGTAAAAAGGCGACAGGAACAGCAGCGCCACTGCGACGATGACCGCCTGCATGACGACGGCCGCAGCCGATGCGGAGGCTTTGGCTTTAGCTTTGACTTTAGCCATTTAAGCTTCGACCTCCTTGTTCTTCGTCAGACGAACCTGAATAAGCGTGATGATCGATACGACGACGAAGAAGATGAGCGCCTTGGCCGTGCCGAGCCCGTACCGGTTGTTCAGGAAAGCTTCGTTGTATACGTTCATCGCCAGCGATTCCGTGGAACGGTAAGGCCCGCCTTTGGTCAGCGACAAATTCAGGTCGAACATTTTGAACGACCAGGAAATGGCCAGGAACAGACAGATCGTGACCGCCGGCATAATCAGCGGCACAATGATGCTTGTGAGCATCTGCAGACGGTTCGCTCCGTCGATCTCGGCGGCTTCCAGCACTTCCTTCGACACATTGTTGATCGAGGCGATGTAAATGACCATCAAGTACCCCGAGGATTGCCACACGAAGACCAGCACGATCGCCCAGAAGCCGGTGATCTCGTCCCCCAGCCAGGGCAGCTGGAAGAAGGCAAGCCCCGTCACCTCGCCCAAGGTGGCGAAGCCTTTGATAAAAATAAACTGAAAAATAAATCCGAGCAGCAGGCCGCCGATCACGTTCGGCATAAAGAAGATCGTCCGCAGCCAGTTGCGCCCCTTAATATTTTTGGTCAGGAAATAAGCCAGGAAAAAGCCGACCAGGTTCGTTAACACGACGCCGACCGCCGTAAACCGGGCCGTGAACCAGAAGGAATCCGCGAAAGCGCGGTCATCCGTGAAAATCCGCTTGAAATTGTCGAGCCCGACCCATGTCACCGTGCCCGATACGCCGTTCCAGTCGGTAAAGGAGTAGTACATCCCCATCGCAAAAGGAACGATGATCGTAACGGCGAAAAACAGCAGAGCGGGACCGACATAAACCGTTTGCTGCAGCAAAGAAGACGCCCTTCTTCTATTCACCCGATCCCCTCCATTCTCCATCATTTCTCTCGCAGCCGCCGATGATCGTCGAGCCGTTCCGTCATCGGCCGTCATCCCCGGTTGCCAGACATTGCTTGCGATCATCACCAATGATCAGGATAGTTCCATTATGCTAATATTAGAGACTGGGGACTACCATCGGATGTGAACGAAATGGTATAGAAAATTGATCGGCGGGTGAAACGGTTGCTAAATTGGAACAGCATACGCACCAAATTGATGGCTTTAATGATCTTGGCTGCCATCGTACCTACCACGTTCTCGATGATCATCAGCTATAGGATCACAACGAATTCCGTGAAGGAGCGCGCGGTGGTCGAAAATATGAACCTCCTCTATCAGGGACGGGTCAACCTGGAGAACGATCTGGAGGAGCTGAACCGCAATTCGCTGACCGTATACTCGGACCCGGAATTTTTCCGCAGCCTGCATTACAGCCACCAAAATATTAATGCCAGCGGCAGGCAATCGGCCACCTTGCAGTCCATCCATCACGCCATGAGCGGGACCAGGCAGGTCTATCTGTACGTGGACGGCCAGATGGAGGCCACCCTGTTCGCGCAGGATATCGCCCGCCGCACAAGCGATGTCGAGCTTTACCATGAAATCCCCGACCTCGGGGAGCGGGCACTCTATATCCAGCCTCCGCATCCCGTGCACACCTACGGCTTCCAGCTGGCGTATCCGTACCAGAGCGACCGGAAGGTCTTTACGCTGTACAGGGCCATTCAGCGCGTGCCCGACGCCGAACGGCTCGGTCTGCTGGCGATCGATCTGGACCTGACTTTTTTCAGCCGGATCGGCAACCAGCTGTTCCAGCCCGAGCACGAGCGTCTCTATATTTTGGGCGAGGAAGGGCATGTGATGTTTGCCGGAGACGACCGCCTGATCGGCCAGCCTATCCAGGAGGACTGGTACAGCCGCATCAAGGAGTCCGGCGAAGCGTCGGGGCATTTTGAACAAGGCGGCAACATTTACCTGTACAATACGATTCACACAGCGATCAGCCATTGGACGATGGTGAAAGAAATCCCTTCCTCCTACCTGCTCGGCAGCGCGGAAAAAGCGGCGTTTATCAATATTTTGTTATTGGCGGTATCCTTGCTGGTCATCATCGCCGCCACCGTCTGGATATCCATTCACATTACGGCGCCGATCCGGGAGCTTGTCGGGCTGATGAGCCAGGTCAAAAGCGGGCGCATGACCGTGGACATCTCCTCGGAGCGCAAGGACGAGATCGGCATATTGCACCGCCGGTTCGGCAGCATGATGGATACGATCAACAATCTGATTTTGCGGGAATACAAGCTGAAGCTCGCAAGCCGGACCAATCAGCTTCGCGCCCTGCAGGCCCAGGTCAATCCGCACTTCATGAACAATGCGCTGCAGACGATCGGGACGCTGGCGCTCGAGCACAATATGAAGCGGATTTATTCGCTGATCTCCGCCCTGGCCCGGATGATGCGCTACAGCATGTACAATACGGGCAAGCCGGTGCCGCTGGCTGCCGAGCTGGACCATATCAAGGATTATATAGAGTTGCAAAAAGAAAGATTTGAGAATCAGTTTGACTTCCGCTACGATGTGGATGAGTCGACTTTGCCCGTGGCCATCCCGAAAATGCTCATTCATCCGCTGGTTGAAAACTACTTCAAGCACGGAATGAATCCGCTGGCGGAAGACAATTATCTCTCGATCCGCAGCCGGCGCGTATCCGCGGACATTATCCAGATTATCGTCGAGGACAACGGCAGCGGCATGCCGGAAGACAAGCTTGCTGCACTCAAGGAGCATATGCTCCGGATGGAGCAGCCGGAGCAGGAGCCGCTTCCGGCATCGGCCGAGGACGAGCAGCCCTTCGGAAGCGGGATCGGGCTCGTCAATATTATGACCCGGCTAAAGCTCTACTACCGGGGCAAGTCCAATTTCAGCATGGACAACATTCAGCCGCACGGCTTCCGTGTTATGCTGACCATCAATGTGGAAGGTGAACCAGATGAAGGCGTTGATCGTTGATGACGAGAGCCGGGTCCGCAAAGCGGTCAGGCTGCTCGTCCATTGGGAAGAACACGGCATCACCGATATCCGGGAAGCGGCCAACGGAATGGAGGCGATCGAGCTGATCCGGCAGGACCCGCCGCACCTGGTGCTGATGGATATGCTGATGCCCTTGAAAAACGGCCTGGACTTGATGCAGTGGATTCACGACCATCATCCCGGCATCAAATTTATTGTGATCAGCGGGCATGACGACTTCGAATTTGTGCGCAATACGATCTGGTACAGCGGCACCGATTACATTCTGAAGCCGATCGACGAGGCCGTCATCAATCAGGCGGTCGGCAAGGCGGCCGCCGCCTGGCAGGCGGAAGAGCGGGAGCGCGCCGCCTCCCGGCAGCAGCATGTCCAGGTGAACGAGTATCGCCCGGTCTATTCGCAGAAGCTGCTCACCAGCCTGATCGACGACCCCGGCGCCCGTTCCCAGGCCGCAAGGCGATTGAGGGATGAACGGATCGTTCCGGAGCAGACCGGCGAAATCCGGCTGGCCGTGCTGCAGATCGATCCGGCGGATTCGGGACTGCACGAACGGTTCGGCCATCATCTGGATTTGCTGATGTTCGCGCTTCTGAACATCTGCAACGAATTTTTGCAGAGGGACCGCTGCGGCGTTGCATTCCGGTATTTTGGCGCTCTGCACAAGATCGTTATTCTCGTCTGGCAGCAGCCGGACAAGCTGCCGGTCCGTCTGCAGGAGATCAACGGCGGCATCCATCAGACGCTGGGGCGATACATGCACTTCGGAATCAGCCGGGCCGGCCGCTACCCTGCGGACATGCCGGAGCTGTTCGCGCAAAGCGTGGCCTGCCTGAGGACGCGCGATTTGACCGTGCTTAATCATTTCATCCATGACGGCGAAGCGGGGAGAAGCGAAAGCGGGGGAGTGCAGTTTAACCAATATGAGGACAAGTGGAAGCTCGCCATCCTCAGCGGCCAGCCGAATCTTATCGCAGAGGCGGTCGGCGAGTGGGTCGCGGCCATACGCCAAAGCGGCGCCGTCACTCCGGAGCTGCTGGACCGCTGGGACCGGGATATCGAGCGCTGCTTCATTCTCATTATTCACGAGGCGGCCCACCCTTCCCCGGAAGCCTTGTTAAAGGCGCATAAAGCGGGAAGCGCGGCCATCCAGCGGCCCAGCCCGGACAAATATATGTTCTCTTACGCCGAGTGGCAGCAGTATTGGGAAGCATCGGCCCGGCGCCTGGCTGACGCGCTGCAGTCCCTGAAGCAGACCGGCCAGGACCTGATTCACGACATCACCGTATATATTGAGCAGAACTATCAGAACGAATTGACGCTGTATGACATCGCCAACCGGTTTCACATAAGCCGGGAATACATTTCCCGCAAGTTCAAGCAGCGGCACCAAACGAACATTCCGGAATATATCAACCGCATCCGCATATCCAGGGCGAAAATATTGCTGCAAAATCCCGGCCTGAAAATGGCGGCCGTCGCGGAAATGGTCGGGTTCAAGAACGAAAAATATTTCAGTCTCGTATTCAAGAAACTGGAGGGCATCTCGCCCAAGGAATTCCGCAAGCTGCACGGCAAGGAAGGATAGCGAATAGCGAATACCGTTTGCGCGGCGGCGCGGTGAACCTCGTTGAACGCCGGCATCGCTCGCCGCTTTAGAACGCGCGTTCCCGCTCCCCGGCGTCCGGGAGCGCTGTCGCCGGGGAGCCTTACGCAGCATCCTATGCTCAGCCGTTCCACAGCTTCACGCGCTGGCGGACGATCTCCGAGTATTCCTGCTCCATCTTCTCCGCGCCCGCCTCGTTCAGCTCTTGAATAAACCGGTCGTAGAGCTGGTCGAACTTCACCGGGTCCGCAAGGATGATTTCCGGAATGCGCTTGCGGGTAATTTCCTCCACTTTCTTGTACGTAATATTCACGTTCGAATCGGCCGGCACCGGGATGTTGTACGCGGCGCCCCACGGCTTTTCTTCGAATTGATCGGCTTTCGGCCACAAATCCTTCCACATTTCCACGCCGTACGCCTTGAGCGTCGCTTTCGCCGACGGCGTGTAATTTTCCTTGATCTGCTCAGGGTAGTTCGTTGTAAAATAGTTGCCGGTCGAATCCTTTACGCCGTCGCCGTAGCGCGCCGACAAGCTGTAATAGAGCCCGATGCCCGTTTCCTTGGTAAAATTGGCGCTGTCGTTGATTTTCCGCTCCTGAATGTCCTCCGGAATGACACGTTTGCCATCCACGACATGGTAGTGCTCGCCTTCGATTCCCCAGTTGTTCAAAATTTGCCCTTCCTCGGAAGCCAAATAATCCAGGAAGCGGATGATGCGAACCGGGTCCTTCGCCGATGTGGTGATGCCTACACCCCAGCCGGCCGCGTAACCTGCGCTTTGGAAGGAGGCATCCTTCGTCGTTTCGTCCAGCTGAATCGGGAATCGCGCATAGGTGCGGTTCTCCTTGCCGGCCTTCCGCAGCGCGTTGGTCGCGTTGCCGAATCCCCAATCGGCGTCGATGAGGCCGAGGACGCGGCCTGAAGAAATTTTGGCTTCGTATTGGTCTGTTTTTTGCACGAAAGCTTCTTTATCCAGCAGGCCGCTATCGTTCATATGATTCAGCCAGCGGAAATAATCTTTTTCTTCGGGGCGCTTGTAATGCAGCTTCGCTTCATACGTTTTCGGATCGATATAATATTCGCCGTCATCCGACGCTCCCGTAGCGATAAACGCCGGATTCGTGACGGAAATCATAATTCTCCAGCCGTCCGCGTTCAGCGTGAGCGGGATGGTCGGCTGGCCGTCAATCACAGGATGCTTCTCATAGTATTGTTTCAGCGCATTTTCATAATCCTTGACCGTTTTGAGCTGCGGATAGCCCAGTTCCTTCAGCACCTCGTGCTGGATTTGGAACGTGCCGCCGGCATCGAAGGGCTCGTGGCCAACCGCATTCAGCGTAGGCAGCACATAGATCGCCTCGTCCTCGTTGCTCCACTTCAACCGGTTCATATATTCGCCGTAAACCTTCTTCAGATTGGGCGCATGCTGCTCGATCAGCTCGGTCAAGTCGATAAAGGCACCCGCATCCACGAACAGGTTCGCATCGCCTTTGGCGAACACGAGATCCGGATATTCGCCGCTGGCTACCATCAGCGGCAGCTTCTGGTTGGAGTTGTCGACGGCGAATTCGGCCTTGACCGATACGCCGGTCTTTTCCGTCAGTTTCCTGCCGACCGCATCCTGCATGTTGTTCCAGTTCGGGCTCGGGTCAGCGCTGTAGAACGAGATGGTCATCACCTCCTGCGAGTTCCCTTGCCCCTGGCCGGCGCCGCCGTCGTCGCTGCAGGCGGCAAGCGCCAGCGCGGACAGCAGCGACACAGACCGCAGCAGCGAAATCCTTTTCTTGCGTTTCATCGCTTTTACCTCCTCGGCAAATGAGATGTGTACCGACGCCCGGCCCTGTTCATATCGCTTAGGGCGCGGCTTTAGCTTTTGACGGCTCCAAGCGTCATCCCCTTCACAAAATAGCGCTGCAGGAACGGATAGACGAGCAGGATGGGGACCGTAACGACCATCGTAATGGCCATCCGGATCGACTCAGGCGATACCTGCTTCACCACTTCGGCGATGTTCTGCCCCGATCCCAAGCTGCCGGTCTGGCTCTGCGTATTCTGAAGCACCTTCATCAGCTCGAATTGAAGCGTGGTCAAATGAGGCGACTGACCGTTATACAAATAGGTGTCAAACCAGGAGTTCCATTGGCCGACCGCCACAAACAGGGCGATGGTCGCCAGCACCGGCTTGCACAGCGGCACAATGATTTTGTAATAGATCATAAAATCGCCCGCCCCGTCCAGCTTCGCCGATTCCTGCAGCGAATAAGGCAGCCCGTCGATATAAGAGCGGATCACAAACACGTTGAACGCGCTGACCATGCCGGGAATGATATAGACCAAAAAGGAATTCATCATGTTCAAGTCGCGGATCAGAATAAATACCGGAATCAAGCCGCCCGAGAAATACATCGTCAAGGCCAAAAAGACGGACATGAATTTCCTTCCCTGGAAATCCGTGCGGCTGAGCACATAACCGAGCATCGTTCCGCTCAGCAGACCGAGAAAGGTGCCCGTTACCGTGCGGAGAACGCTAATTTTGGCGCCGGTCAGCAGGCTTTCGTATTGGAGAAGCTGAGCGTAGTTTTCCAGGGTGAATTCCCGCGGCCATATGTGAATCCCCCCTCGCACCGCATCCACGGAGTCGTTCAAGGATATCGCCAGAACATGTAGGAACGGGTATAAAGTAACAATCATAACGAGCGTCATGAAGGTATAGTTGACCAGATCGAACAACCGGTCCGAGAGCGAGGGCTTGAATGCCGCTTTTGCGCGAGCCATGCCGCTTCCCGCCTCCTCACATCATGGAATGCTTCGTAAATTTTTTGAACAGGCCGTTAGCCGCCAGCAGCAAAATAATGCTTACGATGGAGTTGAACATGCCGATCGCCGTGCCGAAGGAGAACCGTCCCATGCCGAGGCCGAAGTTCAGCGCGTACAGATCGAGCACCTCCGAATAATCGACGACCAGCGGATTGCCGAGCAGAAACTGCTTCTCGAAGCCGATGCTGATCAGATGGCCGATCGACATAATGAGCAGGATGGCGATGGTCGGGGCAATGCTCGGCAGCGTAATATGCCAAATCTGCTGGAGCCGGCTGGCGCCGTCCACCTTGGCGGCGTCGAACTGCTCCTGGTCGATGCCCGCAATCGCCGCGAGGTATATAATCGCGTTCCAGCCCATCTCCTTCCACAGGTCCGAGCCTGTGACGATGTACCAGAACCAGCTGCCCCGGGCCATGAACTGGATCGGCTGATCGATGATGCCCAGCGCCATCAGCAATTGATTGACAGCGCCTCCGTCGACGGACAGCATTTTGCTGACGATTCCCGCTACGACGACCCAGGATACGAAGTGCGGGAGATAAGAAACCGTCTGAACCGTTCGTCTGAATGCGCTTCCACGCAGCTCGTTCAGCAGCACGGCGAATGCAATCGGAACGGTAAATCCGACGACCAGACCCATCAGACTCATCGCCAGTGTGTTGCGCAGCACCAGATAAAACTTCTCGTCCGTGAACAGGGCGACGAAGTGATCGAGACCGACCCATTGCTGCTCGAAAATCCCTTTTCCCGGCCTGTAATTTTGGAATGCCATCAACCATCCCCATACCGGCAAATAGTTAAAAATAAACACAACGACGATGAAGGGCAGCGACATGGCGTACAATGTTTTCTGCTCCTTGAAGATGGTCCAGAAGCTTTTCTTGCGCATGGCGGCAGGCCGGGATTCGCTCCTCGTGGCTGTTACCGTTTTCAAAAAGTCCCCTCCTTTCCCGGATATCTTGATCATAAACGAAGCGGGAGGCGGGAAATACCCGAAGGATTTCGCCAAAAATCATATAGAAATTAGACATTGCCTACGGCTGCGGCTCCTTGCGGTAATGCGACGGCGAGGTGCCGACATATTTTTTGAACTTGCTGTGAAAATAGTCCACATTGGCGTAGCCTACCTTCTCGGCGACCTGGTACACTTTCATGCCCTGCTTGAGCAGCTGCTTCGCTTTGGAGATTCTCACCTTGTCCAGATAGGTGTTGAAATATTCCCCTGTCGCATTTTTAAACATTTTGCCCAAATAGGCGCTGCTGTAGTTAAACACCGATGCGAGCGTCTCCAGCTTCAGGTTGTCGCTGTAGTTTCGGTGAATGAGCTCCACAATCCGCTTCATGTCCTGATCATGTCCGCCCTTGCCGGCCGCTGGCGACAGCTCCTCCAGGCAATAGGCGCAATGGCGGCACAGCTGCTCGGCGGTGCGCTGCCGGTATATGGCTGCAAGGCGATCCGAATAATGGGTGGCGCGAGCCCCAAGCTCCGCATCATGGAGCGCCAGCTTGTGATAGATGGCTGCCAGAAGCTCCGCAAACGCCTGCTTCATCCTCTCTTCCGTATAACCGTCCCGCGCCATGGCGCAAGCGGCGGAGCGGATCAGCTTCCGCTGCGCCTCCTTGCTGGCCGTATCTACGGCATAGTAGAGCTGCCTCATATACCGCTCCGCGCAGTAGCTTTGCTCTTCTTCCGCGGCGTGAGCGGCATCGCTGGCGAACCGGACCGAGAAGGACGACAGCAGCTCCGCCTCCGGATAGAAGAAGCGGCTGCGCAGCAAGTCCTCGGCGGTGCGGCACGACAGCGCAATGTCCTCCAGCCTGCGCACCGGCTCGCCGGCCGCCGCCCGGAAGGCGGTGCCGGCCTGCTTCGCCGCCTTCTCGATAAGGCGGTACATCGCAGCGCAGGCGAATCCCGTCCTGAGCGGCTGCGGCAGCAGCATGCCGACATAGGAGCGGTACGTAAACACCGCCCCGCCTCCCTGCTCCTCAACCGCTTCGCCCAGCGCCCGCTTCAGCCGCCCGTCCGCAGCCGCCGGCCCGTCCGGCGATTCCTGCCCCAGGACATCAATCAGCAGCACTTGATAACGCTCCCAGTTCAGCCCCAGGCGGGCCGCTTGCTCCAGCATCGCCGCATCGATAGCCGCTTCCTCCGCTAGAAGCGACTGGATCAGCAGCTCCCGGGTCACCTCCGCCGCCTTCCTCCCGACGTCCCTTAGCCACTCCTGCTCGATCGCCTCCTTGATCGCGACCAAATGTCCGGCAAGCTCCGCTTCATCCACCGGCTTCAGCAAATATCCGTCAACCCGCTGGGAGATCGCCTTGCGGGCGTAGTCGAACTCGGCATAACCGCTCAAAATCAGCAGATGAATGCGGGAATCCACCGCCCGGACCGCTTCGATCAGCGCCAGCCCGTCCATCCCGGGCATGCGGATATCGACCAGCATCAGAGCGGGCCTGTGAAGCCGGTGCTTCTCCAGCGCCTCCTGTCCGTTAGCGGCCGTATCCGCAACCCGGTAGCCAAGCTCGTTCCACGGGACGATGCTTTTCAGCCCTTCGCGCAATTTAGGCTCGTCGTCCACGATCAGCACGTCGATCATCGCTTTATCCCCCTTAGCGGTATGCAAAAATGTATGCGGGTTCCTCTGTTCCGCTCGCTCTCGATGCGCAGGCCGGCTTCCCGGCCGTAGGTCAGCTGCAGCCTGACATGCACGTTTTTGAGGCCGACCCGCTCCCCTTCCTGTTCTTCCTCGGCCTCCAACAATGCGCGAATCGCCGCGAGCCTGCCCGGTTCGATGCCGACCCCGTCGTCTTCCACGGATATCCGGACGCTGCCGTCCGCCGCAGTTACCTTGACGCTGACCGTCGTCCCGCCCTGCTTCTGGTCCATCCCGTGAATGACCGCATTTTCCACAAGCGGTTGAATGATCAGCGGCGGGATTCGGACCGCGGCAGCTTCGGCGTCAGCCTGAACCGCGAATGCGAGGCGCTCCTCGTAGCGGAACTTCTGAATATCGAGATAGCATAACACCATGTCGAGCTCTTCCCGGATCGTCGTCATTCCACTGCCTACCTCCAAATTGCTGCGCATCAGCTTCCCGAGCAGGCGGACGACTCTGGCAATTTCGGCCTCGCCCTTGATATGGGCTTCCATTCGGATGGACTCCAGCGCGTTGAACAGAAAGTGGGGATTGATCTGGCTGGCCATCATTTTAAACTTGATTTCGCTTTGCTTCTGCTCCAGCAGCCTCTTCTGCCGGTTGGATTCCTGCACCTTCCGCATCAGCTCGTTAATGCTCGCGACCATGGCATTGAATTGGCGCGCCAGCTGCCCGATCTCATCGTTGCCGTCGATCTCCATCGCGACCCCGAGATTGCCCGTGCCGACCTTGGTGATATGCTTGCTCAGCCGCAGCAGCCGGTTGGAAATCAGGTGCGAAAAGCCGTAAATCAGCAGCAGCGCAAGCAGCAGGCTGACGAGGATGACGGTCATGGCAAGCCGGTTAATCCGATTGGCCTCCTGGACAATGCTCTCGATGCCGAAGATGGAAATAATCCGCAGGCCGTTCGCCCCCGGCTCCGTGCTCAGCGGTTCGATCAGCACCTTGGAAGCCTTGTTGTTAATGACCGATTCGTAGCTCCCTTTCGGATTGTAGATGACGCCGCGCTCATCCTGAATTTCCGCCAGCGATTTTCCGTACAGTTCCGGAAGATTGGAGGCGACAATATGGTTTTTGCCGTCGACGATGAACGTATCGAACGCCTCCTGCGTCAAAATCGTGTTCAGCATGTCGGCATTCACGTTGATCACCAGCACCCCCCGGTTGTCCTTGCTCCCGAGATCGACGCCCCTGATCAGACTGAGGTATTGCCGCTGATCCCGCTCATCGGTGATATAGTCCCATTGAATGAGGCCAATGCGGCTTCTGGCGTTGATGTACCAATCCGCCTGCTCGATCTCCGGGCTGGGATGAATAAACTGCCAGTTGTTCAGCATCGTCTCGTTATCGCTGTAGAAGCGGATGTTCGCAATTTCTTTGTACATCTGCACCGCCTGCTGCAAATCGGGATATCCCCTGTAAGCGACGAACACGTCGTAAACGCTCTCATATCGGCGGTTAACGACATTTTTGAGCCTTTGATCGTAGGACAGCCGGTAGGACAAATCATCCGCCACATTGATGGTTTCGGTTACCCGCTTTTTGACCCGCTCCACATTTTGGCAAGCTTGTTCCAGCGCGCTGTCGAAAGCGAATTTCCGCAGCTCGCTCGTCAGGAAAACGCCGACGATCGCCACAGGTACGAAGACGACGATCACAAAGGAAACGATCAATTTATTCCGGATTCTCATGTTATTCACAAGCCGAACGATAATGGATAGCATAGGCTGCCGCTCGCTCCTGTCCTGCAGATGGAACAAGCCCGGCGTCAGCTTCGCGCTGAATCCGGGCTGTTATCCTCCTGTTATGAACCCCGCTGTCACCCGGGCCCTAAGCTTTCACAATGACCGTAAAAGAAAATTCATGCCGGCCGGCGGCGATCTTGACGGCTCCTTCCGCCAATTCGGCCCCCTCGCCCTGGACCGCTTCGATCTCCCCTGCGCCGTGCAGCTTCACGGAGAAAGGCTTGCCGACGCCCGCGCCGGTGAAGGCGATGCGGTTTCCGTCGCGGCTGGCGCGGACTACAAGCTCGCGGGCGCCCTCCATACTGTGCAGCGCGGTCTTTGCCGCCTTGCCGTTCTCCAGCTCGTAGAGATGAAGCTCCGCGCCAGCCGCGTAATCGTAGTCCGGACGGCTGTCGCTTGTGCCAAGCGCCACGAAGGAGTTGCTGCGGACAAACAGCGGCAATCCCAGGAAGCCGTACGTTTCCTTGCGCCACGCCCCTCCATCCGCCGTCTCGCCGGTCAAGAGATGCGTCCAGCGCCCGTGCGGCAAGTAATACGTCACCTCGCCGCTTTCGCTGAATACCGGCGCCACGAGCAGCGAATCGCCGAGCATGTACTGGCGGTCGAGCATTTCAACGGCCGGGTCTCCCGGGAACTCCAGGAACATGGCGCGCATGCACGGAATGCCCCTCTCCGCGGCCTGAACCGCGGCGCTGAACAAATACGGCATCAGCCTGCATTTGAGCTTGGTGAAGAAGCGCGCGACGTCGACCGCCTCCTCGTCATAGGACCACGGCACCCGATAGGAGCTGCTGCCGTGCAGGCGGCTGTGGCTCGACAGCAGGCCGAAGGCCAGCCAGCGCTTGAAGACGTGCGCGGGCGCCGTATTTTCAAAGCCGCCGATATCGTGGCTCCAGAAGCCGAAGCCGCCCAGCCCCAGCGACAAGCCGCCGCGCAGGCTTTCCGCCATGGACTCGTAATCGGCGTAGCAATCGCCGCCCCAGTGGACCGGGAACTGCTGTCCGCCCACCGTGGCGGAACGGGCGAATACCGCGGCCTGCTTCGGCCCGAGCTTCTCCTCGAGCACGCCAAACACGACCTTGTTGTACAGCAGCGTGTAATAGTTGTGCATTTTATGCGGGTCGGAGCCGTCATAATAGACGACGTCGGTAGGGATTCGCTCGCCGAAGTCGGTTTTGAAGCTGTCGACCCCCATGTCGACCAGCTCGCGCAAGTACCCGGCAAACCATTCGCACGCCGCCGGATTCGTGAAATCGACCAGCGCCATGCCCGGCTGCCACATGTTCCACTGCCATACGTCGCCGTTTTCTTTTTTGACCAGGTAGCCCCTGTCCTTGCCCTCCTCGAACAGGCGGGAACGCTGGGCGATGTACGGGTTGATCCATACGCAAATTTTCAGGCCTTTGTCCTTGAGACGCTTCAGCATCCCCTGCGGATCAGGGAACACCTCCTCGTCCCACTGAAAATCGGTCCAGTTCAGCCCTTTCATCCAGAAGCAGTCAAAATGGAATACGTGCAGCGGAATGTCCCGCTCCAGCATGCCGTCCACGAAGGAATTCACCGTTTGCTCATCGTACCGGGTAGTGAAGGAGGTGGAGAGCCACAAGCCGAAGCTCCAGGCCGGCGGCAGCGCCGGTCTTCCCGTCAAAGCCGTGTATTTGTCGAGCACGCCTTTCGGGTCGGGGCCGTCAATCACGAAGTATTCCAGCGATTCTCCCGGAACGCTGAACTGCACCTTCTTCACCTTCTCCGAAGCGACCTCGAAGGAGACGCGATCCGGCTGGTTGACAAATACGCCGTAGCCCTTGTTCGTGATGTAAAACGGAATGTTCTTGTAAGCCTGCTCCGAGCTGGTGCCCCCGTCTTTATTCCAGATGTCGACCGATTGGCCGTTCTTGACGAACGAAGTGAAGCGCTCGCCGAGCCCGTATACCCACTCGCCGACGCCGAGATCCAGCTCCTCGCGCATATAGGTCTGCCCGGTATGTTCCACGATATGAGCCATCGATTTGAAGCGGCTGCCCGTAAGGCGCTCCTGCCCGCGATAAAAATGAACCGACCACTGCGGGCCCTTCCGAATCGCCACGCTCAGATTGCCGCTGCGCAGCACCGCCTCGTGCTCGTTCTCCTCAATGACGACATGCTCCCCTTCGTTCTTGTTCAGCCGGAAGGCCGGCCCGCGGTCGCGAACGCCCGCGTAGTGGATCAGCTTCACTCCGATGACGTCCGGAGCCGGGGAATGAAACTGAACGGTGATCAGCTGCGCGTTGATCGTCGCGCCCCGTCCGGGAATCGGCGCCGTGGACGCGTAGGCGACCAGCGTGTGTCCCTTGACCGCACAATCGTACGCCTGAACCGCCCCTGCCACGGAAAACCCTTCGCGAATAAGCCAGTTGCCGTCGGTAAATTTCATGACAAAACCGTCCTCCCTTGATGCTTGATGCGTTATAATTGTCATTATACTGATCGATTTTAGGCATTTCTAACAATATCCGATTGCTTTATAGCACGATTTTGATGAAAATGAAGCCAAAGCTTCACCCATTCAAGCTGGAAGGGGAGAACGAGAATGGACCAGACACTGCGCCAATCGCTGCAGGAAAACCAGAAGCACGGAAGCGAGCGCTTTCCGTTCGCCGCTTACCGCTATCATTTCCCCCCCGGCGCCCATGTCGTCGATTCGCATTGGCATAAGGAGGCGGAACTGTTCTGCGTGCTGGAAGGCGAGGTGTTGTTTCAGATCGATACCGAGTTTTTTCCGCTGCGGGCCGGCGAGGCGATCTTTATCGACGGCGGCGAAGTCCACACAGGGCATGCCCTGGGGGAGCGGGGCTGCCGCTTTTGCGCGCTGGTGTTCGATCCCGCCATGCTCGCCAGCGCCCGGTACGATGCGGTGCAGGAGCAGCTGATTGTCCCGCTGCACAATAAAACGGCAACGCTGCCCCGCTGGATGCGGCCTGAGACGGACGCCCCGCTGCTGGCGCATATTTCCGCGATGATGGCTTTAAGCCGAGATACTCCTCCCGGATATGAAGCGGCGCTGAAAGGGCATCTCTACCTGATGCTGTACGAAGCGGGCGCGGCCGGCCGGCTGGAGAACCGCAGCCGGAGCGGCGCCGAGAATACCGTCCGGACGGAGCGGCTGAAGAAGGTGATCGCGCACATTCAACAACACTACCACCGGCCGATCCGGCTCGGCGAGCTGGCGGAGCTGATCCCGATGAGCGAGGGCCAGTTTTGCCGCTTTTTCAAGGCGATGACCGGGCAAACTCCGGTAGATTACATCAACTCCTACCGCGTCAGGCAGGCGGCGGAGCTACTGCGCCAGCCGGAGCATAAAATATCCGACATCGCGCTGGATGTCGGATTCGGGCATATCAGTTACTTTGTCCGCGTGTTCCGCAAAATCATGCTGTGCACCCCGTCGGAATACCGCAAGAAGCTGCGGCAGAGCCTGCGGGGCGCGAGGAGCGATTAACGCGCCGCCGGCCCGATCGGCTTCGGATCGGAGCCGTAGGACGCGCGCCGGCGCTTGCCTTGCGAGCCGCTCCATACGCTGCCGAGGCCCATCAGGAAGGTCGGTATCCCGGCGAAGACGAGCACGATAAGCCAGTCGTACAGGCCGAGCGGCACCGTTTTGAAAATCGGCTGCAACTGCTCCACATAGAGCGCCGGCAGCATCAAGAGCAGCGAGGACGCCACCGCCAGCACGAGCCACTTGTTCTGCAGCGGATTGCGGTGGAAGATCGAGCGGGAGCTGCGGCAGTCGAACACGTGGATGAGCTGGGCCAGGACGAGCGTGGCGAAGGCGACCGTCTGCGCTTTGGTCAGCGCCGCAGCGCTGCCGTCGCCTTGGCGGAGCGCGATCCAGAAGGCGGTCAGCGTGCACAGGCCGATCAGGATGCCGCGGCTAATAATTTTCCAGCCGAGCCGGCGGGCAAAAATGTTTTCCTTGGCCGGGCGCGGCTTCTGCTGCATCAGATCCTTCTCCGCCTGATCGACGCCGAGCGCCATGGCCGGCAGGCCGTCGGTCACCAGATTGACCCACAATATTTGGATTGGCACGAGCGGCAGCGGCATGCCGGCCATCATCGCCAGGAACATGGTCATGATCTCGCCGACGTTGGAGGCCAGCAAATAGCGGATGAATTTGCGGATATTCTCGTAGATGCCGCGGCCTTCCTCGATCGCAGCCACGATCGTGGCGAAGTTGTCGTCGCTGAGCACGAGCGCCGACGCCTCCTTGGAGACGTCCGTGCCGCTGATGCCCATGGCGATGCCGATATCGGCCGCCTTGATCGCCGGCGCGTCGTTGACGCCGTCCCCGGTCATGGCCACGACGTGGCCGCGCCGCTGCAGCGATTTGACGATGCGCAGCTTATGCTCGGGCGACACGCGGGCATACACGTACACGTTGTCCACCCGCTTGTCGAGCTCGTCGTCGTCCATCTGGCTCAGCTGCTGCCCGTTCAGCGCCAGCCCGTCCGGCGGCATGATGCCGAGCTGCGCGGCGATCGCCTCGGCGGTCGTCTGATGATCGCCGGTAATCATGACGGTCCGGATGCCGGCCCGCTTGCATCTCACAATCGCGTCCCGCACTTCCTTGCGCGGCGGGTCGATCATTCCGGTCAAGCCGACGAACACGAGCTGGCATTCGAGCTGCGGGTCGTCCAGTCGCTGCTCCGACGCCTTCAGCTCGCGGTAGGCGAGCCCGAGCACGCGCAGCGCGTTTTTGGCCATGCCCTCGTTCGCCGCCAGCACCTTTTGCTTCAGCGTCGGGGTGAAAGGAATGACCTTGTCGTCCCACAGCACGTAGGCGCACTGCTGCAGCAGCACGTCGGGCGCCCCCTTCGTCAGCAGCATGCGTCCGCCTGAATGCTCGACGACGACCGACATCCGCTTCCGCTCCGAATCGAACGGCAGCTCGCCGATGCGGCGGTACTGCGACTCCAGCGCTCCGGCGGTCAGCCCCGCCTTCGCGCCGAGCACGACGAGCGCCCCCTCGGTCGGATCGCCCTTGATGCTCCAGACCGAGCCGCCCTCGGCCTTTTTCTTCTTGCCTTCGGGCTTCTCCTCTTTGTGCAGCGCCGCGTTGTTGCAGAGCACGGAGATTTGCAGCAGCCGGCGCAGCATCTGATTGTTGCGGAGATCGGCCTGCACGCCGCCGCTCACAATCTCGCCGTACGGCTCGTACCCGTCCCCGCTCACCTCCAGCACCTGTCCGCCGAGCCACAGATGGGTGACGGTCATTTTGTTTTGCGTCAGCGTGCCGGTCTTGTCCGAACAGATGACCGAAGCGCAGCCGAGCGTCTCGACGGAAGGCAGCTTGCGCACGATCGCCTTGCGCTGGATCATGCGCTGCACGCCAAGCGCCAGCGCGATCGTGACGATGGCCGGCAGCCCTTCGGGAATGGCGGCGACGGCCAGGCTGACGCCGGCCAGAAACATGCCGTACGGCTCCTGCCCGTGCACGATGCCCGCGACCACGACCATCACCGTCAGCATCAGCGCGACGACGATCAAAATTTTCCCGAGCTGCTCCAGCCGGTGCTGAAGCGGCGTCTCCGTCGCCTCGGTATTTTGGATCAAATCGGCGATTTTCCCCATTTCCGTCTCCATGCCGGTGCGGACGACGACGCCTTTGGCCGTGCCGCGGGTGAGCAGCGTGCCCATAAAGCCCAAATTGCGCTGGTCGCCGAGCGGAACATCGTCGCCAGCCAGCGGCTCGGCCGATTTGGCGACGGGCACGGATTCTCCCGTAAGCGCCGACTCCTCGACATGGACGCCGAACGCCTCGATGAAGCGGATGTCGGCGGGAATGCGGTCGCCGCTCTCCAGCAGCACGATGTCGCCGGGGACGAGGCTTCTTGCCGGCACCAGCTCCGCCGCGCCGTCGCGCAGCACCTTGGCGCTCGGCGCCGACAGCTCCTTGAGCGCGCGCAGCGAACGCTCCGCCCGGAATTCCTGGACGAAGCCGAGAATGCCGTTCATGACAATGATGGCGATAATCGTGATGGCGTCGAGGTACTCGCCCAGCAGGCCGGAGATCAGCGTCGCCCCGACGAGCACCAGCACCATGAAATCTTTGAATTGGTTCAAAAACAGCGTAAGCGGCGATACGCGCTGCCCGTCGGCCAGCTCGTTCGGTCCGTGCGATTCGAGCCGTTTGCCCGCTTCTGCCGAAGTCAAACCTTTGGACGGATGGGTTCCGGTCGCTTCTAAAGCTGCTTCGGCCGAAAGCTGATACCACTTCTTCTGACTCATCGGTTTTTCTCCCTCCCAAAAGGTCGTCTAGGCTAAATGTATTCAGACAAGCCGGAAATTAGCACACAAGACTTGTCCCGGAAGCGACGAAGCGGCCTTTTTGCGGAAAAACTTAAACTTTCGGCGAAAATATGGCATGATAGTGGTTAGCGCCGCCGGGGAACGGTCTTGGGGCGCGCGTTGTTCAATAAATAATCTTGTGTATCGTATAGAAACGGAGTTGTTGATATATGGCATTTGACGGTTTGGTCGTGCACAGCCTGGTCCGGGAGCTGCAGGCGCTGGTCGGGGGAAGGATCGGCAAGGTGCATATGCCATCGGCAAACGATATTGTGCTCAATCTGCGCGCCGCGGGGGGCGGCGTCAAGCTGCTCTTGTCGGCCAACCCGACGTACCCGCGCGTTCACGTCACCGAGCAATCTTTTGTCAACCCGCTTGAGGCGCCGATGTTCTGCATGCTGCTGCGCAAGCACTGCGAGGGCGGCATCGTGGAGAGCATCACGCAGCCCGGGCTGGAGCGCATCGTCGTGATCCGGGTGCGGCAGCGCGACGAGCTCGGCGATCTCAGCACGAAATCGATCGTGATCGAAATTATGGGCCGGCACAGCAACATCATTTTGCTCGATCCGGCGAGCGGACAAATATTGGACGGCATTCACCATGTCACCCCTGCGGTCAGCAGCCATCGCGTCGTGCTGCCGGGAAGCGCCTATGTCGCCCCGCCGGAGCAGCACAAGCGCAACCCTCTCGAAACAGAGCGGGAAGCCTTCGTCAAGCTGCTCGGCGAGGCCGCGCCCGAAGGAGCGGCGGCTGCAGACTGGGAGCGGGCTATCGTCCGGCATTTCAGCGGCATCAGCCCGCTGGTCGCAAGGGAGATCGTATACCGCGCGGGAATCGGACAGCCCGTCGCCGCAGAGGCAGGCGGCGGCGCAGATGCGGCGGGCCGGCTGTGGGACAGCTTCCGGGACATCATGGAGCAGATTGCGCAAGGGAATGCGGAGCCGAATATATGCGAGCAGCCCGCCAGCGGCAAATCGTTCTTCTCCGTCGTCCGGCTGAGTCATCTGCAGGGCGAGCCGCGTTCGTACGCATCGGTCAGCGCCTGCCTGGAAGCTTATTACGGCGACAAGGCGGAGCGCGATACGGTCAAGCAGCGGGCTTCCGATATGATCCGGCTGCTGACGAACGAGCGAGTCAAAAATGTCAAAAAGCTGGAGAAGCTTCGCGAGACGCTGGAGGAGGCGGGAGAGGCGGACAAATACCGCGTCGCGGGAGAGCTGCTGACCGCTTCCATGCACCTGTTCGCCAAGGGCGACAAAGAGGTGGAAGTGATCGACTATTACGACGAGCAGCAGCGCACGGTGAAGCTCGCGCTCGATCCGCTGCTGACCCCGTCGGAAAACGCGCAAAAATATTTTAAGAAGTATGCGAAGCTGAAAAACAGCCTGTCCGTCGTCAAGGAGCAGATGAGCCAGGCCGAGGCGGAGATCGTCTACCTGGACAGCGTGCTGCAGCAGCTTGCGAGCGCCGGCATGGCGGATATCGAGGAGATTCGCGACGAGCTTATCGAGCAGGGCTATATGCGCAGCCGCGGCAAGAAGCTGCGCCGCAAAAAAACGGGCGGCAAGCCTTCGCTGGCCTGCTACACCTCCAGCGAAGGCATCCCGATCTACGTCGGCAAAAACAATACGCAGAACGAGTATTTGACGAACCGGCTGGCCCATCCCGGGGACACGTGGCTGCACACGAAGGATATTCCCGGCTCGCACGTCGTCATCCGCAGTCCGGAGTTCGGCGAGCCGACGCTAAGCGAGGCCGCGATGCTGGCCGCTTATTTCAGCCAGGCCAGGGAATCGAGCCGGGTGCCCGTCGATTATACGCGGATTCGCCACGTGCGCAAGCCGGGCGGAGCGAAGCCCGGGTTCGTCATCTACGACCATCAGAAGACGCTGTTCGTTACTCCGGACCCCGAGCTGATCAAGCGTCTGCCGGTCAGCCAGAAATAAACCGGGGGCGGCCAGCGAGCCATGAGCTACAATCTCGTCTCTAACGCCAGTGACGAACGCTATTTTGCTGAATCGTACCTTTGGCCCCTTCAGGACCGCCGGTGCAGGCAGCTTGACGGCGAGCCCTCGCGGGCATGACAGGCTATCGGCCAAGGCGATTGGCGGCTTCCCCAATGGCAAAAAAGCGCAGAGCCCCTCGCTTCCCGCCGCTGTTCCATAGGCGAAAAAAAGAGAGATTCTGCGCTTTTGCTGCTGGCTGTTCTCGCTGGAGCCCGCCCGGCTCGCTACGATTCCCAGCCGCTTACGAGCTGCTGCAAGTAAGCCTTGAGCTCATCCTTCAAGCCTTCCCGCCGCAGGGCGAATTCGATCGAGGCTTCGATATAACCGAGCTTGTCGCCCACGTCGTACCGCTTCCCCTCGATCGGGTATGCGGCCATGCGCTGCATGCCGTTCAATACGCGCAGCGCGTCGGTCAGCTGAATTTCCCCTCCTCTACCGGGAGGCTGCCGCTCCAGGATGCCAAAGATTTCCGGGGAAATGATGTAGCGGCCGATCACCGCCAAGTTCGACGGGGCCCGGTCCTTGTCCGGCTTCTCCACCAGATCGTCCACCGGTATAAAGTCCGCATCGCCGCCGGCCCCCGGCGAGACGATCCCGTATTTGTCAACGTCGGACCATGCCACCTCCTGCACGGCAACAACCGACGTTTCGGTCTTCTCGTAAACGTCGATCATTCGTTTGAGGCACGGCGGATCGGCCTCGATAATGTCGTCGCCCAGCAGCACCGCAAACGGCTCGTGGCCGATAAATTTGCGGGCGCACAGCACGGCGTGCCCGAGGCCGAGCGGTTCCTTCTGGCGTATGTAATGCACGTCGGCCAGCTCCGATACGGAGCGGACAATGGACAGGAGCTCCTCGCTCCCCTTCTCCTCCAGCATCGCCTCCAGCTCGACGGACTTGTCGAAATGATCCTCGATCGCCCGCTTGTTGCGTCCTGTGACGATCATAATATCCTCAATGCCGGATGAGATCGCTTCCTCCACAATATACTGAATCGCCGGTTTGTCTACGATCGGCAGCATTTCCTTCGGCTGCGCCTTCGTCGCCGGCAGGAAACGGGTCCCGAGCCCTGCCGCAGGAATAATCGCTTTGCGTATGCGCATCGTCACGCTAACCTCCCCCTCCGTCGATATAATTCGTGAATCACCGCCGCATCGATTTTTCTGGCGCCGATCGGCGCGTGAAAGACGACGCCGTTCCGTTCGCCGTGGTAGTCGGAACCGGCCGTTATGGCCAGCCCGAGCGACGAGGCCAGCCGGACATATGCGGCTTCCTGCTCCGGCGTATGATCCGAATGATACGCCTCCAGCCCGGCCAGCCCCGCGGCAGCCAGCTCCGCAACGATCTCGTCCATGGAATACAGCCCGGGATGAGCCAGCACCGGCGCCCCGCCGGCCTCGCGAATCCACTGGATCGCCGTCGCCGGATCGATGCGCGGCGGATTGACATAGGCTGCCGCGCCTTTGGCCAAATAGCGGTCGAACGCGTCCTGCATGTCGGCGGCATAGCCTTTGCGCACCAAGGCGTCGGCGATATGAGGCCGGCCGATCGTATCGTCCTGCCGCTTGACCGAGGCCAGCGAATCGATCACATCCTGCATCGCGATGTGCACGCCGAGGGCGTTCAGCCGCTCCACCATCATCTCGTTGCGGCGTTCCCGCACGGCCCGCAGCTCGCTCAGCCGCGCCAGAAACCGCTCGTCGCCGGGATCGATCCAGTAGCCGAGCACATGAATATCCTGTCCGCCGCACGCAGTGCTGATCTCAACGCCAGGCACGACGGTCACGCCGAGGCGCTCCCCTTCCGCCAGCGCTTCCGCCACGCCGTTCACCGTGTCGTGGTCCGTTACGGCCATGGCCGCAAGGCCGGCCTCCTTGGCCAGGCGAACGTTGTCCCTTGGCGGGCGGGTTCCGTCGGAAGCCGTCGTATGCGTATGCAAATCCGCAAAGCTCATCGCCCATTCCGCCTCTCTTTCGCTTTTGATCGTTACAGCCATTGGCTTAAATCCTTCTCTCTCAGAAACGTCATGAAGGTTACCGCCGAAATCGGCAATAAAGTGGAATTCAAATAAATGGCGTTAAAGCTGCGCACGAACCGGACGCCCTCCACGTCTTTGACAAGCAGCACGCCCAGCGCGGATTCGTGCTTCACCGACGATTGCGACAAGACGGAAAGCCCAAGTCCCGCCTCCACCGCCGATTTGACCGCCCCCGTGCTGCCGAGCTCCATGACGATGTTCAGAGCGCCGATATCGCAGCCCGCTTTCGCAAGCTCCTCCTCCATCACTCTGCGCGTGCCCGATCCCTGCTCCCGGAGCACGAACGGATACCGCACCAGCTCCTCGATCGTAATGCGCTCCTGGCCGGCCAGCGGATGATTCCTGGCCATGATGAGCTTCAATTCGTCACTGAGGAGCGCTTCCGTATGTACGTCGGGGTGGTGCACCTCCGCCTCGACCAGGCCGAACGTCAGCTGGTGAGCCAATATTTCCTCCAAAATCTGTTTCGTATTGATGACCTTCATGCTTACCGAAATGTTGGGATATTCCTGGCTGAAAGGGCCGAGCAGCCGCGGCAGTATGTATTCCCCTACAGTTAAGCTTGCCCCAAGGTGCAGCCGCCCTTCCAGCATATGCGTGAACTTGGACATGCTGACGTCGGTTTCTTTCATCAGCTCGATGCTTCTTCTCGCATACGGCAAAAGCGTTCGGCCCGCTTCGGTCAGCTCGATTCTTTTGGTGGAGCGCAAAAAAAGCTTCGTGCCGAAGTAATCCTCCAAGGACTGCACCTGCATCGTCACCGCCGGCTGAGTCATATGGAGCGCTTGCGCCGCATGCGAGAAGCTGCCTTTCTCCGCAACGGTATAAAAAATATGCAGCTGATGAAAATTTAACGCCATGTTCGATTTCCCCCGGTTGCCGTAATTAAGCCTTATTTATTATAACAAAAAACGAAAAAGCCCGCCGTTGTTTTTACGGGCAGGCTTGTCCTGCGAGGCGCGGGAGCGCGCTCCGGAACCGTTCACTTATGCTTGCGGCTGTTCTTGATCAGCGTCATGCGGCGGGAATGGCGGAGCCACGAATAGTAGGAGCGCAAATCTCTCAGCTCCATCGTCTCCGACATTCTCCCCAGGAAGGTAACGACGATCATCTTGTGAGCCGTCTTTCCGTCGGCAATGCGGCTTACATCCAGCGGAGCAAATTCGGCAACCATAACCAAATCCTCATCTATGACATAGACGTCCTGTTCATTCTTGTAATAGGGACGTATCCTGTTCTCCTTCAGCTTGCTCCACAAATAACCGGCGATATTGTGAAAGCCGGTCCTGGAATCCTCGACGCGATCGTTCCAGCGGCTTCGGGCATGATGGGTAATGACGATCTCCGCAATGACGCGTCCGTTCAGCTCGCACGGCTCAAGCCGTCCCGGGCCCGGTCGGCCAAGGTTTCTTTCCCCCATAAACGATACCCCGCTCCCATAAAAATAGTGCTTGTCGCCTATATACACCATTCCACTATTTTCTATTGTACTTGATTTGGCGGGAGAATAAAAATTAAAAAAACTTTAGAAACTGTGTGCGGTTTCAATTCGCAGGCAGCGGGTCGTCCTTGTCGTTTAGTCTCTGTAAATGCGGGGAGCTGTCGCCATGGACCGGCATCCTTGTGCAGGCCGAAAGGATGTCCCGATCCTGCTCTAGCATACTCGGCTACAGCGTATAGAAACGCGTCTTGTCCGGTATGTTGCTGTTATATTCCGTCTTGATTTCGTTGCGGTACGAGCGTTCCACCTTTTTCACATACGGGAGCCGCTGCAGCTGCTTCATCGTCTCCTCCAGGCGGTCGGCATACACGTACATCGCCACATAGTGCAGCCGCTTGGAGATGAAGTGGACGCTTCCGTATTTCTCCATATGCCTGGCTGCCGCTTTGATATCGCTTACCCATACGATCAGGCCGGTGCGCTCGGTTAAGATGCCGCTATATTGGGACAAATTCGGTCACCTTCTTTCTTCATCAAATCATTCGCCGCAAAACCGGTTTCGGGCGGAAAAGCCGGCAAGCGCGGCGATTAACCGCACTTGCCGCTGCATGCGCCGCCGGAGGCGCAGCCTCCTGCCGCCGGCTCGTTGCCCGGCACCAGGATCGAATCCGACACCGCGCGGGCGATCGTCTCGGACACGTCGTGCAGCAGCTCATCCAGCTGCTTCTCGGCCAGCTTGAAGCGCCGCACCGACTCGAGCGCCTCGAGCCTTGCTTCCGCTTCGCGCATCCGGTCCTTGGCCTCGTGGTAATTCGGATGAAAATGGCCGAACCGCTGGCATTCCTCGAACAATTCCTTGGTTCGATTGAATTCGCGGATCAGCCGCTGCGCCTCGGGGTCGATGTCGACCTGCCGGCGCCAGTATAAGTAATCCGCCGTTTCCGCGGAGTTCTTGATCATATCCGCCAGCTCGTAAGAGCCGAGCAGAATGGCAGACATATCGAGCGTCTGCGCTTCGGTGACCGCCAATTGAAGCACCTGCCTTTCTGTCTTCCAGCCTTTCAGCCTTTCAGCCTTTCAAGACAAGTCTATCATACCACAATCGGCCCGCGTCATGCTTCAAGATTATTTTTCATTGATTCCCGGCAATATCAATTTCATTTCCTGCCATTCCTCGGCGTACCACCGGATCTCCTGCCGCGGTTCGGCCGCCGCTGGCTTAGCGAGCCCCGCGTCCCGCGGCCAGCCGCTGCCCAGGCCGGCCGCGGCATCGCCCGGCGCAGGCGGCTCCCAACCGCTAAGGCACCACGATCCTCTGCTTTCGGTCACTTTCCTCGGGGCGATCCGATAATCGCACCCGCCTCGCCGCAGCTGCAGCACCGCCTTCCACTCGATCGCCTTCTCGACGATCTCTTTGCGCGTGGACGAATGATAGGTCCGGTATTCCTTCAGCCAGGCGGCCGGGATATGGGACAGCTCGGGATAAAGGTCGTACGGCTCGGGCAGCCTTTTCTCCATTTCGAAATAGGCGACCGGGGAGCGGACATAGAGCAGGCCTTTGCCGTCAGGCAAAGCTTGGGCCAGCTGCAGCGGCTCGAAGGCGGGGGAAGCCGGCTGCGGCGGAAGCTTCGGGTAACGCGGCTTGCTCAGCCCCTCGTCCCCCGGCTCCGGCAAGGCGACATCCCCCGGCATAAAGCCCGCTTTCTCCAGCAGCGCCTTAAGCGGCCGGACCTGCTGCGGGCTGACGAGCAGATCGCGCTCGCCGATCCGTCCCTGCGTCCATTCGGCCGCGCCGGGGAGCCGCTCGATTCGGTCCGCCACCTCCGGACCAGAGCAGCGCAGCAGGATCACCCGCTCGAAGCGGGCTTGTCCGAACGGCCGGGCCCACTGCGCCAGCGTCTCCCGGACGTTGCCGGGGACGCCGTACGCCGCGTTGCGCTCGAGCAGGGCGAGCATCTCCGCCGCGGTGCGGTCCGATTCCAGGCCGCGACGGACGCTGTCCTTGCTCATCCGGTAAACGGAAAGCTTGCCGGAGGCGACCCGGTCCGCAAAGCTCTCCAGCTCGAAGCGGACAAGCGGCGGCGTCTGCGGCGGCACCAGCACGTCGAAGTCGGGCTGAACGATGAGCACGCCGGCATCGCCCCCCGCGGCCGCCGCGTCCGCCCCGCGCTGCGCCGGCTTCTCCGACCAGCGGTAATGGACGCGGCCGGCTTCGTCCGCCGCTTTCTCCATCCAGCCGAAAGCGATCATGGCGTTAATCCAGCTCTGCTCGAGCGAAGCGAGCAGCAGCTCGCCATCCTCAGCCGCCGCTTCGCCCAGCAGCCCGCTTGCCTGAAGCCAGCCGGTGAGCGACGAAGCGGCGAGCCACATCCCCTCAGGCAGCGATTCCAGCGCCAGCGCCGCATGCTGCAGCCAAGGCCGCTCCGGGAACGCCGCCATCCGCCACATGCGGTAAAGCACGGCTTGTTGCTCCGCGGCGCAGCGGCGCAGCCAAGCGGCGCATGCCTCGGGCTCCAGCGCCCACGCCTCCGGCTGCGGCTTCAATAGCCCCAGCCTGAGCAGCATATCGGCCACCAGCGCCAGCTTCAGCGGGTAGATGTCGGAGAAGGCGTATCTAAGCCCCAAGCCGGCAAGGAGCGACGTCTCGAGCCCGATGGAGTCGCTGAGCCGCTGCATCGTCTTCTTGTGCAGCGTGCCGTTCTTGGTCAGCTTGAGCGGACCTGCGGCGCAGCAGGCGAGCGCCTGGACGAGCTCGCGGGACAGCTCCGTTTCTGCGG